>ERZ795058.1100-NODE-1100-length-37963-cov-5.233381_pt1 | contig 37963 bp, 22 predicted proteins | sample MGYA00375142_ERZ795058 | MGnify/ENA primary metagenome ERZ795058 (study PRJEB30187, sample SAMN05720210) | activated sludge metagenome | isolation source: anaerobic digester from wastewater treatment plant | place: Japan | collected 2015-04-20 ... | reverse complement strand
GGGCTGAAGTCTGCCGTCCCTGACGGGACTGACCGGCTGGTCGGTCCGGCGGGGCTGTTGCCGTTTGGACCGGTTGATTACGGTTTTGCATCTTCCTCCCTTGTTGTGAAGCGACTGGTAATCGGCCCCGAAGGTCTCCTCGAAATTCGGCTCCCGGCCCTCGACCCTCGTCCTCGGCTTTCGAAAGCCGGAGGGTGGTTTCTGACGGGAATGATCGATACCTGCGCAGGCGGCGCCAGCATCTCCGGGCACCCTTTGCAGGGGTTTGGGGGATGGGGTGGCATGGGCTGTCCCCAGGTTGCGCTGCGCTCCGCCCGGGGCTGGTATGATTCTCCGATACAGATTCCCCCTCTTCGAGGCGGCATCTGGCATCCCTGCCGGGATGCGGGGAGGACGGCGATCGTGACCGGTGGTATCGCTGCGCTCAACCACCGGCTACCTTCTGGCATCCCTGCGGGATGCAAAACCACCTCGAGCATCCCTGCACGTGACCGAGCGAAAGGCCCAACTCCAAGGGATCCCTGCGGGATGCGGGCACGGGTCGGCGAGGGGGTGGAACCCTACCGGTGGCATCGCTGCGGGATGCAACGGCGAGGGGGTAGGCCGACACGGTAAATTGGAGCGTCGCGCGGTCAGCCCGTCGTGGCGGCATCGTCGTTTTCCGGAGCGGGGGGCGGGGCGGGCTCGTCCGGAGCTTCGGCGGGGGTGGGCTGCGGCGTCGGCTCCGGCCCGGGTTCAGCTTCCGGTTGCGGCGTCGGCTGCGCTTGGGGTCCGGGGGTAACCTCGGGTTCGGCGGTGGGGACCGGTTGAGGCGAAGGCTCGGCGGCCGGCGCGGGGGTCGGTTCGGGCGTGGGCGCGGGCGTCATTTCCGGTTCGGGCGTGGGCGCGGGCGGCGGTGTCTCTGCAGGCGCCTTATCACCCTCGTCCCGCGACTGCGCGGGCGCCTCGGCATCACCGGACGGCTCGGGGGGCGCGGGGGTTGGTTCCGTTTCGGCCGCCCCGGTCTCCTGCGGCGCTTCATCGGACGCGGGCGCCGGCCCGGTCGTCTCGTCGGCGGGGGCGGGCTCGGACGGATCCCCGGCGCGAATCGCGCGGCGAGCATCCCGCCGGCCGGTCAGGCCGCCGAGGCCGGGGAGCTCCGGCAACTCGGGCAGGAGGGATTCGCGCTTCTCCCCGCCGGCCTCGCCGTCGTCGGGGTCGCCGCGGCCGGCGAGGCGGTCCTGGAGCGCACCGCCGACGATGCCGCGCAGCGTGTTGCCCAGCTGTTCCCTGCTGGCCGGGAGGGCGACCTCCGGCCGGACGCTGTAGTTGCCGGTCGAGCCGACGATGCCGAACTTGAGGGGCAGGGGGGTCAGTCCGGTTTCGCCCGGCGCGAGCAGGGCCTGCAGGTACTCGTTCTTCGTTTCAAGGGGGATCAGGTCGGCGGCGACGGCCGGCTGGATGGAGAGGTCCAACTGGCCATCGAGGCCGTAGAAGCCCTCGATGGCGAGGGCGTGGCTCGGGCCGACGATGCGGACGCCATCGAGTTCGGCGCGGCCCTGGCGCAGGTGCACGTCGCCCTCGAAACTGAAGAATTTGAACGACTCGAAACTGGGAATGCGGGTTTCGCGGGCGAGCAGCTCGAGGAGTTCGAGGCCGGCGATCTGGCCGTCGGCGATCGAAAACGTCGCCTCGCCCTGGAGCTGGCGTTTCAGCGCCTCCCCTGACCCGCGGGCCGAGCCGGCACTGCTGGCGTCAAGCGTTCCGGTGAGCCGGCCCTTCAGCCGGGGGGCGAAGGAATCGACCAGGCTCTCCACGCGGGCCTCCTCGACGGCCATGTTCCACTCGTAACGCGGTTCGGGACCGGCCATGGCGAGGAGGGCGTCGCCGCGGATCGGGCCGCCGTTGACCTGGCCTTCGTCGAGGAAAATGCGGGCGACGCCGTCGGCCATTTCGACGCGTCCGCTGGCGTCGGTCAGGACGGCCTCGCGGGCCTCGGCGCGAGCGATCGTGAAATCGGCGTGGAGCGTCAGGTTGGGCGGAGCGGCGGCGGTGCTCGACGCCTCGCCGGCGCCGGTCGTCTTTGCCGAAGCGGTCCCGCCGGAGGGCGCCTCCGCGTCGCCGCTGAGGCGGTCGGCCAGCGCGAGATAGGGGTTGGCGTTGAACCGTTCGATGTTGGCGGTCAATTGGAGATCGGGGGCGTCGCCGAGCGTGCCGGCGCCCTCGATGCGCGCCGAATCGGCGGGCTGGCCGTTGGCCCGCGACGTCAGCTCCACAATCAGCCGCTGGATCTGGTCGCCGACCTGAGCCAGTTCGTTGCGCACGGTGACGTCAAGTGCGGCACTCTCCGCAGAGGATGGGAGTCCGATGTGGAGCTCGCCCAGGATCTGGACGGCGCCTTGCGCATCGGCGATCAGCGTTTCACGGGCGTTGAGCGGGATGGGGGGCAGGTCATCGACGCGCATCGGACGGGTCAGGCGCAGCCAGGGGGCCAGGTCGACGTCGGTGATCGTCAATTCCATGCGGCGTTCGCCGCCGCCCGCCGCGGCGAGGCTCCAGTCGCCGCGGGCCTCGATGACGCCGGGCTGGCCGCCGGGCTGTTGCAGCTCCAGCCGGAGCGGAGCGAGGGAGAGTTCGCGGGTGCGCGGGTTGAGCGAGGCGTCGTTCTGGAGGCGCGCGCCGAGTTCCAGCGGCGGGCTGCCGCGCAGCGAGACGGACATGCCTTCGGCGGCGGCGCGGCCCGTCACGTGAATCGTGCCGTCCTGACGCAGGTTGATGCTCTGGGCGGCGGTCAGCTTGCCGTCGCCGACGCCGTCGGTGGCGGAGGGGTCGATGAGGCCCGCCCGCTGGAGCGCGGTGAGCAGGCGGGGCGCCTCGGCCTCGATCTCGACCTGACCGGTGAACGCGGCGGGATTGACGCCGCCGGTAACGCGCACGCTGGCCAGTTGCGCCTCGCCCTCGCTGAGCGTCAGGCGCGTATCCTCGAACTGGAGCAGGCCTTCGGGGTCGCGCGTGCCTTTGAGCCGGGCGTTCAGGTCCAGCGGGCCGCCGCTCCCAGCCGCCAGTAGCAGGTCGTCGGCCGCGACCATTCCCTCGACTTGCAGGCGCTGCTTGCCGCTGAAGGCGATCTTCAGGTCGGCCGTGACCGGACCGGAGCCGGCGAGCGGGGAATCGGCGGGCAGGACGCCGAGCATCCGCGCGGCGCGGACCGCCTGCGGCAGGTCGGCCTGGAACGAGACCTGGCCGGCCTGCTCGGTCGGGTTGATGCCGCCGGCGAGCGTCATGGTCGCCAGCGCGGCGGCGCCCTCGCTGACGACCAGGCGCGTCTGCTCAAACTGGATGAGGCCCTTCGCGTCGCGCTCGGCGTTGAGGCGGGCCGCCAGGTTCAGCGGTCCGCCGCCGAGGTTGGTCACCTGCAGGTTGTCGCCCTGGACGTCGCCGGTCAGGCGGAAGGCGCCCGGGCCGAGCAGCGCCAGGTCGACGTCGGCGCGCAGCGGACCCGATTCGCTCAGCGGGGACTGGGCGGGGAGATAGCCGAGTGAGCGCATCGCGCGGGCGAACCGCGGCAGCTCGGCCACCAGGGCAAGCTGGCCGTCCTGCGCGGTCAGGTTGAGCTGGCCGCTGACGGCCGCGTGAGCCAGCTCGGCGTCCTCCTGGCGCAAGTTGATGTCGGCCTGGCGGATGGCCAGTTGTTCCTGGTTGGTCAGTTCGGCCGCGAGATCGGCGTTCAGGTCGAACGGCAAGTCGCCGAGCGGACCGCCGCGCAGGGCGCCGCCGCGGACAGCGCCGGTCACGTCGATCCGGCCGCCAAGCTGCGCCACCCGGAGGGTCAGATCGGCGTTGATCGTGCCGCTGGGGACCTGGTCGGAGGGGGCCGAGCCCAGGGCGGCGAGCCAGGGTCCCAGCTCGTCGAGGCTGAAATCGTTGAGGTTGAGCTGGACCTGCGCGGTCTCGCCGGCCAGGGCGCCGCCGGCATCGGCCTGCGCTCGCGCCAGGTCGAGGACGAGGGGCTGATCGAGCGTGACTTCGACGACGCGCCGCCCGCCCTCATCGACAGTCAGCAGCATTTCGCGCCAGTTGACCTGGCGCGGCTCGAAGCCGAGCGAGCCGGCCTGGCGGAAGGCGACGTCGACGCGCGGGGTCGGCTTGCCGGCGCCGACGCGCAGGCTGAGGTTGGCGGCGTTGATCGTCGAATCGAACGCCAGGGCGTCGGCGGAACCCTCCACGTCGATGCGCCCGTCGAGGGCGGCCTGTTCCAACTGCATGCCGGCGGCGGCGAGCAGGGGGTTGAGGAATTCGCGGCTGATCTGGCTGAATTCGACGTGTGCCTGGCGCGAGCCGGCCGTGCGCGCCCATTGCGCATCGCCGGTGAACCGGCCGACGGAGCCTTCCGGCGTGTCGGCCGCGATCTCGAAGCGCATGGTCCAGTCGCCCGTCAGCGAGTAGTTGCCGGCGGTGGCGGCGGTCATCTGGACGGTGACGGGCTCGGGCGCGGCGGGGGAAGCGCCTTCGCTGCGGAGTTCGCCGTTGAGCTCCCAGCCGAGGCCGTCGCGGTCGTCGTCCTGGGTGACCTCGCCGTTGAGCGTAAGGCGGGTCCGCTGGTCGATGCCGGCGTCGGGCTGGCGGACCGAGCCGTTCAGATCGAGATTGATGGCGGCGGTTTCGCCCGGCGCCAAGTTGGCAATATTGAGGCTGGTCTTTTCCAGCCGGCCCTCCAGGCCGTCGCGGTCGCGGTAGGTCAGATCCAGGTCGCTGATTTCGATCTTGCGGATCTCGACCGCCGGGAGTCTGTCCGGCTCGTCGTCGGGTTCGTGCTGGGGTTCGACGACCGGTTCGGCGCCCTTGGTCAGTTTCTCCCAGTTGAGGTGGCCGTCGGGTTCGACCTGGACGACGATGCGCGGGGAGGCGAGCCGCAGCTCGTTGACGCGGGGGGCTTCGTTGCGCCGCAGCAGCGAGAGCGGCGCGACGTTGACCACCAGTTCGCGGGCCTCGAAGATCGCGTTCCCGCCCAGGTCACGGATGACGGGCTGGCGCAGATGGAGCCGGCCGCGCAACGACGCGGAACCCCCTTGCGCGCTCAATTCGCCGTTCAGATTCTTGTTGATCAGCGGCAGATAGACATGGCGCAGCGCGTGCGAGGATTGGGCGTAAAGCACCAGCGCGAGCGCCAGGATGACGAGGATCAGCGCGAGCAGCGCGAGGATGCGGGGCCAGCGGCGGCGCGGGGGGCGGGGCGCGGCCTGAGCCCGCGACGGCGGGGCGGGGGTCGGCTCGGAAGCCTGGGCGGACATGCCACGATCTCGCTTTCCGTTCGGATTCGTCTCGGAGTCGTCAGCCGGATGGTTTCGGTTCGAATGTTTTTCAGCCGGAGAGCCGGGGGAGAGCCGGGTATGTGCTGAGAATCGTAGCACGGCCCTGACGCAGCGTCCATGGGAGGGAAAGGGCGGCGAGAGGAAGGGCGGCGGGAGGAGCGAGGGGGGGAGAAGGAAAGATGCGGTCAGTATTCGAGAGCCGCGGACGAGAGACGAGAGCCGAGAGCCGAATCTGGGGCGGGGCTTTGAGGACGATCACGCGGACGAGGGACGATTGTTAAGTGAGGGACGAATTGCGTTGCGGGTTCTGCCGTCCCAGACGGGACTGGCCGTGAACCGAGTCCGGCAAGGTCGCAGTCGTTCGAAGCGGTTGTTCACAGCAGCTCACTGGCTCTCTGGGGGATCAGGAAAAAGCGCGGTGGAGCTGTTGCATCTCGGCGATCTGGCGCGTCGCGGCGGCCATCAGGCGGACCATCTCGCGGTAATACTCCGCGTTGGGGTCCTCGGGGGTGGCCTTGGCGGCGAGCAACTGGAGGCGTCCCTGGACGGCGGTGAGGGGCTGGCTCATGTCGTGGAGCCGCTCGCGTGTTTTTTTCGCCAGTTCGCCGACGTCCATGCGCGCCTTGGCGAACTGGTCCAGGTCGGCCAGCAACGAGAGGATCTCCAGGCGCCAGAGGACGATGGCGGGGGGATCCTCGGCGGCCAGGAAATCGCAGAGCCCCGCGGCGCAGAGTTCGGCCCGATCGGCGGCCGCCAGCGGCTGATCGGACAAGCCGATCAGCGCCAGGCGTTTGCCCTCGGGGATGGCCGCCGCCAGATCGCGGACGGCGTCGACGAGCTCGGGCGTCCGCTCATGGAACCGGACGAGCGCCATGACCAGCGGGTAGGCACGGCAGTAGGTCTTGGCTTCGTGCAGCGTTTTGGTGCGCAGCAAGGAACAGGGGAACTGCTCGAGCGGCTCCTGCCACGGCAACGCCTGCGCGGGGTCGGTCTGGTGATGGAAGCAGAGGAGATAACGGGCCATGAGGATCCTTCTCTGAGTGACGCCGCCGAATCCATGCGATTGGGTTAGCAGGCCGGCGGGGCGAATGCAAAGGGATTCGCCGCGCGGGGGCCGTCAGCGGGGGGGGATCGTCAGCCATGGGCGGTGGAAGTCGCGAGCCGGCGGGCCAGCTCCGCGAGCCGGGCGGCGGCTTGCCGCGCTTCCTGCTCGGTGTTGGTGGAACCGAAGGAAATCCGCACGCCGCCATCGCGGCGCCAGGGGGGGAGGTTCATGGCCGCCAGGACGTGCGAGGGTTCGATCACGCCGGAGGAGCAGGCCGAGCCGGCCGAAATCGCGACGCCGGCCAGATCCATGCCGACGACCAGATCATCCTGGCGGACGCCTTCGAAGGCGAGGTTGAGGATGCCGGGGACCTTCGCAGTCGCGCAGCCGTTTAATTCGAATCGCGGTCCGGCGGCGGCCTGGCCGGTCAGCGTGTCGAGGAAGATCCGTTCGAGGCGCGCCAGGTGCCGGCGATGCGCGTCGGTCGCGGCGACGGCGCGGCGCACGGCCTCGGCCATCCCGACCGCGCCGGCCAGGTTCTCGGTGCCCGCCCGGCGGTAGTTCTCCTGCGTGCCGCCGTGGATCAGCGGCGCGAGGCCGCATCCGGGGCGGACCAGCAGGGCGCCCACCCCGCGCGGCCCGCGCGCCTTGTGGGCCGCCAGCGTCAACAGGTCGGCCCCCAGCGCGGGCAAATCGAGCGGGAGGCGGCCGAGGGCCTGGACGGCGTCGACGTGCAGGCGGATGCCGCGGTCGCGCGCCCGATGCGCCGCCTCGGCCACCGGCTGGATCACGCCGGTCTCGTTATTCACGAGCATCAGGCTGATCAGGCGGGTTGCGGGGCGGATGGCGTCGGCAATTGCGTCCAGATCGATGCGTCCGTCGGCGCCGCAGGCGATTTCGGTCAGGGTGACCCCGTCGTGGCGCGCCGCGAGCGCGCGGGCGCAGTGGAGGACGCTGTGATGCTCGATGGCCGAGACGATGAGATGCGCGGGGCGGCCGGCGTGCTCGAGCAGCGTGCCGGCGATCGCCAGGTTGTTCGCCTCGGAGCCCGAGCCGGTGAAGATCACCGATTCGGCCGGCATGCCGAGGGAGCCGGCCAGCGCCGAACGGGCTTCCTCCAGGCAGAGGCGGGCGGCGCGCCCGGCGGCGTGGATGCTGGAGGGGTTGCCGGGGAACCGGGCATCCGCGTCGCGCATCCGGGCGGCGATTTCGGGGTCGATGGGCGTCGTCGCGGAGTGATCGAGGTAGATCAGGCCATGGGGCGGCGGGGCGGGCATGGTGCGATTCTACACGGCCGGGGGCTGCACAACGAAGGGACAAAACGGCCGGTTTTCGAGAGCCGGAGACGAGCAGGGTGAGGATGGGATGGGGGGCAATCTTCCTTCGGCATTATCCGTGCGAATCGGCTAAGATCGGGGTTCCCAATCGGCGGCACGGCGCAGGGAGTGAAGTTCATGGCGGAACATCGCACGGCGGAAGAGTGGCTGGAGATCCTGCGGGGGGTGACGCGCGAGCGGCTGGCGCGCGAATGCCGCGAGCGGATCGTGACGCAGGATCTGAAGACGGCGGCGCAGCGGGCGGCGGCGCTGCTGCAGCGCGCGCGGGGCGAGCGCGAACTGGAGGACCACGCGCGGTTTCTCGGCCGGGCGCTGGGCGAGCTCCACCGCGACGTCGACCGCTCGCGCAAGGTGATCGCCGCACTGGGCCGGGCGGGGGGTCAGGCCGGTCAGGGCGCCGCTGCCCTCGCCGCCTCGTTCGAGGAATTCGTCGCGCAGGGCGGGCCGCGCCAGTTTGAAGCGACGAGCCAGGCGTGGTACCAGCAACTGACCGAGGCGGTGCTGTCGCTGCGCGACTGCCTGCCGGGCCCGAACGAGGCGGGCGAGCCGACCGAGGAACAAATCGCCCGGTTTCGCGACGAGCTGCTGCGGATCCTGAAGGCCGGCGCGCATCAGCGCGATCCGGACGACTTCATCGATGCGCTGTCGATCGTCGTGGAGTATTGCCCCAAGGATCCGTCGCCGTTCGAGGGACACGCCGGGCTGGGCGACCGGATGTTCCTGCAACTGGGGCCGCGCGCCAAACTGACGGCGGTGCGGACGATGGTGCAACTGGGGGAACTGGACAATCTGCGGGGGGCGATTTTGAAATTCGCCGATACGGCCGACGCCGCCGGACGCGCCAAGCTGCTGACGGGCATCATGGGCGGGATGCGGCACGCCGACTTCTTCCCCTGGCTCAAGCGGGGATTCGAGAAGACGAGTTCGGACTTGGAGGAGAGCTGGTTCATCGACGCGCTGGGCCGGATCAATGAACCGCGGGCGGCGGAGATCCTGCTGGAGCGGCTGGAGAAGGTGGTCAAGCGGCTGGGCGAGAAGGGGGCGGCGCGGCGCGCCGAACTGCTGATCACGGCGCTGGGTCGCGTCGCCCGCCTGCGCGGGATCGATCCCGACCGGCGCAACCAGGTGATCCAGAAGGTGCTGGCGACGGTTGAGCGGGGCGACCGGGCGCTGGTGTTCAAAGCGACGGCCGAGATGTTCTCGGTGCGGCTGCAGGAACTGGATCCGCAACTGCTGCGCTGGGCCGCGCAACACGCCGTCGACGCGATGTGGGGACCGCCGCTGGACGTTCAGGGGACGCGCATCTCGGTCAATGGCTGGCGCGAGCCGATGGTCGAGACGCTGCGCCGGCTGGGCCGCAACGCGCTGGACGAGATCCTCGAGGCCGGTCGCAAGCATGCGGCGCACTACAGCGCGGCGATGGCGGCGCTGGCCAATGCGCTGCAGACGATCGGCGACAAGCGCTCGGTCCCGCTGCTGGAGGCGATGATCCGCACCGCGCTGTTTCATGACGAAGCGGGCCCGCGGTCGCAGGTGCTGGAGGAGAAGGTGCTCGACGCCGCCAGCGGCGAACTGGTCGAGCTCAATCGCGACGACCTGATCCACACGCTGATCTACACGCTGCTCGAATCGGGGGGGGAGGCGGGGATCCAGGCGGCGCTCGACCTGGCCGATCAGATGCAGGCGGGGCAGATCCGCATCCCGGGTCAGCAGACCGCCGCGCTGCTGATGGACACCAAGATGAAACACGGCGGGCTGGGGCGGGTGTCGCGCCGCGCCGAGGTGCTCGAGCTGGACGAGAAGGAACTGAAGCATGCGCTGTCGCAGGCGAAGGGGGGGATGCTGGTCAAGAAGCCGACGCAGATCCAGGCGCTGGCGACGCTGGGCCGGACGCGGCGGCCCGAGGCGGCCGAAGTGCTGCTGGAGCTGTTCGGCGACAAGGACCCGGTGATCGCCAACGCGGCGCAGACGGCGCTGGCGCAGTTTTTTCAGCCGCTGCCCGAGGAAGCGGAGTTTACGCGGACGATCGAGGCGTTGCTGGGTCAACCGCGGCAGTTGAAGGGGGCGCGACTGGAGCGGCTGCTGGATTTCATCCGCCGGACGCTGCCGAAGCGTCCGCCCTACAACCGGCTTTATGAGCGGCAGATCGAGATCCTGATCGAAGACGCGGAACTGGCGCATCGGCTGCGGGGGGCGGCGCTGGCGACCGACCTGCCGGCGAGCCCCGCCGGGGGGGAGGAGGGCGATGGGGGCGCCGGGGAGAAGCCGGGCGCGAGTGCGCTGCCGGCCGCGCCGATCAGCGAACTGGATAAGAAACGCGCCTACCTGCAGGCGCGCAAGGCCTGGATCGCGGGGGGCAAGAAAGGGGACGAGCCGCTGCCGCCGGAATGAGCTTTCGCTGGATTGGTGGGAGGGACATCAATGACGCGTAAGAATCTCCCGCCTCCCCTTGCAGGAGTTTGGGGCTTTGGGGGGCGGCGACGCAGGGTTCCGGGCTGCGGCCTCCACGCTGCGCTTGAATCCGGACGTCCGCTCGGCGGATTGACTTGGGCAAATAAGGCAAATACGCCTGCGTTGGTCCTCTGGGACAATCGTGATTAAGCCTCAGAATCGCTGAGCCGTGGGGAAGGGCGAGGAATTGAACAGGGGATTTCGAGAGCCGAGGACGAGGGGCCGAGAGCCGGGAGCCGAGTCTGGGGTTAGGCCGTTGGAGGCGAGGACGAGAGACGAGGGACGGATTTTTGTGGGGGTGGTGGAACAGACGGGTGGGGGCGCGTGTCGAGAGAGTTGGCGACTTGACGCGACGCCGGTGATGGGCTATCCTTCACGGCGGAAGTATTCGCAAGTAACCCGGGCCGTTTGGCCGGATGGGCGCGTTTCTTGCCACTTTTTTTGTGGCGGGTTCATCCGGTCCTCAGCATAATCGGTGTTGTGCGGGAGGGTCGTCCCCCCTCAGACGGACGGATCGTCATGCGGCATCGCCCCTTGCATCGCGCGTGGTCGGTTCGCGGCCTCACCTACGGTGAGATGCTGATCGTTCTGGCCGTATTTTCTGTGCTCGCCGTCATCTTCGTATTTTCCTCGAAACATGCGATGGTCAAGACGCGCCTGTCGGCGACGATTCAGACCCAGCGCAATTTCTCCAGTGAGTTCGAGGCGTTTCGCGCCTACACCGGCCGGCTGCCGGGCGAGACCACGTGGGTCCGCGAGCTGAGCCAGCCGGCCGGGGGCGGCCATTATGTTCCCGACGACCCGTTCGTGCCCGACGGCGCCGAGGAGCGCAAATTCGAGTTTTACAAGGATATCGGCCCGGCGACCGCGTGGGTGCTGGTGAGCGTCGGCCCCGACGGCGACAGCGATCTGAAAGAGGCCATCCGCCAGATCCGCAGCGAGGATCATCCCACGCTGGTCTCGGCCGAGTCGGCGGGGTTCCCGATGGGGGGACCGCTGACCGCGCGCGAGCTGCGCGAACTCGTTGAGCGCTACAGTTACGACCCCACCAACGGCACGATCAGCGATGGCGACGTGATTTACGTCAGCTATTGAGGTCGGCTGCCGGTCCTCTGCTCTCGTCTGTCGTTTGCTCGCCGTTCGTTTGCACTCAAGAATTTGTCTCCGATTCCCGGGATCGCCTGGAGCGGTTCTGCCGTCCCTGCGGGACGCCGTCGGTATGGGTGACCTGGTTCCCGCCGAAGTCTGCCGTCTCTGGCGGGACGGCTCTGTTGAACGATCCGGCAAGTCCTGGCGCGTTCGAACCGGTCGTTCCCTCCCCATTTTCATCCCTCATTGTGAACCACCGATGACGAGTGTTCATGAACCGATGGTCCGCAACGAAGGAGAAAAATCGGGGCGGGCCGCTGGGGCGATCACGAGGACGAGGACGATTCTTGCGCGAGGACCAAAGCGAAGACGATGGCGATACCGATACCGATAGCGATTCGTCGGTGTGGGGGGCGGGGGAATCGGAGCCATCGGAAGGTTGCGCGCGTGGTGTTTCTGCCGCATAGTGGGTCGGCTTGCGGCGTCGCCGCGACGTGATCCCCCGGTGCCGACCCCTCCACCCCGCCCATGGCTTACGACATCACGCTGACACAGGCCGCGCTGCTGGGCGTCGTGGAAGGGTTGACGGAATACCTGCCCGTCTCGTCGACCGGGCATCTGATCATTGTCTCGGCGTTGCTGGGGATCCCGGCCAGCGACGGCGCCAAGGCGTTCGAGGTGGTGATCCAAGCGGGGGCGGTGGCGGCGGTCGCGGCGATTTACCTGCCGAGCCTGCGGGCGATGCTGGCCGGGCTGCTCGGCCGGGACGGCGGGGGACGGGCGCTGCTGGGGCAGCTTGTGACGGCGTTTCTGCCAGCCGCGGTGGTGGGGGTTGTGGCCAACGACTTCATCAAGGCGAAACTGTTCAGCCCGGGCCCGGTGGTGGCGGCGCTGGCGGTGGGGGGGGCGCTGATGATCGCGGTGGAGCGGGTGCGGTCGCGCCGGGCCGGCGGCGCGGCGGCCGCGCGCCAGGCCGGCCTGCCGATGGAGGCGATGACGCTGCGCGCGGCGTTGCTGATCGGCGTGGCGCAGTGCCTGGCGATGTGGCCGGGGACGAGCCGCTCGATGGTGACGATCGTGGCGGCGTTGCTGCTGGGATATTCACCGCGCGCGGCGGCGGAATTCAGTTTTCTGCTCGCGCTGCCGACGCTCGGCGCGGCCACGTGCCATGATCTGCTGGGCGAGGGGGGCGCCATCCTGGAGGCGGCCGGGCCGGCCGGTCTGGCGCTCGGGTTTCTGACGTCGCTGGTGGTGGCGTGGGCCGCCGTCAAGGGATTCGTCGCCTATCTGACGCGGCACGGACTGAGCCCGTTCGGCTGGTATCGCGTCGCGCTGGCGGTTCTCCTGCTGGGCCTGACCCTGGCAGGCATCATCCAGTGGGAAGAGCTGATGCAATGACGCAGTCGACGCCGCCCGCCGCGGAGCAAGGGGGTGCCGGGCTCGAGGGGCGCCTGGAGGCGCTGGGCGCCCTGTTCGAGGAAGCCCTGGAGCGGTTCGTCGCCGCACGATCCGCGCAACCGATCGAGAACCTGCATGAGGGATTGCGCTATGCGTTGGGGCTGGACCTGCCGGCCGGACCGGGCCGGGGGAAGCGGGTCCGGCCGCTGCTGTGCCTGCTGACGGCGGAGGCGCTGGGAGCGGATCCGCGACGGGCGCTGCCGTTCGCGCTGGCGATCGAGCTGATGCACAATTTCGCGCTGGTGCACGACGACATGGAGGACGGCGACGTGATGCGTCGCGGCCGCGACGCCGCCTGGGTGCGCTACGGCGCGGCGCACGGGATCAACCTGGGCGATTACCTGCTGGTGCAGATGATGGCGGCGCTGGCCGAGGGGGAGCCGGACGGGCTGGACGACGCGACGCGCGTCCGGCTGCTGCGGCTGTTGACGTCGGCGCTCGATCATACGCATGTCGGCCAGGCGCTCGACATCAACTACCGCCACCGGCGCAGCCTGAGCGAGGAGGAATACCTGCGGATCGTGCGGGAAAAGACGGGCTACTACCTGGCGGCGCCGATCCAGGGGGGCGCGATCGTCGCCGGGGCGAGCCAGCGGGTGATCGAGACGATCGGCGAGATGGCGCAGTATCTCGGGCCGCTGTTTCAGATCATCGACGACATCATCGACCTGACCGACGGCAAAGGGAGGGAATCGGTCGGATCGGACATCCGCGAAGGGAAGCGGTCGTATCTGGTCGCGTACGCGGCGCAGCACGGGGCGCCGGCGCAGCGCGAACGGCTGTTCGATATCCTGGACAAACCGCGGGAGGCGACGACGCGGGCGGACATCGACGAGGCGTTCGCGATCTTCGAGGCGCTGGGCGCCGTGGCGGCGGGGCGGGACTACTGCCGGCGGCTGCACGAAGACGCGCGGCGGCATCTGGAGCGTCTGCCGCGCGAACTGGCCGAGCCGCTGGGGGCGGTGATTGAGATGCTGGTTTCGCGCAAGCAATGAGGGCGCGGGGCGACGGGGAGAGGCAGGACGAAGCGGACAGAGTGGACGGGGGGGGCGGGGACTGCCCCGTGGTCGGGTATTCGAGAGCCGAGGACGAGCAACGAGAGCCGGGAGCGGAATTTTGGGTGGGCCGTTGGGGAAGATCGCGACGACGAGGACAAGGGACGATTTGAGATTGAAGGGTGGACGGGGGAGGCGGAAATCCGTCGGATCGGTGTGATCCGACGGATTTTGAAGCAGGAATGCGCCGGTTGCGTGCCGCTGTTTCGCTTCGCTGACGGCTGATCAGAAATAGACTTCCCAGCGGTCGGCGGCGTTTTCGGGCAGGGCGACGATATCGGTCCGGTAGACGATCGGGCCGGGGGCGCCGGAGACGCTCGCCGTGAAGGCAACCTGTCCCAGTTCGTTGATATTGCTGAGATTCTGGATGTCGGTGATGGGGCCGTCGCCCAGATCATCGCCGGTCTTGACCAGGACCTTGGGGGCGGAGGCGTCGGCATCGATCCCGACAAGCGCGCGGGAGAAGCCCTGCGGGCCGGAAACCGAAACGAGGAACGCGCCGGCGCCGATGCCGTTGCCGCGGACGGCGTTGAAGCCCTGGAGCGTGAGCGACGGCTCGAAGTAGAGCGGCTGGCCCTGGCGCAGCAGCAACACCGCGCTGCCGGGGTTGATCAGGTCCTTGTTGCCGCCGCCCTCCTGGGTGGCGCAGTACTGGACGCACTCCCAGTCGCGTAACTCGCTGGCGACGCCGTTGCCGTTGACGTCCTTGCATTGGTCGCCGCCCCCCTCCAGGTAGCACTTGCGGGCGATGCGGACGTCCTTGCGGTCGACGTCGCCGTCGCCATCGAGATCGGCCTGGGAGCAATCGCAGTCCGAGTTTTCGTCGGTGGTATCGAGCGTGTCGCTGGCGAGGCCGCCGGCCTGCTCCTCGCCGCCCATCTCGGGGGCGGTCTGCTGCACATTGCCGGCGAAAATGACGGTGTGGCGAGTCAAGTTGAAAGCCTCGAAATTGAAGGTGATCGTGAAGATCGGTTCCGCATCGGGCGGCGTGCCCGGATCGTCCGCATCATTGACGCGGCGCAGAAGCTCGCGCGACCAGGCGGCCACGCCTTCGACCTCCGGCCTGATGAGCAAGCCGAAAGCGGCCACATCGTCTGGATTCAGGCCCTCGGGAGCGGGCAGATCGATACTGGGATCGATCGGTCCGGTCAGTTGGAAGAGGTCGCTGGCGCCGTTGGTCCCGCCCAGCAGCGGCCCCTGGTAGCGGAAGAATGAATTGTTGAAGCCGTTGGCACCCGATTGCGGGGGGAAATACGGGGTGTCCACGAGCATGGGGGTGAAGTTGCCTTCGATAAAGCCGACATGGAAGAGTTGAAACGGCTCATCGGGCGGGGCGGGTTGTGGTCCGACCGCGCCGAAAATGCCCAGGTCGTTGACGCCGGCCTTGCCGGTGCGGTGCAGATGGACCGCCGCGGGCAGGCCGATGACCGGATTGTTGATCTCGGAGAAGGCGGCATCGGAGGCGAGGACCTGGCCGAGCAGATGGCCATCGGCATCCAGGGCGATCAGGATCTGTTGGGAGCCCGAGTCCTCCAATTCATAGGAGCCGAGGGCGAGGACGCCATCGCCGCCGAAGATGGGCGAGATGGGGCGGAAATTGTTGAGGCTGAGGAAGGTGCCGCCGGCGACGGAATCGCCCGCGCCGAAGATCCGGTTGGGCTCGGCCGAGCTGCCATCCTGGAAGTAGATGTTGACATCGGAGGTCGCGACGAACACCCCGCCGTTGGTGTTGACGACGGGGGCGCCGAAGGTGAATGTGGCGGCGGGAAAGGCCACCATTTTGCGGGTCTCGGCGGAAGCCACGGTGGCCAGAAGCAAGAGGGCACAGGTGAGACGGAAGCGAACAGAGCTCATCATGAATTGCACCTTTCCGCGCGGCGGCCGAGCCTGGGGGCGGGAAGCGGCCGCCGGGGGTGAGAAAACCAAAGTTGGATGTCGATTATCTCCGGTCGCGTTCGGCGACGCAATGAAGAAGCGCCGGGGCACGCTGATCACGAAAGGCATGAAGGGACTCGAAATGAAGAGGGAGGCGGGGGGTGACATTGGATGGGTTGCGAGGGAAAGCGTGAAAACGGTTGGGAAACATTTATCGCGATCAGTCACCGGGCCGAGGCCCCTGCGAATGACAGGGCCCCCGAGGGGGGCAGGGAAAAGCGCTCGGGCGCGGGCTGGCGGGTTGGCGTGCGTCGGTGATTCGTGAGGTTACCAGGGGCATGACCGGCGCGGGCGCCGGTCCCACACCGGTGGATTGCGACTTGCACGGAGAGGGTTAATCTGTCCGGTTTTCGCGAGCCGAGGACGAGGGACGAGAGCCGGAAGCCGAACTATGGGTTGGGCCGATGGGGGCGAGGACAAGGGAGGGGGGACGAGGGGAGAGGGACGAATCGTGCAGGGGGGTGCAGCGGCTTGACAGGGGCGGGATGGGGTCCGTAAAATCAATGTCGAGGTCTTTTTTTCCGTGCAGGCCGATCGACCCCTGACTCCCGCCGCGCTGCAACCCGTCCGACCGCCGCTGATCGACACGTTCGGCCGGCGCCACACCTACCTGCGCGTATCGATCACGGAACGCTGCAATCTGCGCTGCCTGTACTGCATGCCGGCGGCCGGGATCCCGCTCAAGCCGCGCGAGGATCTGCTCACGTTCGAGGAAATCATCCGGCTGGTGCGGGTTTTCGCCCGGCTCGGGATCGACAAGGTGCGGCTGACGGGGGGCGAGCCGCTGGTGCGGCGGGGGGTGGAAGGGCTCGTGCGGGAGCTGGCCGCGATCGCCGGCATCGGGACGGTGGCGATGTCGACCAACGGCGTGCTGCTGGCCGAGAAGGCGGCCGAGCTGCGCGCGGCGGGGCTCAGCCGATTGAACATCAGCCTGGACACATTGCGGCCGGAGCGGTTCGAGCGGATCGCGCTGCGGCGGAATTTCGAGCAGGTGATGGGCGGGATCGAAGCCGCGCTGGCGGCCGGATTCGCCCCACTCAAGCTCAACTGCGTCGTGATGCGCGGCATCAATGACGACGAACTGACCGATTTTGTGGAATTCGCGCGGACGCGGCCGATCCAGATGCGCTTGATTGAGTTCATGCCGTTCCATGGCAATGCGTGGTCGGGCGACAAGCTGGTCAGCTATGGCGAAATGCGCACGGCGCTGGAGCGCGACTATCGGCTGGAACCGGCGGCGGGGGAGGACGGGGCGAGCAACGTCGCGCGCGAGTTCACCGTGACGGATCGACGGGGCCGCCGCCTGGCGGGTTCGGTGGGGTTCATCACGTCGATGACGCGCGACTTCTGCGGGGCGTGCAGCCGCCTGCGGCTGACCGCCGACGGCAGCATCAAGTCGTGCCTGCTGCACCCGGCCGAGGCGAGCCTGCGCGATGCGCTGCGGGCGGGGGCGGGCGACGAGGAACTGGAACGGCGGATTCGCCGGGCCGTGTCGCTCAAGCCGTATGGCCACGAGCCGATGGGCGCGATCGATGCGGAGCGGAACCGCAGCATGACGGCGATCGGAGGGTGAGGATCATGCCGGCGACGCAGAGCCTGAACGTGGAAGTGCAGTATTTCGCGATCCTACGCGAGCAGCGCGGCCTGGCGCGGGAACAGCTCGCCACCGGGGCCGCGACGGCGGGCGAGCTTTACCGCGACCTGGCGGCCCGGCACGCGCTGGCACTGGGGCCGGAGCATCTGCGCGTCGCGATCAACGACGAGTTCAGCGCGTGGGACGCGCCGCTGGCCGAGGGCGACCGGATCGTCTTCATCCCGCCCGTGGCGGGGGGGTGAGGCGGCATGCGGTCCGGCGATGGCGAGTATTCGGATCAGAACGCGGGCCGCGGGGCGGGCGGGGAACGCCGGTTTCGGCTGAGTCCGGCGCCCCTGGAGCGCGACGGGCTGCGGGCGGCGCTCGCCGACCCGCGCGCGGGCGGCTTTGTCGCGTTCGAGGGGTGGGTCCGCGATCATAACGCCGGGCGCGAGGTGGTGCGGCTGGAGTATGAGGCCTACGGCGCGCTGGCCGAACGCGAGGGGGAGCGGATCCTCGAGGCGGCGCGCGAACGGTTTGAGATTCTCGACGCGCGGTGCGTCCATCGCGTCGGCGCGCTCGGGATCGGCGACCTGGCGGTGTGGGTCGGCGTCAGCGCGGTACATCGCGGGCCGGCCTTTGCGGCGTGCCAGTTCATCATCGACGAAGTGAAGCACCGCCTGCCGATCTGGAAGAAGGAATTCTATCCGGAAGGGGACTCGGGCTGGGTCAATTGCGAGCACTGCGCCCGCGCCCCGCATCATTAAGAGAAAAGAATTCTGGATCACGAACGACACGAATGGGCCCGGAAGCGCGCGCGGCGGGCGGAAACCAGATAGAAGCAGAAAACCGCCGGCATTTTAACCCGCCGCATCCGTACCCTGCAGTGGCGGACTGAAATGTTCCATTCTTTCGGGACTACCCCAACAGGCTGCCCGCTGGGCTACTTAACGCGAAAGATCATCCGGGTTTAGGGGTATGGCATCAATGCGCGCGGGGCTTGACTTTGCTTTGCTGAAACCGGACTGGCTATGGCTGCTCCGTGTATGGGGACTCGTTCTGCTCGCCCTGCACGTCAAGTCCGCGGCCGCCCAGAAGGCCTTTCCCGGTGCGGAAGGGGCAGGGGCTGACACCCGGGGAGGACGGGGAGGGCAGGTATTATTTGTTACAAATTTGAACAACGCGGGTCCCGGTAGCTTCCGTGAAGCCGTTGAAACCCACGGCCCGCGCACCGTTATCTTCCATGTCTCCGGCATTATCGACCTGAGCAGCAGCCTCACGATCGACAAACCCTACCTGACCGTAGCCGGCCAAACGGCGCCCGGCGACGGTATATGCTTTCGCGGGAACCAAATCACGATCCGGACGCACGATGTCATACTGCGTCATCTGCGCTTTCGTCCAGGCGACATTGGGGGCGCGGTGCCGCAGGACTGGCCCGGCGATGCACTCGCGCTGGAGGGAGCACGAAATGTCATCGTCGATCATTGTTCGTTCTCCTGGGCGGTGGACGAGTGTGTGCAGATCTATGCGGGCGGTCCGGACGATGAAGATACGACCCACATCACTTTCCAATGGAATATTATTTCAGAGCCGCTACGGGACTCGACCCATGCGGAAGGTCCCCACGGGGCAAACCTGCTGATTCGAACCGACGGCGGGGACGTCTCCATTCATCATAATCTACTGGCTCACGGCGATACGCGCAATCCACGAGTTGGCAGCGACACGGATGATCCCACTCACCGTACTCGCCTCGATTTCCGAAATAATATTATTTACAACTGGGGCGACGTGAATGGGGCAGGTGGCGGCCGACGCGAATGGGCAGATATCAATTATATAGGGAATTGGGTTCAGACTGGTCCATCCACGACGGATGATGTGGATATCATTTTCAAGTCCGGGGTAGGCGCCAATCATCCGACCTCCGATAATTACAGAATCTATCAAGTGGACAATGTGCTTGATGGGTTGGATATTGGCTGGAATGCCTTTGTGGATCGGTATACCCAACTCACCATGCCAGTCGAAATGCCGATCACGATAACCCAGGCTCCGGGTGAGGCACGCGATCTGGTTCTCGCGGAGGCCGGGGCAACGCTTCCGCGGCGCGACCCGATTGATGAGCGGATCATAAATAACGTCGTAGCTGGCACGGGTGAGATTATTGATTCACAGGACGAGGCAGGGGGCTGGCCGATTTATGGCGCCATCGCTCCGCCCCCAGATTCAGACCTGGATGGGATGCCAGATCATTGGGAAACGGAAAATCAGCTAAACGCCGCTGATCCCAGCGACAGCACGGAAGACGCGGATGGCGATGGCTATACCAATCTGGAGGAGTTTCTAAACGGGACTGATCCTCAGCGCGATGAACACAACGATACTGGCGTGGGGCGGAAGACCTGGATGAACTATTGAATTGCATGATTGCGGGGAGCATAGACCTGAGACCAACTTCCCAAGACGGCGAAGAGGCCAGCAAAAACCCGCGGGCGCGGGCACTCAAGATGAAGAATCGTCAGGCCTGGTCGGGCGGTGGGCCTGTTCGATGGCGGCCGGTAGTTGCTGGATCGCGCGGATCCGGTCCAGATCGAACTTGCAGCGGCGGTCGAAGGTGTAGATCCCGTTCTGTTCCTGATAAACGTCGGTCAACTGCGTGTAGCAGTAGCCGAACAGGGCCGGGTTGCGGAGCAGGGCCTCGCAGAGGCCGCGGAACCGGGCGTAGAACTCCCCGATCGTGCGGGGCGCGTCGCCGTAGCCCCAGGAGTGCTCGCCGGGTGTCGCGTCGGGATTCCACCAGATGCCGCCGAATTCGCTGACGAAACAGGGCTGGCCGCGCCAGGGGATGGAAGCGGGCCGGCCGCCCGGCTCGTTGACGAACGGCCGGCCCGCGGCGGTGTGCGCGTGGCGCTCGGCAAACTCCGCCGGGTCCTGCGTGTAGTCATGGCTGTCGTAGACGTCCGCCTCGGGGACGCGGTGGGAATAGCCGGAGGCGTCCAGGACCGGCCGGGTCTGGTCCATGGCCTTGGCGGCGAGGAACATGCCGCGGGTCACATCGTCGAGGGCGGTCAGCTTGTCGATGATCGGTTCGGCGGTTTCGTTGAGCGGGCACCAGCCGATGATCGCGGGATGGGAGTAGTCGCGGGCGAGGACCTCGAGCCATTGGGTGATGTAGGCGGCGTCGGGGCGCTGGTTTTCCTCGTGGCGCTGGCCATCGTGGCACCCCCAGTCGGGGAATTCGCCCCACACCAGATAGCCGAGCCGGTCGGCGTGATAGAGGAAGCGTTCCTCGAAGACCTTCTGGTGGAGGCGGGCGCCGTTGAACCCGGCGGCCTGGGCCAGCTCGATATCGCGGGCGAGCGCCGCATCGGAAGGGGCGGTCAGGATCCCGTCGGGGTAGTAGCCCTGATCGAGGACCAGGCGCTGGAAGACGACGTCGCCATTGATCCGGATCGCGTTGCCGTCGAGCGTCACGCCGCGCAGCCCGGCGTAGCTGGCGGCCTGGTCGATGACGGCGCCGGCCGCGTCGAGCAGCTCAAGGCGCAGGTCATAGAGGAACGGATCGGCGGGCGACCAGAGACGGCGGCGCGGTTGGGGGACCGGCAGGATCAGGCGCGGGCTGAAATCGTGATCGGCCGGCACCTCGCGGGTGAGCAGCACGCCCTGGTCGTCGCTGAGCGTCGCGCGCAGGCGCAGGCCGGCGGCCGGCCGGTCGATCGGCTGCTCCAGCAGGAAGCAGCCGTTGGCCACGTCGGGGGTGATGCGCGGACGGAGGAGCGCCGAACCGGGGTGCACCGGTTCCATCCAGACCGTCTGCCAGATGCCGGTGGTGCGGGTGTAATGGCAGCCCATGTTGCGATAGAGATGGCTCTGCTTGCCCTTGGGCTTGAGGGCGCGGTGGTCGTCGCGGGCGCGGACGACGATCGTGACGGGGTCGCCCGGTGCGGCGACGCCGGTCAGGTCGCAGGTGATGGGGGTAAAGCCGCCCCGGTGGCGGCGGAGCTCGCGGCCGTTGACCCAGACCGTGGCGTCGTAGTCAATCGCCTGGAAATGCAGCAGGACGCGGGCGTCGGCCCATTCGGGGGGAATCCGGAGCTCACGGCGATACCAGACGGCGCCCAGATGATCGGTGTGGCCGATGCCCGAGAGGGGGGACTCGGGGCAGAATGGGAGGAGGATCTGGCGGGCGAGGGGCCGCTCGAGCAGGCCGCGCTCGAGGCCGGAGTCGCCCGGGTCGATTTCGAACTGCCAGGCGCCATTCAGGCACAACCATTGCTGACGAATGAATTGAGGACGCGGATATTCGGGACGGGGGAGAGGTGTATCCATCCAACTCGACCTTCGGACCGGGCTCGGAAACAGGCGTGAACCGGCAGAGATGGACCGAGCGAGCAAGTGCGTGGAGGCCGGGATCAGCCTCCACAAAGAAGGTGGTGAACTGATAGCGCATCCGGCGGCGGAATGCAAACGGCGATGGCGGGGGATCAAGAGTGGGGGATGAGGAAAGACACGAAGGGGCTGAAGGGCGGAGGAGAGGGGCGGCGTGCTGGGGTGAAGATGGGATTCGGGAGCCGAAGACGAGGGACGAGAGCCGAATTCTGGGAGGGCCTTTGAGAGCGAAGACGAGGACGATTCTGGAGGAAGGCAAGGCCCCTCGGGAGAGTGGCGTTCCCGGTTTTCGTGCTTCATCGGTCCGAGTCAGGATGTATAATGTTTCCCCTTGGCGAGAACGATCGATGTGAGTTGGTGAGGTTGACCCGGCGCAGGGCACGGGACCGCGCGGTTTCCCGCCGGCAGGCATCCAAAGGGCAGAGATATGTCGCAACAGCCTTCGCCGCCTGAGGAGCTCGGAACCGGGGAACGGGACGCGCTCCGGCAGCGGATCCAGGAACTGGAGCTCCGGAATGCCGGCTATCAGCAGGAGCTGGAGAACCTGTGCACGGCGCATCGCCATCTGACCGAATTCGTCAACCGCAGCGATCTGATGGCGCTGTCGTTCGATCTGGAGTGGCGGCTGCTGGCCTTCACGCCGGCCGCCGGCCGACTGCTGCGGCTGGGTCCGGGGGATCAGGGGCTCCCGTTGGGCGATCTGCTCAGCCGTCCCGTCGGCGGCCGGCTGTTGGCGGGCCTGGACCATCGGGCGCCGGCGGCGGTCGAGACGATCGTCGGGCCGGTGGAAGACCGTTGGTACAGCCGGCAGGTGCGGCGGTTCGGATCAACGGAGACCGATCAGCCGGCGGCGATGCTGATTTTCAGCGACGTCAGCGCGCTGCAGCGGCGGCAGGGGGACCTGCTGGCCGACAACGAGACGCTGATGTCGCGCAGCGACCGGCGGGCGATGCTGCTGGGCTTGCAGCATCAGATCGCGATCGCGGCCAACGAGAGCGAGACGCTGGTCGAGCTGCTGGGGCTGGCGCTGGATCGGGTGGGCCGGGCGCTGAAGTGGCCGCTGGGGCATGTGTATCAACTGGATTATGACACGCCGCTGCTGCGCTCGAGTCGGGTCTGGTATACGGATGGAAATCGGCGGGATCCGGCGATCGAGGAGTACCGGCGGATCACGGCCGAAAGCCTGATCACGCTGGACGAGGGGCTGATCGGGCGGGTCCGGGAAACGGGCCAGCCGCTGTGGATGGACGATATCCGCGCCGAGAAGAACTTCTCGCGCCGGATCCCGGAGGGTTTCCCCTACCCCGCGGTGATCGGTTTCCCGATCGCCATCGGCCGCCATGTGGTGGCGGTGATCGAGTTTTACAATGACGCGCCGTTCCGCCCCGGCCAGCGTCTGCTGGAGACGATGGACAACATCGGGCTGGTGCTGGGGCGCGCCTACGAGCGGGACCGGACACGGCGGCAGTTGCGCGAGAGTCGCCAGTTCATTGAGAACATCGCCGATACGGCGCCGTTCATGGTTTACGTCTACGACCTGATCGAGCGGCGCAACGTGTATGTGAATTCGCAGATCACGCAGATGCTGGGATACTCGCCGGGGTTTTTCGCGATGCAGGGCAGCCGGCTGATCGAAAGTGTCGTGCATCCGGACGACCAGACGCGGGTGTCGTTCTCGGGGCAGGAACTGCGGCGGATGCTGGAGGGGGAGCGCGTGGACACGGAGTTTCGCGTGCGGCACGCCGACGGGGGGTGGCGCTGGCTGCGCCGGCGGGCCGTGGCGTTCATGCGGACCGAGGAGGGGCGCCTGCGCAGCATCCTGGCGGCCGTGCAGGACGTGACCGACTGGAAGATGGCGGAGGACGGGCTGCGGGAAAGCGAGATGCGGTTCCGCGCGATCTTCGAGCAATCGCCGCTGGCGATCACGCTGGCCACGACCGACGGGCGCTTCGTCCGCGTCAACGCGGCGGCCGAACGGATGTTCGGCTACCCGCACGAGGAACTGCTGGGGCTGACGTTTCTGGATCTGACGTATCCGGACGATCGGGAGGCGGGGGTGGGGAAATACCGGCAGCTCGCGCAGGGCGAGATCCCGTCGTTCAGCGTGGAGAAGCGCTACCGGCGCAAGGACGGCCGGATCATCTGGGGCAACGTGTTCGTGAAGCTGATCCGCGACCAGCATGGCGAGCCGCGCTTCACGCTGGGGATGGTCAAGGACATCACCGAGCGCAAGCAGGCGGAGGAGGAACTACGCCATTTGCAGAAGGAGATTCTGGAGCTGTCGGTCCGGGAGCAGCGGCGCCTGGGCCAGGAGCTGCACGACGGGCTGGGGCAGCAGTTGACGGGGCTGGGGCTGATCGCGCGCACGTTGGCACGCAAGCTGCAAGCGCGGGGGTTGCCCGAAGCCGACACGATGGAGGAGTTGGTCGAGGGTCTGGCGCAGTCGCTCAGCCAGGTGCGCGGGATGTCGAAGGGCCTGCTCCCGGTGGAGATCGACGCGGCGGAGTTTGTGAAGGCGCTGCGCGACGCGCTGGGGATCATTGAAAAGCGGGCCGGGATCCGGTGCAAGCTGCACACCGACGGGGCCGTGCGGCTGGAGGACAACGGGATTGCGACGAACCTGTTCAAGATCTGCCAGGAGTCGCTGATCAACGCAGTGAAACACGCGCGGCCGCGCAACATCGAGATCGAGATCAGCCACGAACAGGAGGAGCTGATCGTGCGGATCAGCGACGACGGGACGGGGATGCCCGAGGCAAAGGATTTGATTCTGGGCGGAGGATTGAACATCATGCGCTATCGCGCCAACGAGATTGGAGCGCAACTGGAAATCCGACCGGCCAAGCCGACCGGCACGGTCATTACGCTGCGCCTGAAAGGCAGACACTTCGATGGAGCCTAAGGGGGCCAGAGGGGCCGAGAGCGGCCCGATCCGGGTGGTGATCGTGGACGACCATCCGCTCGTGCGCCATGGCCTGGGCCACCTGATCGCCGCGGAGGAGGACATGGAGGTCGTCGGCGACGCGAGCGGCTCGACCGACGCGCTGCGGCTGGTGCGCGAGCAGAAGCCCAACTGCGTCGTGATCGACCTGTCGCTGCAGGAAGGGACCGGGATTGAACTGATCAAGCAGATCAAGGCGCTGGACAAGAACATCCGGATGCTGGTCTTTTCGATGCACGACGAAGTGCTGTTCGCCGAGCGGGTGCTGCGCGCCGGGGCGATGGGTTACGTCAACAAGCAGGTCTCGACGGAGAAGGTGGTCGACGGCATCCGGCACATCATGAAGGGGAAGATCTTCCTGAGCGAGGAGATGTCCGAACGGCTGCTGATCGGGATGACCGGTCGGGAGGTGGTGGGGGAAACGCCGGTAGACAATCTGTCCAACCGCGAACTGGAGATTTTCCAGCTCATCGGCCAGGGCCTATCGACGCGCAAGATCGCCGAACAGCTCCACCTGAGCAGCAAGACGGTGGAATCGCATCGCGAGAGCATTAAGAAGAAGCTCAACCTGAGCAGCAACCTGGAGATGATCCGGCTGGCGGTGCAGTTTGTGCTGGAGCAGGGGTGAGCCGGCGGGGGAACGCACTCGGCGAGTGGAATGATCCGACGGTTTTTATTGAAAATCGAATGCCAGCCTCAGGGGGCCGGGACGCCGCGCTCGGCCGGGACGGGTTGCGGGCGCGGCGCGGCCTGGCCGTTGAGGCGGTGCAGCGTCACGCGCGCGTAGTAATCCGGGACGCCGGCTTCGCAGGAACGCCGGTGGTGGTCGAGCAGGACGTTGCCCTCGGGCCAGTGGACCTGCAGATTGCCCGGCTTGATCGGGGCCAGCCGGACGCGGCCGGTGAGTTTGCCCTTGCCGTTGCGGACCTCAACGCGTTCGCCTTCCTGCAGGCCGAGCTTGCGCGCGTCGGCCGGATTGATCAGCACGGCCTCGCGCCCCAGGCCGGTGATCATGTCCTTCTCTTCGTGGATCAACGAGTTGAACTGCTTGCCGCGGCGCGAGGCGACGACGAACACGCCCTCGGGCAAGCGCGCATCGGGGAGTTCGACGGGGAAGAACCGGGCGCGGCCATCGGGCGTGGGGCAGATGCCGCCGGGGCAGAGGTGCTCGCCGCCATACTGGAACTGGTCACCCTGGCGGCGCAGATGCTGGATGCCGTCGTAGGCGGGGATGACGCGGGCGATTTCCTCGCGCAGGCCGGGCGTGCCGGCGACGCGGAGGCGGTCGACGAGCTCGGGGCGGACGCGCCGGGCCAGCTCGAGCAGGACGTCCCATTCCGAGCGCGCCTGGGGGACGCGCGGCCCGTCAATTTCGGGGCTGAAGATGACGCGGCGTTCGGTGGAGGTTTCGGTGACGCCGCCGGGGATTTCGTAGCGCGTCATCGCCGGCAGCAGGATCGTTTCCTCGGCGCTGTCGATCAGCATCTGCGAGGTGAGGACGATGTCCATGTGGACGCGCAGCGGAATGCGCCGGAGGGCTTCCTCGACATAGTCGGGTTCGGGGAGGACCTCGAGGAAATTGCCGCCGGAGGAGAAGAGGACATCGAGCTCGCCGCGGTGGGCGGCCTCGATCATTTCGGGGGCGGTCAGGCCGGGCCGGTCGGGGACGGGGAAGCCCCATTGCTCGGCGAGCCAGGCGGCATTTTCGGCGTTGATCGACCGCCCGCCCGGAAAGACCGTGGAGTAGCAGCCCATCTCGGCGCCCCCCTGGACGCCCGAATGGCCGCGGATCGGCATCAGGCCGCAGCCCTCGCGGCCGAGCCAGCCGCGGGCGAGCCCCAGGTTGATGATCGCCTGGACGTTGGCGACGCCCGTTTCGTGCTGAGTGACGCCCATGCTCCAGACCAGGACGCCGCGGCGGGCTTCGGCGAGCATGTTGCCGAAGGCCTGGATTTCCAAGCGGGGCACCCCGGACTGCGCCTCGATCTCCTCCCAGCTCATGCGTTCGACCGATTCGCGGAGGGCGTCGAACCCATGCGTGTGCTCACGGATGAAGTCGTGATCGATCCAGTCGTTGGCGAGCAGATGCTTGAGCGCGCCGTTGAGGAAGGCGACGTCGGAGCCCTGGTTGATCAGGAAGAAGCGATCGCTGATGCGCGTGCCGAAGAGCGAGCTTTCGGGGATGGAGGGGATCCAGTAGCGCTCCATCCCGGGCTCGCGATAGCTGTTGACGACGGCGACGCGCGCGCCGTTCTTGCGGGCGTAGTGGATGTATTTGGTGGCGACGGGCTGGTTGTTGGCGACGTTGGAGCCGATGAAAACGATGAGATCGGAGACAAGCCAGTCGGCGTAGGAGCAGGTGGTGGCGGCGACGCCGGTTGAACGTTTGAGCGCGGTGGTGCTGGGGGAGTGGCAGATGCGGGCGGCGTTGTCGATGTTGTTGGTGCCGATGGCGCGGGCGGCCTTCTGCGCGCCGTAGTAGGACTCGTTGGGCATGCCGCGGCTGGTCAGGTAGAACCCGATGCGGTCGGGCGAGGCCAGGCCGCGGATCTTGGCGGCGATGGTGGCGAGGGCTTCCTCCCAGGAGATGCGTTCAAAGCCGGGGGCGCCGCGGCGGCGGCGCATCGGCGCCGGCAGCCGGCCGAGGTCGCGCAGTTCGGCGCTGCGCTTGCCGGCCAGCCCCTTCAGATCGCGCAGCAGGCGGGGATTGAACGCCGGAGCCGTGTTCAGGCGCAGCAGCCGCAGGCGGACGTTGCACAGATGCGTGCCGGGCAGGGTCCAGTCGCTCATGCCGGTGGTGCCCAGGGCGCAGCCGTCGCAGACCCCCTTGGTGAGGATGCGCCAGGCGAAGGGGATCCGGTCGCGATTTTCGAGCAGCGCGCGGATCAGTTCCCAGTAGTTATTGGGGCGTTGCAGCCCGATGCCGAACGGACGCAGACTGGCCCAGACCTTCGGGTCCCATGCTTTTCGAATGGGTTTCATGGTTGGTCCCTCCGGCCGGCGGGAGCGGGGGCGGCGGCTCGCCGGCGCGCTGTGCGACTCCGCGGTTGGGCCTGTGCCTTGATCCGTTCGGGATGGGAGTAAACGGTCAGCCGGGTATCGCGACAGAAACCCAGGACGGTCAGGCCAAAGGCGTCGGCCATCTCGACGGCCATGGAGCTGGGGGCGGAGACGGCGGCGAGGACCGGCAGGCGGGCGCGGAAGGCCTTGAAGACGATCTCGTAGGAGATGCGACCGCTGACGGCGAGGAGGACGGCCAGGTGAAGCTGGTCGCGGGAGAGCAAAGAACCGATGACCTTGTCGACGGCGTTGTGCCGGCCGATGTCCTCGAACAGAGCCAGGCGGCGGCCGCGGGCGGTGTAAGCGGCGGCGCCGTGGCAGCCGCCCGACTCGCCGAACGCGCGCATGCCGTGGTGCAGGTCGGCCATGGCGGCGGGAATGAGATCGGCGGCGAGCTGAATCTGGCCGTTAAGGCGGGGTGAGAAGTCGCCGGGGAACAGGTCGCGCCACTGGCGGATGCCGCACAGGCCGCAGGAACTGACCGACATCTGCGCGCGGCGGTCCTCGAACGGCTGGTTGAGCGCCGACTCGGCGACCGTCAGATCGACGGCGGCGATGTGGCCCGATTCCGGATCATCGAACGGCTGCCATCCCAGTTCGGCGGCGGGGTCGGTGAGGAGTCCCTCGCTGAAGAGCATGCCGCGGACGAGGAACGGGTCATCGCCGGGGGTGCGCATGGTGGTGGTCCAGGGCCGGCCGTTGATGTTGACCTGCAGGGGGGCTTCGACGGCCAGCGTGTCGACGACCGATTCGGAGCGAGAGGCTTGGATGCGCAGGGCGCCGCGCGGGCGGGTGTTCATGCTCGACCAGCGGAAGATGGAGTGGATGGGCTGACAATCCGGTGTCAGCCCCATATTATTACACGCAAATCAGTTATTCATCGATAAAAAATCACCCGCCATGACGAGGGACGCGTTGCCATGAACCGGAGGTGCCCAAGAGGGGGAATGGTATGGCCGGTTTTCGAGAGCCGAGGACGAGGGACGAGAGCCGAGAGCCGAATTTTCGGGCGGACCGTTGGGGGCGATGATCTCACGCCGAGGACGCAAAGACGCGGAGCGGCGCAGACTGAGATGAAAAATCACCCGCCATGACGAGGGACGCGTTGCCATGAACCGGAGGTATACAAGGGGAGGAATGGTATGGCCGGTTTTCGAGAGCCGAGAGCCGAATTTTTCGGGCGGACCGTTGGGAGCGATGATCTCACGCCGAGGACGCAAAGACGCGGAGCGGCGCAGACTGAGATAAAAAATCACCCGCCAAGACGAGGGACGCGTTGCCATGAACCGGAGGTGCACAAGGGGGGGAATGGTATGGCCGGTTTTCGAGAGCCGAGGACGAGGGACGTGAGCCGAGAGCCGAATTTTCGGGCGGACCGCTGGGGGCGATGATCTCACGCTGAGGACGCAAAGACGCGGAGCGGCGCAGACTGAGATAAAAAATCACCCGCCATGACGAGGGACGCGTTGCCATGAACCGGAGGTGCACAAGAGGGGGAATGGTATGGCCGGTTTTCGAGAGCCGAGGACGAGGGACGAGAGCCGAGAGCCGAATTTTCGGGCGGACCGTTGGGAGCGATGATCTCACGCCGAGGACGCAAAGACGCGGAGCGGCGCAGACTGAGATAAAAAATCACCCGCCAAGACGAGGGACGCGTTGCCATGAACCGGAGGTGCACAAGGGGGGGAATGGTATGGCCGGTTTTCGAGAGCCGAGGACGAGGGACGAGAGCCGAGAGCCGAATTTTCGGGCGGACCGTTGGGGGCGATGATTTCACGCCGAGGACGCAAAGACGCGGAGCGGCGCAGACTGACGCGGACCCGGTTTTCTGGATAAAAAGGAGTCAGGTATCGTATTGCGCACGAACGGAACGATGAGTAAAATCCCCGCGAGCCGTGAAGTAACAAGCGGTCCGAAGTGGCGCGAAGGGGCTTGCGGCGGAAAGCCGCCCGCAAGCCGGTCAGGAGAAAGGCAGGTCCAACCAGGCGATGGGAGCGATCCGATGGCCTCCCCGTTCGACGTTGCGCGGCGGGCTGTTGCCGGCCAATCGGCCGCTGCGGCTGGCGGCGGTGCTGGCGTTGTCGTATCTGGCGGTCTGCGCGCTGTACATTCGCGTTTCGACGACGCTGGCCGCGCGGTTCGCCGAATCGCTGGTGGAACTGGAGCGCCTGGAGCAGCTCAAGGGTTTGGCGTTCATCGTCGTCTCCAGCCTGGTGTTCTTCGGGATCGCGTATTACCTGCTGCGGCGCATTTCGCTGGGGGAGCTGGAAATCGAGCGCAACCGGCAGGCGCTGCTGACGGCTGGCCGGCGCGCGCTGGCCGGGGCGCTGGCCTCGTCGATCGCGCACGACATGAACAATCTGCTGATGGTGACCGACGTCGACAGTCTGGAGCTGGCGCGGGGCGCGCTCCAGGGGCCGGAGACGCCCGAGCAGGTCGGAGCGCGGGTCAACGGGTGCGTGCGCGATCTGATGAAGCTCTCCCGCCGGCTGATGACGATCGGCAGCGACCGGTCGCAGTACCGTCCGCGGGGGCTGGATCTGGCGGCGTGTGTGCGCGATACGCTGGAGTTCGCGCGGATCCACAAGCGGGTGAGGCGCTGCGCGCTGGAGTACGCGGGGCCAGAGGTGCTGGGGTTCGTTTCCGATCCGGTGGCGTTGCAGCAGATGCTGCTGAATCTGCTGTTGAACGCGGCGGACGCGATGGGAGGCGAGGGTCGGATCCTGGTTGAGCTGAAGGAGCGCGCGCCGGGGGTGGTGCTGCGGGTGCATGACAGCGGGCCGGGGATCCCGCCGGACAAGCGCCAGGCGATCTTCGACGCGTTCTACACATCGAAGGAAAGCGGGGCCGGGCTGGGGCTGTTGTCGGTGCGGTCGTGCGCCGAGCTCCATGGCGGCCGGATTCACGTGGGCGAATCCGCGCGGCTGGGGGGCGCGCTGTTCGAGATCGAGTTGCCGCCGTGCCAGGCGGTCGGGATCGAGCAGGATCAGTAATACATCCAGTGGCGCGCGGCGGTGCGCGGCTGCTCGGTCTTCGGGTTGTCGAAAGTGAACGGGGCGCTGGCGGCGGTGAAGCTGGAGCCGTCCCAGTTGCCGCCGGTGACGACCGCGCGGAGCTGGGTGCCGTCGGGCAGTTCCTGCCAGATCCACTCGCGGTGCTCGCCCAGGTTGTCCATCCACTCGGACTGCTGCAAGACCTGCCACTGACCGTCGACGAGGTGCTGGATCTGGACGAGGACCTGTTGGGTCGGCGCCGGGGGGAGCCAGCGGATGTCGATCGGTTCGCCGAAGGCGACATCCTCGCCGCTGGCGGGCGACAGGATGGTCAGGTCGCTCAGGGGGGTCGCCTGCGAAGTGTGGAAGGCTTCGGTCCAGGGGCCCTCGTTGCGCTGGCTGTCGGAGATCGCAACGCGGTAGTAGCCGGGTTTGTCGGCGGGGATTTCGAAGCTGGTCACGTAGCCGAGCCAAGCCAGGCGGGTGTAGTCGCAGTTGGGCCGGGGGCTGTAGTGGATGACGTAGTTCCAGATGTCGCGATCGTCGGTGTGGCCCCAGGTCAGATAGGTCTTGCCGCTGAGGGAATGGTGGATGAGGCGTGGTTCGCGGGGGGGCGGGGGCGCCTGGCCGCCGCTGGTGTCCCAGGGGAAGTCGGCAACGGAGACGGCATTGGAGCGGGAGGTATCCCGGAGGACCGCATTGACCTCGGCGACCTGCTGGACGAAGACGGTGTATTCGCGGTTCTGGCTGTCGACGAAGCCGCTGTTGCGGCCGTCGTATTTCGGATCGGCCGGATCGATGCCGGTGAAGCCGGCCTTGCTCGGCCCGCCGTTGTCGTACATGCCGTCGTACCACTGGTACCACATGCCGCCGAGCATGAAGTTCAGGCGGCTCCAGGTAAACATCAGGTTGCGGTAGGCGCGGGCGCGATCGGCCTGGGTGGGGACGGTGCGGTCGCGCCAGCGGACGGAAGGGGGGAAGCCGACGTCGTTGCCGGCGATGGCGAACTCCGAGACAAAGACCGGCAGACCGCAGCGCTGGCTCATCCTTTCCAGAAAGAGCATGTTCTGACGGCTTTTCTGGTCGGGCAGGTGCATTCCACCGGGATAGATGTTGGCCGCCAGGGCATCGAAGTAGAAGCCGGGGCGCTCCTGATTGAGTTCGCGGATGGCGTCCATCATGCGCTCGACGCCTTCCTGGCCGGCGTCGGGATAGCCGTTCCAGGGGAAGCGGTTGGTGAAGATCAGGTGCTTCTTGAGGGGCATGCCGGAGGGATCGGCGCCGAAGACCGCCGCCTCGCGTTCACGGATGATGGTGCAGATGAAGCGGAAGTAATCCTTCCAGACCTTCAGTTCGAAATCCTTCAGATCGCGGATGAGGGCGGGGGAATCGTCGAAGCCGTGGATTCGCACGTCGGCGCGGGCGTCATAAACATGGTTCCAGGAGGAGAAATTGAACGTCTTGTATTTGGATGACCAGGCCTGGGCGCACGCCTGCGGGGTGGGATAGCGCGTCGCCAGCCAGTTGAGGAACACCTGACTGCAGTGAGTCGACCAGATGCCCAGGTGGAGGTTCTTGCAGGGCAGGCAGTTGTCGGTGTAGTAGCCGAGCATTTCGGGGTCGTCGAGTCGGCTGGCGGTCAGATCCCTGGCCACTTCCTGGCGGGCGCGCGCCTGCCAGTCGGGGTTGTAGGGATCGGCCAGATAGGCGCCGTCGTCGCCCCAATAGCCGCCGTCGGCCTCGCGCATGCGCCAGCTCTTGCTGACCCAGCTGTCGCCGCTGAAGTCCATGTAGCGCTGCTCGGCCTTCCAGTTGCGGGCGGAGCCGGGGGTGTCGTTTTCGATGGTGGCGGTGAAATTCCAGGCCTTGAGGCGGCGGACGACGTCGTCGCCATAGGTGCCCGGCGCGAAGTGCTGCTGAATCCATTGCGACATGGCGGGGTTGCGGCTGCCGGGATCCTCGGGATTATTCATGCCGATGATCCAGACCGGATCGCCCGAGGGGCGGACGATCCACCAGACGCCGCGTTCGTCGCGCTGGATCGTGTAGAAATCGGTGGGGGGGAAGACCGGCTTGAGGCCGTCGACCGCGGGGGGATCGACCTGGTTGGAATTGAGCGGGATCATGTGGGCTTCGCTGCCGTTCTGATCCATCTTGCGCAGCATCACGTCATCGATGTAGACGCAGCCGCTGGTGTTATTCAGGCCGAACATGATGCGCAGCGCATCGGTGCCGCGGAAATTGGGGTACTTGTCGGGGAGGTAGGCGTAGGGGGCCTGATCTTCCTGAATCGGGCGGATCAGGAATGAGACGGGGGTCCAATCCTCGGCCGGGAGGAGGTCGTTTTCGGATTCGGCGAAAGAGGAGGGGCGGGTCTGCGGGTTTTCGGGGTAGTTGGTGTAATGATTGACGCGAACGAAGAAATCGGCGCGTTCGATGCCGGAGGTGCGATACCAGAACTGGAGGAGGTAGTAGGCGTCGTTGTCGAGTCCGCGGGCGACGGCGAGTTTGTCGTGGTAGATGCGCGGTCCGGTCTCGTCGCCGTGCCAGGTCCCCTGGATTTTGATGCAGCGGCGCCCCTCCTTGACCGTTTCCTGGGGCATGAGAACGCCATCGATCCAGACGTATTCGCGGCCGCGGAGAAACTGGTCGTCGTTGCCATCCTCGAGGCTCCAGCCCTCGGGGCGCTCATCGGGGGCATAAACATCGTCGGGGTAGGGATTCTCAAATCCGCCGTTGACCAGCACGTTGGGGCCCAGGGCGGGGAGCGGGGCGCTGAGGAAAACGAAGCCGCACAACGCCAGGAGGCGCCGGGAAACGGCTGACGTTGGAACCAAGTTGAATAATCTCAGATGCGTAAACTCCAGATGGACCATGCTCAGCTACTCGGATCGTAACATCGTTTGGGCGACGTGTTAACCCCCCAAATTTGACGGCGGAGAAAAATCGTGAAGGGATAAAAGGGAGAAAGGGGACATCAACGACATCAGGGAAAACAGGGGAAGCGCCGGATGCAGCCTGAGCGGTTGCGGGCGACGTCGTTCCCGTGAATTTTTGTCGTTTCTTCCCTGTTCTTCCGTCCACTCCACGCGGGCTCACGGATAATTTATCGGCCGGTGGGGCGATCCGGCGGGCGGAAGGCCCGAGATGGCCCCATTTTGAGGACATAGCTTTCATTTTATTTGAGTTGGGCCTGTCTCCATTTGTGGACAGGGGGTGTCGCAAGGGCCATGGATCACGAAAGACACGAATGAACCCCAAAGGAAGAAAAACCGGGGTTTTCGAGAGCCGGGGACGAGGGACGAGAGCCGGGAGCCGAAGTCTGGATGAAGGGCCGGGCTTTGCATATGGGCGGGGGAGGCCCTATAGTTTGTCGACCGCTTGCAGGCGCGTCCGGAGGCAAGGCCGATGACCCGGCGGATTCACGACATCTCCCGCACGATCGCGAGCGGCGGGTTTGTTTACCCGGGCGACCCGCCGATTGCGCTCGAACCGCTCTCCACGATCGGCGTCGACGGGGCCCGCTGCAATATGCGGATGCTCCACATGAACTCGCACACGCTGACGCATCTGGACGCGCCGCGCCATTTCGTCGCGGCCGGCGCGACGCTGGACCAGCTGCCGGTGGAGCGGTTCATCGGGCCGGCGCTGGTCGTTGCGGCGCCGCGGGGGGTGATCGAACCGGAGGACCTGCCGGGCGACGAACTGCGCGGGCGGAACATCCTGTTTCAGACGGCCGCTGCGGATCAGTATGAGACGGGCCGGCTGGACGAACCCGACGGGGGCCTGTCGGGCGCGGCGGCCGAGGAACTGGTCCGCCGGGGGGTCAATCTGGTCGGGATCGATACGCCCAGCATCGACCGGTTCGGGGCGGACGATTTCCCGGCGCACACGGCGCTGCTCGGGGCCGGCGTCCTCATCCTGGAGGGGATCGATCTGCGCGCCGTCGGCGCGGGCTGGTATACGCTGATCGCGTTGCCGCTCAAGCTGATCGACGCCGATGGATCGCCGTGCCGCGCCGTGCTGGTGTCGGACTGATCCATGGCGCTGCCTCCATCCGGAACCCTGGTGATCTGCCGTCCGTTTGCGCCGTGCGCGACGCCGGCGCTGCCCGCCGGGCTGCACTTCGCGTTGACGACGGCCGCGCAGGGGCGGAACGAGCGGTTTTCGCTGCGCGAGGCGGCCGAGTCGTTCGAGCGCGCCGTGGTGGAACAGTCGCTGGGCGAGGAACTGGCGGAGGCGGGAGTCCGGCTCCAGCTGGCGGCGATTCCGGACTTCGTGCGGAGGGTCGAGCCGCGCGGGGCGCATCCGCGGCTGCTGATCCTCGTCTCCAATGATACGCATGCGCGATTCATGATTCCGGCGGCCGAGGGACTGGGCGACGTGCTGTTTCTGATCCCGCCGCGGGGGCTGAGGGACGAGGGGGCGGCCGAGACGCTCCAGTCCGAGGGATTCGCGTTCGTGGAGCTGACGCCCGGGGTCGAGGAACTGGTGCGCGCCTTCGGCCCGCGGTTGATGCTGTGCGGCAACGACTGGTCGGAGGAGTTCCAGCACGCCCGGCGGCTCTGCCGGCGGCTGGGGATTCCGAGCGTCGCGCTGCAGGAGGGACCGCAGGACTGGGAAGCGGAGTGGGGGGGCCGGAATCCGCGCAAGTACCTGAACGCCGACATCGTGCTGGCGCAGGGGGCGGTGACGCTGCGCCACATCCGGCCGCGGTGCTTCGCCGTGACGGGCAATCCGAAGGTTGACCGGTTCGAGCCGATCGCGCTGCCGGAGCGGCCCCGGATCCTGATCAACTGCAACTTCACGTACGGACAATATGAGGAAGCCCGGGCGCTGTGGATGCACGATGTGCTGGGGGCGTGCCGGGAGTTGGGGCTGGACTATTTCATTTCGCAGCACCCGCGGGATCCTTCGAGCTGGGAGGGGGAACCGGTGGTGCGGTCGGCGGCCGAACGGCTGGCGGCGCAGATCGCGGAGGCAAGCCTGGTCGTGACGCGGTTCAGCAACCTGCCGTACGAGGCGCTGGCGGCGGGACGCCCGGTGATCTATTACAACCCGCACGGGGAGCCGATGAAGACCTTCAGGGAGGACCGCTGCGCGTCGCTGGGATATGCGACGCGGCCCGGCCAACTGCGCAGATTGCTGAGGCGCCATCAGTTACGGCCCGAGATGGATCGCGAGGGGACGCTCGCGTTCCTGCGCCGGCACTGCGGATCGATGCGCGGGCGGGCGCAGGAGAACCTGGTGAGCCTGCTGCGGGCGATTCCGCAGGGGGCGGCGGAGGCCGGGCGGATCAGGCTGTGAGGCAGGGGGAAATTCGGAGTTTTCCCGCATCCCGCCGGGATGCGGGGGTGGGGACATCGGGTGACCAGTGGTGTCGCTGCGCTTGACCACCGGCTACTGTCTGGCATCGCGACGGGAGGCCGAGCGTCGAAATACTCAAGCTCCAGGGGCCTCGCTGTCGGGATGTCGGAGTCGAAATGGCCAAGGCCAGGGACCTTGCGGCCGGGATGCGGAGAAGAGCGGGTCGTTGGACCGGTGGCGGCGGGTCGGAGGGAGATTTCCTTTATGTCGGTTCCTACCCTTATGTCTCTATCGTGAGGGGGCAGGCCGCACACATTCCTCCTTGAGCCAACTAATGTTCTGGCTGCGATCGTCCGTTGAATGAAGTGAGACCTTTCGCCAGGGCGAGGAGGTCGATTTTGCCTGGGATTGCGCGGCCATCCGGAGCGGGCGGCGCGCAGTTGGGGAGCATCGCGAGCCGCCATGCCAACCGCAATGGAGAAACGCCTCGGTGAGTTGTTGATCGAGGATCAGATCATCACGGAAGATGATCTGAAGATCGCCATGCACAAGCAGAAGGAGACCGGCCTGAGTCTGGGCCGGATCCTGATCAACATGGGCCGGGCCTCGGAGTGGGAGGTGGCGGCGACGCTCGGCAAGCAACTGAACGTTCCCTTCGTCACGCTGTCGCATTACGAAATCGATCCCGAAGTTCTGGAAAGCATCCCGCGCGACCTGGTCTTCCGGTACAAGATCATTCCGGTGGACAAGACAGGCGACACGCTGACGATCGCGCTGGCTGATCCGTCCAACATTTATCTGCTCGATGAACTGAAGCTGCTGACGCATTGCCAGATCATCCCGGTGATCAGCTTTGAGTCGGACATCCAGGAAGCGATCGGCAAGTATTACAAGAAGGACCAGGAAGAGAATTTCCACGAGGCGCTGAAGGACATCACCGACCAGGAGTTGGAGGTCCTTGAGGAAGAGCGCCAGGCGGTGCAGGCGGAGGAGGACGACGACCTGAGCCTGGAGGCGGACGACGCCCCGGTGGTTCAGCTCGTCAACCTGATGATCGCCGAAGCGCTGAAGATGGGCGCCAGCGACATCCACGTGGAGCCGTACGAGCGCAGCCTGCGGCTGCGCTACCGGATCGACGGCGTGCTGCAGGAGATGCCGCCGCCGCCCAAGAAGTTTCAGAATGCGATCATCTCGCGCATCAAGATTCTGTCGGATCTGGACATCGCGGAGAAGCGGCTGCCGCAGGACGGCCGGTTCAAGGTGCGCCAGCAGAACAAGTCGGTGGACTTTCGTGTGAGCTGTTGCCCGGTCGCGCACGGCGAGAAGGTCGTGATCCGTGTGCTGGACCAGAGCAATCTGCAGGTGCGCCTGACGGATCTGGGGTTTGAGGCGCCGGTGCTGCGCAAGTTCGAGAGCGAGATCCGCAAACCGTGGGGGATGGTGCTGGTGACCGGGCCGACCGGTTCGGGTAAATCGACGACGCTCTACTCGGCGCTGTCGACGATCAATGACCCGAGCAAGAACATCAGCACGATCGAGGACCCGATCGAGTATCAGTTGCAGGGGATCAACCAGGTGGCGGCGCGGCCCGATATCGGGCTGACGTTCGCGGCCGGGCTGCGCAGTTTCCTGCGTCAGGACCCCGACATCATCATGGTCGGCGAGATTCGTGACCTGGAGACGGCGGAGATCGCCGTCAAGGCGGCGCTGACGGGCCACCTGGTCCTGTCGACGATTCACACCAACGACGCGCCGAGCACGGTCAACCGCCTGACGAACATGGGGGTGGAGCCGTTCCTGGTGACCGCGTCGCTCAACATGATCGTGGCGCAGCGGCTGGTGCGGCGCATCTGCAACGAATGCAAGGAGGAGTATACGCCGTCGCCCGAACTGCTCGATGCGATCAGGATTCCGGCCAAGGCGAACCAGCCGTTCTATCAGGGGGCCGGGTGCCAGGTCTGCAACGGCACAGGGTACAAGTGGATGTTGGGGGGACGGTCTACGATTTCAGCCGGGTGCCAGGTCTGCAACGG
>ERZ795058.1097-NODE-1097-length-38033-cov-9.001132_pt1 | contig 38033 bp, 35 predicted proteins | sample MGYA00375142_ERZ795058 | MGnify/ENA primary metagenome ERZ795058 (study PRJEB30187, sample SAMN05720210) | activated sludge metagenome | isolation source: anaerobic digester from wastewater treatment plant | place: Japan | collected 2015-04-20 ... | reverse complement strand
ACCAATCCTTCAAAAACTTGGATTTTATCTCCGCCGGCTTTTGTTTTTTCAGCAAGTTTTAAATGAACCTTAACAATGTCTCCGATCTTTATTTCGGGGTTATCTTTTTTGGTAAATTTTTCTTTGAATTTATCTAATTTATTTGTCATAGATTTTTTAATATATTACTTAGTTCTTCTGGTAATTCAGCATAGAACTCTTTAATTTCTCCGTCAAGCAGAGAAAGTTTTAAATATTTAGCATGTAAAAATTGTCGATTAAGGCCTGCGATCGTTTTTTGTCTTTTAAATTTATATTTATCGTCGCCAACAATGGGATGTCCGATTGATGCGAGATGAACTCTAATTTGATGTGTCCTGCCGGTTTCCGGGGAGACTTCTAACAACGAATAACTAGGAAATTCTTGAATAATTTCATATCTTGTAATTGCTTCGCGGTTTTTTCCGATTGGCGCTGTTGTTTGTGAGCCGCCTCTTTTTCTAGATTTAGAAATTGATTTAACAATAATTCCCTTTTTGTCTTTTAAAATTCCGTAAACTAAAGCAACATATTTCTTTTTAATAATTCTGTCTTTGAATTGTTGTTTTAAAAATTCTGCGGTTTGGTGGTTTTTGGCCACTACCATTATGCCAGAAGTATCTTGATCTAATCGGTGAACCAATTCGGCATTAGGGTATTTTGAGACCAGAAACTCAATTAGAGTTTCAGACTCATCCCGCGTAGCCTTAGCGAAACGGGAGACAGGGTGTACCAATAAGTGTGCTGGTTTATTTATCACTAAAATATCATTGTCCTCGAAAATGGTTGGTATTTCCATGGTGGGCGGTACAGGATTTGAACCTATGACCTTTACAATGTCAATGTAACGCTCTAGCCAACTGAGCTAACCGCCCTAAATTATTTGAGATAATTAATCTTATCAAAAACTTGATTAAAAATCAAGTTTTTAAAGTATTAAAAATGCGCGTGCTTGGACTTGAACCAAGGACCCCGACATTATAAGTGTCGTGCTCTAACCAGCTGAGCTACACGCGCGTTATTGGTTTTGATTTTATGGTTTGGGCGAAAATTTATTTATAAATTTTCGCCTTTCGTTTGCGTTATTTTTTAATGTGTATTCACGCCATCTTGATTCATTTCTCGTTGGATACTCTTCTGTCCCGATCAAGATAAATGGTATCCGATTTTTTGTCGATTTAACTTTGCCGTCGTTGTGATAATCTAATCTATTTTTAATATTGTCAGTTTGACCGATATAATAATTGTTATCTTTTAAACTTTTTAATAGATAAACATAAAACATATTATATAAGTGCTCCCTCCGGGCCTACGGCCCGTAGGGCCGGAGGCTAACCAGCTGAGCTACACGCGCTTTGAACCGTGTTATTTTGCCATTAATTTTTCAAATTCGTCTTTTTCGATTGTTTCTTTAGTAATTAATTCTTTGGCAATCTGGGTGAGTTTGGCTTTTCTTGTTTTAAGAATTTTTTCTGTAACAATGCGCGCATCGCGGATGAATTTTTTGATTTCGTCATCAATTTCGCCGGCCACTTTTTCGGAATAATTTCTTCCCTCAGAGATTTCTTTGCCTAAAAACACCAACTCTTCATGGTCATTAAATGCAATTGGACCCAGTTTTTCCGACATTCCGTATTTAGTAACCAAATCTTTTGCTAGTCCGGATGCAACTTTTAAGTCATTTGATGCGCCAGTAGTGATTTCGTTAAAAATTAATTTTTCCGCGCAGTATCCTCCAAGCAATACGGATAATTCTTCCACGAATTCTGAACGCGAATGCAGATGTTTGTCTTGTTCGGGAAGTTTTAATGTGTATCCAGCCGCTCTTCCTCTGGAAATAATTGAAACTTTGTGCACGGGGTCAGTATGTGTTAAGCTCGCATTAACCAAGGCATGTCCGGCTTCGTGATATGCGGCAATTTCTTTTTCTTTTTTGGTTAAAACATGACTTTTTCTTTCTGGACCGAGCAACACTTTTTCAATAGAGTTTATCAAATCCAATTGATTGATTGTTTTTTGATTTTTTCTTGCAGCTAAAATTGCCGCTTCATTAACTAAATTTGCCAAGTCAGCGCCCGAAAATCCCGGAGTTCTTTCAGCTAATTGTCTTAAATTTACATCATTGGTGAATTTTTTATTTTTGGAATGAATTTTTAAAATATCCTCTCTTTCATTTATGTCCGGCATATCTAAAATAACTCTTCTATCAAATCTACCCGGCCTTAAAAGTGCAGGGTCTAAAATGTCGGGTCTGTTAGTTGCGGCAACAACAATTAGGTTGGTATTATTATCAAATCCGTCCATTTCAACTAAAATTTGATTTAAGGTTTGTTCGCGTTCGTCATGACCACCTCCCAGTCCAGCTCCGCGGTGTCTGCCTACAGCGTCAATTTCATCAATAAAAACAATTGCTGGAGCGAATTTTTTTGCAGTCATAAACAAATCTCTGACTCGGGATGCCCCGACTCCAACAAACATTTCCACAAATTCCGAGCCGGAAATATGGAAAAATGGCACATCGCTTTCTCCGGCAACCGCGCGCGCAAGTAAAGTTTTTCCACATCCCGGAGGTCCCATTAACAATACTCCGCGCGGAATTTTTGCGCCAATATCAATAAATTTTTGCGGAGTTTTTAAAAATTCAACAATTTCTTTCAATTCTTCTTTCGCTTGTTCAATTCCGGCTATATCTTTAAATGTTACTTTTTTACCCTTCTCTGGCTGATTTAATTTTATGTTTGCTTTTCCAAAAGATAATGCTTGAGTTTGTCCTTTTTGTGCTTGTTTGAACATAAACCAAATAAATGCAGCAATAAGCAAAAATGGTAAAAGAAACGGTAAAATTACATTCAACCAATATATTGCTCCTGACTCTTCTTTAATTTCAAAATTAATTTTTTGCAATTTATCGGTATTAACTCCTAAATTTTTTAAAGTTTCGCTTAATCCCAGTTCGCCCTCTTTTTGGCTGGTTTTTTGTGTTTCATCTTTGAGCAGAACCTCTAATTTGTTTTCCTGAATAGTAATTTTTTCAACTTTATCTTCGTTAATCAAAGAAACCACTTGGTTTAAAGGGATTTCTTCGGTTGAGTTATATGATGAATTATAAACTGTAAAAACGCTCGAGATTACGAGTAAAACAAAAAATACGATTAAAATGTTTTTAATGAATGTTTTCATAATCTTTAATATACCATAATTCAATAGAAATTCAAATAAAAAATAAAACAGGCCCCGGCTTTTAAATGCCGAGGCCCGTGAAATTTTAAATTAATTGGTCTTGTTGTTCTTCTTTTTCGACATAAAGAACAAAAATATACTCGTTAGAAAGCGTGTTATGCGGTCTGCGAAACCATCGCACTTTATATTCAATTTCAATGGTTCTGTTCAACATATAGTTTTTAATGTTTACCGTCATGGGGCGGTAGCTTCGATATTCAAGCGTGATGCAATTTTCATTTTGAAAATTTAACACATAATCTACGAATAATCCTTTGTCAGTAGCAATATCTACCCTGCAATCTTTTAATTCGTCAGGAGTGATTCCGAAAAATGAGAATTGTGCGCCAATCAAAACTCGTTTTGTCGGATCAGAACAAACACTCGAATCCCAAAATCTTGATCGGCGGATAAAAAAGCTACCGCCGTTTGGCCGTTTGATTTCGCCAATCAGAAAAAACTTCAAGGTAATTATCTTAGATTTATCTCTCCAAATAATACATTCGTTACGATGTAAAAACACGGAGCCTCCTTAATAATAATATTTTAGAAAGGACAATAATTATTATAATAATAAATCTAAATCAAAAATCTGTCAACCCCGTTAGTTGTGGAGGACAGATTTTCGATTTTTAACTTTTAATTTTTAATTTATTCCGTTATTGGTTTTAATGCCATTCTGTATTCAGACGCTTTAATGGAAATAATTTTGAAATCGTATTCTTTTCCGATTTCCAATGTTTCTTCCATTTTCTTTTCTGTGCCGAATTCGGAAATGTGTGTTAATCCCTGAATATTTTTGTCTATTTTTACAAAAGCTCCAAAAGGATTAAATTTTGTAACCTTTCCTTTAACAGTTTGGTCAACGTGATATTTATCTTCAACTTTTGTCCAAGGATTTTCTTTTAAAGCACGCGTTGACAAAGAAACCCTGTCTTTATCAATTTCAATTATCTGCGCTTTAACCTTATCTCCAACATTGAAAATTTCATTTGGATTATTAATGATTTGCCAATCCATTTCAGAAATATGGATTAATCCCTCCAGATCTTCAAATTTAATAAATGCCCCAAAATCCACAATGCCGGTAATTATTCCCTCAACAATGTCGCCGATTTTGTATTTTTCTAATGCAATTTTAAGCTTCTTTTCTTCAGTGGCTTTTTCAGATACAATTAATTTTTTTTCACGCACATTTAAATCAATAATTTTAACTTTTAAGGTTTGGTTAACAAGCTTGTTCAGCTCGGAAAGAATTTTGGTTTTATCTCCGCCCTCAACTCTCGGATAGTGTGTTGAAGATAATTGAGAAACCGGCATAAATGCTTCGGTTCCTTCAACTTCGATCATCAATCCGCCTTTGTTTGCTTTGGTTACTAGCGCGTCGATAATTTCGTTTTTGTCCATTTTTTCTTTGAGTCCTTGCCATGCTTTTTCTTCGCCCGCTTTTAAAAGCGACACCTCAACATATCCATCTTCGTTATCAATGGATAAAATTTTAACAGTAATAATATCGTTTAATTTGATTTTGCGGAATTCAAAAGGATGCTTTTTGATTTCGCTTCCCAAAATAACGCCACTTTTGAAGTTTCCCAAATCAAGATAAATAATGCTTGGCTTTAAAGCAATAATTTTTCCCTCGATAACATCTCCTGTTTTAGGAATATTAACACCCTCTTTCTCTAAAAGGTTTTGCATCAATATTGAATATTTGTTGTCTGTTTTCATAAATACAAATAGAAAAACTCCGACAATTAATTGTTATTACGTTTGATATTGGTCGAAGCATCAATATCTCGCGTATTGTTTTTAGTATAGGTTATTAAAATTCATTTGGCAAGAAGAATAATTGTTTTAAATGCTTTTTTGTGGTAAAATATAATTAGATAATAAATCCATGAAAAAACAACTTGGACAATTTTTTACGACCCATTCCGATTATATATTGCAAGGATTTGAAAATTTTGTTATCGGTAAAGAAATTACCGATCCTTTTGCGGGAAATAAAGATTTAATTAATTGGGCAATAAAAAATAAATGTAAAACAATTAATGGGTTTGATTTGGATAAACATTATATTGACAATAAATTAGTTTTTTATAATGATTCTATTAATCGTCCTCAAAAATATAAATTCGTTTGCACTAATCCGCCTTATTTGCATAAAAATAAAGCCGATATAAAAACCAAAAAGAAATTTTTTTCTAATAACTATTCGTATTTTGAGGACTTATATCAAGCGTCAATTTATTCTATATTGAATACTAAAGAAGGAATTTTAATTGTGCCATTGAATTTTCTTTGTGCGGAAAATTCTAAAAAAATTAGGGATTTATTTTTTGAAAAATTTGAAATTATAAAATTAAATATTTTTTCTGAACAAGTTTTTAACGATACAACATATAATGTAATTTCGTTTTATTTTAAACAAAAATCAAATTTGACTGATGAAAATCAGATTAATGCTACAATTTTCCCGGAAAATAAAAATATCCATTTTGTACTCAAGAAACATTCTAATTGGCAATTAGGAGGAGATTTTATAAATCGTATTAAAAATACGCAAAATTCATTGGGAGTTTTTCGGTTGACTGAAGATTATATAAAATCTGGAGAATATGAAGTTGAAATGGCATTACAAAATATTAAAGATAAAAAAATGTTTAAAATAAGCGACGATATCAAATCCTTAATTGATAAAAACATTTTATTTTTGCGAGCTATAGACACAACCAGCGGAGACAAGATTAAATTAGAGGATATTAGACAATATGGCATATTTGGTTTGGTGGGCAAAAATAGTTCTCGTAATATGGCTCACTTAATTTTTAAAAACGAAATATCTATAGACGAACAAATAGAATTAATGAATCGCTTTAATGAAGAATTAAATCAAAAAAGAAACAAATATTTTTCTTTTTTCTTAACGAATTTTCGTGATAACAATAGAAAAAGAATATCATTTGATTTGGCATATAAATTTTTAAATTATATCTATTATGAGAAAAATTCTAAACAATCTTCGTTATTTTAAAATTTCTAAAGAAAATTTAGAAAGTACTTTAGATAAATTTTATATTTTTGAAAAACAACATACGGAGTTAGAAAAGTATATTGATAACACTAAAGAGATTAAAAATATTTTAATTACGATAAAAACATTATTAAATAATAAAGAAAAAGATAAAATCGTTAATAATTATTTTGATAAATTATCTAATACTTTAGGAAAATTTTCAAATTGTTCCGAATTTTCTTGTTTCGTAAGTGCGTGTGATAGTGCGTCGAAGTTTGTCAAACAAGATAAAGAATTACTTAAAGAAATTACATTGAGATATTTTAAAAATAGAGATTTGAGTGAAATTGTGCCTCGAGAATGGGTGCAAGCTGTCTTAGACACTAATTCTTCGCGCAAAAAAGGTAATTGTGGAGAAAATAAGTTATTATCAATTTTAAATAATCATAAATTTGTAAAAGTAGATACGTGGGAAGAATTTAAAAAATCTAAAAAATGTGTAGCAAAATTTTCTAGCCGTTTTGATCTAAAAAGTGTGCGCGGAAAATTGAACGTTAAAATTAAAACAAAAAAACAGAACAAAAGATTAGATTTAATAATAAAATTTAAAAATAAAATATTTTTTATAGAAGCTAAACATCTCAATACTGCTGGCGGAGGACAAGATAAACAAATATCAGAATTAATAGAAATTATTAGTTTAAAAGAAAATAATAAAAATATTCACTATATTTCGTTTTTGGACGGAAGTTATTCAAATATTATTTTAGGAGATAATAAAGTTCGAGGAAAAATAAAAATTCAACGCAGGGAAATTAATAAATTTTTAAATCAAAATCATAATAATTTTTGGGTAAATACAGCGGGATTCAAAAAACTAATTTTTGATTTAAAATGAAATGTTAGATATAATATAAATATATAAATATATGAAAATTACTTGGCACGGCCAAAGTTGTTTTAAACTTTTGGTTAAATCAAATACCGGCGAAAAAATTACTATACTTATTGATCCGTTTGATAAAGAAATCGGGTTAACTCCACCACGAGGTAATGCTGATATTGTTTTGATTACACACAATCATCGCGATCATAATAATTTAAAAACAGTAAGTGGCGAACCATTTGTAATCAATGGTCCGGGAGAATACGATGTTAAAGGAGTATCGATAAAAGGCGTCTATTCATATCATGATGATTCAAAGGGAAGCGAAAGGGGCATAAATACTATTTATATTATTGGAGTTGAAGACATGAAGGTTTGTCATTTAGGAGATTTAGGACAAAAAGAATTAGCCGATATGCAGTTGGATAAGATAGGAGAAATCGATATTTTAATGGTGCCGGTTGGAGGAATTTATACTATTAATGATGAAGAAGCGGTTAAAATCATAAATCAAATTGAACCAAGCGTTGTAATTCCTATGCACTATAAAATTGATGGAGTAAATATAAAATTGGAAAAAATAGATAACTTCTTAAAAGAAGTTGGAGTCGAGCCAGAAACAACACAAGATTATACTGTCAAAAAACTTGATTTAGGAGAAAATATGAAAGTGGTTGTAATGAAACCGGAATAATAAATAATATGAATTTTATAGAAAAATTACAAAATAAACCTAAAAAAATAAGAACATTAATTCTGTGGGTTTCCAGTGGTATAGTGATGTTGATTGTTGTCTCAATTTGGCTTTGTTGTTTTTCAACAAACAATAATGATGGAAACATGAAAAGCAATTTTAAAAAAACAGAATTACCTTCTTTGCTTGAAAGCATTAAACAAGATTTTTTGATATTTAAAGAAAAAATTAGCGCGAGTTTAAAAGAAATAAAAGAACAAACAACTAAGTTAGAAGAATTAGATGAAGGACAAGAAGCAGAATAAAAAACCAAATTTATCAATAGAACCAAAATCGGAAAATCCTGTTGAAAAAAGGGTGAATTTTGAAAATCGCGACATTGTGGAAGAAATGCAGGAATCATATTTATCGTATGCGATGAGTGTTATTGTTGCGCGCGCTTTGCCTGATGTCAGAGATGGAATGAAGCCGGTACATAGAAGAATTTTGTATGCTATGCATGATATGGGGTTGTCTTCTGGTGGCAAACATAGAAAATCAGCAACAGTTGTTGGAGAAACTCTTGGCAAATATCATCCGCATGGCGATATGGCAGTTTATGATTCTATGGTCAGAATGGCGCAAGAATTTGCCATGCGTTATCCCTTGGTTAATGGACAGGGGAACTTTGGTTCAATCGACGGAGATAATGCTGCGGCAATGCGTTATACGGAAGCAAAACTTACTCCGATTGCCGAAGAAATGCTTAAGGACTTGGAAAAAGATACAGTTGATTTTGTCCCCAATTATGATAATACGCGTACAGAACCAGCGATTTTACCTTCAAAAATTCCCCAGCTTTTGCTGAATGGAACATTGGGTATTGCGGTTGGCATGGCGACAAGCATTCCTCCGCATAATCTTACAGAAGTTGTTGATGCTATAATGCATTTAATTGAAAATCCCAAGGCAACTGTTGAAGATTTATTCCAATTTATTAAAGGACCGGATTTTCCGACTGGTGGAGAAATTTATAACAAAAAAGAAATTGTTCAGGCCTATGTTTTTGGCAAGGGTCCGATTTTAAATCGCGCTAAAGCCGATATTATTGAAGAAAAAGGAAAATTTAAAATTATTATCCCTGAATTAACTTATCAAACCAATAAATCAACATTATTGGAAAAAATTGCGGATCTAGTAAAGGAAAAGAAAGTTGAAGGGATCAGAGATATTCGTGATGAATCAGATAAAGACGGGATTAGAATTGTGATTGAATTAAAAAGTGACGCATTTCCGCAAAAGATTTTGAACAAATTATTTAAGTACACCGAACTGCAAAAAACATTCCATTTGAATATGCTTGCTTTAACCGAAGGAATTCAGCCACAAACCTTATCTTTAAAGCAGGTATTAGAGCAATTTATTGAACATAGACAGATTGTAATTACGCGTCGTTATAAATTTGAATTAAATAAAACCAAAGAAAGGGTTCATATTTTAGAAGGATTGGCAAAAGCGCTGAAAAATATTGATAAAGTTATTGAATTGATTAAAAAATCAAAAGATCGTGAGGACGCAAGGCTCGGTTTAATGAAGATATTTAAATTAAGTGAAATTCAAGCAAATGCTATTTTGGATATGCGTCTTCAAACATTGGCAGGAATGGAAAGAAAGAAAATTTTGGACGAATTAGAGGAAAAATTGAAACTAATTAAAGAAATAGAAGATATTTTGGCAAATCCAAAGAAAATTTTAAAAGTAATTAAGGAAGAATTAATTGAAATTAAAACCAAATACGGCGACGAGAGAAAAACCAAAGTATATAGCTCCGGAGTAGGAGAATTTGCTGAAGAAGATTTGATTGCCGATCAAGAAATAATTGTTACGGTTACGAACACCGGCTACATTAAAAGAGTTGATCCTAAATCTTATAAAGCGCAAAACAGAGGAGGCAAAGGAATGATTGGCATTAAAACCAAAGAAGAAGATTTCGTGGAACATTTTTTTGTTTGTTCAACTCATGATGATTTATTATTTTTTAGCAATCAAGGCAAGGTTTATCAAACTAAGGCATACGAAATTCCGGAAGCAACTCGCGTTTCTCGCGGCAGAGCGATTGTAAATATTTTAGGATTATCTTCAGAAGAGAAAATTAGTGCAGTGGTGCCGCTTGAGAGAGGAAAAAAAGGAGATAATGGAAATTCTCAAACAAAGTTTTTAGCAATGGTTACAAAAAAGGGTATAATAAAAAAGACCGAGGTGGAAAAATTTAGAAATATCAGAAAGGGCGGAATAGTGGCAATAACATTAGAAAAAGGAGATGATTTAGAGTGGGTAAAAATTACTCATGGCGATGATGACATAATATTGGTTACTAAGCTTGGACAAGCAATCAGATTTTCAGAAAAAGATTTAAGACCAATGGGCAGAAACGCTATGGGGGTTAGGGGTGTAAAATTACGAATTATTAAAGCTAAAGACAAGGAAGAATTTACCGATGCCGTGGTTGGAATGGAGGTAATTAATCAAACAACCAAGAAATTGAATCCTGATGTTTTAATCGTAAGTTCTAATGGTTATGGCAAGAGAACGCCGGTTGATAATTTCAAAATTCAACATCGTGGAGGTGTTGGTATTAAAGCCGCAAATGTTACAGAAAAAACTGGTTCTTTGGTCGGAGTAAGAATGATTTCGCTGGAAGAGGAAGATTTAATTGTTACTTCTCAAAAAGGAAATGTTATTAGGACGAGTATCCAAAATATTTCCAAATTAGGTCGTGTTACACAAGGCGTAAGAATAATGAAATTAGCAGATAACGATAAGGTGGCGTCTATCGCTTGTGTATAGACAAAATTCGAATTTCGAGTTTTCAAATAATTATGATAAAAGGAACCGGGGGGTTTCTTAATCCAGAAGAAACCATAAAACAATTTAATATCTCTAAAGGAATGCAGGTAGCTGATTTTGGTTGTGGTGCAGGATATTTTGTAATCCCTATTGCTAAAATTGTTGGTGATGAAAGCAAAGTTTATGCATTAGATATTTTAGACACCGCCCTTGAATCAGTTCGGAGCAGAGCTCGCATTGAAGGACTTTTTAATATTGTGATTAAACGGTGTAATCTAGAAATTCTTAATGCTTCGCAGATAGAAAACAATTCGATAAACGTGGTTTTACTTTCTAATATTTTATTTCAATCAGACAATAAAGATGGTATAATTAAGGAAGCGATAAGAATTTTAAAACCGGGCGGCAGTTTGATAATTATTGATTGGCTTCCAGGACAACTTCTTGGGCCATCAAAAAATTTGATTATTCCATTGGAAGATATTAGAAAAATGGCAGAAAATAATGGGTTAAAATTTAATAAAAATATTCAAATCGATAATTATCATTGGGGTATGATATTTAACAAAATTTTAAATTAAATCTTGTCTACTCATATTTATTGGTGGACAGGAGACAAAAGTTAAAAATGAGTAAAAAAGAAATTTTATTGGTGGTTGGAGTAGTGGCAGTAATTGTTTTTGTGGTGGTAATGCTTGGGACAATAGGAAAAAAAACATGCGTGCCGGCAAATTTAGAAATGTGGGGACTTTACGATGAGCCAGAGGTTTTTGCGGGATTTATTAAAGATTTTACGGATGCAAGCAAGTGTTCAATTAAAATTGTTTATAAAAAAATGTCTGCTGACACATATGAACAGGACTTAATTAGTGCTTTTGCTTCTGGCAAGGGGCCGGATATTTGGTTGATGCATAATACTTGGCTTCCTAAGCACAAAGATAAAATTAAAGAATTTCCTCAGGATATATTAGGGTTCGGTATAGGAAATTTTCAGACAATATTTGTGGAGGTTGCGGAAAATGATTTAACTGAACAAGGAAAAATTTATGCGCTTCCACTTTACATTGATACTTTGGCATTATTTTATAATAAAGATTATTTGAATACTGCGGGGATTGCTAGTCCACCAGACACGTGGGAGCAATTACTTAATGAAGATTTAGGAAAATTAATTAAAAAAAATCAATGGGGGGGTATCGAACGCGCAGGAATTTCTCTTGGAACCGCGGAAAATATTAACAGAGCGACAGATATTTTATCATTGATTATGCTTCAAAACGGCACGGAAATTATACGGGCTGATAAAAAATCAATCAATATTTCTGGCTCGATAACATTGGATGGGAAATCTTATTATCCCGGCAAAGAAGCATTAAGATTTTATACGGATTTTTCTAATCCTGCCAAAATAAGTTATACTTGGAATAGACAGATGCCTTATTCAATAGATGCTTTTGCAAATGGTAAATCAGCAATAATGTTGAGCTATGCGTATCAGATATCTGCAATTAAATCAAAAAGTCCCTATTTTCGTTATAATATAAGCCCGATGCTTCAATTAAAAAATCGCAGTTTTGATATAAATTACGCTAATTATTGGGCATATACGGTTTCCAAACAATCAAAATCACCGGAAATGGCTTGGAGGTTTTTGCTTTATTTAATTGAAAAAGAAAATGCCAAAAGATATTCTCAATTAGCTGCTAGGCCAGTGGCTCAGCGCGGATTAATTGAATGGCAGAAAAAAGACAACCCGAATTTAGCAGTATTTGCTGATCAGATTTTGACTGCGCGGAGTTGGTATCAAATTGATTCTACAAAAATTGAGAAATATTTTTCTGATGCGATTGAATCAATTGTTTTGGGTAGCGCGACAATAGATAAAGCAATAGGAACTTTGACTAATCAAATAAATTTATTAATGAAATAGCCGAGAGCTATATAAGTTCAAGGCAAATAAGTATATGGAAAAAACATTGTTTTTTGTAGGAATTTTAAGTATAATGATATTGGTACCATTTATTGTTGATGCCGTAACCTTAGACAATCCATTAAAATGTAGCAGTGATGATAATTGTTTGTTGGAGATTATTCAAAAAATTACCGAGTTGTTGCAAATTATAGCCATAGCTGTGGGAGTGGTAATGATTATTATTGCAGGGATTCAATATATGACATCTGCCGGAAGTGAGGATAAAACAAAAAAAGCGAAACAGATGATTGTTTACACTCTTATTGGAGTAGCAATTATCACGGCGGCAAATTTTATTATTGGTCTTATACAAGAAATTTTAGGAAAAATTAATAATTAAATTTTAAATATGAAAAAAATATTATTTATCTTTTTAATGGTTAATGTTTTTTTAACTCCATCTATTGCCTTTGGCGCTTTAGGACAATATGAGGATTGTGATGAAATAAGAACCGATGCTCCGTCATCGGCAAAAGTTTGCGATTTGATTTTTGACATAGGTTGGATTTTATTAATAATCGCTATTGCAATCGCAGTATTAATAATTATTATTGCTGGAATTCAATATATGACCGCAGCTGGAGACGAAAATAAGGTGAAGAATGCGAAAAAAACAATAATTAACGGATTAATTGGTGTGGCTATAGTTATGTTGGCATATTTTGCAGTTAATTTAGTTAAAGAATTTATTTTAGACAGGTTTGCTCTTTTATTAAATACAATTGTATAAATAGATTCAAAATACTTAAAAAGGTCGAGAGATAAAACATAGTAATCAAAATTACAAAAAATGAAAAAATATATTTTTACGATATTTGCTTTAATGCTTTTGGTTTTACCGACAATTACTTTTGCTGCCGTAGAAGATGATATTTGCGTATTGTTAAACAGAATCAAAACCATTCTTTTGGTGGTTGGTATTGGTATTGCGGTTATATTTATTATTGTTGGAGGTATTATGTATATGACCGCCGCTGGTAGTGATGAAAAAGCCGGTAAAGCAAAACAACTTATAATCAATGCTTTAATCGGAGTAGCAATAATGCTTTTAGCGTTAGTATTGGTTACTTGGGTTCAGAGTTTATTAATTGGTTCAGGAATGGGTGGAATTTTTAAGCCAAGTCCGTGTGTTCATGACTAAGATATAAATTTTCTGAAAATTTTAAAAAGCCGAATAAAATCGGCTTTTTAAAATTGTGTCCGAGAGAGGGTTGATTTCCCATGGGTTTCCCTGTTAGCTCCTAGAGTTAACGCGCCTGCCTGTCCGTGTTTATGCCGGTGAAGGGATTCGAACCCCCATGCCTTTCGGCACATGGTCCTAAACCATGCGTGTCTTCCAGTTTCACCACACCGGCGCAGGCATAGGCAGGCAGGTCTGCTAATTCTGCAACCCGGATAATAATTATTGTAAAGGATTAACTATTTCTTCAGGGAATAAATTTGGAGATTTATAGTTTGAATAAAATGTCTTATCAATAATGATATTTCCGTTTTTGTCGTAAACTTTTTGTGTTAGCTTTGCTTTCATTGAACTGTCGAGATTGATATCGTATTGTTCGGGACCGATAATTTCTACTTTTCTTCCGTCATTGGTTCCATAAAATTCAAAAACTAGTTCTTTTCCTATAATTTTTGTTTGGATTAAAATATGTCCGGAAGTATTATTGATAAATTTTAAATCTGGCGAAGGAGGATAAATTGTGGCATCAAAACCTTGCGGATTATAATATTTAACCGGAAAAGCATGGGGATAACGCTGAGTGATTTCCATTCCCGAATAAATTGCGGCGCGAAAAGCGGTTGTTGATACTTGGCAGAGTCCCCCGCCATATTCAGGGGTTGTTTTATTTTCTTTAATCACTAGCCCTGGTTTGTATCCTTGTTCGGGTCCGACCTCGCCCAGTAAATTATTGAAAGAAAATTCTTCATTTGGTTTCAATAAAACTCCATTAAATCTTGCAGCTCCGATTTTAATATTTGTAATGCGATCCACTGAAGAACCGGAAAAATTAGAAACGCCTTTTGCCAAAAAAGCAGTAATGCCGAGATTGTCGATATTTTCAGTAGAAATTTTTGGTTTTGTGGCTATTGTTTTTAAGGTGATTTTTTTTTGATTGTTTAATATTCCGTTTTTTAAAGTATCAATATTATTCTCAATTTCTAATCGTAAGCCGTTTTGCGAAAGAGCAAAATTAGTTACTTTGTTATTGACAACAGTGAGTTGTGCATCAATTGGTTCTTGAGCGATCAATGGGGCTAAAATAGTGAGATGGTTTTTGATTTTTTCATCGTTCAAATCCGGTATCGGATCCATTAAATTCAACATTGCATCTTGGTCGATTTTTTCAATTTCTTTGTCATTGATAATTATTGAGATTGGAGTTTTGGCCAACAAATCTTTTGCTTTTGGAATCAGTTTTTTTGCTTGAGACTCAATTATTGTGGGATAATCCTCAATTAAAAATAATTCGATATTTTGAATTTTAAGGTTTTTTAAAATTTTTTCTATTTTTTGTTTCAAATCTTTTTTATTGATAATTATTCCGGGATTAGATGGCGTGATAATAAAATTTTCAGTTTTTTTATCATAAACCAATAAAGAATTTTTAGCTGGTTGATGAATAGAAGATAAATTTTCTTTTAAGAATATTTCCAATTTTTCTTCATCAATATCGTAAGAAGGCGAAAAATTATATCCTAAAAACGATTTTATTTGCCAAAAAACATTGTTGATTATATTTCTTGATTGATGTCCGTATCTGTAAATATTATTAATGGTTTTCGGCGCATTGATTTCCGCGCCCAAATTTTTTAAATTTACCGTCCAAAGATAATTTTTATAAATTAAATTAAAATCTTTATTCGAAAATTGTATTATTTCCGAATTTAGTTTATTTAACGCCTGTTGTTTGGAAAGTCCGCCGACAGATATGCCGGCGATTTTTGTCCCAAAGTTTATTTTGTCTGAATTTAAAATATTTAAAATCACAACAAATATTGTTATTAAAAGAATGATTGTTATTGGTAATAATATTTTAGGGGAAATTTTTTTCATAATTTAATCATAAATGTTTTTAGATTATTTGGCAAATTTCTTAACCGTATTTTGGTTTACTTGTCGATGGGCATGGATGAGTGGAGGAAATTGAAAAAGTATCTTAATTCTGCTACAATAAAACAAATGGTTGAAAAATTATTAAATCATAAATCAAAAACAGTATTTTCAGCTGCTTTTATTTTAGCAATTACAGCTCTATTAAGCAGGGTATTGGGATTAATTAGAGACAGGTTGCTGGCGGGAAAATTTGGCGCTGGAAATGAATTAGATATTTATTTTACGGCATTTAGATTGCCGGATTTGGTTTACAATATTTTAATTATGGGCGCCGTATCGTCGGCGTTTATTCCTATTTTTGCGCAATATTTTAAAAAAGATGAAAAAGAGGCATGGCAATTAACAAGCGGAATATTTACTTGGATTGTTTTAATTTTAATCGGATTATCAATAATTTTAATCGTGTTTGCTCCGCAAGTTATTTCATTAATAGCTCCGGGATTTTCCGGAATTAAAAAACAATCTACTGTAGAATTAACTCGAATAATGTTTTTAAGTCCTTTATTGTTGGGGGTGAGCAGTATTTTAAGCGGTGTGTTGCAGTATTTTCGTCGTTTTCTTGTTTATTCTTTAGCGCCAATAATGTATAATTTAGGAATTATTTTAGGAATTTTATTTTTTGTTCCCAAAATGGGATTAGTCGGTCTTGCTTGGGGCGTTGTATTGGGAGCGTTTTTGCATTTTATAATTCAATTGCCGAGTGCAATTTATTCGGGAATGAAATTCAATAAATTTTTAGGATTTCATCAAGGAATTAAAAAAATGCTTCAACTTACTATTCCTAGAACAATTGGATTAGCGGGAACACAAATAAATGCTTTAGTGATTACATCTATTGCCTCAAGCTTAACTATTGGCAGTGTGGCAATTTTTAATTTGTCCAATAATTTACAATATGTACCAATTGGCATTATCGCAATTTCTTTTTCTGTGGCAGTTTTCCCCAGATTGGCGGAATTATCAGCAGAAGAAAATAAGGAAAAATTTTCTAATGATTTTTTTATGGCCTTTAATCAGATATTATATTTAGTGTTGCCGATTACAACAATGTTTTTTGTTTTACGCGCGCAAATAATCAGATTAATTTTAGGAACAGGGCAATTTAATTGGGTGGATACGAGATTAACCGCGGCTGCTTTGGGTGTTTTTGCAATAAGTATTTTTGCGCAAAGTTTAATCCCGCTTGTTTCGCGGGCATTTTATTCTCTGCAGGACACTAAAACCCCGGTTTCTATAAGTTTAATTGGCGTTGGATTAAATATTTTAATGAGCTTTGGTTTTGTTTGGATTTTAAATCGTGTAAATATTTTTTCGGAAATTTTTTCTACAATATTTAAGTTAAATGGAATAAAAAGTATTGCTATATTGGGTTTGCCTTTGGCATTTTCTGTTTCCAGTATTTTTAATTTTATGGTTTTGATGCGTTTTTTTAATAAAAAAATTAAAAAATATAATACTGGAAAAGTTTTTAAATCTGTTTTCAAAATTGTTATTTCTTGCATACCGATGGCATTTGTAATTTATGGATTGTTGCGTGTTTTCAATTTAATATTTGATACTACAACCTTTATAGGACTGTTGTTTCAAACAGGGTTATCAGCCGTAACCGGTATTGGAGTTTATTTTTTAGTATCAATGATTTTCAAATTGCCGGAATCAATGGTATTGGCAAAGAAGTTTTTGTTTAAAAACAAAAAAGACAAATTGGAAGAGGTTCAATCAGTAAATCAATTAGATGAATAATATTCGTAATTTTGTTATAATGGCGCACATTGATCATGGAAAGTCAACCTTGGCTGACAGATTTTTGGAAATTACCAAAACAGTAGATTCCAGAAAAATGCAACCGCAGTTTCTCGATAGTATGTCTATTGAGAGAGAAAGAGGAATTACTATAAAAATGCAACCGGTGCGGATGGAATGGAATGGATATATTTTAAATTTAATAGATACTCCGGGCCATGTTGACTTTTCTTATGAGGTTTCTCGGAGCTTGGCGGCTGTGGAGGGTGCAATTTTGTTGGTGGACGCAACGCAAGGAGTACAAGCGCAAACATTAACCAATTTGGAATTTGCACGCAAGGAAAATTTAGTAATTATTCCTGCGGTTAATAAAATAGATTTAGCCACTGCAGACGTTGAGAGAACGGTTAAAGAAATAGAAAAATTATTAGGTGTCGCAAAAGAAGACATTGTTTTGGTTTCAGGAAAAACAGGAGAGAATGTAGAAAAACTTTTAAGAGCGGTTATCGAAAAAGTGCCATCACCCACCCTTGCCAAAGCTTCGGTAGGCGAATCTTCAGATGAGATTTCAAGAGCTCTTATTTTCGACTCGGAATATGATGCATATAAGGGCGTTGTTGCCTATGTTAGGGTTTTTGATGGCGTTTTTAGAAAACAAGATAAAATTTCTTTAATGCAAGTTGGCGCAAATGGCGAAGTGTTGGAAATGGGTTATTTTAAACCGGATTTTGTTGAAAATAAAGAGTTAAAATCAGGAGAAATTGGATATATTGCTACGGGATTGAAAGAAATTGAAAAATGTCGCGTTGGAGACACTGTTATAAAATTAGAAATTCGAAATTCAAAATTTGAAATTAAGCCGCTTCGCGGCTATATGGAACCTCAGCCGGTTGTTTTTGCGAGTTTTTACCCTGTCGATTCCGATGATTACGATTTATTAAGTGACGGATTAAGAAAATTAAAATTAAACGATTCTTCATTCTCTTTTAGTCACGAATCTTCGGGCGCATTGGGCAGAGGATTTAGGTGCGGATTTTTAGGAATGTTGCACCTAGAAATTATTACTGAAAGATTAAAAAGAGATTATGGTTTAAATTTAATTACAACATCGCCCAGTGTAATATATCGAAAAAATAATGATGGTAAAATTGAAGAACCGGTCATAGATATGGAGATTATTACTCCAAATCAATATTTGGGTCCGATAAACAAATTATTAAGTAATTTTCCCGGCGAATTTAAAGAAATGGTATGGCTAACGGATGAAAAAATAATTATTAAATTCGAAGGACCATTGGATATTGTTTTGCAAAGTTTTTATGACAAATTAAAAACTGTAAGTTCAGGATACGCATCAATGTCATATCAAATTAAAGATTATAAAGTTGCAGATTTGGTTAAAATGGATATTCTAATTGATCAGGAAAAAATTGAAGCGTTTTCAAAAATGGTCAGAAGAGATAATGCTTATCGCGAAGGTAAAAAAATGGTAGAATTATTAAAGGAAGTTTTGCCTTATTACCAATGGGCAGTTCCGATTCAGGCAGTAGTTAATGGTAATATTGTTGCCCGAGAAACAAAACGGGCGATGAGAAAAGATGTCACGGGATATCTTTATGGTGGCGATTATTCGCGAAAACGAAAATTGTTGGAAAAACAAAAAAAAGGCAAGAAAAAAATGGCACAATTCGGAAAAATTAATATTCCTTCAGAGGTATTTTTAAAAGTTTTAAAAGAACGATAATATGAATAAAAATTTATCTGCTGGCAGGCGCGGATTTAAAAAAATAGTGAAATTTTTTTGGACAGTGGCAATAATAATCGTCGTTTTAAGCATGATTGCATTTTTATTTATACCGATGTTGTAAAAATGAAAAATAATTTTTTTGAATCGAAATATTTTATTTGGTGTTTAATCGTGATTTTTGGTCTTGTGCTTATTTCTTTAGGTCGCGAAAGCTATCGCTATTTTCAGACATCAGAAGAAATTATAAATTTGGAAAAAAAAATTAATGATTTTAAAAAAGAAAACGAAGAATTGTTCAGAATAAAAGAAACTTTTAATTCTCAAGAATTTTTAGAAGATGAAGCAAGAAGAAAATTAAATATGGTTAAAGAGGGTGAAAGCGTGATTATTGTTGCGGAAAGCAATGAACCGTTTTTAAACGAATTAAAAGTTCAAACAAAAACAATGTCTAATTTAAAACTTTGGTTAAAATATTTTTTTGAAAAATGAAAAAATACATTAAAATTGGATTTGCAAGGGACCTGGAATCTCCTAAAGACAGGAGATTATTTCGGTTTTTAGAGATTATGCCGGGAGTTTTAAGTTGGGGGACATTAATATTGATGGTTATTATGTCTTGGAAGGTGCCGGTGCTGGCCGCTTTCTTTATAATTGCTTTTGACATTTATTGGTTGTTGAAAACAGTTTTTTTGGCTTTTCATCAGAGATTTTCTTATCGACGGATGCGACAAAATCTAAAGATTGATTGGTCGGCAAAATTAGAAGAATTGCCGTTTAAAAATTGGCGAGAAATTTATCATGTAGTAATATTTTCTTTTTATAAAGAAAATATAGAAATTTTAAGAGCAAGTTTTAATGCGTTATGCAAATCAAAATATCCTTTAGATAAACTTATTGTTGTTTTGGGCGCGGAAGAAAGAGCGGGTGAGGATGCATTAAAAATCGCCGAACAAATAAAACAAGAGTTCGGCGATAAATTTTTTAAATTTTTAATTACAGTCCACCCTAAAGATATTATTGGAGAATTAGCGGGAAAGGCATCTAACGAAACTTTTGCCGGTCGAGAAGCAAAAAAAATAATTGATAAATTAAAAATTCCTTACGAAAATATAATTGTTTCTTCTTTTGACATTGATACGCAAGTATACCCTCATTATTTTTCTTGTTTATCATTTCATTATTTGACTTGTCCCGATCCTCTTCATTCCAGTTTTCAGCCCATACCGGTATATGATAACAATATTTGGGATGCGCCAGCAATATCGCGCGTAATTGCTATTGGCGCTACTTTTTGGCACATGGTTCAACAAGAGAGACCAGAAAGAATGTCTACTTTTTCTTCTCATTCAATGAATTTTAAAGCATTAATAGAAATGGATTTTTGGACCACAAAAAATGTTTCTGAAGATTCGCGTATTTATTGGCAGGCGCTTTTATTTTATGACGGAAATTATCACAACATCCCATTATATTATCCGATTGCCATGGATGCTAATTTGGCAGAAAATTTTTGGATTACCGCAAAAAATGTTTTTAAACAACAAACGCGTTGGAGTTGGGGTGTAGAAAATGTACCGTATTTTACTTTTGGTTGTATAAAAAATAAAGTGATGTCCTTCAAAAAGAAACTTTACAATTGTTTTAACCATTGGGAGGCATTTTGGTCTTGGGCGACCAATTCTTTGATTATTTTTGCTTTAGGATGGCTTCCGTTGTTATTGGGCGGAGATGCTTTTAATCGAACTATGCTTTCTTATAATCTCCCGAGAATGACAAGAACAATTATGACAGCGGCGATGATTGGATTGGTTGGTTCGGCATTTTACACTTTAAAACTTTTGCCACCAAGACCGGCAAAACACAATTCTAAAAAATATATCTGGATGATTTTACAATGGATTTTAGTGCCGATGGCAACAATTGTTTTTGGTTCGATTCCTGCTTTGATTTCTCAAACTCGTCTAATGTTTGGAAGGTATATGGGTTTTTGGGTTACGCCAAAAAATAAAAGATAAATTTATTCTAAATGAATTGATTGTTTGAATTTGTTGAGTTTCTCAAGAAGAAATGGATAGGATTTTAAATGGAAGTCTTTTTTAAATAATTCTAATGCTTCGTGGCGGACAGTTTTAATTAATTCTAAATTATTTAAACTTGCCATTGCTAAATCTGGCATGCCGGATTGTGCTAATCCGTAAAATTGTCCCGGACCCCTGATTTCCATATCTTTTTCTGCTAAGTCGAATCCGTTGTCGTATTTTTGCATGGCACGTAGGCGCGCGGTTGCTTCTCCTGATGTGCTGAATAATAAACAATAAGATTGATGTTTGTCTCTTCCGACTCTCCCTCTGAATTGATGCAGTTGCGCCAAGCCGAATCTGTCAGCGCCTTCAATTATTATTACTGTGGCGTTTGGAATATCGATGCCGACTTCGATAACCGATGTTGAAAGCAAAATGTCGGTTTTTTTATTTCGAAAATCAGACATGATTTTATCTTTTTCTTTGGCCTTGATTTTGCCGTGAATCATGGCAATTTTTAGATCCGGAAAAATTTCTTTGGATAGTTTTTCGTATTCTTGTTTAACTGCTTTAACCTCGGCCCATAATAATTTACTGGTGGAAATTTTTAGTTGTCCCTCTAATAAAGGGGATTCGGGGGGTTGAATCGAGGATTCAATACGTGGGCAAATTACAAAGGCCTGTCTTCCCGTTTTGATTTCTCTTTTGATAAATTCGTATGCTTGTTTTCTTTCATTTGGCGGAACAATTTTAGTAATAATTTTTTGTCTATTTTTTGGCATTTCGTTAATAAGTGAAACGTCTAAATCACCGTAAACAGTCAAAGCTAATGTGCGAGGAATAGGGGTTGCGGTCATGCTTAGCAGGTGTGGTATTTTAGTGTTTATCTGTGTTTTAATCTGTGTTGACTCGCGAAGTAATGTCGCACGTTGTTCAACACCAAATCTATGTTGTTCGTCAATAATAACCAGCGCAAGATTGTCAAATTTTACAGACTTCTGCAGGAGCGCGTGTGTGCCGATAATAATTTTGGTTTTTTTATTGATTTTTTTACTGCTTCCGGTAAGTAATCCAATTTCTATATCAAAATCTTTTAATAAATTTTTAATTTGTTTGAAGTGTTGTTGCGCTAAGATTTCTGTTGGCGCCAAAAATGCAACTTGAAATCCCTCTTTCGCAGTTTCTAAGGCTGCTGCCGCGGCTACAACTGTTTTTCCCGAACCAACATCTCCTTGTAATAATCTGTTCATTGGTTTTGATTTTTCCATATCCTGAATGATTTCCCAAAGAGATTTTCTTTGCGCGTCGGTTAATCTAAACGGTAAATTTTTAACGAATTTTTGAATTAAATTTTTATCAAAAATAATTTTAAATGCATTTTCTCTCTGTAATCTTATTTTTTGTTTTAGCACGAATAATTGCAGCAAAAATAATTCCTCAAAAGTAAAACGTTTTTTCGCCTCATCGGCGAGTTTGAGATTCGTAGGAAAATGAATATTTCTCAAAGCGGTTTGGATGTTTTGTAAATTATGTTTTTTTAAAATATCCGTCGGTAGAAATTCTTTCAATAAAACAATTGAAGGCAAAATTAATTTAATATAATACCTTAAAAATCTTGAATGTAATCCCATGGTTTCGGGATAAATTGGCACTAGTCCTGCAGTATGCGTGGTTGTTTTGTATAAATTTAGTAATTCATAATTTGGATTTGATAAATAAGGCCCCTTTGGCCCCATAGCGTATTTGCCGGATAAACTTATTAATTTTCCTTCTTTTAGATTTTTGATTAAAAATGGCTGGTTAAACCAAATAACGCGCACATTTCCTGTTTTGTCTTGGATTGACGCTTCGGTCAAAGTCATTCTGCGCTTAAATGTATAATGGTTGTTTATTTTTAGGATTTTTCCCTGTATTGTTACGATTTCCCCGACTTTTAATTGATTAATATTTTTAATATTGGAAAAGTCATTATATCTATGTGGAAAATGAAAAAGTAAATCTCGGACATTATTAATGCCGAGTTTATTTAATTTCTTTAAATATTTTTCATTGATACGCGGTAATTTCGTAATTGGCGTATCAAGCGTATATTTAACCATAAATTAGTGCGCCCAGGAGGACTTGAACCCCCGACCCCTTCCTCCGCAAGGAAGTGCTCTAATCCGCTGAGCTATGAGCGCATTTTAAAACCCGATTCTTCTCATCCAAATATCAATTAAAGATTCTTTATGTTTTTTCTCGGGTAAAAATTTAAGCAAATATTTTCTGATTTCGCTCGGATTTTGTTCGGCAATCGGGATTCTGATATAAGGAAATGTTGCTTTTTTGCTTTTAAAACTGATATCTTTTTCTATTGGTGGATCGTAAAAAATCCAAAACGAACGCAATGATTCAAACAAATATATTTTATCGTCAATATGAATACCTTTTTCGTTAATTTTAAATTTTATAATTTTTGGTTCTTTTTTTGCGTAAACATAAAAAACAAAAAAGGTCAGCAAGATTAGAATTAAAAACAGAAAATTTTCTGTAATTAAAGCGATAATTCCCAAAATAATAGTAATGATTGCCGGAATAATAAACCAAGAATTAGTTTTTTCTTTTTTTTCAAATTCCAGCGCTTGCCACTCGAAAGTTTGTAATTCCATATTTTTTCCCCGTTGGCGGGGGAGTTTTCGTTTTTACTGTAAAAACGAACCATGTTTAATTGTTAAATTCAGAAGGAATGAGATTTTAATTAAAGGTCGACCAAAAATATTTTGCCTTCTTTTATAATATATTTTTGAATAAATATTTTAATTTACGACCACAATTTGATTTTTGCCTCGATTTTTGGCCTTATGCACTGCCTCGTCAACCAGTTTAAATATTTGAATCTCGGAATATTTCGGACTTGAAGCAACTACACCCATGCTTAAAGTTATTGGTAATTTTTTTCTGACATTTTCCATGATTGTTTCTGTCTTTTTTTTGGCTTGTTGTAATGTTATTTCTTTCAAAATAATGGCAAATTCTTCTCCGCCCCAACGCGCAACAATATCAAAATCGCGGACAGATTGTTTTAAAAATTTTGCAACTTGTTTTAATATTTTATCTCCTTGCAAATAACCCAATTGATCGTTGATTTTTTTGAAGTCATCGATGTCGGCTAACAACAAAACAAATGATTCTATGTGTTGGCGTCTGGTTTGGTGTTTGGCTACCCAGCGGATTTCTTTGCAAGCTTTTTTTAAGGCATCGGTAAAAGCTCGGCGATTATAAATTTTAGTTAAAAAATCAATTGTTGCAAGATTTTTTAATTGTTTAATTTGTTTTTTAAGTTTTTGATTTTCTTTTTTAAGAACTTCAATTTTGTTATTCATACGTTATATTTTTGTGTATAGATTGTTTGTGTTGGTTGCAAATTTTATATTTATTGTTCTTTAAAGTTTTGAATATTTATAGACTTTATTATTGGAATTGTATAATTTAAAATTGCCTTGGCGGAAGCGAGAGGATTCGAACCTCTGAGACCTTTGCAGGCCTAACGGTTTTCAAGACCGTCCCATTCGTCCGCTCTGGCACGCTTCCATTTTATCTTAAATATTAACAGGTAGTTTTTCTAAATATTCTAATTCAATTGTTCTTTTACAGTTTCCTTTATCATTATTGCGTATATTTTTTATCCTACATTTCATCGGCGGCAGAAGAATCTCGCCGTCTTCATTTCGAATAAAGTAATCAAATTGATCAAGTTCTAAAACCGGCTCATTTTTAGGAACAGTTATTTTGTATCTATAAAAGTCGTAATTTGGATCAGACGGAGTAATTGATGTTGATGAAATAATTTTAAACTCTACTATATCGTTTAGATTGCAGTGTGACAGGGCATCATCAATTTTTACATTTCTGTGAAGCACAATTTGGTGGTTTGTTGGCTTCATCGCGTTAAGAATATTTGAAATATCATTCTTGGCGGTTTTAAGAATTTTTGCCTTTACTTCGTCGTCCAACTTTTCATATATTCGGCCTTGATATCTTTTAAGACTTTTTTTATCAAGTGTGCGTTCGCCGTTTTTATATTCTTTAAGGACGCCTTTTGAATCGTTATTTACAATCTCCGTAACTTGCCAAAGACGATTCATATTACCGCAAAGCAAATTATTAATAATTAGATAATCATTTCTCGTATAGAAAAAAATTGTTTCTTCAATGTCCATATATTTTAGGTTAAGTGTTTATTAATAAACACTTAACCCGAACCGGATTTTAGATATTTTTCTTTTTTTCGAAGATAGCTGTGCCGGTCGTAGCTCCGAGTAAAACGAGGAGTGAAAGACGGAGCAATAGAATTAAGTAATCCGCACTATAAAGATATTTTAACATTTTTTTAGCTCTATTTCAAGAAGTATGTGGGTCGGGGGTTGATTTTCATTTTAGAAAAGCAAGAATTATTGGGAAATCTGAGATCGAGAATTGTTTATAAGGATAAAGTGCTGACATTATTAGTGGAAGAAAAATAAAAAATATACTCTTAAATAGGACAATTGCTCCGATTAGAGATTTTTATTTTATACTGGAAAAAAGAGGAAGAAAGTAGTAAAATAGAGATAAGATTAAGATTAAAATAATTTTAGATAAAATGAACAAAGAACAAAAATTTTATAGTATTTTGAAGGATTTGTTTGTCGGCGCCAAATTGGAGGGCGAAAGCGGGTATGTCAATTTGATGAATGTCAAAACTGACTACTTTAAGAAAATTCAAGAAAGAATAAAAAAAGAAGTTAAGGCCAAATTTGGCGAAGACCAGCCGGAAGACCTTTTTGATAAACTTTACACATTTTTTGACTCTTATTTTTCCGATGGTGGCGCAATTTTCTTTTCTTCAACTCCGGTTTATAAAAATATTTACGCAAAAGTATATTCAGACCGCGAAGATACAGCTTTGTTTTGGAAAACCGCTAAATTATACTATGTAAAATCCGAAGCAAATTATAAATCAATAGAAAATCTATCAATTGATTCCGATCCGGAAATCGCTTTTGATTTCGCCTTTGACGCAACGCTTCTCAAGCATAAGCAAGCTAACGAGAAAAAAGAGCTTGAGTTTTATTTTATCGGCACACAGAAAAGAGGCGGAAAAAAGATAATCAAATTTCGCGTTCTCTATAAAAACGATAATAAATACACAAAACTTCAAGAAATTTTGAAGATTAAAGATAAAGCCAAAATCATTAAGTATCTTATTGGGAATATTGAGAAATTAAAAAATCCCAAAATAGTTTTATCAAATTCCGGCTTGGATTTTGCTAAATTGAGCGACAAGGGAGCGAGAGATAAAGCCAAAGTGGAATTCATCGTTTCGGACAATAAAGATTTGACAGGAAGCGTATCAATTGAACCGGCGATTTCCGAGACCGGAGAAATGGAAAAGTATTTAAAACTGAAAGGTGTAAATTTAAGCTCGGAAGAAATAGAAAAAGCATTTAGGATTTACAAAAAGCAGACAGAAATAGATTATTTTATCCACAAAGACGCGAAAGGATTTTTGCGCGAGCAATTTGATTTGTATATGTATCAGCATTTGGCGGGCAGTATGGACACTGTTTTTAGCCAAGAATCGCTGGACAGAATAAAGAAAATAAAAGATATAGCACATTTGACGATTGATTTTATCGGTAATTTTGAAGACGAGTTAAAAAAGATTTGGCTCAAGCCAAAATTCGCCCGAAATTCTAATTATGTTTTGACGCTGGACAGAATTGCCGATAAAAAAGGCGGCACGGAAGTTATCGCTAAAATTTTGAAATTCAAAGGATTTAATAATCAATTTGCCGAATGGCTGGAGCTTGGAATAGTTGATAAAAAATTCAATCCGAAAGAAATTATAAAGAACGACAAGCTAAGCAAAGATTGGCAGTTTTTGCCGATTGACACAAAACATTTCAAAGATTTGGAAATTGAAATTGTCGGTCTTTTTGATAATTTGGACGAGGCGCTAGACGGCCGGCTTATAAAATCGGACAATTTCCAAGCACTTAATACTCTTTTGCCAAAATATAGGGAGCAAGTACAAACAATTTATATTGATCCTCCTTTCAATTTAGGTGAGAATGCAGATTTTGATTACCTTGTTAATTATAAGGATTCTACTTGGGCTACTTTGTTAGAAAATAGATCAACTTTGTCATATGAGTTATTAACAAAATCGGGCGGAATTTTTGTGCGTTGCGATTATAACGGAAACTGGATTATTAGACCAATTTTAGATTCAGCTTTTCAAAAAAATTATAGAAATGAAATTATTGTTAGTAAATCGGCAAAACTAACCGAACAAATAAATAAATATCATAGCGGACATGATTCTCTATATTTTTTTACAAAATCTAATAATTATGATTTCCAAACGACTACTCGAAAAAGATTAGATCCTAAATGGAGGGGAATGCACTTACCTGGTATAAGATGGTCGCCAATATCTAACCAGTATTTAAATCTGTTTTCTAAAAAGAATATTTTAGAAAAGAAGGGTAATTTTTATACAAGAGCTAGAATAATTCTCGGTAAAGAGCTATTGCCTCCTGAAGGAAGACACTGGGCATTAAATCAAGATTCTGTATTCAATTTAGAGAAAGAAAATAAAATTAAATGGGGTGATAACGGAGAGCCACAAACACAAGAATCCGAAGAGCAAAGATTAACAGACAATTGGACCGATTGGGTTGGCTATTCTTCTATTTGGGGTTTTACAACTGAAAATCATGAAAAAATTATTGAAAGATCTATAAGAACATCGTCCCTAAAAGAGAAAGAAATAATTTTAGATTTCTTTTTAGGATCCGGCACTACCACTGCAGTTGCCCACAAACTAATGAAAAAATGGATTGGTGTAGAAGTTGGAGAACAATTTGAAAATAAGATTCTTCATAGAATGAAAGAGGTTTTAGCAGGTAGGGGACATCATGAGCCTACTGGAATATCAAAAGAAATAAATTGGCAAGGTGGTGGATTTTTCAAGTATTACGAATTGGAACAATATGAAGATGTTTTGAAGCGCGCAAACTATAGCCCTACCGAAAAAGAATTACAAAAAATTGATTTTAATTTTTCTACTTTAGAAAATGGAGCGAAAGCGGAAAGAAAAAAACAAATTGAAGATTCTTTTTCTTTGTCGGAAAAACTGGCGGATAAGGGGCTGGAAGTTGACTTAAAAAAAGAAAAAGCGAGATTTGTTTTTGAAAAGTTATATCCCGATGTTGATATTGCAGAAACAATATCCAATCTTTTTGGCAAAAAGATCAAAAAAATCGGCAAAGATAAAGTTATTTTTGAAGATGATTCAGAAGTTGATTTAAATAATCTTGATTTTACTAGATACGCATCGCTGAAAAAACTTATTTATTGGTAGTTTATGATAATCTTACAAAAAATAATTGAAAATAAACGGGAAAGCTTGGATATTCCTCAAGAATGGATTTACCGAGATTTAAATAAATTCGGTTTAGATTGGGAGCTTTTCCCGTATCAAAAACAGGCGTTGGAAAATATAACCGCCGTTTTATATTTGCTTTACAAAGATTTCAAGCAAAATAATGGTTTGGCTTTGGACAGAAGCAAGCAGGAATTTTTGCAGTTATACCGTGATTTCGGATTGACACAAGAATTAAACGATCAACTTGATATTAAGGAAGAAAATGAAAATTTTAAATTTCTATCAAGCTATTTCCCAGCCGGCACTCGTATTTCATTTCAAAGTTTTATAAACCGCGCCGCTTTTTGGATGGCGACCGGAAGCGGTAAAACTCTGGTAATGGTAAAACTTTTGGCGATTCTAGCTGATTTAATGAATAAAAATTTAATTCCGCACAAGGATATTTTAATTTTGGCTCCGAAAGACGAAATTTTATCTCAAATTAAAGAACATATAAACAAATTCAATAAAGGCGCGGAGATAACAATAAACCTTAGAAATCTGAAAGAGTGGGAAAAGATAAAAAATCAGCAAAGTGTTTTTAATAAAAGTGAAATCAATGTTTTTTATTATCGCGCGGACAATATCGCCGATAAGGAAACAATCGCCAAAAAAGAAAACGGGTCAAGGATAAATTACGAGAGTATTTATAACAGCGGAAACTGGTATTTGATTTTGGACGAGGCGCACAAAGGAGAAAAAGAAACTTCAAAAAGGCAACAATATTTTATGGCGCTTACCCAAAACGGATTTTTGTTTAATTTTTCCGCTACTTTCACGGACGACTTGGATATTGCCACGACGGTTTTTGACTACAAATTGGATACCTTTTTGAAAGAGGGTTATGGAAAGAAGTTATACATCGCCGATTCTGATTTTAAGAATTTTAACAAGGGAATGGACGATGATTTTTCAACAAATGAAAAGAAGGATATTATCGCTCAAACTTTAATTATTTTTGCTTTGGCCAAGGAGCATTTTCATAAAATGCAAACTATAAGCAAAAATTTATACCATGCCCCTCTTTTAATCACTTTGGCCAATAGTGTAAACACAGAGGAAGCTGATTTAAAAATTTTCTATAAACTCTTAGCTGAAATTGCGCGAGGAATATTTAATTTTGAGGCGGCAAAAAACAACTTGGTCGCAAAATTAGAAAATAACAAAAGTTATTTATTCGGGCTTGGCGATATAGATCAAAATTTAATTTCCGAAATCAGGAATTTGAAAAAAGCGAATTTTTTTAAAGCCGTCTTTAATGCGGAAAATCAAGGCAATATAGAAATAGTGAAATTCAAAGATAATTCAAGGGAGCTTGCTTTCAAGCTGGTTGGCGCCAGCAAATATTTTATGCTTATTGTCGCAAGCGATATTATCAAATGGGAGAGCAATGTTTTAGAAGGATACGAATTTGGGCGGGTTATAGGAGAAAGTTTTTTTGACGATATAAACAAGAGAAACGATATAAACATTTTACTTGGAAGCAGAATTTTTACCGAGGGCTGGGACACGAACCGCCCTAATGTGATTAACTTTATTAATATTGGCGTAAGCGATGACGCGAAAAAATTTGTTTTGCAGTCAATCGGACGCGGAATAAGAATTGAACCAACCGTAAATCAAAGAAAAAGGTTTGATTATTTAGACAATTCGCTTTTTTCAAATTCCGAGGTTGAAAAAATAAAAAAGGAAAATAACATTTTGGAAAGTTTGTTTGTTTTTGCTACCAATAAAGAGGTTGTAAAAAATATTTTGGAAGGACTGGAGAAACAAGCCAATCCGGACTGGATTAAAATAGAGGGAATAAAGAAAAATGAAGGAATAAACGAAAAAGAATTGCCGATTTTTATTCCATTTTTTGAAGACGGAGGAGTGAATAATAAGCCATTTTGGATTGGAACAAACGAATATGGCGAACTTTCCCAATTCGTTCAAAAAAACGGCCCAAAAGTGCTTTTATTGAAGCAAGGAATAAAATTGAGAACTTTTAATAAAATAAGCAATAAGGACAATTTTAAAACCGGAGAAAGAAGAAGGAAAAAATCGATTGAGAATATTTTGTTTATTTCAGATAACTACTTTAACGAGAATATAAAAAAATTAAGCGAGATTAAAATTTTGGACGGCGAAATTTTACATTATAAAGAAGTTAAAACAAACATTGATAAAAACGAAGTTGAGAGATTGGAAAAAGATATTTTAAAAATTATCAAGCCAAGATTGACCGAAAAAGAAATAGATAAGATGTTTGATGAGGGAAAAATTGACAGAAACAAATATAAAGAATTGATAAAAGATGTTGCCGATAGCAAAAATCTTGATATTTTAAGAAATTATTTAGATTTCGAAATTTTAGAGGAGCATTATTATACTCCGATTTTATTCAAGCAAGATACGGAGCGGTTTCAGCACATTATAAAAAAACAGAGCGAAATTGATTTTTTGCACGCTTTGAAAGAATATTTGACACAGGATAATAATTTATTGAAAAATTTTGATTGGTGGTATTTTTCAAAAATTGACGAAACAATAGATAAAGTTGGTATTCCTTATTTTAATTCAGAAAAAAGCCAGTACGATAATTTTTATCCGGATTTCATCTTTTGGCTCAAGAAGGGAAATAAATATTACATAAAATTTATTGATCCTCACGGCGTTGAATATACGACAAATTCTGCCGACAAAATTGACGGATTCCTTGATTTTACAGACGATTTGGATAAAATTGGAAGCAAGAAACTTGAAAAGGTTGATTTATATTATTTCAACAAACAACAGCCGGGTAGAGAAATTAAGGAAGAATACAGAAAATATTGGACGAATAATTTTGCCAGGATATTTGTTTGAAATTTAAAATGGCATGTTAATGAATTATCAAATTAACAAAAATTCGGTCCAAAATGAGAGCAGAAAACATAAAAAGTAAACTGAAATATTGCAATTCTCAGCTTCAAGAATTATATAGCATTCTTTTTGGTGCTCAACTAAGTAATAAAAAAGTAGAAGACATAAGTCATTTGGTGGGAGACATAATCAGCAACACAAACGATTGTTTCGATTATTGCGCTAAAGATATGTTTGAAACGTTTATTTTGCCAAAATTAACCTCGAAAGAAATTAATAATTATAATAAAGGCACAACCAAAGTTTATTTTCCCTTTTATGAGAAGGATTTAAACAGAGGATCTTTTCAAACATTGGGTCAGCATAATAAAAAATTATATGTTTATTTATTAAGTCGTTGTCGTGCGGCAGACCACAAAGAAAAGATTGGGAGAATTAAATTTGATTACGTATATGCACGTAATGTTAGAAAATTAGTGAACGACAAAAAGCATAATAATGTTATAGAAATAACTAATGATGGAGATTTAGAAACAGTGATTGATGGTAATGGTTTTCAAGCGATTATTCCTCCTACAAAATTAAGGGTTGTGGCAGATGGTGGAGTAAAAAATGTGGTTAGGGCACATGTTTATCAGTTAGAAAGCACAGGCGAAGAAATCAAAGAATTATGTTCTTGTGCGCAGGTAAGTACTCGAAGGATATTAGGAGAAATTTATAATAAATTTTTAAATATAAAATTATGGTGATTATTAAGAAAAAAATCTGGCCAGAATATTTTGAGAAAGTTGAATCCGGTAAAAAGAAATTCGAATTTAGGGTCGCTGATTTTGAAATTAATGATGGTGACATGTTAATTCTAGAAGAATGGGATCCGAAAACTAAACAATATACCGGCAGAAAACTTGAGAAAGTAGTAAGCAGCGTAAATCACTTTCATTTAGATGATTTTGGTCAGAAAAAAGAAATCAAAGAAAAAGGTTTTTATATTATCGAATTATAATTGGCGGATTAAGAATAAAAAACAGCGACTGAAATAGTCGTTGTTTTTTTATTTATAATTTTATAAGCACTCGGGTCGCTAAGGATTCTCTGTTACTTGGGTCATGCCGATAAAAAATTGTCTTGGCGGAGACGGTGGGATTCGAACCCACGGGCCCCTTATAAGAGGGCCACGGTTTAGCAAACCGTTACTTTGGGCCTCTCAGTCACGTCTCCTTATACGTTTATCCTACTATAAATTTTATCCTTTCGCAACCGTGAGCGCCCAGATTTCTTGAGGATTATATGCTCTTAAGGCCTTCGCTGCCTCATTTAAAGTCCCGCCGGTCGTAATAACATCATCAACCAAAATAACAATTTTATCCCTAATAATTTCCCTTCGACTTTGCTCAGGGTCTACGACAAACGCATTTTGGATATTATTTAATCTCTTTTCGTTATTATCTTTTAGATTTGCCTGCGGTTCGGTATAAATTATTCTTCTTAAAATGTTTGTATTTATGGGCAGGTTAAAATGTTTGGCAACTTTTTCTGCCAACAGTTCTGCTTGATTAAATCCGCGATTTCTTAGGCGATATTTATGTAACGGTATTGGAATAATTAGAAATTTAGAATTGGGATTTGATTGCCAGCCCGAGGCTGGTCCGCCTTGGGCGGAAATTTGGGTATCGAGATTAAAGGTTTTTAAGACTTTAATTAATAATTGCGCCAGCGGTTCGGATAATTCCTGCGCAAATTGGTATTTAAAATTTTTTATTAATTCGCGCACCAATGGATTGGCATAATTGGTGACAAAAATTACTTTATCCAGGTAAGTATTCGATTTGTGTTCTATATATTCAATAATTTCAATTTTGTTAAAACAATCCGAACACAAATATGTGTCGGATTTTCCACACCCTAAGCATTTTTTAGGAAAAAATAAATCTAAGAAAAAATCTTTGAGTTTCATTCACTTTAATCATAGATAATTTAAGTAAAATGGTCAATTTTGACTAATTCATAAATTTTTGCTATAGTAAAAAAGTTATGAAAATCAGCAAGGATACCAAAATTTTATGGCGATACCTTAAAAAATATAAGAAAAAGGTATATTTTTTAATTTGTTTGGCCGTATTGTCGTCCATACTTAGCGCAGTAATCCCGTATATTTACGGTAAATTGGTGGATATTGCGACCAATGTAAGCACAACCCTGGAATTCATTTTTGAAATTCTTGGGCTATGGTTAATATTAACTCTAATTTCCAGTTGGGTTGATCGTTATGTGGGGAGAAAATCCTCAATAATTGCGCAAAAATCCTCAAACGATTTTAATATTGATTTGGTTTCACATGTAATGTGTTTACCAATTAGCTTTCATAAAGAAAAGAAAATGGGGGAAATAATTCAAAGAATTAATCGTGCCAGTGATTATTTTAGTCGTGTAATTGAAGAAATTGTTTTTTCAACCGCTCCAGGAATATTAAAAGCGATTATGGGTTTAATCATTTTAACCACAGTAGAATGGCGTCTTTCTGTGGCGATTCTGTTGATAATTGCTTTTTATGGGATAGTAACAATAATAAAAACAAAACCAATCATGAAATCGCAGAGAATAGTCAATAAGACATATGAAAGGGCTTATGGCGATGTTTATAATGCGATGAACAATATTCAAGTGGTTAAATCAAGTGTTGCAGAAAATCTGGAAAATAAAAGAAATACCAAAAACTTTGCTAGCGCAAACAATAAATTATGGCAACTTATATTAACCTGGAATAAATTAGAGGTTTGGCAGCAAACAATCATCGGCTGTGGTTTTGTGTTTATTTTTGCTGGAGGAATTTTCCTTTTAAGGGCCGGATTTTTATCTGCGGGAACCTTGGTAATGTTTGTGGGATATATAAATTTGGTTTTCCAACCATTTGCACATTTAGGGTATAATTATCGTATTTTTAAAACTGCAACCGTTGTGATTAAAAGAGCACTAAAATTATCCAAAATTAAACCGGAAAGATATTCTACTGGCACAGAACTAAAACAAATTAAAGGCGAAATTGAATTTGAAAATGTAAGCTTTGCCTACAAGAAAAAGAAAAATAAAACCCTGAAAGATATTAATTTCAGAGTTAAGCCGGGCGAAACAATTGCCCTGGTCGGACCAAGCGGGGTTGGAAAAACAACTTTGGTTGATTTAATTTCCCGTTATAATTCGCCAATTAAGGGCAGGGTTTTAATTGACGGCAAAGATATTGAAAATATTAACTTGGAATCGTTGAGAAGAAACATCGCGATCGTTCCGCAGGAAATTACTTTATTCAACGATACGATTAAAAACAATATTGCTTACGGCAAGCCGAATGCAAATATTAGAGATATTGTTAGGGCTTCAATTGTTGCTAATGCGCACGAATTTATCAGCAAGTTTCCGAAAAAATACAAGCAAATTGTCGGCGAAAGAGGAATTAAATTATCTACCGGTCAAAAACAAAGAATTGCTATTGCTCGCGCAATTTTAAAAGATCCGAGAATTTTGATTTTAGACGAAGCAACCTCTAATCTTGATTCCGAATCGGAAAAATTAATTCAAGACGCTTTAACTCACGTAATTAAAGGCAGAACTACTTTTGTTATTGCTCACCGTTTAAGCACAATCAGACACGCTGACCAGATTTTTGTATTTAATAAGGGGCAGATTGTTGAGCGCGGAAAACATGAAAAATTAATCAAACACAAAAACGGAATTTACAGAAAATTCTATATGATGCAGTCGGCATTTAGCGTGGAAAATGAAATGGAGAATGGTGCAGAAAAAATGAATACATAGTTATTGACAAATATTTAAAATCAGAATTTTTTAAAAATAAAGGATGTCGTAGTACTTTTTATTAATTTCGCCGAAATTTCTTTAATCGGCGAATAAGTGTCCCGAAATATTCGGGATCATCTTCAATGACAAGGAGCTCGAAATGTCCACAGAACAAAAAACAGAGAGCTCCGAGTTGCCCTTCATCCTAAATTTCCTAACACAACGCGAGGGTGCCTTTTCGTTCACAACCACCGGCACCTTCAACGACTGCGACTCAGCCGATACGGATTAGGATGAAGTACAACAAGGCGTTTCTCGGGGAGGGTTTATACCCCTCCCTTCATCTTTAATAATTGAAAACGGAGGCGATAAAATGATTTTGTCTATTGGTAATTCTGGCACATATGAAGTAGAAGCGTTCAAGGCTGTCTTGGCAGAACTTGCAACATTGGGACAAAATGCTGTTCTTTTTAAACAAGACAAATGCCTCGAGGGAGAATATTTGGATTTTGAAGTTACGGGCAACAAAACCACCTATAAAATCGTTATTGACGAATAAACTTATGACGTCAACGATTTTTCCGCAATTTGGTATATGAAGCCACACTTACCTCGCATTCTTTTAAAGTTCGAGCCTGCTGAATATCGTCAATTCATTCATCGTCAATTCAGGGCAATGAGAATCGGACTTTGGTCAATTTTTCGTGACAAAACATGGATTGACAACCCATGGAACATAGAGGCGGCGGAAAACAAACCATACCAATTATTTACAGCAGGACTGGTTGGTTTGTATGTTCCGGATACGATTATTACATCAAATCCGGAAGCAGTACTGAAATTTTACCATTGACATGACAAAAATATTATAGTCAAACTTCTTAGCTCTAGCCCCATGATTGACCAAGTTCTCCTTACCAATCAAGTCACTGAAGAATATCTAGACAAAATACAATCAGTAAAAATGTCTCCCTGCATATTCCAAAAACGCATTACCAAAAATTACGAACTCAGAATCACGGTCGCTGGCAACAAAATTTTTCCCGTCAAGATTTATTCTCAAGACGACCAAGCGACAAACCTAGACTGGAGAGCAAGACCCAAATTGAACGATTTTAATGTTAAGATGGAGGCAACTACTATTCCCGTCAGCATCCAAAACCAAATTCGATTATTTATGAAAAAACTTAATTTGCGCTTTGGGTGCATTGACATTATCGCAAGGCTCCTTGTTTAAGGGCAGACGTTTTTACGTTCTGCTCTTTCTGCTCATATTAAAAATGTTATAATATTAATTAATATGGCAATCAATAAAAAATTAGCTAACTCTATTTTAAAAATGGCCGAAACTGATCAAAGGTCCAGATTTGATAGTTTAAAAATAAAAAATAAAAAAATCGCCGAACAAAAAATTATATCCACTGATAAAGAGAATATTATTCAAGCAAAAAGAATAATTAAACAATATAATTGGCCAACATTCAACTTAATTGGTAAAAGAGCATCGAGGGCTTTCTGGTTAATAATTCAACATGCTGATTTAGATATCCAGTTTCAAAAATTATGTTTAAAATTATTAAAAAATGCCGTTAATAATAAGCAAGCATTTCCGCAAAACGAAGCATATTTAGCCGACAGAGTATTAATTAATTCAGGCAAAAAACAAATATATGGAACTCAATTTTATAGAAACACAAAAAATAAATTAGTGCCAAGGCCCATAAAAAATGTTAAAAACATAGAAAAGCTTCGTAAGTCTGTTAGATTAGAATCATTCACAAATTATTTACAAAAAATGAACAACCAATAGTATATAACAAGGAATTAAGCCAGCTGCACGTTTCCATGGATGTATTAATGGGTAGGGGCAGAGACAAAGAATCGCTTTATTTAGAATTTTTTAGAGATATGATTTCGGGCGGAATGTCTTTCCCGCTTTTTCAAGAAGTAAGGGATAGACTGGGTCTTTGTTATCAAATAGGGGCATCAATTACAAAAAGAACAGATGTGGGAAATTTTAATATTTATATTGGTACAGATCCTAAGCGTTACAAGGAGGCAATTAACGCAATAATTGAGGTTATTAAAAAATCCAAAACCAGTATTGAACTTCTAAATAAAGTAAAAAATTTGAAACTTGGAAAATTAATGTTGAATTATGAAAATACCCAAGAGATTATTTATTGGGTTATTAATGATATTCTCTTTTTGGGTAGACCGCGAGGATTTGAGGAAATAAAAAAAGAGATTGAAGAAGTGAAAATTGAAGATATAGAAAAAGTCGTAGATAAATATTTAAAACCAGAAATGATTTATACGACTTTTCTTGCACCAAAAGATTTTAAGATCGAGTAATTGTAGTAGGGCAAAAAAATATTTAATGACTAAAAAATTCCAGCGGAAAATTGAAGATTTCACGTGTGAAAATTGCGGGGTAAAAGTAAAAGGCAATGGTTATACCGACCATTGCCCGCAATGTTTGTGGTCAAAGCATGTTGATATTGATCCCGGCGACAGAGAATCTGATTGTAATGGTTTAATGGAGCCGATTGGCGCAGAGAAAAAAGGAGACGGATACATAATTCATTACAAATGCGTTAAATGTAAATATCAACATCAAGTTAAATCAACTCCCGAAGATAATTTTGAAGAAATATTGGAGTTGATGCAATAACAATGTTATCCAATAA
>ERZ795058.1091-NODE-1091-length-38146-cov-19.310126_pt1 | contig 38146 bp, 32 predicted proteins | sample MGYA00375142_ERZ795058 | MGnify/ENA primary metagenome ERZ795058 (study PRJEB30187, sample SAMN05720210) | activated sludge metagenome | isolation source: anaerobic digester from wastewater treatment plant | place: Japan | collected 2015-04-20 ... | reverse complement strand
GCCCGCGCGGGAGCACGCCCATCACGAGCACGTGCGTCTCGGGGCTGAGCTCGCGGAGCTTCGCACGGATCGCGCGGATGCCGGCAGCAACCTCCTCCGGCGTGTTGGCACGCGAGTGCTCCGTGCCCGAGAAATTGTTCGTGCCGATATTCAGGACGACGAGCTTTGGGTGCAGCCCGGCAAACTCCCCGTGATCGAGCCGCCAGAGCACGTTCTGCGTGCGATCCCAGCCAAAGCCGAGGTTGAGCACGCGGCGTTCGCCGAAGGTCGCCGCCCACGCCTTCGGACCATTCACGTGGTTCGCTCGCGGTTCGCCGGCCCAGAAATGCGTGATCGAGTCGCCGATCATCACTATGTCCGGCGCCGCCGACGCGCCCATCGCCAACACCTCGGCGTGACGCGTCCACCAGTTGTAGGAATCGTCCTCCAGTCGCGGCACCGGCACCACGGCCGTGTTCACCGCCGGATCGAGCGACTGCGCCGGCGGTGTCGTGGCAAACATCACCTCGCCATAAACCAGCCGGGCGATGCGGCCAGCCGCCACTGCATCGGGATGAATCTTATCGGGGAAATGCTCCGCAGCGTCGGCCAGCGGTGTGTGCAGGTCGAGCAGTGTCAGTTTTTCCTCGGCAGCGACCTGCCGGATCAGCGGCAGAATCTGCGCCTCCAAGATCTGATTGCTGATTCCCATGCCCTCCGGAAACGCCGGCGACGGCAGGCAGAGGACGAACTTCGCGGCCGGGTTGGCGACGCGCAGCCGCGCGATCAGCCCGTGGTAGCTGGGCAGAAAGCTGTCCGGATGCACCGCAATGTTTTCCTGTTTCGTGTCGTTGGTACCGAGCGCGATCACGACGACGTCGGCCCCCCAGGCCAGCGCCTCGTCGTGCCGCTGGCGTTTGCAGTACGGATAGCCACCGGCGTCCATGAGCGAGGCGCCGCTCTCGCCGAAATTGCGCACCTCGTAGCTGTCGCCCAGCAGCCGTGCGAGCTGCGACGGATAGGCGTCGTGCGCCGGATCGGCCAGCGCGTAGCCCGCCGTGATGCTGTCGCCCACGCAGGCGACCTTCACCGCCGCAAGCGCCGACGTCGACGCCACGAGCGCGAACACCAGCACCGAGACGAACCGGATAATGGGGAGTCGGGGAATCATAGAAGCGGCGAGATTGGCCGCCCCTCGACTGCGCCGGCAAACGCGAATCGCGCATTTTTGAGCAAGATCACAAAAGTTCGAGCAACCATGAAGGGGCCAGGCTCGTCTACCCCGGCTACCATCCGCGCCAACAAATCCGATAAACTCCAGTCTCCAATGAAGCCGCTCCTCGCGTTTCTGTCTCTGCTCATCGCCAGTCTGATTTCCGCTCCCGCCGCGCACGCGCAAGCCCCCGCGCCGGCCCCCAAAGTGCTCGTCGTCTATTTCTCGTTCACCGGCAACACTGCCGTGATCGCCCACATGATCCAAGAAGCCAGCGGCGCGGATATCTTCGAAATCATTCCTGTCGAGCCCTACCCGACCACCGCCGCCGCCGTCGAGGATCAGGCCAAACGCGAGCTCAACGCCGACTTCCGCCCGGCGATTAAGTCGAACGGGCCGGACCTCGCCGGCTATGACACGATCTTCATCGGTTCGCCAAACTGGTGGAGCACCATCGCCCCGCCGGTAATGACCTTCCTCGAAGCCCACGATTTCACGGGAAAGACCATCGTGCCGTTCATCACCCACGAAGGCAGCCGCATGGGGAAAAGCGTGCAGGATGTGAAACGCCTCTGCCCCGGCGCGACAGTCCTCAATGGCCAACACTTCCGGGGCCATCAGGTGAAGGACGCCAAAGAGGATGTCCGCCGCTGGCTGAGCGATATCCAATTATTGAAGTCCCCCATGTGATAAGCGCCCAGCCCGGGGCCGGCACGGCACGGGCTTCGTAATCGCCAACTCACCACGCGCGTCAGCCCCTCATTCGCCCCATGTCGAGATATGCCCCGGAAAGGGCACCCACGATGCCGGCCTGCCCTGAGCAGGCGCCACGCCCGCCCCCGGACCATTCGGACCAACACGCGTCCGCCCCGGCGGGCCAGCGGGCCATCCAAGTTCGCAAATCGAGACTCCGTGTAGCCGTCGCGCTCCTCCTGGTATTTTTCGCCACCATAAGCACCGCCGGTTTCATGCTCCGCAGCCCGCTATCCAGCGCCGGGTATCCTCGCTCGACGAGTTTTCGGAACGAAAGATTCCAAAACGCAGAGCCGGCGTTTCATGGCGGATTCGCCCAAGGAGCCGCTTCGTTCTGGCGCTTCATGACCAAGAAATCGCCGGATTCGGTGCCGAAACGTGCCATCGTCGTGCGGGCGATGGACCGCGCCTCGTTGGAGACCGCCCCCGACAACAGCCTGTGGCGGCTGGGCCACTCGACCGTATTGATGAAGCTCGCCGGAAAGTTCTGGCTGACCGACCCGGTGTTCTCCGGGCGCGCCTCGCCAGTGCCCTTCGCCGGCCCGAAACGCTTCCAAGCGGCTCCGATCACCGCAGACGCATTGCCGGCCATCGAAGCCGTCATCCTGTCGCACGATCATTACGATCACCTGGACCGCGCCACGATCCTCGCCCTCGAACCCAAGGTCGGCCGCTTCGTCGCGCCACTCGGCGTTGGCGAACGCCTGGTCGCCTGGGGCATCCCTGCTGCGAAAGTGCAACAACTCGACTGGTGGCAGGAGACGCGCATCGACCAGCTCCAGATCGTCGCCACTCCTGCCAAACATTTCTCCGGGCGCTCGCTCACGGATCGAGACCGCACCCTCTGGGCGTCCTGGGTACTGATCGCCCCCGAACTGAAAGTCTTCTTTGGCGGAGACAGCGGCTACTTCGACGGATTCACAAAGATCGGCGAACGGTTCGGCCCGTTCGATCTAACCATGATCGAGGCCGGCGCCTATGACCGAGATTGGCCCAGCATCCACATGACACCCGAAGAAAGCGTGCAGGCCCACCTCGACCTGCATGGCCGCCGGCTCATGCCGATTCACAACGGAACCTTCGACCTGGCACTCCACTCTTGGACGGAGCCTTTCGAACGAGTTATCAGCCACGCCAAGGTCACCAATGCCGCCGTCCTCACGCCACGCTTCGGCGAGCGGGTGGACATTCGAGCGCCGGCCGAGAGCACGTCTTGGTGGCGCAGACCGGCACCGCGTTCATGAACAGGAAACATCGCCCCCTGCCGCACCGGCTTGATCGCACCTGCGCCGAGTTCCATCTACTTCAACCTATGAGCAGCCACATCCTCCCGGTCCCGCTAGAAAAGGCCAACCGACTCATCAACCACGGGCCCACCGTGCTCGTCTCAGCCAGCCATGGCGGTGTCGACAACGTCATGGCGGCAGCCTGGGTGTGCGGGCTCGATTTTGCCCCGCCCAAGGTATCCCTGGTGCTCGCCCGTACTTCGATGACGCGCGAGCTCGCCGAGAAGAGCGGCCACCTCGTGGTCCAGGTACCCACCGTACGACAGGCAAAACTCGTACACGACGTCGGCAACAGCAGCGGCCGAGACGCCCCGGACAAACTGAAACGCTGCGGCGTGGAGCTGTTCCGCCTTGATGGCGTGCCCGCCCAGTTCGTCTCCGGCTGCTCGGCCTGGCTCGCGTGTCGCCTGATCCCGGATGCACACCTCCGCAACGGCTACGACATGTTCGCCGCCGAGGTCACAGGCGCGTGGGCTGACGACCGCGTTTTCCGCGATGGCCATTGGCAGTTCGAAACCGCCGACGCCGGCTGGCGCAGCCTCCACTACATCGCCGGCGGCCACTTCTACGCGATCGGCAACGTGGTGGATGTGCCGGGCCCGGAGACAGACTGAGCGCGCGACAGCGTCGTGTGCCCCTGCCACCGACGGTAATCGCTCGGCATGAGGCCGGTCTCCTTGGGGAACAGCCGGGCGAAGTGGCTCGGGGGTGGAGTAGCTCACGTCGCCAAAGCAGTCGCACTCCCAGCCTGGGATGAGGGCGCGCACACCGACACGTTGAAAACGCATCGGTTTGGGTGTTCCCTCCACTCCGCACTCATCCGTCAACTAGGCCGCCATGCCGATCCCCGACACCACCTCCGCCGAAGCCTACCTGCCCTACACCAAGTCGAGACTCCTGCGTCCGAGCCGGGGCAAGGCGTGGCGCGACCTGAAGGCGTGGATTCATGAGCCCCTGCGCGAAACCGACGCCTTGGCACTGCCGGGGGTGAGCGAGCCGTATCTGGCGTGGACGTTCTCCGGCGAGGTCGAGTTCCAGGAACGCGAGGGCGACGGTCCGTGGCTCACCCACCGCATCAAGGCGGGGTCGTTCTTCCTCACCACCGGCGGAGGGCCGTACGAGTGCCGCTGGAAGCCGGTCTCAGCCGAGCCGTTCCTCGCGATGATGGTCTTCGTCGAGCTGCCGCTGTTCCGCCGCGCCGCCGAGGAGGTGTTCGGCGCCGATGCGTCGAAGGTGCGACTGCGCGACCTGTCGGCGTTCACCGATCCCGACCTGAACTGGATGATGCAACGCGTCCGCGACGAACTGATGGCACGCCGCGCGAGCCCGCTGCGCGTCCAGGGGCTGGCCCAGCTCATCGCGACACATCTGGTCCGCAACTACGCCGAGGTTGTGAAGGCCCCCTCAAGCGGCAGCGCTTCGCTGCCCGGCTTCAAACTGAAGCAGGTGACCGACTGGATCGAGTCGCACCTCGATGCCGCCTACGACTTGGATCAACTCGCCGCCCTCGCTGGGCTGAGCCGGTTCCATTTCCACCGGTTGTTCACCCGAGCCACCGGCATGTCGCCCGCCAAGTATCAGACCCAGGCCCGCGTGAACGAGGCGCGGCGCCGCCTGCGCGAGACCAAGCAGAGCATCGTCGAGATCGCCCTCGAAGTGGGCTTCGCGAGCCCGAGCCACTTCGCCCAGGTCTTCCGGCGCGAGACCAGGATGGCGCCCAGCGAATACCGCCGGCAGCCCTGAAACGCGCGCACCGGCTGGAGCGCCGGTTTGCGGCGGCGACAAGTCAGCAGGCCGCCCGCCGCGGAAATCGGGTGGTGGCGCAGCAGCGCATGCCGTTTTGAGCAAGGACGCGATAGCCGGAGCAAGGGCACGCGCGCAGGTCGGAGCCCGCCGTGGTACGCTGCACCAGCTACCATGAATCCAACCAAAGCACTCGCCCTGATCACCACTCTCCTGCTCGGCACGAGCCTGTTCGCCGCCCCCGCAAACACGCATAGCACCACCGCCACCACCAAGGACACTTCCATGAACACGAACCAGGAAACCGATCACTACACCTTCGAGCTGAGCGCGAAGGTCACGCGGCAAAAGGTGACGTTCGCCAACCGGTATGGGATCCGGCTCACCGGCGATCTCTACCTGCCGAAAAACAGGGAGGGCAAAACGCTGCCGCCCTCGCGATCAGCGGGCCGTTCGGCGCCGTGAAGGAGCAGTCCTCGGGTCTCTATGCGAACGCGATGGCTGAGCGCGGCTACGCCGTACTGGCCTTCGATCCGTCGTACACCGGCGAAAGCGGCGGCGAACCGCGCAACATCGCCTCGCCCGACATCAACACGGAGGACTTCAGCGCGGCGGTCGACTATCTCGGCCTGAATCCGCGCGTGGACCGGAACCGGATCGGCATCCTCGGCATCTGCGGCTTCGGCGGCTTCGCGCTCAACGCCACCGCCGTCGACAAACGCATCAAGGCCGTCGCGACCAGCACCATGTACGACATGACGCGCGTGGCGTCCAAGGGCTATAACGACAGCCGGACGCTCGCCGAGCGCACCCAAATGTTGGAGCAGATGAGCAACCAGCGCTGGCTGGACGCCGAACGCGGCGCCCCCGCCTACGGCCCGGTCATGAACGAGCTGAAGGGTGGCGAGCCGCAGTTCCTGGTGGACTATCACGACTACTACCGGACGCCGCGCGGCTTCCACCCCCGGTCGGTCAACTCGAACGGCTCGTGGGCGCGTACCAGCCTGATTCCGTTCATGAACATGCCGATCCTGACCTACATCGCGGAGATCTCGCCGCGCCCGGCCCTGTTCATCCACGGCGAAAAGGCCCACTCGCGCTACTTCAGCGAGACCGCCTACGCGGCCGCCGCCGAGCCGAAGGAGCTGCTGATCGTCCCCGTCGCCAACCACGTCGATCTCTACGACCGCCTCGACAAGATTCCCTTCGACAAGCTCGCCGACTTCTTCGCCAAAAACCTGAAGTGAGCGCCGGGCTGCGCGACGGGCGTGCCTCACGGCGCCGATGCGCGCCCGCTCTCCATCAAGACGCCCATGAATCGCCCCATCGATATTTTCGAGCGACTGCGGCGCGGCGAGACCGTCGCCTTCGATGATCCCGAAAGCGCTAGGCTTCGGGAGGCTTCTTTCGTCACCAGGAAACTGCTTCTGCAATTGAACCAATCCGGCGATGCCGAACAGATCCGCGCCTTGCTGAGTCGGATCATCGGCAGCGAGATCGACAAAAGCAGCGCTCTGTTTCCCCCGTTTCATGTCAACTACGGGAAGCACACCCGGATCGGGAAGAACGTCTTCATCAACTTCGACTGCGTTTTCCTGGATCTCGGCGGGATCACCATCGACGACGGCGTCTTCATCGCGCCGAAGGTCAGCCTGCTCACCGAAGGGCATCCGCTTTCGCCCGAAAACCGGCATTGGCTGACCGTGGGCCCCATCCATCTCAAGAGAAACGCATGGATCGGCGCCAATGCCACCATCACGCAAGGCGTGACCATCGGCGAAAACGCGGTGGTCGCGGCCGGCGCGGTCGTCGTCACCGACGTTACCGACAATACCGTGGTCGGCGGAGTCCCGGCAAAGGTGATCAAGACCCTTTAGTCCACCGTGCAGGGCCGGGCCGACACCAAGCCCCAGTTCCCCGCAAAACCCGCACAACCCGAGCCCCCCATGCGACGCCGCGCCGTTTCATGCGACGGTCTACTCTACCCGCGATCCACCATGATCGGCGGCATCCGCGAGACGCAGGAGATGCTCGATTTCTGCGGCCAGCACGGGATCGCCTCCGACATCGAGATGATCCGCATGGACCAGATCAACGAAGCCTACGCACGCATGCTCAAGAGCGACTTGAAGTACCGCTTCGTAATCGACATGGCCTCGCTCAACGCCGACTAAACCGCCAACGCGCGAGCAAGTTCCAGCCGCCGATGCCCTCGAGAGCGACGAAGCCCGCGGAAGCGTGCGGGGGCCATCCTCGGCGGTGGCATCGGTTCAACGGGGCCGCTTCGCGCTGCCAGCGCGCTTTAGTGCTGGCAGCAAGACGCGCCGCTCTCGCAGCCGGCGCAGGAAGAACAGGCCTCGCGGATCACCCGATCCCGGCTAAACGTCGTGATCGAACTTTTCCCCTGCTCAAAGCGGTGGGTGCGCTCCGCCACAACCTTGATGGAGCACTCCCCAAACTCGATCAGCATCGGCACCGTGCGACGCCCCACGTCGTCGATCAGACTGGCCGTTTCCCAGGGCTCAATGCGCCGCTCCGCCTCCCCGGTCACCAAGACCCGGAGACCGGTGTGGATCGTCTTCACCGAGATCAGACGCCCCGCCGGGCTGAACCGCACGGAGTTTTGATCGGCGTTCATGCCCATCACTTCGGCGTCAAACGCCTTCACCACGCCGACCGGTGTGGCCAACGCCTCGACTCCCGCCGGCTCCACGGAGCGCACTGCGCCATCTTCATAGAGCGAAAAACCCGTCCGGATGCGCATGGGCCCGAGCGGCGTCTGGAGCGTGATTCGCTCGCCCGGCCAAAGCGTCAACGACTTCAGTGCCCCGCTCGGGTAGAAATGCAGGCTGATGATTTTCGCGCTAAACCGCCCCACCGGCAGATCGAAATCGAGACGCTCGGCCAGCGCGCCCTCGTTGCGCTCCGACCAGTAACCGTCGATCTGGCCGTTCAGAGGAAAGAGCCGATTGATGGCTCCATCCTCATAGAAACTGACGGCCTCGGCTTTGAAAACGCCCAGCGGCGTGCGCACCGGCATCGCGCAGTCCAGCGCCACGCTCTTGATTTTGCCGCTCTCGAAAAAGCCCAACGACCGCCGGTCCTTCTTCTGACGCTCCCCGAGGGCCGCCATCTGGTAAAGAGGCACGAGTGTGCCGACGGGAGATTGCAGCCGATTCTCCACCGCCACCCGGCACGATTTGATGGCGCCACTCGCGTAAGTCGTCCTATCGGCGATGCCGGAGACGGTCCCGAAGCTGGTTTCGATGGTATCCATGCGCCACCAGCATGCATATCCCAGACCGTTTTCGGCCCCGGCACGCACTTTTCTGGAAGCGCCCCGCGCCTCGCCCCATAAGAGCGCAACTTATGAACTATCCCAGTCGCTCAAGCTCCGACACGGCAAAGCCAAGGCGCACGGAAAACGGGGTCGCATCCTTCAGGCAAATGATTCGCACGCCAGCCCGCTCGGATACGAAGTCCTTTGCCGAGTAGGATTTCTGGTGCCCGGAGTGGGGGTCGAACCCACACTTCTTTAAAGGAAACTGGATTTTGAGTCCAGCGCGTCTGCCAATTCCGCCATCCGGGCGCACGTCTGAAGAGACGCGGAACGTAGCTTCGCCTATCGAGTTGTCCACCGAAAATTCCGGGCCATTCCACGGCCCTTATTTTGCCACATTCTTGCACTAAAAATCTTTTGAACGTTCGCACAGGTGCACCGTCTTACTCGGCGTCAGTTACCTGTTCTTTTTGGCAGTTTATAGTTCGTAGTTTGATAAGTCGGCAAGGGCGCTGGTTCACACCAGCGCCCTTACTGTTTTCCAGCCTCGACACTTACAGCCTTCGCTCGCTGAGCTCTGACAGTCCTCACGCCCATGCCCGACTTCCGCGTCTTCTGCCAACCTCCCGCCGCCGGGAGCACCGAGATCGTCCTCTCCAGCGAGGAGTCGCACCATCTCGTCGTGGTCAACCGCGCGCGGCTCGGCGATCCGGTGGTCGCCTTCGACGGCCACGGCACCGAGTGGCAATGCGAATTGACGGGCAACCGCAAGCAGGCCGCCACACTCGCCGTGCGCGCCACGCGCCAGAGCGCGCCCCTGCCCTGCGCCATCACGCTCGCGCAAGCGTTGCCCAAGGGCTCCGTGATGGACGACATCGTGCGCCACGCCACGGAGCTCGGCGTCGCCCGCATCTTGCCGCTCGCGAGCGAGCGCAGCCAGGTGCACCTCGACGACAACCGTCAGGACCGGAAGGTCGAGAAATGGCACACCGGCGCGCTCGAAGCCGCCAAACAGTGCGGCAACCCGTGGCTCCCGGAAATCGCATCGCCGGCCAATCTCGCCGCCACGCTCGACGCCGCCTCGGACTGCGAGCTCAAGCTCGTGGCCAGCCTGCACCCCGGCGCACAGTCGCTGAAATCCGCGCTGGCCGCATTTCGCGCGCAGCACGGGAAACTCCCGTCAAAAGCGCTCTGGCTCGTCGGCCCCGAGGGCGATTTTTCGCCGGCCGAGATGGCGCAACTCGCGAGCCGCGGCGTCGTGCCGATCACGCTCGGACCGCTCGTGCTGCGTTGCGACACCGCGGCGACGGCCGCGTTGAGCATCCTCGGCTACGAGTTGCAAAACGGCTGACGGCCACGCGCGAGGCGCCGTCCGCTCGGCGAGAAAACTCAGAGCAGGTCGGCGGCGAGTTCGGCGAGCCGCGAGCGCTCGCCCTTGCTGAGCGTGACGTGCGCGGCGATGGTCTGGCCCTTCATGCGATTGTGCGCGTAAACGAGGCCGTTGCTGCGCGAGTCCACATAGGGGTTGTCGATCTGCGCGGGGTCGCCGATGAGCACGATCTTCGAGCCTTCGGAGATGCGCGTGATCACGGTTTTCACCTCGTGCGGCGTGAGCTGCTGCGCCTCGTCGAGGATGAAGAAGCGGCGCGCGATCGAGCGTCCGCGGATGAAGCACAGCGCCTCGATGTCGACGAGTCCGCTCTTGATCAGTCGCTCGTACGGTTTGAGTGGCGCGAGCGAGGCGCCGGGGATACCACCGGGCATCGATGGCGGAGGCGCAGAGTGCAACGCCGCCGCAAACGCCTCTTTCTTCTTAAACTTTTTGCCGACCTTCTTGGACGCGAACTGCGGCTCCTTGGGCATCTTCGAGGGCATGAGCACTTCGAGGGCGTCGTAGTACGGCTGAAGCCAAGGCTTCATCTTCTCTTCGAGGGAGCCGGGGAGGAAACCGATGTCCTTGCCGAGCGCGATCACCGGGCGGGAGATGGAGAGGCCGTCGTAGCGGTTGCCCTCTTCGAAAATCTGCTGGAGCGCGCAGGCGGTGGAGAGGAGCGTCTTGCCGGTGCCGGCTTTGCCAAAACAGGTGATGAGCGAGATGCTGTCGTCGAGCAGCGCATCCATGAAGAACTGCTGCTCCAGATTGCGCGGGCGGATGGGGATGCCGCCGGGCGCGCGGACCGAGACGGGGATGTTTAAGCGGCGCACGACGCCCTCGCCATAGTAGCGGGCGGGCATCGTCTTGCCCTCGTCGGAGCGCAGAAGGATGTACTCGTTGGCGTAAAGTCCCTTGGAGGCCTCGGCGCCGAGCTCGAATTCGCCTTCGGAGGCGAATCGCTGGAGCTCGTAGATCGAGACGGGCACCTCGCGGTAAAGATCCTGCTCCTGCGCCTCGGGGACTTTGTCGTTGAGGTAATCCTCGGAGGCCAGGCCCACGGCGCGCGCCTTGAGCTGCACGTTGACATCCTTCGTCACGAGGATCGTCGGCGGCGGAAATTTGTCCTGCACGTAGAGTGCGCAGGCGATGATGCGGTTGTCCTTCTTGCCGAGATCCGGGAGCACGGCGCGCAGCCGCTGCATGCTCGGCGAACTAAGGCTGTTATCGACCAGGTACTGGTTGATGATGACGGAGAGCGAGCCGCCGGTGGGCAGGCGCACGCCTTCGAGCATGGCGTGCGAATCGGGCAGCAGCTCCTGCAACATGCGGTGCACGCGGCGGGCGTTGCGCCCACGCTCCGTGGACTGCTCGCTTTTTATCGCGTCGAGCTCCTCCAAGACCTCTACGGGGATCGCCAGGTTGTTGTCTTCAAATTTGAAGATCGACTGGGGGTCGTGCAGGAGGACGTTGGTATCGAGCACATAGGTCTTCACCTGACTGGAGACCTTTTGCTGTTGCTGAGGACGAAGGCCGGGGACCGCGCTCAGATTTTCCATTTTTTAGGGAAAGTGGATAACTTGTGAATAACTCTGCACTCCCCCTCAGCTTTGTCGATGCCAAGCTGGCCCCAATCCTCGAAAAATTTGCAAACATTCGCGGCTCGCCGCCACAACTCACTCAAGCGCCACGCGCAGGCCGGAACTGGCGCGGCGACCGGCCCATCACGCGCTTGAAGGCGGTGCTAAAGGCAAACGCGTCCGCATAGCCGAGCCGGGCAGCCAGTTCGCCGAGTTTTCCCTCTGAATGCGCGAGGATGTCCGCCGCCGTCTGCATGCGCATCCAGGTGAGTTGCGCCATCGGCGCACGCTGGTGCAAGCGCAGGCAAAGCCGGCGCAGGTTCTCCTCGCTCATGCCGGCGCAAAGGGCCATGCGCGACAGGCTCCACTCCCCCCCCAGATCCTCGCGCACCTGCGCCCAGAGTCGCTCCAACCGCGGTTCGGACTTCTCCGATTTGAGCACGCGCAACACCATGCGATCGATCAACGCCGCCCACAGGCCCAGCGCCCCCGGCTCGGCTCGCCCCGCGTTTTCCCCGCAAAGCCCCTCGACGGCATGCCGGAGCCCGCCCGCCTCGCAAGCCACCAGCCGCGGCGGCGTACCGGCCGCCAACGTCGGCAGGTTTGCCGTCTCCTCGTAGATCACCCAGTGCAACCGCCACCGCGAGCCAGGCTTGATGTGGTACGCGTGAGGCACGCGCGGCGCCGTCACGTACGCCTGCCCCGTCGAGCACTCGACCCACTCGCCGTCGAGCACCACCCGTCCGTGACCGCTCTCGGTGACGAGGATCATGCTAAACGCCGGATCGTGCCGCACAAACGCGTAGTCCGCGCGCGCCTCCGTATAGCCGGCGATGCGCGTATGCGTCGCCCCAAAACCGGGCACGCGCTTTCCCGACACCAACCACTCGCGCGTCGCGGCGCCGAGTTGGTGGATTTCGCGCATGTTTTCGACGATTACTCCCATGGGCGAAACGTATGGACTAGGATATAAGACATGGGAGCAACCCCCAAAAATCCGCCCATGAACGGTCCCAACACCGCACCCGCCGCCGCCCGTCCCCGCATTGATCTGGTTGACGCCCTGCGCGGCTCCGCCCTCGCCAGCCTGTTTCTCCTGCACTGCGTCGAACACTTCGAAATGGGCGGTGGCCCCACGCAGGCGCCGGCGTGGATCCAGGCGCTCGACAGCTGGGTCCACCCAGGCGCGTTCTTTCTCTTCAGCGGAAAAGCCTACGCGATCTTCGCGTGCATGTTTGGGCTGAGTTTCTTCCTGCAGCTCGACGGCGCGGCCCGCCGTGGCGAGGACTACCGCTGGCGCTTTCTGTGGCGGCTCGGCGTGCTCGCCGGCATCGGCTACCTCAATGGCATCCTCTTTTGCGGCGACATCCTCATGATCATCGCCGTGCTCGGGCTGCCGCTGGTGCTTTTCCAAAAGGCCAGCAACCGGCTCGTCGCCGACCTCGCGGCATTCCTGCTCCTGCAAGTGCCGGCGATGTGGACCATCGGGCGCATCTATTTCGCCGGCTACGTGCCGCCATCGCCGCTCCACTGGAGCCTGTACGGGAAACTCTGTGCATTGTTCGCCAACGGCTCGTTCACCGACGTCGTCAGCGCCAATCTCGGCCAAGGCCAGACGGTGCGTTTCTGGTACACGTTTGAGACCGGCCGCTATCTGCAAATGACGGGCCTGTTTCTCGTGGGCCTGCTGCTCGGCCGCAGTCGGATCTTCGAAGACGCTGGCCGCGCACTCCGCTTCGGGAAATACGCGCTGATCGGCGGCGTGATCGGCTTTGCCGTATTGCACCCGCTGGCACGCTGGACGGAGTCCCTGTTCCCCGAAGGCATGGCCCGCTACCCGGTGACCAACCTCGTCAACAGCTACGTGAGCCTCGCGCAAATGGCGTTCTGGATCGGCGCCTTCATCCTGCTCTACCACGGCACGCGCGCCGAGCGTGTCCTGCGCTGGCTCGCGCCCTACGGCCGCACCAGCCTGACCTGCTACGTCACTCAAGCCCTTTTCTGGGTGCCCTTCTACTACGGCTTCGGGCTGGCGATGTACCGCCACATGGGAGCCACGCTCAGCATCCTCGCGGGCATCCCGTTTTTGATCGTCCAGTGCTTCGCCTCCCACGTCTGGCTGCGCCATTTCCGCTACGGTCCGCTCGAGTGGTTCTGGCGCGCCTGCACCCGCCTCGATTTCTCCACGCCGCTGCGCCGCCGCGCCGCACCGGTCGCCAGCCCCGCGCTCGTGCCGACCGAAGCCTCCGTTTCCGAGTAACCTCCACGCCACGCCCATGCCTGCCCGCCTATTCCGACGACTCCTCGCACTCTGCCTGAGTGCGATTCTCTCCACGTTCGCCTTCGCGGCCGAATCCGCCATTCCGCGCGAGCGCCTGCTCTTCAACGATGGCTGGCGCTTCCACCGCGGCGATGCGCCCGATGCCGGTACCACCCTCGCCTACGCGCAGATTCGCGACTGGATCGTGCCCACCGGCACCGAGCTGCTCGCCGTCACCACGCCGCGCCCCACGCGCCCCGCCAACCAGCCCGAGCCCGGCGCGCGCGTTTCCTTTGTGCAACCCGGCTTCGACGACGCCAGCTGGACCGCCCTCGCACTCCCGCACGACTGGGCCATCTCCGGCCCGTTCGACCAGAATCTCGCCGGCGAGACCGGCAAGCTGCCCTATCAGGGCGTCGGCTGGTATCGGAAACGCTTCGCCCTCTCCGCCGCCGATGCCGGTAAACGCATCCTCCTCGAAATCGACGGCGCCATGTCGCACTCCACGATCTGGCTCAACGGCCGCCTCGTCGGCGGCTGGCCCTATGGCTACACCTCGTACCAGCTCGATCTCACGCCCTACGTGAAGACCGGCGCGGACAACGTTCTCGCCATCCGCCTCGACAATCCCGACGAGTCCTCCCGCTGGTATCCGGGCGCCGGGCTCTACCGCAACGTCTGGCTCGTCAAAACCGGCGACGTGCGCATCCGCCATTGGGGCACGTTTGTCACCACGCCGCGCATCACGCCCGCCGAAGCCCTCGTCAACGTCGACGTCTATCTGGAAAACCTCGGCGCGGCCAAAGCCAACCTCACCGTCTCCACGCGCGTCTATGCGCTCGATGACGCCGGCCGCCGCACCGGCGAGCCCGTTGCCATCTCGGAGGCGGCCTCGCTCGAAATCGATCCGGCCCGCGCCCGCGAAGGCATGCGTGCCAACCTCCTCGCGATCCCGCATCCGCGCTTCTGGAGCCTGGAGCAACGCCACCGCTACGTCGCCGAAACCGTCCTCGAACAGGACGGCCGACCCGTCGACCGCGTCGAGACGCCCTTCGGCATCCGCACCATCGCGTACGACGCCGAGAAGGGTTTCTTCCTCAACGGCCGCCCCGTGAAACTCCAAGGCGTGTGCCTCCACCACGACCTCGGTGCGCTCGGCACCGCCATCAACATCCGCGCGATGGAGCGCCAGATCGAGATCCTCCAGCAGATGGGCTGCAACGCCCTCCGCTTCTCGCACAACCCGCCCTCGCCCGAGATGCTCGAACTGTGCGACCGCATGGGCATGCTCGTCATGGACGAGGCCTTCGACTGCTGGCAGCGCGGCAAGAAGTGGCCCGGCTCCATGAAGGAGACCGATTCCGACATCCGCTTCTTCGACTACGCACGCGACTTTGCCGACTGGTACGAACGCGATCTGCGCGCCCTCCTCCGCCGCGACCGCAACCACCCCTCAATCATCATGTGGAGCATCGGCAACGAGGTCATCGAGCAGTGGTTCACCGACGGCTGGCAGTACGCCACCGTCCTCGCCGGCATCGCCCGCCAGGAGGACCGCACCCGCCCGATCACCTCCGCGTTTAACGGCTCCCAGTGCGGCTTCAGCGGCTTCCAGACCGCCGTCGATCTTGTGGGCTACAACTACCAGCAGAAATCCTACGCCGCCTTTCACCGGGCCAACCCCACCATCCCGATCTACGGCAGCGAGACCGCCGCCACCATCAGCTCGCGCGGCGAGTATTTCTTCCCTGTCACCGACAAGCCCGAGGACGGCCGCGTGGATTTCCACGTGACCTCCTACGACGTCACCACCGAGTGGTTCTTCAACCTGCCCGACGTCGAGTTCCGCGGGCTCGACGAGGCGCCCTACACGCTCGGCGAGTTCGTCTGGACCGGCTTCGACTACCTCGGCGAGCCCACGCCCTACAACGGCGACCCCAGCCACCTGCTCAACGTCTCCGATCCCGCGGCCAAGGCCCGCCTCGAAAAACAACTCTCCGAGCTGGGCAAGATCCTCGTGCCCTCGCGCAGCAGCTACTTCGGCATCGTCGATCTCGCCGGCTTCCCCAAGGATCGCTACTACCTCTACCAGGCCCGCTGGCGCCCCGACCTGCCCATGGCGCACATCCTCCCGCATTGGAACTGGCCCGAGCGCGTCGGCCAGGTCACGCCAGTGCGCGTCTACACCTCCGGCGACGAGGTCGAGCTCTTCCTCAACGGCGTCTCCCTCGGCCGCAAGAAACGCGCCCCGCTCACCTACCGCTTCTGCTGGGACGACACCGTCTACGCGCCCGGCGAGCTCAAGGCCGTCGCCTATAAAAACGGCCAGCCGTGGGCGACCGACGTGCGCCGCACCACCGGCCCCGCCGCGCAGCTCCAGCTCGCGCCCGACCGCGCCACGCTGCGTGCCGATGGCCAGGACCTCTCGTTCATCACGCTCACCGTTGCCGACCGAGACGGCCTGATGGAGCCGCGCGCCAAGCTCCCCGTCACGTTCACCATCGAAGGCCCCGGCGAACTCGTCGCCACCGACAACGGCGACCCGACCAGCCACGAGTCCTTTCAGTCGCCCACCAAACGCACCTTCAACGGCCTCGCGCTCGCCATCGTGCGCACCCGGCCCGGCCAGCCCGGCACCATCACCGTGCGCGCCACCGCCGATGGCCTGACCTCCGCCACCTGCACGCTGAAAGCCAAAGAGTGAAAAGGGAGGGGTGAAGAGTGAAAGTCCGGCCGACTCGGCTCGGCTTCACTTTTCACTCTTCATCCGTTTCTTCGCCGTGAGCACGAGGTAGAGCGCGCACACTTGCAGCGTCGCGGCTCCGAAAAACGCGATTCCGGGCACCTTCCACGTGTGGTCCGCATCGATGCAGTAGCCAAACGCCAGCGCGGCCACCGGCGGCGCGATCACACCGGCGAGACTGCCCAGACTCGCCAGCGTACCTTGTAGCGATCCCTGCTCGGTCGCCGGCACCTGGCGCGACACCAGACCTTGCAACGCCGGCGGCGCGATGTTGGCCAGCGCCCCCAGCGGGATCAGCGCATAGATCATCCACCCCTCCGTGGAGAGGCCGAAACACGTCAGCGCCGTCACCGAAATGATCAGCCCGGCGATCATGCAACGCCACTCGCCGAGGAAACTCAATGGGGACAGGCCCCGCAAAACCCCGCAAAGCCACCGCAAAACCCCTCGTGCGGTGTGGCTCGTTTCTCTTTGATTGGGTTGTCAGGTTGATCCCGCCGTTTCCATGCGTGTTCGACTGAACACGCATGGAAACGGCGGGGCCCAATCAGCTCGTCCGCAGAATCACAACGGCGGAGCAAGCATCGACCGCCGAGCTGAGGCAACGTGGTCGCAATCGGGAGGGCGCCGGCAGCGGCCACGTCAAAAATGGCTGCGAACGTGGCCGCGGCGGCGCGCTTTTCGAGTTACGGCCGCGGCGGCGGTGCGATGATATTGCTATGCAACTGAGTCGAGCCGAGATAGTGCCATTGGCTATCGGCGCCGAGCGCATAGGCGTCGACGTCGTAACCTCCTGCCGAGCGCTGGTAAACCGAATTGGGACCGCTGCTCCAAGTCCAATAGTCCCCGAACCCGCCAAAAACGAGTTCAACCGAGAAAGCAGAATCGGCGCCGGCCCCAACAGGCGTGATCCAAGCAATCACCTTGAGGGCATTCCGAACTCCCCATGCGCTGACGCCGAATAATTCAGACTCGTACACCGAGCCGGAGAGGCTCTGACAGTTCGGCACCGAGTTCACCGGAATCGCAAACCAGCTCTCCAACCTACTGTCGGGCGCACTGCCTCGCTGGATCTGGAGCACCGGGGCGTTCTCCGCCGTCAAACCTGTCCAACTATCCGCAGTGCCAGCGACGGCCATGCCGGTGGAAGCGCTGGTGATGACTCGACCGGCGGGAGCAACCGCAGGGCCAAACCGCCACATATAGTTGATATTCCCCCAGTCCAGATCGCCGGCATGGAGGGGCGTATAGGTCGACTCGAGAGCGCGTCCGTCCTCCGTGTTGTAGATATAGTATTTGCCACCCCCGGCGGAGTGCAGGACCCAACGCTGGTTGGGCGTGTTGACATAATCCTGCATAACAACGGGCACGTGTTCGGCGGGGGAGGCGGCGGCGGTGGCGTCGATGGCCAAGACCTTCCCCCCCACGGGTGACGCGAGCACGACGATCGTTTGAGCAGAGGCGAACGAAACAGCCAGCAGCGCGAAGATGCCGGCAGCAAGGGTACGGAACCGTTTCATTGAGTATTCTACTAAGGGTTGAGGTTGATTCGGGCGGTAAGCGCCCGGGATTCTGGCTATGAGGAGGAAACGAAACGTCCCAGGGGTAGGTTCGCTCCACTCGAAGCCATCCGCGCCAAACGGTATCGCGCCAGCGCTGGCGTCGACCAGATTTAGCGTTAAAACCCCTATTAAACGGCAATTTAACACTCCAACGAGACAGGCACGCGCCATGCAGGAGAGTAGACTCAAAAACCGGCGCCAAACACAGAACTGCCGGGACAGCCTCCGCCATTCGTGCTCACTCGTGCCGATTCGTGGACAACACCCGCCGCCGGGCACACCGGGCGGCCCCCCGTTTTGAGGTTGGAATTTCCGGGGCGGACGCTGACCTGATCAGGCACGTTTCCATGTCTGACGACTCCCGCATCGATTCCCTGCGCAACGCCTTTTTCACCGGCTTGCTCCTGCTCGCGCCGCTCGCGATCACCTGGTGGGTCTTTGCGTGGCTGTTCGAGAGCATCGGCGGCGCCGTCAAGCCCCTGGCCTTCGATCTGCTCTCCGTGCCCGACGAACTGCGCAACCACCGCTGGCTGCAAATCGTCTGGAACATCCTCGCCACGCTTCTCGTCGTCGCGCTGATCACCGGCCTCGGCTGGCTCTCGCGTTACATCCTCGGGCGGTTTTTCGGCAATCTCGCCGAGCGGTTCTTCCTGACGATCCCCGGCTTCAACGCCGTCTACACCACCGTCAAACAGATCGTCGGCACCTTCAGCACGGCCAACCGCAGCCTGTTCTCCAAAGTCGTGATGATCGAGTACCCGCGGAAGGGCCTGTGGTCGGTCGCGTTTCTCACCAGCAAGACGCAGGGCGAGCCGCAATCGCGCATCCCCGCCGACGGCCAGGAAATCTGGACGGTCTTCGTGCCCACCACGCCCAACCCCACCGGCGGCTTTCTGCTCATGCTGCCGCGCAACGACGTCATCGAGCTCGATATGTCGGTCGGCGAGGGCATGAAGATGGTCATCTCCGGCGGATCGGTCGTGCCGCGCCCCGGCTCCGGCCCCACCAACCGCTAGCCGCGTGCCCGCGATTTCGATCCAGACGGAGGCCTGCGTGCTGCTCAAGCGCCCGCCGGCCGAAAAATACCAGATGCTCACCGTCTTCTCGGCCGAGCACGGCCTGCTCACGGTGTTGCAACGCCTCGCCGCCAAGCCCAACCCCGACGCGCCCCAGCTCGACCTGTTCGACGACGCCGCGCTCACCCTCGCCAGCAGCAACCAGGGGCAGACGTGGTTCGTCAACGAGGCGCGCATCCACCTGCACCGCGAGGGCATCTCGCGCAGCTACGAGACGCTCGTACGCGCCACGTCGGTCGGCTCGCTCATCGTGCGTAACCCCGTTTCCAACGAAAGCCGCCCCGCCATCGCGCAACGGCTCCGGCAGTCCTTCGACGCGCTCGCCGCCGGCCACGAGCCCGACCTCGTTTACCTGAAAACGCTGTACGTCTTCGCGCGCGACGAGGGCTACCCCGTGCAACAAGAATGGCTCGGCCAGCTCGCCGCCGCCACGCGCGACGAGGCCACGCGCCTCCTCTACACGCCCCTCGCCGAGCTCACCGCCGACCAGCCCGTCCGCACCGCCACCGCGCCCCTGCTCCGCCGGCTGGAAGACTACCTGCGCGGCCACACCGAGCTCTTCCTCGACTAGCCGCCATGCTCTTCGACCTCGACGCACGCACGGCCAGCCTCGGCATAGGCGAGTTTGCCGACTTCACCGTCGGCCCGCGCGACGCCCTCGGCGGCCCCTCCGGCCTCTGGCGCGCGCAGCTCGGCACCCGCTGGCACCAGCAACTGCGCGAGCGCACCGCGGGCCAGTGCCCCACCGCCGAGTTTGAAGTGCAACTCAAGGGCCGCGTCGCCCATCGCGGCTGGGTGCTCACCCTCACCGGCCGCATCGACCAGCTCGTCCCCGGCTCCGACCAGCTCACCGTGCGCGAGATCAAGACCGTCACCCGCCCGCTGCCCGCCGACGAGACCGAGCTGCGCGCCGAGTACCCCGGCTACTTCGTCCAACTCGCCACCTACCTCGCGCTGCGCCAGATCGCCGAGCCCGCGGTCCGCCTGCGCGGCGAGCTGCTCTTCCTCGAAGCCGGCAGCGGGCTCGCCCAGACCATCGTCCTCACCACCGCCGACGACGCGCTCTTCCGCGCGCAACTGGAGCGCGTGGTCGAGTTTCTCGATGCCCGCCACCGCGCCCGCGAGCGGCTCCGCCGCCTGCATTTCCAGCCGCCCTTCGCCACGCTCCGGCCCGGCCAGGAAAACACCCTCGCGCAGCTCCTCGACGCGCTGCACACGCGCCAGTCGGCGATCCTCTTCGAGGCGCCCACGGGCTTCGGCAAAACCGGCGTGCTCCTCGAAGCCGCACTCACGCAGCTGCGCGCCGGCCACTGCGAACGCGTGCTCTACCTCACCGGCAAGGCCACCGGCCAGATCCAGGTCGCGCGCACGCTCGACCTGATGACGGCCCCCGCCGCCACGGCCGACGCCGGCAACGCCGTCGCCTCGTGGGTCGTGCGCCCCAAGGCCGAGCACTGCCTCCACACGCGCCTGCACTGCTCGCGCGAAGTCTGCCCGTACCTCTCCGACCTCGAAACGCGTTGGAAACGCGCCGGCCTCGCCCGGTTTTACCTCCACGAAAACGAGCCTCACGACCTGCCCGCGCTCCGCCACGCCGGCACCGACGCCGGCGTCTGCCCCTACGAGATCACGCGCATCGCGCTCGGTTTCCGCGATGTCTGGATCGGCGATTTCAACTACGTCTTCGCGCCCGCCAACCGCGGCCTCTTCTACGAGCAGCCCGGCTTCACGCCCGCCCGCACGCTCCTGCTCGTGGACGAGGCGCACAACCTGCCCGCCCGCGTGGCCGACGTCTATTCGCACGACTTCACCGCCGACGATGCCGAGCGCGTGCGCGGCGAGCTCTACCGTATCCGCCCACCGGCGCCGCTCATGACCGCGTGGGAGCATTGGGCGCACTTTCTCCGCCAGTTGCCGCACAGCGAATCGCTCGGCCTCGACACCGAGGACGACGCCCGCGACCTGCTCACGCAACTCGCCCGCCTGCTCACCACGCTGCCGCTCGACCAGGGCGCGCTCGATCCGGCGACCTGTGAACTGCTCTGGCAGATCCCGATGGCGCTCGGCCAACTTGAGGAGCAACCCGACCTCGTGCGCCACTGGTGGTCGCCGCGCACCGGCGAGCTCTCGATCACCTGCCTCGACGCCGCGCCCGCCATCGGCGCCACGTTGCGCGAATTTGGCGGCGTGGTGCTCGCCAGCGCCACGTTTGGCCCGACCGACGCCTACGCCGCGAGCCTCGGCCTCGCGCCCGAAGACCAGCCGTTGCCCGAGCCGGAGTCGCCCACGCCCGCCAAGCTCGGCGAGCTCAACAAGCGCCAGACGAAAAAACTCTTCGCGCAACTGACCAGCGGCGCCGCGCTGCTCCAAGCAGCCGAGGCCCGCGCCGCCGCGGCGGTGTTTCCCCTGCACGCCGGCACGCCCTGGCGCGTGGGCGCCTACGACGTCGCCTACGACCTGCGGGTGGACACGACCTTCCAGCACCGCACGCGCCACTACGCGGCCACCGCCGACACGGTCGCCCAGCTCCGGCGCGCCTCGGCCGGCCCCGTCGCCGTGTTTTTCCCGAGCTACGCCTACGCCGAGCAGATCACCCGCGAAGTCGCGCCCGGCACGCTGCGCATCGCGCTGCAACCGCGCCTCACCGATCTCGCCGCGCAAGCCGCCTGGGTGGAGACCTCGCTCGCCGAGGCCGACGCGCTCTTCCTCGTGCTCGGCTCCAGCTTCGCCGAGAGCATCGACGCGCTCGGCGGCCGCATCTCGCACGCGATGGTCGTCGGCCCCGCGCTCCCGGAGGTCAACGCCGTGCAACGCGCCCGCCTCGCCACCTTCGCCTCGCTCGGACGCGACGCGGCCTTCCGACGCGTTTACCAGATCCCCGGCATGCAAAAGGTGAACCAGGCGCTCGGCCGCCTCGTGCGCGCCCCCGGCCAGCAGGCCAAAGTGCTGCTGCACTGCCGCCGCTTCGGCGAGGCCAGCTACGCCGCCCTGCTCGCCGACGATTACCGCCACGGACAACCGATCACGAGCGACGCCGAACTCGCCACCTGGCTCACCCGCCCCCACGATTTTTCCTCCGCATGAACTGGACCGCCCTCGACTGGAAAACGCTCGACCGCCTGCGCGAAGGCTTCCTCAGCGGCTCCGCCGCCAAGGGCCCCTACTGGAAATCGCGCGACGACCTCGCCCACTACGACGCCACCTACGCCGAGCGCATCGGCTGGAAATGGGACGCCGTGCTGCGCGAGTTGAAGCTCCGTGGCTGGGCGCCGCGCGTGCGGACCGTGCTCGACTGGGGCTGCGGCAGCGGCATCGCAGGCCGGCGCACGATCGCGGCGTTTGGCCCAGAGGCGTTCGACGAGCTGCGCGTGTGGGACCACTCGCCGCTCGCGATGGAGTTCGCCGGCGAGGCCGCCGGGAAACAGTTTCCCGCGCTGCGCGTGGGCAGCGCCACCGCAGGTTTTCTCGGCGGCGACGAGCCCATCGGGCTGCTCGTGATCAGCCATGTGCTCACCGAGCTGCCCGCGGCGGCGCTCGCCGGGCTGCGCAAACTCATTGCGCGCGCCGAGGCGGTGATCTGGGTGGAGCCCGGCACACATGCCGTGGCGCGCCAGCTCCAGCAGATTCGCTCGGAAAGTCTGGTCACGCACCGCGTCGTCGCCCCATGCACGCACGCTGGCGCCTGCGGCCTGCTGGCGCCGGAGCGCGAGCGCGACTGGTGTCACTTTTTCGCCGCACCGCCCTCGGAGATTTTTGCCGATCCGAACTGGGTGAAATTCGGCCAGCGCGCCGGCATCGACCTGCGCAGCCTGCCGTACGCGTTTCTCGTCCTCGACCGAAACGCAGCGCCCGCCGGCGACGGGCTGTCGCACATCATCGGCCGCCCCGAGCAGTGCAAGGTTTACGCAAGTTTCCTCAACTGCGACGCCAGCGGCACCGCCGAGCTGCGCGTGCACAAGCGCGATAATCCCGCGCTCTACAAAGCCCTCGACCGCGCCAAAGGCCCACTCGTGTACCGCTGGCAGCGCGAAGGCGACCGCGTGAGCGACGGCACGCCGCTCGGCTGACGCGCCGCCTTTTCGTTTCCCATTTCCAGAGCCACCGCCAACATCTCCCGCACATGAAACTGCTTCACCTCCTGCCGCTCGTCACCTGCCTGCATCTGCCCCTGCTCGCCGCCGACACGCCCGCCGCCGAGGCGCCCGTCAACCCGGCCGACGTCTGGGATCTCACGCTGCTCTACCCCAACCAGGCCGCCTTCGACGCCGCCAAGGCGCAGGTGGAGCAATCGCTCCCAAAGATCGAGACGTACAAGGGCCACCTCGGCGAAGGCTCCGCGCAACTCTTCGAGGCGGTCGATGCGCTCGCGCATCTGCAAAAGGACATGATCCGCCTGATGGTTTACGCAGCGCTTTTGCGCGACGAAAACACGCGCCTCGCCGGCCCACAGGAACAGGCGCAGTCGCTCGACCTGCTCGGCTCCAAATTCTCCCAGGCCGCCAGCTACCTGCGTCCAGAGGTGCTCGCCATCGGCGAGACCAAGATCCGCGCGTTTCTCGCCGAGGAGCCGCGCCTGGCGCCCTACCGTTTCGAGCTGCTGGACATCGTGCGCAACGCCCCGCACACGCTCGGCGCCGAGGCGGAAGGCGTGCTCTCGGCCACCGGCCTGATCTCCGACACCCCGAGCGAACTGTACGGCATCTTCGCCAACGCCGACCTGCCCTGGCCCACCATCAAGCTCTCCGACGGCAAGGAAGTCCGCCTCGACCAGACCGGCTACACACGCTACCGCGCCCTGCCGGAGCGCGCCGACCGCGAGGCCGTGTTTGCCGCATTCTGGGGCAAGATGCGCGAGTTCGAGCGCACCTTCGGCGTCTCGCTCTTCTCGCAGGTGAAGACCGACTGGTTCTACGCCAACGTCCGCAAACACAAGAGCTCGCTCGAAGCCGCGCTCTCGTCGGACAACGTGCCCGAGTCGGTTTACCGCACGCTCGTCAGCGAAACCAACGCCAACCTGCCCACGCTGCACCGCTACTTTAAGCTGCGCGCGCGCATGCTCGGCATCAGCGATCTGCGCTACCACGACATCTACCCGGCACTCGTGAAACTCGACCGCCCATTCTCCATTGAGGAGGCCAGAGAGCTCACGCTCACGGCGGTGCAGCCGCTCGGCGACGACTACGTTGCCAAACTCCGCGCCGGCTTCAACGGCCGCTACATGCACCTCTACCCGCAGCCCGGCAAACGCGCCGGCGCCTACATGAACGGCAGCGTGCACGATGCGCACCCGTACGTGTTGATGAACTTCAGCAAAAACTATGACTCGGTCTCGACGCTCGCCCACGAGTGGGGCCACGCGATGCACTCCGTGTACTCACACGAGGCGCAGCCGTTCCAGACCTCCGACTACAGCATCTTCGTGGCGGAGATCGCCTCCACGCTCAACGAGACGCTCCTGCAGGAGCACATGCTCAAGATCGCCAAGACCGACGAGGAGCGCCTCTACTATCTCGGCAACGAACTCGAAGCCCTGCGCGGCACCTTCTTCCGCCAGGCGATGTTCGCCGAGTTTGAGCTGGCCATCCACGAAGCCGTCGAAAAGGGCGAGGCGCTCTCCGGCGAGAAGTTCGGCCAGATCTACGGCGACCTGCTCCGCCGCTACCACGGCCACGATCAGGGCGTGCTCACCATCGACGACCGCGTGACCGTCGAGTGGGCGTTCATCCCGCATTTCTACCGGGCCTTCTACGTGTACCAGTACGCGACCTCCATCGCCGCCGCGCAGGCCTTTGCCCAACGCATCCTCGACCACGAGCCCGGCGCGGTCGACACGTACCTCGGCCTGCTCAAGGCCGGCGGCTCCGACTACCCGTACGACCTCGTGAAACGCGCCGGCGTCGATCTGGCCACGCCGGCGCCCTACCGCGCGCTCGTCGCCCGCATGAACCGCGTCATGGACGAGATCGAAGCCATCCTCGCCAAGCAGGGCAAATAAACCGACCGACTCTCGAAGCCCGGCGCACTCCACGCCGGGCTTTTTCGTGCGCACAAGTGGGATTGCCGCCCGCGCCGCAGTCGCCAGCGTGGTCCACCATGACCGACTCCACTCCCGCGCGCGACCGCTTCTTCGAGCTGCTGACTGCCGCGATCCACGACGGCACGCTGGCCAAGCTCACGCTCGGGAAATACCGGGGCAACGACGCCACGCTGCGCAATCTGTTCGTGCGGCCCATCGCGCTCAAAGCCGGCCCGCACCTGAGCTTCGTGTGGCGGCACGCCACGCGCGACCTCACGCAAAACCTGCCGCCGGCTGAGGCGTTGGAAAAACTGCGCGGGCTCATCGGCCAGACGTTTCTCGACGCCCACCTGTTCACCGCCGAGCAGACGGCGCAGCTCCAATGCGAGCCGCAGGGGCGCGACCGCCTTGCGCTCCACGCCGCCACAGGGGCGGCGCCGGCCACGTCCGCCGCCGCGCACGACCGCACCAAGCAGTACCTGATCCCGGCGGATCGCCCGTGGCTGCGCGACCTCGGCGTGACCAACCCGCACGGCCAGCCGCGCGCGGAGATGGCGCACAAATTTCGCCAGATCCAGAAATTCGCCGAGCTCGTCCGCCACCTGCTCACGGAGGCCGGAATCGAAGGACAACCGGAGAAGCCGCTGCGCATCGTCGATATGGGCTGCGGCAAGGGTTACCTGACGTTTTCCGTCGCGGAGCTGCTGGGCGACCACGCGAAGGTCGTCGGCATCTGGCAGGAGCGCCATGCGGAGTTTGCCACTGATGCGCTCCGCGCGCTGCTGCTCGAATGGTCCGGCTACCGCACGAAGGTCTTTGAGTTCATCTCCCAGGAGCACACGGCGAAGAATCTGATGATCGCGGCGGTGCGCAGCGGCCCGCAGTGCGGCGACGATTCCGAGGAGGCCCGGCGCGTGCGCGAACTCGCGCGTTTCTACGGCATCCGCTCGCAGCGGCTGGCCGCGCAGCTCGGCTTCGACCTCCGCGCCACGGCCTGACGCGCGGGCGCAAAAAAGCCGGCGTCGGTGAGGACGCCGGCCGGAGAGAAAGCGCGAGACGCGATTAGAATCCCTTCACGCGGAAAAGATTCGTGACGCTCTCGTTGGAGTTGATGCGCACGATGGCCTGGCCGAGCAGATCGGCGACGCTCAGGACGGTGATGGGCAGGCCGCGGGTGTCGATCGGCACGGAGTTGGTGGTGATCAACTCGTCGATCAGGCCGCTGCGGAGGCGCTCGTAGGCGATGTCGTTGAGCACGCAGTGGCTCACGGCGGCGCGCACGGTGCGGGCACCGTTGTCGCGGAGAATCTTGGCGGCAGCCGTCAGGGTGCCGGCGGTCTCGGTGATGTCGTCGACGAGGAGGACGTCGCAGTCCTTGACGTCGCCGACCAGATTGATCGCCTCGACCTTCGTGGCGCTGGTGCGTTTCTTGGCCACCATGCCGAGGCCGGCGCCGAGGAGATCGGCGTACGCCGCGGCCATCTTCATGCCGCCGACGTCGGGGGAGCAGACGACGAGGTTGGTCGTGCTGACCTTGGTCTTGAAATAGTCGAAGAGGACCGGCGAGGCGTAGAGGTGATCGACGGGGATGTCGAAGAAGCCCTGGATCTGCTGGCTGTGCAGATCCATCGTGAGCACGCGGTTCGCGCCAGCGGCGACGAGCAGGTTGGCCACGAGCTTGGCCGTGATCGGCACGCGCGGCTGATCTTTGCGGTCCTGACGGGCGTACCCGTAGAACGGGATGACGGCCGTGATGCGGTTGGCCGACGCGCGGCGGGCCGCGTCGATCATGATGAGCAGCTCCATCAGGTGATGGTTGCTCGGAGGGCAGGTCGATTGGATCAGGTAAACATCCGCACCACGGATGTTCTCGTTGATCTTCACGAAGGATTCTCCGTCTGGGAAGCACTTCACCGTGGCCTCGCCAAGAGGCACGCCGATGGCCTTGCAGATACCTTCGGCCAAAGGTCGGTTCGAACAACCCGAAAAGATTTTTAACCGCGACTCGTTCATGATGGACGGGCCATCCTGACGATAAAGGCCCCCGGCGAAAGACTATTTTGTCACACCGAGCTGCGTCTCGATGGCCGAGACACGCTTGAACAACTCCGGGAGGCGCTGGCGCAGCAGTTGGAGGCGCAGCTCCGTGCCGAGCGGCAGCGGGGGGTTGCCGGTGACGATGCTCTTGGGCGGCAGCGACTGCGGCACGCCCGCCTGCCCGCCGATCTGCGAGCCAGCGCCGATGGTGATGTGCCCGACGAGCCCGGCCTGCCCACCGAGCACGACGTAGTCTTCGAGGGTCGTGCTGCCGGAGATGCCGACCTGCGCGCAAATGATGCAGTGTTTGCCGATGACGACGTTGTGGCCGACCTGGACGAGATTATCGATCTTCGTGCCGGTGCCGACGCGGGTGCAACTGAAGCGGGCACGGTCGAGCGTGGTGTTGGCGCCGATTTCGACGTCGTCGCCGAGGATCACGATGCCGACCTGCGGGACTTTCTCGTGGCGACCGTTGACGAATTCGTAGCCGAAGCCGTCCGAGCCGATGACCGCGCCCGGCTGGAGGCGCACGCGCTGGCCGAGCACGCACTCAGTGGCGACGATGGTCCCCGGCATGAGCCAGGAGCCGGCACCGATCTTGGCGTTGCGACCGATGAACACGCCGGACTGGAGGTAAACGCCCTCGCCGATCTCGGCGCCCTCTTCGACGACACACAACGGGCCGACGGTGGCCGAGGCGGCGACCTGCGCACCCGGTGCGATCTGCGCCGACGGGTGCACGCCCGGCTGGGGCTTGGGCCAGAGCGCCTGCTCGATGGCTTTGCAGAGGCGCGCGAGCGCGGCGGACGGGTTGTCCACCCAGAAAAAGATCTGCCCCTCAGCCGGAGTGCCGACGAAGTCCATGGGCAGGAGCACGAGCGAGGCGCGCGTGGCCGCGACCTGGGCCTTGTACTTGGCGTTGCCCAGGAACGAAAGATCGCCGGGCTGGGCGGCGTCGAGCGAGGCGATGCCGCGAATCGTGGCGGCGGTCTGCCCCTGCTCTTTTTTGGGCTGCACAAGGGCCCGAATCTCGTCTGCGGAATACGAAATCTGCATGCCACGATGAGCGGGCGAGCATAGGCCCCTAGCAACAAAAAAGCCCTGCCAGCGCAGGCCGGCAGGGCTTTTCGAGAAAGGTGATTTACTTGGAGCCGGGGACGGTGATGGCGGGAGCGCCATCGGCGGCCTTGGCGGGAGCTGCGGAGGAAGCCGGCTTGCTGGCGTTGATCTCAGCGATGACCGCATCGGTGATTTCCACGGAGGTATCGGCGTAGAGGAAAACAGGGACGCCGATCACGGACGGGCCGGACTTATCGACGAGGAACGTGGCGCCCTTTTTCTTGGCGACGTCGGCCGCGACCTTGCTGATTTCGTCGAGGAGCAGCGCACGGAACTGGCCGATGCGCTCCTGGAACAGACGCTGCAGATTGGCCTGCATGCCCTGGGCTTCACGCTGTTTGCCCTGGAGGTCCTGGAGCTTCTTGGAGCCCTCTTCCTGGATCTTCTTCTTGGCCTCGTCGGTGGTGACGGGGTTCTGGAGCTGCTCTTCCATGTCCTTGAGCTCGGCGACGACGCCGTCGATCTCCTTGGCGCGGCGCTGGAGCTCTTCGGAGGCCTTCTTCTGGTCGGCCTGGAGCAGAGCGTTTTGCTCGGCAGTCTTGTAGTGCGACTCATAGACCTTGGCGATATCGACCACCATGATCTTCTGAGCCGACTGGGCCTGCGCCGCGGTGGCGGCGATGCCGGCAACCGCCAGCGCGATAACGAAACGAATGCGTTTGTTCATATTAGGTTAGCTAGAGTATTGGGTTAGAAACGGGTACCGAAGGAGAAGTTGAACTGACCGCCCTTGTCGTTGACCTTGTCGCAACGCAGCGGGATGCCGTAGTCGAGGCTGAGCGGGGTGCCCATCACGAAGAGGCGGATGCCCACACCAAAGTTGTCGTTGTAGGAGGAGGGGTCGAAATCGTAGGCGTCGACATTGAGGAAGCCCGCGTCGTAGAAGACGGCAAAACGGATGGGGCTGACGATATCGAGCGAGTATTCGGCGCTGAAGAATCCATAAGTGCGGCCACCGAGGGGCTCGTTATAGGCATCCTTGGGGCCGACATCGCGGTACTCGAAACCTCGCAGGGTGTAGGGGCCGCCGAGGAAGAATTTCTCGTAGAAGGGAATCTCGACGGGGTCGCCGGAGGCATCGCGCTTGTTGCCAAACTCGTTCATCACGCCAACGCGACCGAGGAGCGAGAGGGTCTGCTGCTGGGTTTCGAATACCGGGAAGAACTGGGCGCCGCGATACTCCATGCTGTAGTAGTTGATGTCGCCACCGACGGGGCCACCGGCCACGGCAAAGTTGAGCTCGCTGCGATTGCCCCGCGTGGTGCTGATGATCTTGTCGCGGGTGTCGCGAAGCAGCTGGAGGCCGACCTTGGAGATCGCCGTGGTACCAGCCCACTCCTGAACCGCGGTGGGGGCGCTCGACGTGACATCGGTGATATCGATCACCTGGTACGAGTAAGAGTAGCGGGCCTCGATCAGCTCGATCAAATGTTTGCGGACGTAGATTTCTCCACCTGTGCGGATTTCCTCGTAGTAGTCGCTGAAGTAGTCGGAGCTGGTGCGGAACAGCTCAAAACCGACGGCGAGCTGCTTCTGCATGAACCAGGGCTCTTCGAAAGACATGACCATCTCGCTCGAAGAGGAGCCGTACTGGAGGCGGATGCGGAATTTCTGTCCGTCACCTTGGAAGAAGGAGCGCGGGCTGCGGAAATCGAAGTTACCCTGGGCGAGCTCGACGAAGAAGGTCGCGCGCTCGAGCGAGCTATAGCCGGCACCAAAGCTGAGATTGCCCGTGCGGGCCTCCTTCACCACCACCTTCAAATTGCGGCGGCCCGGGATGTTGGTCTCCTCAGGGGACAGATTCACCTCGTCAAAGAAGCGGGTGTTTTCCAAGCGGTACTTGGAAATCTTCATGCGCACCGTGTTAAACACATCGCCGGGGCCGAGAGTCAGTTCGCGCAGGATGACGGTGCTGCGGCTCTTGGTGTTGCCCTCGATATGGATGGACTCGACGTTGAACTTCTCGCTCTCGTGGACCTCATATTCGATGTCGATATTGCCGGTGGCCACATTGGGCTTCCGGTTCAACGCCACACGGGTGTCGAGATAGCCATCGCGGCCATAGAAATCTTCGAGGCGCTCCGTGTCCTTATCCAAAAGGGACGGGGCAAAGACCTTTCCTGTCTTCTGGCGCAAGATGCGCTTTAGCAAGGTCTCGGGATAGAGCTTGTTCCCCTTGAGCGTGATCGCCCCGATGTAGTAGCGGCGGCCCTCATTGACCGTGATCGTGAGCAGGAGTTTGCCGGGCTTGGGATAGTCGTAGCGAACGGACTCCGGCGCGATCTCGATATCGAGATAACCTTGTTCACGGTAAAAATCGCGGAGTTTATCGAGGTCGTCCTCAAACGTATCGTCCTTGAAACGGCCGGAGCTGGTCAGCCAGGAAAACATCCAGTGGCGCTTCGTCTCCATGACCTTGCGCAATGCCTTGGCCTTGAAGTGTGCATTTCCGACGAAGCGGATGTCGTCGATCTTTACGGCATCGCCTTCACGGATTTTGAAGAGGACCGAGCCAAAACCGGTTTCGCGGTTGCGCTCCACCGAATAGGAGACCTGGACCTGATTATAACCTTTTTTCTGGTAATAGGTCCGCAACGCCTCGGCATCTTCCTTCACCTGGCGCTCATCGAGCGAGGCATTGTCCTTCGTCTGCACCTCGTTTTCCAAGCGCGAGGTCTTGATACGCTTGTTGCCCTGGAAACGGACGGTCAACACGCGGTACTTCGGAGTGACCTCCACCACGAGATTGACCAGCGAGCCCGGGAGATTCTCCCGCTTCACCTCAATAAATTCAAACAGGCCGGTCTTATATAGAGTGCGGATATCACGGTCTATAATCACCTCGTCGACCGACGTGCCCTCCTTGATCTGCATGTTGGCGCGCACGACCTGCTCGCTCACGTTCGAGGTCCCGACAAAGCGCACCCGCAACGAATTGACCTTGTATGTCTCGGTCTCTGCCGCCGGCTCCGCCGTCTGCGCGGGCAACCGGACCGACGCCATCGTCGCGACGAGGCAGGCCAGAAGCAGGGATAAGAACGGTGCCAGCGATGGTTTACGGAGTATAGTTTTCAAAGCGTGTGATGTCTCGGATGAACGTAAGCTTCAGGTCTCCTACTGGGCCGTTTCGCTGCTTGGCAACGATTAACTCGGCTGAGTCGGCCGCGACTTGGAACTTTTCGTCCGCCTCCTTGGGTCGAGCCAGCATCAAAACGACGTCAGCGTCCTGCTCGATTGATCCAGATTCGCGCAAGTCCGACAAACGGGGGGTGCGATCGTCTTTTTCCGCCGAGCGATTGAGCTGACTTAATACAAGGACGGGGACGTTGAGTTCCTTCGCCAGCGACTTTAATCCGCGGGAAGCCTCGGCGACCTGCTGTTCGCGCGGGACCTTTGCATCGACCGGGCTGAGCAGCTGGAGGTAATCGACCACGATGAAGCCCAGCGGCGTGCGCGCGTGCAGGCGGCGCGCCTTGGCACGCAGCTCCATGATCGAGAGGTGGCTGGAATCGTCGATGAACAGCGGCGCCTTCGAAAACTCATCGGCGGTCTGCACCAGCCGCTGCTGCTCGTCGCCATTGCGCGAGAGCAAGCCGTCGCGCAACAACTTCATGTTCACCCGGGCACGCGCACAGAGCATACGCAGCGCCAGCTGCGCCGCGCTCATTTCGAGCGAGAAGACCAGAGTCGTGCACGGCTCTCCTTTTTTGGGCATCGCCGCGGCCTCCGCCATGTTGAGCGCGAGAGAGGTCTTGCCCATCGAAGGACGGGCCGCGAGCACGATCATTTCCTGCTTCTGAAACCCGAAGGTCAGCGTATCGAGATCCTTGAAGCCGGAGGAGACGCCCGTCAGCTCGCCCTTTTTCATCATCATCTTCGTGATGACCTTCATGGCGTCCTGCATCGGCGTCTTCATCGACTTGGCGGAGTCGGAGATGCGGTCCTGCGTCACCTCAAAGAGCTTCTGCTCCACCCCGTCGACAAACTGCTGCATGCCGCCGGTGTACTCGTAGCACTCTTCGAGCACGGAGCCCGCCGTGCGGATCAACTGCCGCAACAGCGCGAGCTCGCCGATCTTGTCGATGAAGTAGCCGGCCTGCGCCGTGGTCGGGATGCGATTGGTGATTTGCGTGAGGTACGCATAGCCACCGATGTCATCGAGCTGTTGCTCCGTCTTGAGCTCCTCCGCCAAAATCGCGAGATCGATCGGCTTCTGGTTGTTGTACATATCCAACAACTTGCCATAGATCACTTGATTGGCCCGGACGTAGAACGATTCGGGGCGGATTTTCCCCTCAATGCAGCGGGCGACGACTTCGGTGCCGTCCATCAAGCAACACGAAAGCAGGTATTCCTCCGCCTCGATCGAGTGCGGTGGGGTGCGCCCGAGCGCGGCAGACGCATCCGGCTCCGCCTGCTTGGCGCGGGCACGACGAGGGGGGAATGGAGCGGTCGGATCGGCCATGATTGGAAACGAAGCGCCAACGAGAACACCCGCGGGGCGTCTAATCAACGCCGCGTTGGCAAAATCGCGTACGGATAAACGAGGTCAGCGCGGGACGCGTCACTTACGCGCCCATTCGCCGGTCGCACGCTGCACCCAGACGCCCGCCTTGCTCATCTCCGCAAGCTTTTGGGCGCGGGCACGTCCAACTTGGTCGGAGTTCGAGCCGGTCTGGCGCGCAATCGCGGCATAGACGATCCCACGGTCCGCGTTTTCGGCAGCCACGGCACTGGAATCCGCGGGGCTGAGCGCTCCGCGTGCCTCCAGATAGCCACGATTGTTTTCGCCGACGAGTCCCTTGTCCTTCAGGGCATCGAGCGAGGAGAGTCGCTGCTCCATGCGCTGACGGACGGCATTCATGTCCTGCGCGTGGGCGGTGACGGTGCCCCCAGCCAGCGCGAGCGCAGCCAGGGCGAGGAAAGTGCGCGAAGTGTTCATCGTTTTCAGGGGTTGGAAACCGGGTCGTTGACGGTGGCGGATTTTTTGTCGAGGTCGCCGAAGAAGTCGTCGAGCGCCTTATCGACCTTCACATTTACATCGATGGTGATGTGGATGGGCTTCACTTCGATGGGCTCCGTTTTCACGGAAATACACCCAGCGAGGGCAAGGGGGACCAGACCGAGGAAAGCAGCACGGCATTTCATGCGTCGAGAAAGCTGTGGGATGGGACTCGTGGACACAACGAAAGTTTCGCCCTCTCGACGCTTATTTTCCCCCAGACTGCATCCCGAGCTTCACTCCGAGGTTCACCAACGGCTCCAAAGGCCCCACGATATTCAGATCGAGGATGAGCGGCGCCCGGAGGCTCGGATCGCTCGGGCCGCCCACCAAGTGGACTGTCGCACTGCGGCCCGCGGGGTCCCCCTCCGGCAAGAACCGCACCTCAAGCTGGTCGGCGAGCAACCATGCCTCGCCCATCTCGATGCGCACCAGACCGGGATAGAGTTCGTTGACCTTCGGCGGCAGGCTCCCGGAGAGCACGCCCGGCGAAGGCAGCAAACGCAACTGCGCCGGCGAACCGCCGCGCAACGCCAGGTGCCCGGTCCCGATCGACAAGCCGGCCGCGCCGTAGCGCAACAAGAGCCGGCCATCCAGCCGTCCCTGCGCCTCCGAAAGCAGCGGCGGGAGCAGCGGCAGAAGCGCCGCCACATCCACCTGCTCCACGTCGGCCACAACCTCCAATTCCGGCGCCGACGGATTCACCGTAAACGGCGACAGCCGCAGGCACCCGCCCATCACGTTAAACTCGCCTCGCTCCACGTGCACCGTCTCGCCCGCCAGCGAAAACTGGAGAAGCCCAGCCCCGAGCGGAATCTCGGCACAGCGCCCGGCCCGCCACGACAGACTCTGCCCCGGTGCACTGTGCAACCGGGCCAGATCGTCGAGCGTCAACATCAGCTCGATTCCCTCGACCACCAGCTGATCGGCGGTGTTTTCCACACGCCCGCCTGCGAGCCGCACCGTGGCGTTGCCCGAAAGTATCCCCGACTGGAAACGCCCAGCCCCGGCCAGCGAAACCGTCCCCGAGCAAGAGTACCCCCAAAGCTCGGGCCAGCGAGTGGCGAGCGCCGGAGCCCACACCACAAGATCGAGCTCCGCACGGCGGAGCTGCCAGTCGAGCGCCCCGTCGGCACGCATCCACACTGCGACCTCCAGGAAGGTCCCCTCGCCTTCGCCGGTGAGGATCGCCTGCACTGTACCCGATTCGCCACCGGGCAAAAACGTGCAACGCCAGCGCAACGCGGGCGCGCCGGGCCACGCCGTCACCGCTCCGGCAAGCTCGCCCGCAATCGCGGGCAACACCGGCGCCGGCTGCGCGCGACACTGCGGAGCCAGCCAGACCGCGGAGATTGCCGCCGCGACACCCAGCCACGCTCGCCACACAGATTTCATGCTCGGGAGAAGTGAACGCGCGCCATCCGTGCCGGCGCAGAGCCGGCACAGGATGAGCGGCGTACTCAAACCACCGGCACGGCAGGCAGACTCCAGATCTGCTCCGCGTACTCGCGGATAGTGCGGTCGCTGGAGAACTTGCCCATGCGGGCCGTGTTGAGGATGGCCATGCGGGCCCAGCGGGTCTTGTCGCGGTAGGCGGCATCGACCTTCGCCTGGCAGTCGCTGTAAGCGCGGAAATCGGCGAGCGCCATGAACGGATCGCCGCCGTGCAGCAGGCTGTGGTGCACCAGCGAGAACGCCGAGCCGTCCTGCGGCGTGAAGTAGTTCGAGCCGAGCCAGTCGACCACCGCGTGCAGCTCCTCGTCGTTCTGGTAATAGTCCCAGGGATTGTAGCCACGGGCCTGAAGCGCCTGCACCTCCTCGACGGTCATGCCGAAGATGAAGATGTTGTCGTCGCCGACCTCTTCGCGGATTTCGACATTGGCGCCGTCGAGCGTGCCGATCGTGAGCGAGCCGTTGAGCGCGAGCTTCATGTTGCCCGTGCCGGAGGCCTCCTTACCGGCCGTCGAGATCTGTTCGGAGAGATCGGCCGCGGGGATGATGCGCTCGGCCAGCGACACGCGGTAGTTGGGCAGGAACACGACCTTCAGCTTGTCGCCGATGCGCTCGTCGCGGTTGATGTGGTCACCGATCAGGTTGATCGCTCGGATGATGTTTTTCGCGAGATCGTAGCCCGGCGCGGCCTTGGCCGCGAAGATGAACACGCGCGGCTGGATATCGAGCGAGGGGTTCTGCAACAACCGGCGGTAGAGCGCCAGGATGTGGAGCAGGTTCAGATGCTGCCGCTTGTACTCGTGCAGGCGCTTGATCTGCACGTCGAAGATCGCCTCGGGTGAAACCTTGATGCCGCAGTGACGCTCGATCACCGACACCAGCTCGACCTTGTTGGCGTGTTTGACCGCCATGAACTCGCGCTGGAAGGCCGGATCGTCGGCAAACTTTTCGAGGCCGCGCAGGTGGTCGAGATCGCGCACCCAGGCATCGCTGCCGAGGCGGTCCGTGATGAGTTTCGCCAGGCGCGGGTTGGCCTTGAGCAGCCAGCGACGCGGCGTGATGCCGTTGGTCTTGTTCTGGAATTTGCCGGGATAGAGGTCGTCGAACTCGGGGAAGAGGGAGCTCTTGAGCAACTCGGTGTGCAGGGCGGCGACGCCGTTGACCGAGTGGGAGCCGACGACGGCCAGGTTGGCCATGCGGACCATCTTGGTGCCGCCTTCCTCGATGAGGGAGCAGATGCGCTTCTTGTTGATGTCGCCGGGCCACTTCCGCTCGCACTCCAGCATGAGGCGGTGGTTGATCTCGTAGATGATCTGGAGATGGCGCGGGAGCACGCGCTCGAACAGCGGCACGCCCCACTTTTCCAACGCCTCGGGCATCAGGGTGTGGTTCGTGTAGCCAAAGGTCTTTTGCACCACGGCCCACGCTTTGTCCCATGAGAGGTGCTCCTCGTCGATGAGGATGCGCTGGAGCTCGGCGACGGCGATGGCCGGATGCGTGTCGTTGAGCTGCACGGCCACCTTGTCGGCAAAGTTGTCCCACGAGTTGGTGGCACATTTGCGGTGGCGGCGGATGATGTCGTGCAGCGAGCAGGTGACGAAGAAGTACTGCTGCACCAGGCGCAGCTCTTTGCCGTTTTCGGTCTTATCGTTCGGATAAAGCACCTTGGAAACGGTCTCGCTCTGTGCCTTTTCGCGCACCGCCTCGACCCAGCCACCGCGGTTGAAGGCTTCGAGGTCAAACTCCTTGGTGGCTTTCGAGGCCCACAGGCGCAGGAAATTCACCGTCTCGGTGCCGTAGCCCACAATCGGGATGTCGTAGGGCACGCCGAGGATGCTCTGCGTCTTCACCCAGCGGGGCGTCGAGTTGCCGCGGTCGTCGAAATCGTTGATCACCTCGCCGTAGAGGTGGACTTCCAGCGTGTACTCGGGGCGGCAGACCTCCCACGGATCGCCGTAGATCAGCCAGTTGTCGGGATGCTCGACTTGGTTGCCATTGACGAACTCCTGCTTGAACAGGCCGTACTCGTAGTGGATGCCGTAGCCGATGGCCGGGTAGTCGTGCGTGGCGAGCGAATCGAGGAAGCACGCGGCGAGGCGGCCGAGACCGCCGTTGCCCAGGCCCATGTCCTCTTCCAGCGCGCGCACGGTCTTGAAGTCCACGCCGAGCGAGCGCACGGCCTCCTTCGTATCCTCGTACAGGCCGGTGTTGTACAGGTTGGTGCCGAGCAGGCGGCCCATGAGGTACTCCAGCGAGAGGTAGTAGAGGCGGCGGACGTTCTGATTGTTGTGCACGCCCTGCGTCTTGATCATGCGCACCATGATGTAGTCGCGCACGGCCATCGCCGTGGAGATCCACCAGTCGCGCGTGGTCGCCGTATGCGTGTCGCGCGCCAACGTCGATTTGAGGTGGCGGAGAATCAGCGAACGAAGCACTTCCGGGCGCGAATCCGTTGCGACGCGCGGGGTCACCGGCGAGGCGGGTTTGGTTTCGGAGGTCTTCTTGTTTTTGGGTGTGGGATTAGCAGCCATGATAAATTGAAAAGGTTGACCAACTAGACCTCAAATCGTGCCAACCATCAGCACGTTGACGACTTATTTCTGAAACCTGCGGGCGAGTTCACCGTGATGTAACTCAATGTAGGTCGGTTTGCCAGCCGGGCTGGTCAATGGCGCCCGCGTCGCCAGCAACTGGGCGAGCAGCGCGCGCATCTCCGATTCCGAGACGACGGCGGGCAACCGCACGGCCTTGGCCGAGGCCAACCGCGCCAGCTCCTCGCGGGCCAGATTGACCTCGCGCTCCTGCATGCGCCCTTCGCGCAGCGCCCCGAGCACATCGCGCAGAAACGGCTCCGCGTCGCCCGGTTCCATCCACACCGGGACCGATTCGATTCGGAAGAAATTCCGCCCAAACTCCACGATCTCGAATCCGTGGGCGTTGAGAAACGCGAGCTTGTCGAGCAACAGCACGCTCGCGATCGGGTCCAGCTCCACCGGCACCGGCAGCAGCAACCGCTGGCTCGGCACGCTACCTTCTCGGAACTGCTCCTGCAACCGCTCGAACCACACCCGCTCGTGCGCCGCGCGCCGGTCCAGCAGCACCAGTCCAGCCGACGTCTCGAACAGCGCGTACGAGCCGTGCGCCAGCCCCAGGTAACGCCATTGCGGCGACGGCGTCACCGGCTCCGCTCTCGGCGCGCCACCGGCCACCGGCTCGCCCTCGGTCCGCACCGGAGGCTTGGGGAAACTCGGCGTCGCGCCGCCCGTCGCGGCAGGTGGCGTCCAGGTGCGCCCGACAGGGACATTGGTCTTCGCGGGCGCGGTGCGCACCGTGCTCACCGCCGCCGGCACCACGCCGGGCGCCGGTGTCAGCACCACGGCGGGCGTGCGCGTCACCGTCACGGCCGCGGCCGTCGTCGGAGCCACCGTGACGGGAGACTCCAGCACCGGGCCGCCGCCGAGCTCGCGCAGACGTTGCAGCACCGCGCGGATCACGAAGCCGCGCACCTGCGGCTCGCTGCGGAAACGCACCTCACGCTTCGACGGGTGCACGTTCACGTCCACCGCCGCAGAATCGACCTCCAGAAACACGACGCCCACCGGGAAGCGCCCCTTGGGCAGCGACTCGTGGTAGCTCTCGATCAACGCGTAGTTGAGCGTGCGGCTGTCGA
>ERZ795058.1084-NODE-1084-length-38344-cov-11.697093_pt1 | contig 38344 bp, 32 predicted proteins | sample MGYA00375142_ERZ795058 | MGnify/ENA primary metagenome ERZ795058 (study PRJEB30187, sample SAMN05720210) | activated sludge metagenome | isolation source: anaerobic digester from wastewater treatment plant | place: Japan | collected 2015-04-20 ... | reverse complement strand
AAAAGAATATATAACACAAATAACATCTCTACTTTCTCCTACAGAAGTTATATCTTTTTGCGCATATGATTATATTTTTTCAGGCACATGTTGGACTAATTTGTAATTCAAATTAGTGTTATTTATATAAAAAAAGGCTACCTAAATTTTAAGTAGCCTTTTTTTATCATTTTAAATATTATTCTTCATAAGTTATTTTAAATTCAACTCTTCTATTTATAGTTCTACCTGTAGCAGTTTTATTATCAGCTTTTGGTTGGTCAGGACCATAACCTACAGCAGTTAATTTGTTTTTAACACCTTTGTCTTCAAGATATTTTTTAACAGCATCTGCTCTATTTTGAGAAAGAGTTTTATTTAAATCATAATTTCCAGTATTATCAGTATGCCCTTGTACTTCTACCACCCATTCTGGATGTGAATTTAAAGTAGCTACAACATCATTTAAAATGCCATATGAACTTGGTTTAATAACAGCTTTGCCTACTTCAAATTGAATTCCTTGCATCACTTTTTCAAATAATTGCTTTTCTTTCTTAGTAATTTCAGGACAACCTTTATTTTCTACTATACCTGGGACTTCAGGACATCTATCTAAATGATCTGGAATACCATCACCATCAGTATCTGGACAACCATCATAATGAGCCGGACCTTTTAAATTAGGACATTTATCCAAATGATCAGGAATACCGTCTCCATCTGTATCAGGACAGCCGTTAAATTCTGGTAATCCTGCTTGTTTAGGACAATCGTCTAAATGATCTGGAATGCCATCACCATCTGTGTCAGGGCAGCCATTAAATTTAGCTAAGCCCGCTACATCAGGACATTCATCTTTATGATCAGCTATGCCATCACCGTCTTTATCAGGACAACCATTTAATTCTGCTAAGCCTGGTACATCAGGACATTCATCTTTGTTGTCAGCAACGCCGTCACCATCTTTATCAGGACAACCTTTGGCAGATTTATCTCCAGCAATGTCAGGACACTCATCTAAATAGTCTGGAATGCCGTCTCCGTCAGTATCAATAGGACAACCAAATTTATCCACTTGTACATTTGCAGGAGTATTTGGACATTTGTCTTTTTTATCACTAACACCATCACCGTCAGCATCTTTCATTTTTCCAAAACTAAACACTACACCAAGATTATGCTGTAATTGATAATCATTGAATTTGGTGTTAGTTTGTCCATCATGATAGTCATGATTAGTCATACCGAAATTAAAGAAATAACGCAAAGCAATAGTACTGTTAATACGATAATCTAAACCTGCTCCTAATGGAAGAACAAAATCAGGGCGTTCATCGTATTTAATAACATTGAACGATGCTGTAGGAGCACTCATCCAACGAGTTCCGACTCCAGCAAAAACATAAGGAACAAGTTTTGCTTCATCACGTTGTATAAACTTATACTTTAAGGTTAAATCCAAATTTGTGTTTCGACTCAAAAAACGGCTTTCTTTATTTTCAAATAAGCCATGGTCTCCATACGAAGCATATATATTAATATCTAAAGATTTATTAATATATCTTCCTACTGACAGCCCACCAAAACCATAAAAAGCTTTTGTTAAATTAAAGAAACCACTTCCCAAATCACCATTGTACTCAGATTTACCTCCATATAAACCAATAGACCATGGTTTGTCTTCTGTTTGTGCAAAAATTGTGCTGCAAAATATTACAGCTAAACTTAATAAAAAGATTCTTTTCATATTCATATTTTTTAAATTTAAATTCATTATTTTTTAAGTGTGCAAAAATAATACAAATAATTAAATTAGTAATAGATTTAGCATATGTTTATCAACAAAATTTGTTTTTTTAATGTTGGTGAAAAATTTTCTACAGCTTAATAAAGTACTGAAATGCTTTATGTCGTTGGTGAAATCAAGGTTAATATACTGTCCTTTAAAATTATTAATATCTTCTAATATGTTAATAAAATATATTTTATTAGCCTCAGCTTTATGATTAAAAACTTGATAATTGTTAGCTGAATTATTTTTTTTACTTTTATTATTTATTAATAATAATATAGACTTTGTTGTCAAAATTTTTATAAATGTTTATTAATAACTGTATTTACAATTACTCTTATCAACAATAAACTTTGTAAATTGTTTTAAAAATTGTAAAAAATATTTTACTTTTTGAAAAGTATATCAACAAGTTGTGTTATCAATTTTAAATAAGTTGTTAGTGTTTTTTATTTAATAGGGTAGGGAATCATGATTTTTTCTTAAACCATCTTTTTAAAAAACATTCTTTATTTTTTTTATCTTTAGAATTGTTGTTTTTTTCATTATTAATTTGAAGCGAAGTTACATTAGTATATGCTATTCTTTTATTTTGTAAATATACTCTGTTGTATAAATAGTTGTTGTATATTTCTATCCCGCCAAGTTCAAAATTTAGAATATTTTTTAAAGTGTTTCTAGTTAAACTTTCTGTTTTTTGACCTTTAGTTCCTGGAGTATTTTTATGTCTTTTAAATTCATCTTGAATAGTACCAATTTTAGATGAATGGTTTTTTGTGATGTGAAATATGCTTTGAATGTATGAGTCTAAATATGCTTGCCAAAGTCCTTTTTGCAAAGGAGAGTAAGAACCGAAATCTTTAAAATCAATTTTATTTGCCAAACTAGCTTTGTAATTATAATGAAATCTAGGCGCTTCTATTTCTAATGAGCCATATGATTCCTTGATATTTATATAATTGTTATAATTAGAAATTTCATAGTAAGTTTTAAGACTATCTTTTGTTGTTAAGTTTGTCCAACAAGTATTTAATATTATATTTCTAAAATGTTCGAGAGCTCTTGTATTGCTTAACTCAAAAACTTGGCTATAGTATTCAAGTTCAGTGTAAAAATTATGTTCTAAGTTTTTATCTTGTGAGGGAAAAAATTTTAATAATATTATTAACTCTTCGTTACTGTTTTTTTCGGTTCTAACAATTTCGTAATTATTATTAACATATGCACTTGCTTTAATTCTTCCAAATTCTTCAAAAGATTCTTTTGTAACATACCATCTGTGTTCTTCAGATTTTGCTTCGTAAAAATCTGAGGCATACGAAACTTGGGATTGATTTGCCATGACTGCAATTGACAAAGCTCTGTTTAAAGCTAAGTTTTTTGCTAAGATGCTGTCGTTCATTTTTGGGTCGCTAAAGCCAATAGCATAGATATATTCATTTGTATTATAGGGTAAGTCTTGCAGCCAATCTGGAGTTTTATGGTTTTGAGCAAAACTTAGATTTATTATAAAACTTAGAATTAAAACACTAACATAACGTTGCATATGAGTTAAGTTTTAATTTTTATTTACTTTGTTTAAACTTAATGTACAATTCTGTAAACATCTTTTTTGTATAAAGAGGGAAGTCATTTTTTTGTATCCAATCGTAATATGCTGTGTCTTTTTCAAAAACATGATTAATATTTTTTCCCTTATGTTTTCCAAAATTTATAATAACATTGTCATTCTCATCATAAATTAGACGACCTGCAAAGTCAACAAATTTACTTTGAGAAGAATACTTTGCTATGCTTTCCACATCAGTGTTTAGGTCGTTGTAATAGTGAGTTTGTGCTTTAAAAACTTCATAAGTTGCTTTTATGTCGGCTTCTGCTGAGTGTGCATTTTCAAGTTCTTTATTGCAATAAAATTTATAAGCAGCTTCTAAATTTCTAGGTTCTTTTTTCATAAAAATAACCATTACATCAATAAAGTTTCGTTTTTTTAGGTCAAAGTCAGAGCCTGCTCTTAATAATTCTTCTGCTAAAAGAGGTATGTCAAATTTATTAGAATTGTATCCAGCAAGGTCGGAATCGTCCATTAAACTTACAATTTCTTTTGCCAACATTTTAAAAGTAGGAGAATCTTTAACATCTTCGTTGGTGATGCCATGTATTGCAGTTGCTTCGCTTGGTATGCTTATTTCTGGATTTATTAAAAAAGTTTTTATAGTTTCTTTTCCGTTTGGAAAAATTTTTAAAATAGAAATTTCAACAATTCTGTCTGTTGATGGATTGATTCCTGTGGTTTCGAGATCGAAAAATACTATTGGTTTTTTTAGTTTAATGTTCATAATATAATGAGATAAAAAAGGCGGTGCCTCATAAGTGTCAAACTGCTTCGTTGCTTTCAATATTCGGACTCAGTCACGTACCTCTGTACGCTCCTTCGTCCTCAATTTCAGCGCCTTGCATTTTAACGCTTCTGAGACACCTTAAAAGTTTATTTTTTTTTAATTTGTTTTGAGACAGCCTCACGCAATTTATGGTTTAAAAAATTAATTATTTAGCATCATAGGCATTAATATCATTAACACATCTTCGTTTTCATTTTCATTATCTTTTGGTAAAATTATACCGGCACGTGTTGGGTCTGATAATTCGAAAATTACTTCTTGAGTTGAAATATTGCTAAGTATTTCCATTAAGAAATTAGATTTAAAACCAATTCTCATATTGTCTCCAAAATATTGACAATTTATAGTTTCATTACCAGCAACAGAATAGTCTGTATCTTTGGCACTAATTTCTAAAGTGCTTCCTGTAAACTCTAAACCTACTAAACTGCTTGATTGACTAGCAAAAATTGAAACTCTTTTTAGAGAAGATAATAATTCTAGCCTGTCAACAATTAATTTATTTGGATTGTCTTTAGGTATAACAGTAGAATAGTTTGGATAAGTTCCTTCAATTAAACGACAAATTAATTTTGTATTATCAAAAGTGAACAAGGCATTTTTATCATCAAATGTTAGTTCGACATCAGAAAAAACTTTAGGTAAAATTCCTTTTATAAGATTTGCTGGTTTTTTTGGCAATATAAAAGATACTTCTTCTTCTGTTTTTAATTCTTTACGCGAGTATTTCACTAATTTATGAGCATCAGTAGCGACAAAACTAATTTTATCATTTTTAAATTCAATAAGAATTCCATTCATGATTGGTCTAAGTTCGTCGTCTCCAGTAGCAAAAATAGTAGAAGATATTCCGCCATATAATATGTCTGGCATTATTTCAAACTTCTTTTCTTTTTCAGATTTAATTGAAGGAATTACAGGGAAATCATCTCCTAATTGACCAGCCATAGAGAATTGTCCATTCGAAGAAGTAATATCTATTCTTTGTTCTTCAACATTAATTTGGAAAGTTAATGGTTGATCTGGCAATTCTTTTAAAATTTCTAATATTTTTTTAGTGTCTATAGCAATACTACCTTCTCCTTCGCATGAAGTGAGTTCTATTTTAGTTTGAATGGTAGTCTCTAAATCACTACCTGTAACTGTTAATATACTGTCTTTAATTTCAAAAAGTAAATTGTCCAAAATTGGAAGAGCATTTTTGCTAACAACAACTTTACTAACTAATTGCAATTGTCCTAAAAGGTTGGCGCTTGATACTACAAAATTCATACTAATTCATTTTTAATTTGTGGCTAAATTTAATATAATTAATTATATTTTCACTTATAAGACTAAGTTTTTTATGAACAATCTTTGTTAAGTATTTTAATGCTCATATTCTTCAGCAGTTTTTATGAACTCATACTTACTTGTTGTAATGGGGTCTATTGCATAATACTGTAATAATACAACAGTCTTATCATCAAGAATTCCATATAAATAATCTATGTCCCACTCATATAAGTTTCCTTCATCATCTAAAAGTTTGGTAATATTTTGTCTTAAATAAGTTTTAAAACTTTTTGCATTTCCATTAATGTCTTCAATTGTGTATTTTGCAACAAATGGTAGTGCCGAAAGACTGTCGTATTTTTCTTGTTGTAAAGAATCGGCAATAAAAGCATCGAAGCCAATTAGTTTGCATGATGAAATATAAGTTTTTACTTTTATTGTGTCGAAATCGAATTTAACTTTATTTCCATTTATTTCTTTTAAATCAAATTCATTATTACCTTTACTAATTGCAATAAAAGATTCATCTGGCGAATTAGAATATTCTACAGTAACTTTAGCAATATCCTGTACTTTATAATTAAAAATAAGTTTTTCTTTCCATTCGTTTGGGTTAGTATTATATCTTACATTTAAGAAGCCGTTAAATCCAGGGATTCTAACAATAAACGGCTGGTCAGAGCCTTCCATAATCATATATGTTCCAATATTATCGTCAGTAACTCCACCTATGTAATAAGTTTTTGAAAGTTTTCCATTTTGATATATTTCACATTTAACGCCACTAACTGATAAGTCCTTTAAAACTTTGTCCAACTTTGAATTAGGAACAGGTGAGCTAACTTCAATTCTGTAAAAAGTTTCTAATAATAGGTTAGTTAAATCTCTTCTGGCAACAAAACTGTTGTTTGCTTCCCAATAGCCATCTTTTCTTTCTAATAAAACAGTATTACTGTTTTTATCTGCAATAAAAATTTTATCAACGCTGGCAGTATCTTTAACTGCGAAGTCTCTGTATGCTGGTTGACTACTTGTGTTCTGAAAAAAATATAAACTTGCAGTAACTATAACTAAAATTAAAATTATTATAAGTAATATTAAATTTGTTTTTTTCATTTTTTAGAATAAGTTTTATGAATTTTTAATAGTTTTTTGTTGAATTTAATTTTTCTAGAGAACAAAATTACAACACCTATTATTATAATAGACAATATAGGAAGTGTTAAATTAAAATAAAGCCATTTTTGTTTATTTTCTCTAAGCTCAGCCCTATTAAGTTTTCTAATTTTTATTTCTCTCATACGCAAGGATATGAAATCATCGTCAGCACATAAATAATTAACACAGTTTATAAAAAACTGGGTATTTCCTGGCGTAAATTGTTCGGGATAATATTTGTCGAAGCCCAAAGGGTAGGGTTGTTGTTTGTTTCCCATTACTCTAACTTCGTTTCTAATAAAATCTCCGTCTGAAATTACTATCATCTTAGTATCTTCACTTTCTGGAATAAATTTAAAATCTGGATTGTTTGCGAATTCATCTGATAAGCGATTTACGAAGTTAGATCTAAATTGACCTTCTAAAAGAACAGCTATAGGTAGGTTTGGCTTGTTATAAGTTTTTAATTCTGGTTCATTTCTCATTATTTCTAAATTTACCTCTACAGGGTGAGTCATGGTTTTAGAAAATTTAGAAGTTCTTAAAAGAATGGTTTTCTTTATTTTTGGATTTTCACCAACAGTATCTATGGAGCTAACAAAGTGTGTGCGTATGACATCTAAGTTTTTTAATAATTGATGATTTAATAATGTGTCGGGAACAATAACTGGAAAAAAGGGCCAAGGTCTAGGCTCAAATTGTGGTTTCCCATCAACTGTGTTTACATAAACTGGAATATTTAAACAAGACAAATCTAGAATTAAGTCGGGGTTGATCCTAACACCATAATTGAATAATTGGTCGTCTAAGTTTATATCGTTTAGCATTGCCATTTGCATAGGCTTAGTACTTAGAGAATCCATGTCAATTTTCATCCATTCAACCAACCATATAATTTTACCGCCTTGCATTATGTATTGGTCTAAGATAAACTTATCTCTTTCTGTAAAATATCCTTCGGGCTTAGCAACCACAACAACATCATAGTCGTCTAAAGCATTTAAAACTTGATTCATAATTACTCTGTCAATGTGGTAATATTTTGACAGTGAGGACATTATGTCGTAAGTGTAATATTCTGAAAGCTCTTTATGACCGTCTAAAAAAGCAATTTTTTTGAGTTCATTATTTGTTAGCATCCAAATAGCATGAATAAAATCTCTTTCTAATTCGGTTTCGGATAAACCTACATAATTACTTCCTGAACTTAAGTTGTTATTTATTAAATTTATTGGAAATTCTTTTTCTCCATATTTCACAAGTGCTCCAGCAAAAATCATTTTTTCGCTTCGCCCCATATCTTGTGATTGGCTAATGTAAGTTGGACTTAGTCCTTTATCGTATAATTGAAAATAAATTTCTCGATTTTGTTCAGGATTGTCGTCCTCAAAAGGATTTTTAAAAACAACTTCGATTTTATTAGAGTATGACTTAAAATTGTCTAAAAATTCTTTAACAGTTTTTTGGTATCTAAGCAATTCAACAGGCAAGTCGTCTCCTTCTAAGTAAACATCAATAATTATTTTATCTTCTAAGTTATCTAATATTTTTTTTGAAGTTTCTGTTATCGAAAATCTTTTTTCTTTGGTGAGGTCCAATCTAAAAAATACCATTGACGACAGCAGGTTGAATACGATGATTAGTACTAAAATTAATATAGCTTGAAGTATATTTTGTTTTTTTAAAACCGATCGAGAAGTTTTATTTTTTTTATTATTTTCCATACTATTTACCATTTACGACTTTCTAATCTAAGTTTTGTTACAAAAATAAATATACTTATTACCGATAAAAAATAAACGACATCGCGACTGTCAATAACTCCACGACTCATAGACCTATAGTGGTCGTTTATTCCGAGTGAAATAATGAAGTTTGAGGCTTTTCCCGAACTTATTAAGTATGAAAGATTTTCGAAACCAAGAAAAAATACATAACAAAATAATAATCCAAGTAAAAAAGATATTATAGTATTTTTTGTTAACGAGCTTGCAAATATTCCTAATGCTGAGTAAATAGCAGCTAAGAAAAACAATCCTATGTAAGAGCCGAAAATGGCACCAAAATCAACATTGCCAACGGGGTCAGCTAAAAAGTAAAGTGAAAATAAATAGAGTAGAGTAGGTGCAAGTGCTACTAATACAAGTACTACACTAGCCAAATATTTTGCAAAAACAATCTGAAATTCTGTTAATGGACGTGTTAAAAGTAATTCCATAGTTCCAGATTTATATTCTCCTGCAAACATATTCATTGTAATTGCTGGAACCAAAAATAAAAATACCCAAGGAGAAATTATAAAAAGGCTATCTATATTTGCCATTTCGAGGTCAAAAATATTGAAAGCTCCTTTGAATATCCACAAGAACATTGAGTTTATTAGCAAAAAAATTATTACAACAAGGTATCCTGTTACTGAGCTAAAAAACTCTTTTATTTCTTTAAAAAATAAAGTAAACATCAAGTAAAATTTTAAAATTTCGGCTCACAAAATTAATTAAATTAATTGAATCTTAAAATACGATATGATTTTCTTGTGTATTTTATTTTATTTGTGAGTTTTCTAAGAGTTCATCATAGAGTAATTTCACATCGTTAACTAATCTGGAATAGTGAAATTTATTTTTTACGAATTCCCAGCCATTTAAAGACATTTCTTCTCTTAATTTTGAGTTTTCAACTAAAGTTAAAAGTTTTTCGGCATAATCATCAACATTGTCATTTTCACAAAGTAAACCTGTTTTACCTTCTATAATAATATCTTTAACTCCGCCAACATTTGTTGATATAACTGGGATATTAGATGCTTGAGCTTCAATTAATGATACTGGAGTACCTTCGTTAAATGAACTTAATGCGGCAATTTCTGAGCCTGCAAAAACTATGTCAGCATCTTCTATCCAAGATGTAAAAATTATATCGGGATTTGGTTCTGTTTTTTCTGGTGTAGAAACATTCAAATTTAAAGAATGTGCTAGCTCAACAAATTCTTTGCGAAGGGCACCATCACCAACAATTATAGCTTTAACATTCTTATTTGTTTTTTCTTTGACTTTAGCAATAGATTTTATAAATAATGGGTGGTTTTTTATTGGTACTAATCTGCCAACACTTGAAATTACAATATCATCATCTTTTAAGTTATATCTTGTTCTAAATATTTTTCTTTTTTCCTGTAAATTTTCTTGAAATCTATTTAAATCAAATCCTAATGGAATTACTCTAAATTTTTCTTCTGGTGCAATTTTATGAATATTACATAATTCATCTTTTTGGATAGGACTAATGGCAATTATAGCATCAGTTTTTTTTGCTAAACTTTGTTCCAAACTTTTAAATAAAGATGTTGCTTGTTTATTAAAGTATGAATGGAATATGTGTCCATGAAATGTATGCACTATAACTGGCACTTTTAAACTTATGGCAGCTCTTCTTCCTAAATATCCAGCTTTTGATGCATGAGTATGAACTATATCGGGTTTGTAGCGTTTTATTATGTTTTTTATTTTTGCATATGCTATCAAATCATTGTAGCCAATTTCTCTGCTCATTTCTGGGATAGTAATTGCATGAATACCAAGTTTTTTGATAATATAATCTGAGCAAGCTTCGTCTTTAGTGTTTGAGCCCCCAACCAAGAGAGTGTCATAGTCAGGTGCTAAGTATTTAGTGAGATAAGCAACATTGTATGTCGGACCTCCTAAATTAAAACGATTGATAATTCTTAAAACTTTTGCCATAACTTACATGTGTTTTATCCACCATTTTTGAAAAACTATAATTGCCCATATCTTTGCGGGACTGTCGTGTGGGTTTGGAGAATTAAGTTTTTGCTTTAGTTTTGAAATTTCTTTGTAGTTGAAAATTCTTTGCTCATTAATAAAATCTTCAGATAAAATTTTATCGTTAATCAAATGTTTTAAATCTTTTTTAAACCACATTAGCAAAGGAACTTCAAATCCATGTTTAGGGCGACTGAAAATTTCATCTGGAAGCAAATCATTAAATGCATTTTTTAGAATTCGTTTTCTACTTGTGGAATTAATTTTAAAATGTGATGGCAAACTAAACGAATAGTCAATAATGTTTTTATCTAAAAATGGAGTTAATATTTTTAATCTATTTCCTGAAGCCATTGTACTAACTTTGATAAGCATATCGCCTTGCAGAACTAAGTTCATGTCGGTTAGTAAAACGTTATTTATATCTTTTAAACAAATATCTTTATTTATGAATTTGTGTTTTTTTGCTGAAAATTGAGAATAATCAATTTGTAATTTTAAAATGTTTTTTGCGTATTCTTCTGTTCCAATAGCAGCCCAAAACCAATATCTATCGTTAGGACTAAGCCCATATCCAGTAGCAAATCTATCTAATTGTCGTGCTAAATTCGACATTTTTGAGCTTCTAGATTTTGGAACTATTTTCCAAATTGGATTTAAACTAGCTGCAATTTTTTCTTTTGTACCAGGATAACTAGCTTGAAAATGTGCAGAGTGCTTGTTGTAGCCTGCAAACATCTCGTCAGCTCCATCTCCACTTAAAACTACAGAACAATGTTGACTAACATGTTTGCTTAAAATATTTAAAGCAAGTGCAGAACTATCGGCAAACGGCTCGTCAAAATTGTCAAAAGCAGAGTCAATATTGTCTAGCAACTCTTGATTTGTAATTTTAAAACTAGTGTGATTGGTCTTATGTTTTTGTGCAACTATTTCAGCAAATTGGGTTTCATCAAAAAAATCTACATCTTTATATCCTATAGAAAAAGTATTCAAATTCTTTTTAAATTTGGAAGCTAAAGCTGTAATTACGCTAGAATCAATTCCACCAGACAAAAAACAAGATGCATCAGGATATTTAGCTAATTTATTTTCAATAGTATCACTTAACAGTTGTCTTAGTTTAGAAGAAGCAAGTTCAAAATTATCATAATTTTCAGGATTAAAACTTGGTGTTATTTTATAATAGTTTTTAATTTCAAGTCCTTGCTTATTAATTTTTAAAAAACTGCCATATCCAAGTTTGTTTATATTTTTAATGATACTTATATTTGGTAAAATATAATTCAGTTGTAGGTATGAAAATAGTGCCGCAGAATTAATTTCTTTTGGAATATCAAATTGCAAAATAGATTTTAATTCAGTTGAGAAAATAAATTTTTCATCATCTTTATAAAAAAACAAGTTTTTAAAACCTATGTGGTCTCTGCTAACAATAAGAGTGTTTGTTGTTTTATTAAAAAATGCAAATACAAAATTTCCATTTAATTTTTCAATAATCGATTCGCCATGTTCGATTAAAAGAAAAAGTAAAATTTCTGCATCGGTTTTTAATTTACTATCTGTATTATTTATTAATTCTTTTAAATTTTCAGTGTTAAAAATATTGCCTTCAAGTATTAAGAAGTAGTTTTTATCATTGCTTATCGCAATATTATCAATATTATCAAGATTTTGTGTATTTTTTAAATTGGCAAAAGCAATATTGTCTTCAATAAATAAGTTTGGTTTTTCATTTTTATTCTTTATTAAAGAACTAATGCTTTTTTCTAAATATTTTGAATATTCAGAACTAGCTTTATCAAAAGTCAATATTCCAACAATTCCGCACATATAAAGTCGTTGTTAGTTATCGTTTGAGAACATTGGGTCCCAAGGTGGCAATAAAATTGGTTTTTGGTCGAAAAGTTTTAAAGTCTTATCGTCAATAAATTTTTTGTTTACAACAACTCTAAACATATATTCGTCAAACCATTCGTCAGTGAAGGTTAAATACCCATTATGTCCGTGACTGCTACCCCATGAGTTTTCAAATTGCCATTTTGTTGGTTTGTCGTCTTTGTCGGTATCGCAAGCCATTAGCAACATTGCATGAGCAGAGCCAGAATCGTAGGTTATAATTCTTGCGGCTTTATCCATTTTAAATTTTGTGCCTAATAAGGCTTCAAAATTGTAATTATTAACATCTAATGTTCCTTCAGCACTATGAAGTTGTTTTCCCACATCGCATGAAGCATAAAGAGCTTCGTTGTTTTTAATACTGTTTAGAGCAAAAGTTTTTATTTCATCAGATGGTAAGTTTAAATATATCCAGTTTTTACCTTCTAAAACATTCCTATCAAAATCAATTTCGTAAACTTTATAGTATTCTCTTGTTGGGTCGTTCATAAACATATAGTAATCCTCAGTATTGTAATTTGGAAAAATTTCTTTAAAAAATTCTTGAGGAGTATATGTTTTTGCTTCTAAAATATTATTGTCTTTGTCAACAAATCTGTATGTAAACTCCGTAGGTGGCTCGCCAAGGAAAAGAACTAGTATTCTGTAAATTTCAGAAATCATTTCCATTTTCGCAGATTGTAGTTTTTTACCAGTAATTCCTTGTCGTCTTATTTCTCTCAGCTCCAAGCCGAACTCTCTAAGTTTAGAGCTTAGTATATTATTAAGCCAGCGTGTGTTTTCAGAATGATAAGTTTCGGGCATTACAGTTTTTGGCACAAGACCATATTTATTAACTAAATTTGCAAAAGAGTTCCACACACCTCCGTCTGTGATTGGGTCTTTAAAAAACCAATCAACTGTTCTATCGTCCATTTCTTTATCGTGGTATTTTAAAACTCCTTCGAGAAATAGGTTTGATTTTTCTAGCATGTCGTAGAAATATAGATAGTTAGTAGAAAATTCAAAATTTGATAATTTTTTCTCATCTATAAGTTGTGGTCTAAGAATATTCAAGCCAGTAAACATCCAACAACGTCCAGAAGATTTTTGGTCTGTAATTCCTTTAACTTTAACTTTATATTTAAAGTCGTGAGTTTCTTTACCAACAACATCTCTGTTAAGTGCTAAATTTCTAATGTCATTATTTGTTAACGCATTTCTAATTGCAATATCATTTTCGGCTTTTTGAGAATAATTGCTTCTTATGATATTTAAAGTGTTGTTGTCTAAATTACCTGATTGTGCAAAAACTGCTTGGACTGTGAAAATTAAAACTAAAATTGATAATGTTCTTTTCATTTTATTTTTATATTTTTATGTTATAGTCAAATAATGTAAAACAAAAATTATTAAACTATGTTTTTTTAATTTCCTACAAAGATATAATTTTTTAAGTAATAAAGTACTTTTATTTAACATAAAATCTGTTTTTTGTAGAAGATTACAATTTAATTTAATATACTGTTTTGATGTGCAATAAGTTGTGAGTTTTTTTTATTCCAATGAATACAAAAAACTATTGATAAATTAATTAGTTTTGAGTTTCAATTTTTGTATAAAATGGAAGAAAAATTATATTTCACTTTATTTTATCAATTCTTTTTATAAACAATTGAAACTAAAGTTTTATCGTCTCCGCCCATGTTAATTGTTAAACCATATGGTTTATTTGCTGGTATGTTTATTTGTGCATCGCCTGCTTTGCCAGTAAGTTGTTCCCAGATGGTTACAGCTTGGTGTACTCCTGTTGCTCCTGTTGGGTGTCCCCAGCCAACTAATCCACCAGTTGTGTTTATTGGCATTTTCCCGTTTCTGGCAGTATGACCATCAATAACGAATTGAGCACCTTTGCCATGTGGAGCAAGCCCTATGGCTTCTATAGCTAAAATCCCAGCCATAGAAAAACAGTCGTGAAGTTCTATTGTAGCTAAATCGTCTTTTGTGATTTTTGCCATTGCAAGAGCTTTCTTAACAGCTTCGGCAGTTGCATCTAATTTTGTATAGTCATCTGGATTTTTTGTTAAATCATTTATAGCTTGTCCTATTCCAATAACTTCAACAGCATCTTTTGGTGTTAATCCACATTTTTTTAAACCTTCTTCCGAAACTATTACAATTGCAGAAGCACCGTCTGAAACTTTAGAACAATCAAATACATTTAGATTGTCAACAAAAGTGCGTCCGTTTGGTTTTGTCATACCAACGCTCATCAAATCTGCTGTAGTGTTGTGAAATTCTTGAGCAGTTGGACATAAGCGTGCATTTTCTATTGCATTTTTATACCAAGTTGCCATTGCTTGACGGGTGTAGTCGTAGCCAAATTTTTCGTAATATTTTCCAGCTCTGTCGCTAAATTTTCCTGGGAAGAAGTGAGCATGTCCGTCTTTGCGTTCTTTCGCCCAGCCTGCACCAGCAAGAACATCAGCTCCGTAAACTGCTTTCATGGTGTTTTGAACTTCTACTCCAATAACTAAAACAACATCTGCGGTTTCGGCTAAAATAGTTTTGATTCCTGTAGCTAAAGCTAAAGAACCTGAAGCACAAGCTCCTTCGGTTTTGGTTGCAGGTTTGTATTTTAAACCTTCGTCAATCATTGGGAAAAATGCTGCCAAGTTTCCTTGATTGTTATATCTTGCAGCCATAAAGTTTCCAACAACACATTCGTCAACGTTTTTAGCACCGCCAATTTGCTTTAATGCTGCTTGTCCTGCTTCAATCATATATTCTTCAAGTCCTGGACGAGCTTTTCTTGGATTAAATTCTTTTCTGCCGCTACCCATTGAAATTGTGTTGTAGCCAGCGACCATATATATTTTTTTTCTTAATTGCATGATAATAACTCCTTATTTTTATTAAATAAAATCGTTGATTGGACCATAAGCATGGAAAAAGCCAGTCATTAAAACAGTATTTACATCATCAGCTGTGAATGCAACTTTGTCTGATACAAGTTTTTCGCCAATTTGCTTTGATTTAGTGTGGTATTCTACTGCAAGTTTAGCACCCATTCCGCTTTCTCTTTTTAAAGCCGAAAAATATTTAGTTAATACTTCATTTTTATCAGGGTGTTTAACAACAACTTTCCATGGCTGATGTTCTTGTGGTAAAGCTCCAATAAGTTTATCGCATTTTTCAGAAATATCTTCAATTTTTACGTATTCTTTTTTGTCTAAATCCCAAATTGCAACAATTCTACCTTTTTCATATTTTAAGAAACCGTCTTTTTGAGAACCGTCATGGTTTTGACCACCCTTAACTCCAATTTCCATCATAGTATCCAAAAGCGGACTGTGGATATCTTCGTCTGTAACGTATGGTTTCATAACTTTCATAATAAATTGGCAAACGTCAATTCCCACATAATCAATAAGTTGGAAAATTCCCATAGGACGAATTAAAAAATCTTGAGAAACTTTATTTACAATATAAACTGCTTCTGCAAAGCTCATATCTTTTCTTAATTTTTCCATTCTCATCATTCCATAAAGTGCATCACGCATGAAATGTCCATTGCCAATAAATCCTGCTTTATCGTAAGATGGGACTTCGATTTTTCTTAAATTTTTGATATAAGTGCTAACAAATTCTCCCATTATATCAGGAGTTTGGTCGCATTTAATTACTTCAACCAATTTTTGTACTGCTGGTGGGTTGTAAAAATGAACTCCAATAATTCTACCATTCAAATTTGCTTTTTCGTTTAAGTAAGAAATTGGAATTGATGAAGTGTTTGTGAAAAACCAAGGTTCACATTTTGAATTTGCATTAATTTGAGCAAATATTTTTGTTTTTAAGTCTGGATTTTCGCTTGCTGCTTCAAAAATGATATGCGACTCATAAGCCGATTCTGTTGTTGTAACAGGACGAATCATAGCCATTACATCTTTCACATATTGAGCAATTATTTCTGAATTATAAGCCAAATCTTTTCTGTCTTTATAATTTTCTCTTAATGCGTTAATTTTTCTTTCGGCTTGTTTCACAAGTTGGTCTTGAATATAAGTCATTAATCCCGACAAAGCTTTTTGTGAAATATCCAAAGCGTATAAAATATAATGTTTGTCTCTGTTTTCAGGTTTCATGCTGATGTCGTACATTTCCATAGCAGTTAACAGCAAGATACCGCTACCCATTTTTCCGGCAGCTCCTAAAACTGTTACATTTTCAAATCTTTCGTTGTAATTCATGTTAATTATTAGTTTAATTATATAATTTTATCTTATTTTATTATTTACCAGTTAGGTTTTCTTTTTTCTAAAAAAGCTGTCATTCCTTCTTTAGATTCTGGTTTGCCAAAAAGTTTAGCAAATTCTTTTATTTCAAGTTCCGAAGCAGCATCAAAACTCATATTTATGCCTTTTACAGTAACTTCTTTTGCTTTTTCTACAGCTAATTTACCTTTTGAAGCAATTTTTGAAGCAAGTTTGTTAGCTTCGTTTAGCAATTCTTCAGGTTCTGTAATTTTTTGTACCAAACCTAATCTAAAAGCTTCGTTTGCATCAATCATATCTGCAGTTAATAAAAGATTTAAGGCATTTGATAAGCCTACAATTCTTGATAGGCGTTGTGTTCCGCAATATCCAGGAATTAAACCTAAATTAACTTCTGGTTGTCCAAACTTAGCAAAAGTATTTGCAATTCTAATATCGCAAGCCATTGCAAATTCACAACCACCGCCTAAGGCAAAGCCATTAATCGCTGCAATCACAGGAATTTTTAAGTTGGCAACTCTATTAAAAGTGTTATGCCCTGTTTTTGCAAACTCAAAAGCTTGTTCTTCGTTCATTTCCGACATTTCGGCAATATCGGCTCCTGCAACAAAAGCTTTACCGCTTCCAGTAATGATTAAAGCTCTTAAATTATTATTTTTTTCAATTTCGTCCAAAGCAGAATTAAGCTCAACGAACACTTGAGAGTTTAAAGCATTAAGTGCTTCAGGTCTGTTCATAGTAATTTGAGCAGTAGTTCCGTCAATTTTAAATTCAATATTCTTATATTCCATAATTAGCTTTTTTTAAACTTAGATTTCAAAGATAATATATTTTTTTTAAAATGCAAGAGAAAATAAAATTTGAAAAGGCATTGAAATAAGTTAAAAGTTTATAAAGTTCGTAAAGTTCGTAAAGTTCGTAAAGTTCGTAAAGTTCGTAAAGTTCATAAAGTTCGTAAAGTTCGTAAAGTTCGTAAAGTTTAACTAAACACTTTTAACTGAATTATAAATTCTTAATTCTTAATTCATTTTATTGGTCATTTCAAATTTTAATATGCCTCCTTTTATTATATCGTTGTGGTTTAAAGTATAATCAGAAATCTTTTTTCCATTAATATAAACGTTTTTTACATAAATGTTTTCATCAGATTGATTTTCAACTTCTATTTTAAAAACTTTGCCGTTATTAAGTTTGATAGTTGCATTTTTAACTAAAGGGCTACCAATTGCATAATCACTGCTTCCTGGTAAAACAGGATAAAATCCTAAAGCACTAAAAATGTACCAAGCACTCATTTGACCAACGTCGTCATTTCCACACAATCCATCAAAAGTAGGCTTGTACATTGTTTTTAGTATTTCTCTAACTCGTATTTGTGTTTTGTACTGACTATCTGTCCAATTGTACAAATATGGAATATGATGTCCGGGTTCGTTGCCATGAACATAACCGCCAATAATACCGTGTCGCGTAATGTCTTCATTATCAGCAAATTGTTCGTCTTCAATGTGCATGGAAAAAACTGTATCCAAGTAGTTTTCAAACTTTTGTTTACCACCCATCATGTCAATCATTTTATTTATGTCGTGTGGAACGTACAGACCGTAATTCCACGCATTGCCTTCTATAAATCCTTGTCCAGAAGTATTTGAAGGGTCAAAATTTTCTCTGAAAGTTAAATCAGACAAGCGAGGTCGCATAAAACCGCTGACTGTATCAAATACATTAATGAAATTTTTACTTCTTAGTAGATATTCTTCTTTAACAGCATTGTTATTAAGACTTTTAGCTATTTCAGATATACACCAATCGTTGTAGGCAAATTCAAGAGTTTTTGAAACAGAAGAATGGCTTTTATCATCTGGAACGAAATTGTAATCGATATAATAACCCAAGCCGTCAAAGTATCGTACATTTGCTGTACTAACAGAAGCTTCTAATGCTAATTTTTTGTCGAAGTTGCCGTTGTCTTTTGCAATAGCATCGGCTATAACCGAAACAGCGTGGTAACCAATCATACACCAATTTTCGTTTGCATAATGGCTCCAAATAGGTAACATTTTGTGAACACTTTGTTGATAATGCACCAACATTGATTTTATCATATCCACATTTCTTTCGGGTTGTATAATATTAAATAAAGGATGCAAAGCTCGATAAGTGTCCCACAAAGAAAAAATTGTGTAATTATCAAAGTCTTGAGCTATATGAATATTTTGGTCTAAGCCTCTGTATTTTTTATCTACATCTTGGTAAATAATAGGCGACAAATATGTGTGGTACAAAGCTGTATAAAAATTTAATTTGTCTTCATGAGAAATAAATTCTGCATCAATTTTGCATAATTCTGCATTCCATTTTTTTTGAGCTTGATTTTTTATTTCATCGAAATTCCAATTAGGTGCTTCGGTTAAGGCATTTAGCATAGCTCCGTCTGTACTAACTGGCGATAAAGCCACTTTAATTTCCAAAATGGGGTCGTTTTGCATATTAAATTCAAAAAAAGCTTTTATGTCTTTTCCAGCAAATTCTGGAAAGTTGTTTTCTTGGTCAAAACGTCTGTAAAAGCCTTGATATTGAGTATTATCAAATTTTTTATGTCCGTAATTTATAATTGGCTTAGATGTTTGAATGCTAAAAAATACTGTGCGAGTTCTTGCCCAACCTTGTGTTTGTCGATAACCTGTAATAAGAGTATCGTTTTCGACTCTAATGAAAGTCCAAACATTTTTATCCTTGTGATGATAAATATTGTAAACCATATCTAACACAATGCTCGCACTATTGTAATCTTTGAAAGTATATTTATGAAATCCTACTCTTTCGGTGGCGGATAGTTGAGCTAAAATTGAATCGTTTTCAAGAAAAACTTTATAATATCCTGGCGAAGCAAACTCACTATCGTGGCTGAATTTAGAAGCAAATGTATTGAAATCGGTTTGAGATTGAAAGTCAGAAGTGCTAATTTTCTTTGTAGTAGGCATAATAAGCACATCACCCAGGTCGGAATGACCTGTGCCACTAAAGTTTGTGTGAGCAAAACCTATGATGGTAGTGTCGGAATACTGATATCCCGAGCAATATTTATAAACATCTTTGTTATAATTTCCCAAACTATCGTGCATAGGCTCAAAGTGAGTTTGTGGGCTTAGTTGTACCATGCCAAATGGAGCGGTTGCACCAGGATAAACATGTCCCATTTCGCTTGTTCCTATAAGCGGATTTACAAACTGTGTATAGTCTTGTGTTTCAGCATCTTTGCTTTTGCTGCGACAAGAATTAAATGCAAGCAAAAACAATAATAATGCTAATAATGAAGCAACTACGTATAGTATAATTTTTATCATTTTAGATATTTTTGTATTGTTACAAAGGTAAAAAAAATGATAATATAATAAAGATTTTCGGATAGTATTTTTAATTTAAATCATTGCTTCAGCTATCATTTCAATGATGTCTAAATTTTGGATTTCTTCTTCTTTATTTTTGTATTTTAATCCATCAGTCATCATTGTCATGCAAAAAGGGCAGGAGCTTGCAATAATTTCAGCTTGGGTTTTAAGAGCGTCTTCAATTCTTTCGATAAAAATTTCTTTATCTCCTTTTTCTGCATCTTTAAACATTTGTGCACCGCCAGCACCACAACAAAGAGCAAAACTTCTGTTTCTTTCCATTTCTATTAAATTAATTCCCAAACTTTGTAGTAAGAAACGAGGAGATTCGTAAATGTTGTTTGCACGTCCTAAATAACAAGGGTCGTGGAAAGTAACGCTTTTGTTAGCAAGTTTTGTTTTGTCAATTTTTAATTTGCCTTGTTTTATCATGTCTTCTAAAAACTCGGTATAATTCACAACTTCGCATTCGCAACCTAAATCGGGGTATTCGTTTTTAAGAGTGTTGTAACAATGTGGACAGATAGTAATGATTTTTTTGATTTCATACATTTTGAAAATCTCAATATTACTTAGTGCCTGCATTTGGAAAAGCATTTCGTTTCCAGCACGGCGAGCAGGGTCGCCAGTACATGCTTCTTCTGTTCCTAAAACTGCATAGTCGGTTCCTATATGGTTTAAAATTTTAGCAAATGCTTTTGCAACTTTCATATATCTGGCATCGAAAGCGCCGGCACAACCAACCCAAAATAAATATTCAGGTTTTTTACCTTGTGCAAACAATTCTGCCATTACTGGTACTTGTATTTTTGTTGAGCTCATTTTTCTAAGTTTTAAATTTTTTATTCTGTCCAGTTTAATCTATCTTGATTTGAGTATTGCCATGGGGCACCGTTATTTTCAATATTAGAGAAAATCGCATTAAGAGCAGCTGGTGCAGCAGCCTCTTCCATTACTAAATATCTTCTTAAATCCAAGATAAAAGTAGGATGATCTATATTTAGAGGACATTCTTTAGCACAAGCATTGCATGTTGTACATGCCCAAATTTCTTCTTCGCTAATAAAATCACGAATTAAGGTTTTTCCATCAGAATATGAAGAGTCTTTTACCAAATGTGGTCCTTTCATTTTCATTCTCAAGCGAATATCCATAATTACTTTTCGTGGCGATAGTTCCTTTCCTGTAATATTAGCAGGACAAACTGATGTGCAACGTCCACATTGAGTGCAGGTTAAAGAATCAAGATAATTTTTCCAAGTAATATCTTCTATATCTAAAATTCCAAAACGGTCAGGAATGCTTCCTTCATCAGTGCTTGCAGCAAAAGCAGTTTCTGGGTCTAACATTGATTTTACTTCTTTAGTAATAGAATCCATATTTGCCATTTTTCCTAATGGTGTCAAACGACTAAAGAAAACATTAGGCAATGACATAAATATGTGGAAGTGTTTTGAATAAGGAAGTATATTTGCAAATAGGAAAATCAATAAAATATGCGACCACCAAAAAATATCGTGCAAACAGTTAATAGTATCTGGTTGCATACATGCAAACATTGGTGCAATGAGTTCGCTTATAGGAAACCTTCCAACAAAATCGCTGTTTCCTGCAAGGTAAAAAATGTTTAGTCCTGCAAGAGTTATCATTAAAATTAAAATAAGGCTTAAAGCTATATATGCATCGACATGGTTTTTATGTTTCAACTCCTTGCCGTTAAGTCTTTTTATTTTTAATACAGCACGTCTAATAATGAAAACCACAACAAATAGTGCAATTATATAGGCAAAAATATCGCCAATTGCCATTACAATGTCGTAAACAATTCCGCCAGCAGATAAAATTCTTTCGGTTCCAGCTACGCCATCAATTACCATTTCTATGCTTCCGAAAATAATTATGCAAAATCCCCAAAAAACCATTGCGTGCATAAAACCTGCAATGCGATTACGGAAAATTCTTTGTTGTAAAAATCCGTTTATTATTGTTCTTTTAATTCTTTTACCAAAATCGCGAACAGGATAAGCGGGCTTAGTTAATTTGAATAACTGATATATTTTGAAAATAGAATAAGCGAAAACGCCTAAAGTTATTGCTAATAGAACAGAAAAAATAATTTGTGACATAAATAATTTTAATTAAAATAAAACTTGGTCAAAAATATAATCTTGAGCGAACTCAAAAAATTATTTTATACATTTTTAAATTTTTTCGCAGATGCAATCAATCTTGGCAATACTTCAAAAGCGTCTCCAACAATTCCGTAGTCGGCATATTTAAAAATAGGAGCGTCTTTATCTCTATCTATTGCAACAATAACTTTAGAAGCTGATACTCCACCAATATGTTGAATTGCACCTGAAATACCAACTGCAAGATAAAGGTCTGGAGCAATAATTTTTCCTGTTTGTCCAACATGTTCTTCGTGTGAACGCCAGCCTTCGTCTGAAACTGGACGTGAACATGCTAAGCCAGCACCTAAAACATCAGCTAATTCTTCAAGTGGTTTCCAATTGTCGCCAGATTTTAATCCACGACCACCAGAAACAACAATACTTGCTTCGGTAAGAATAATTTTGCCACTTGTAACATCTGTTGACTCAATTTTAGTTTGAAAATTTGTAGGAGTATTTGGTGTATAATTTTCAATATTTACAGCTTGAGGATTTTCTACAACTTCGCAAGAATTTGGATTTAATGTTAAAACTGCTTTTGGCGATTTTACTTGTACATTTTGAAAAGCACCACCATTATATGATTTACGTTTCAAAATTAATGGTGAGTATGAGCTTGGCACACTAACAATACCACTAACTAAAGCTGATTTTAGTCTAACCGAAAGTCTTGGTGCAACTGCTTTGCCTATGTTTGAGTGTGAGAAAATAACTGTGCTTGCATTTTCTTTTTCGGCAATTTCGTTTAAAAGTTTTGCATATGCTTGACTATCATGTGTTTCCCATTCAGGAGCATTGATAGAAATTATTTTTGAAGCACCATATTTCGCTAAATTTTCAAGTTCTTCGTTTGGCACATTGCCTATAGAAACAGCGACAACAGCTTGTTGTGTGTTTTTTGAAATATTAGTAGCGTAAGCAACAGCTTCTAAGCTACTTTTTTTAATTTTTTCACTTCTATTTTCTGAGAAAACTATAATTGACATAATCTAATTTTTAAATTTAATAAAACTATAATTTATAACACTTTAGCTTCGCTATGTAAAAGTTCGATTAGCTCATCAGTATTTTCAGCATCAATCATTTTACAATCGGCTTTTGGTGGTGGCACTTCAAAACTTAAAGCTTCTGATAGAGCTTCTGTAGAAACTGGACTTGAAACTTTTATAGGTTTTGTTTTTGCCATCATAATTCCTCTCATTGCTGGGATACGTGGATTTATGCAAATACCTTTTTGTACAATAGCAACAAAAGGAGTTTGAATTTTTACAGTTTCTTTACCACCGTCAATTTCTCTTTTTAATGTTATATCACCATTATTAAATTCAAATGAAGATACAGACGAAACCGAAGCTATGTCCATAAATTCTGCAATCATACTGCCAACTGCACCAGCATTAAAATCGGAAGATTCTATACCAGCGAAAATAATATCGTAATTTTCATTTTTAGCTACTTCTGCGATTTGAGCAGCAATTGTATATGAATCGCTTGGTTCGCAGTCAATACGGAAAGCATCATCAGCGCCTATAGCTAATGCTTTTCTAATAGTTGGTTCAGTACTCACAGGACCAACGTTTATTACCGAAACTTTTTCGATTTTTCCTGATGATTGTTCTTTTATTTCTAATGCTCTTGTTAAAGCAAATTCGTCCCAAGGGTTGATAACCCATTGTACACCATTGGTATCAAGGCTTTTCATGCCATCGTCAAATTTAATTTTTGTTGTGGTGTCAGGTACATTACTAATACAAACGAGTATTTTCATATTTTTATAATTATTATTTAATTTTTAAAATTTGTACAAAGATAACTTATTCTTTTAGAATAGCCCTTGAAATTATAATTTTTTGAATTTCAGAAGTGCCTTCATAGATTTGTGTTAGTTTAGCTTCACGCATTAATCTTTCTACGTGATATTCTTTTACATAGCCATAGCCACCGTGAATTTGAACGGCTTCAGTAGTAATTTCCATAGCAACATCGGCACAATATTGTTTTGCCATAGCACTCATTAGAGAAAAATTTATTCCATTATCTTTTTGCCATGCTGATTTGTAAACTAAATTCCTGCCATTTTCTAATTTTACAGCCATATCAGCAAGTTTAAAAGCAATTGCTTGGTGGTTTGCAATTTCAGTTCCAAAAGTTTTTCTTTCTTTTGAATATTTTACAGCTAAATCAAAAGCACCGCCTGCAATTCCCATAGCTTGTGCAGCAATTCCCATGCGTCCAGCATCTAAGACTTTCATGGCAAATTTAAAGCCAAATCCATCATCGCCAATTCTATTTTCTTTAGGAACTTTCACGTCTGTGAACATAACTGGGTGAGTATCAGAGCTTCTCATTCCCATTTTGTTTTCGTGAGGTCCAAGTGTAATTCCAGGAGAATGACGGTCAACTATAAAAGCATTTATACCTCTGTGTTTTAGCTCTGGATGTGTGTGTGCAACTACTATGTAAATTCCTGCGTTGTCAGCACTTGTAATCCAGATTTTTGTGCCATTGAGTAAGTAATGATCGCCTTTGTCTTCTGCTATAGTTTTTAAAGAAGTTGCATCAGAGCCTGCTTCTGCTTCGGAGAGTAAAAATGCACCAATTTTTTTTCCACTGGCTAAATCGGGTAAAAATTTACGTTTTTGTTCTTCGTTGGCAAAATGTTCAATTCCGTAGCAAGTTAGGGAATTATGAACAGCTAAAACAACAGCTGCAGCAGCATCAATTTTTGCAATTTCTTCTAATGCTAAAACATAAGAAATAGAGTCCATTCCGCTACCCCCATATTCAGGACTGACAGTAATTCCAAAAAATCCCAATTCTGCCAAAAGTTTCATTTGGCGGTGAGGAAAAGTTGCGTTAGTATCGCGTTCTATAACATCTGGTAAAAGTTCTCTTTCTGCAAAATCGCGAGCAGCTTGTTGAATCATCAATTGCTCTTCTGTAAAATTGAAATTCATAATATAATATATTTTATATGTTATTTATTAAAAACTCAAATATATAATTTTTTCATTCAAAACCTAATTGTTTTAAGAAAATTTTGTGATTTTTTTTAAATATGTTTGTCTTTATTACAAGTTCATAATAAAATTTGTCATAATATTTTTCACTTCTTTCTCTGCTTCAAAATGTGGTATATGTCCGCAGTCTTTTATTATCTCGATTTGGCAAGGAGACTTTATATTGTTTTTCAAGGATTCTAATTGTTTTAAAGTTCCGTATTCGTCTTTATCGCCTTGAATTGCTAGCACAGGGCATTGAATAAGTTTTAAATATTTTTCTATATTCCAACTAAAGTAGTTTGGGTTTGTCCATACATCATGCCAGCCATGAAACATTGAAACAGTATTTTCGCCATGATATTTTTCAAATCTTTTCTTTAAGTTTTTTTCGTAAAAAATACCATACATTTTTTTTACACCATTATAAGTAATTTCTTCTACAAACAAGTGAGCTGCTTCGGTAATAATTGCTTTCGTATCGTTTGGAAACATTGCAGCATATAAAATAGCTAAACTTCCGCCATCGCTATGCCCTATCAAAATTTTTTTTGAATTTGGTTTTAGAAGTTTGTTGAAAATCTGAGGCATAAAGTTTTCGGCATCTTCTTCCAAATAATTTAGTGTTCTGCTTTCGCTTACTCCATCTGATTTTCCATATCCATATCTATCATAAACTAAAGCAGGTATTTTTAAATTATCGGACAATTTTTGCGGAAATTCTTTCCATTGACCTATAGACCCCAAGCCTTCGTGTAAAAAAATTAAAACATCATCTGTATTATCGAAAAATTCAGAATTAATAAATTTATAAAAAATATTTTTATTGTTTACCTTTATAAAACCAGAGTTCATTTATGTTTATCGTTTTGAGACAGCCTTTACCGAGATTTGGCTTATTCTTTATTTGATGAGTAAATATTTATTAATTTTTTCATTCCATTAGAAATTTTCTTTTCAAAAGTTTCTTTTGGACCAGTACCTTCTTTGCCCATTTTTTCGGTTTTGTCTTCACCGTGTCCGTAAATTTCTTCAAGAATATGAGCGTATTTTTTATAAATCACATTTCGTTTCAACTTCAAAGTTGGTGAAAGTTCGCCTGTTTGTTGTGACCATTCTTCGCATACAAGCCTAAATCTTTTAATTCTTTCATGTTCGCCAAGGGTCTCATTAACTAAATTTATTTCTTTTTGAATTTTATTTATGATTTCGGAGTGTTTAATTAGGTCGCTGTTTTCGCGATAGTGGATTTTGTGTTTGCTGGCATAAAAATGAAGATAGTTGAAATTGGGCGAAATAAGAGCACTTACAAATTTTTCGTTTTCGCCTACAACCATTAATTGCTCTATCAAGTTTGAAGTTTTGAACTTGTTTTCAATTACTTGTGGTGCAATGTATTTCCCGCTCGAAGTTTTAAAAGTTTCCTTTTTCCTATCAGTTATTTTTAGATATTTATTATCAATAAATTCTCCAATATCTCCAGTATGGAACCAGCCATCTTCGTCAATTACTTTTTTTGTTTCTTCTTCATTTTTATAATAGCCAAGCATAATATTTGGTCCTTTGGCAAGAATTTCTTTACTTCCTTCAGCAATTTTAACTTGCACTCCTTCTAAAATGGGTCCAACAGTTCCAAGTCGTGATTTATTCCAGTCGGGCCAATTTACTGCTAATACAGGCGAAGTTTCAGTTAAACCGTAGCCTTCGCAAACTCTAATTCCTGCCGCAGTATATAATCTTGCTAATCTAACCTGCAAAGATGCTCCACCAGAAACAACAGCTACTATGTTTCCGCCTAAGGCAGCTTTCCATTTGTTGAATACTAATTTTCTATAAATACCTAATTTGAATCTGTACATTAAAGAGTTTTTTCCTTTGTCATCGTATTTCGTTCCTAATCTAACTGCTGCAAAGAATATCCATTTTTTTATTCCTTTCAAATCTTTTCCTACGGAAATAATTCTATCGTAAAATTTTTCTAAAACTCTTGGTACAGAATTAAATAAATGAGGTTTAATATCTTTTAAATCATTAGCTATTGTTCCGAGATTTTCTGCGTAATAAATAGAAATTCCTTTAATTTGGAAGCAATAATTTAACATTCTTTCGTAAATATGGCAAAGTGGTAAAAAACTTAACGCTCTTTGTCCGTGGTCTATTGGTACAATAGGTTTTACAGCTAAAGCATTACTTAAAATATTTTTATGCGAAATCATTACACCTTTTGGATTGCCTGTAGTTCCAGAAGTGTAAATTAGAGTGTGCATATCATTTTCGTCAACTGATTTTTTTCTTTCTTCAAGTTTTTTCATCAGCTCTTCTTCGTTTTCTTGTGCTTCTTGAATCAAGCTAACCCAGTTTTCTATTCCTTCGATATGATGAAAAGTAAAAACAGTTTGAATTTCTGGGATTTTGTCGGCTATAGGTTTTAATTTTTTATAAAGATTTTGGTCAGAAACTATAATTATTTTTGCATCAGAATGTCTTAAAATATATTCTAATTCTTCTCCACCAAGAGTTGTGTAAATAGGAACGTTTACTAATCCAGCAAGCGAAATCCCCATGTCAGCAATATTCCAATGCGGTAAACTTTGAGACATAGTAATTATTTTTTCACCTTTTTTAAAGCCTTTATTTATTAATCCACAAGCAAAAAGATGAGAATATTTATAATAGTCTTGTGCCGAAAAATTTACCCAAGAACCTTTTTCTTTGTATGAAAATGCGTCTTTTAATTCAGCATATTCGTTGTTATATAATTCTAAAATGTCAAAAACTCTTTTTATTTCCATTTAATTATTAAAATTTTTGTGTTGTTAGATTATTTTAAGGAGTCCAGTGTTTACTTGCTTTTTGAAATGGACAATTACCACATTTTTTTGGATGTTTTATTATTGAAGAAATCCAATATTTATATCCAATTGTAACTGTAAAAGTATTTTGTTGATGCCCATATAGTAAAGATAGTGTCAAGTCATTTTTATCGTTTAAAAAAAGTGCATATTCTAACTCTCCCATAAAGCCAAGTTTATATTCCCAAGTTCCGTTTGCCCCCCAATGTTTTTCTTGGATATATCCTGGAATTGTTGACCATAAGCCTCTGCCATATAAATTAAAGCCAGCTCCAACACTGAATGAGTTTCTCCAGATTTGCACTAATCTTTGTTTAAGACCAAGATGTAAGGTAATAGCAGGTTTTGCAGCAGCATCGTTTAAAAAGCCAAACATTCCTCTAAAAGCAAAACTGTCTTCTCTTAGATATGATTCGTAGCACAATAAAAATAAAGGCTCTGTAACAAATATCGCATTTTCGTCAATTTTATTGTCAAATAAATGTTTATTAGTTTCGTTAAATGGATGAATCCCAATAGGCGAAAATTTTAGTTGAATAGTAGATTGGCTAAACACGTTTACGACAAGTGTTAGACAAAATAATAAGAAAAATATTTTTAAATTAAAAGTTCTCATAAAAAATTTCGGTCATATTAATAAAATAACCGATAAAAAACCATATTTATTTCAAATATATAAATATTATTTTAAATTTTAATGAATTATTTTATGTTTTTTTAAGATGTTTTGTGTTGAAAAAATAAAAAATCTTTACTAAGTGTTTGATTATTAGCGAGTTTTGTTTCGGTTCTTGATGCTAATATTTTTATTCGTTCTTTCTTTTTTACTTTTTCTATTTTCGGGTTTGTACCAAAAGAAATAGCTTAATTGTTTGTCTTTTTCTTTTTGAGATTTGGCAATATAAAGTTTTTCGCCTGTGTAAGGATTTATTCCAGTATAATACATAACTGTTGATAATGTCATTGGAGTGGGAGTGAAGGATTGTACTTGTTCTGGTTTATATCCTATGGATTTTAACTCTTTTGCAAGTTCTGCCATGTGTTCTTCTTTACAGCCTGGGTGAGATGAAATAAAATAAGGAATAATCTGTTGATTTAACTCATATTTGTCGTTGACGTTAAAAAATATTTTTCTAAGTTTTTTAAAACCTGAGAATGAAGTTTTTCTCATTAGTTTAAGAACTTCAGGCGAGCAGTGTTCTGGAGCTACTTTAAGCCTTCCAGAAACAAATTTACTTATTAATAATTCTAAATATTTTTGATTGATTTTATTTGTTTTGGGATTCTTTGTTTCGTGAATTGCAATATCATATCTTATGCCACTACCTATGCTGATTTTGGTAATACCTTTAATCTTTAAGGCATCTTGATAAAGATTTAATAATTCTTCGTGAGAGGTGTTAAGGTTTTTACAAACGCTTGGAAATATACATGAAGGTCTTTTACATGTTTTGCAAATGTTCAAATCAAAACCTTGCATTTTATACATATTTGCTGAAGGACCGCCAATGTCTGTTATATGTCCTTTAAAATCAGGCATTTCTGCTATTTTTTGCAATTCGTTTAAAATTGATTTTTTTGAACGACTCGCAATACTTTTTCCTTGATGAGCGGCAATAGTGCAAAAACTACAAGCTCCAAAGCAACCACGATGAATATTTACCGAATTTTTAATCATTTCGTAAGCAGGTATTGCCTGTTTTTTCGAATATCTTTGATGTGGTAAGCGAGTGTAAGGCAAATCGTAAATTTCGTCCATTTCTTTTTCGCTTAATGCTGGAAAAGCAGGATTTACAATTATTTTTTTGTTTTCTGTAATTTGTGTAATTCTTTTGTTGCTATTGTAATTGGTCTCATTTTCAATTTTCACAAAATTTGCTGCATATTTTAGTTTGTCTTTTACAACTTCTTGAAAAGAAAATAGCTCAATGTCAGAATCTTGTATGTCGTCAATTTCGCCTATGTAAGCACATTGTTTTATGTTGTAGCAAGATTTTATATTATTTGTTTCTTTAAGTTGTTTTGCAATTTCTCTAATTGATTGTTCGCCCATTCCATAGACCAATAGGTCGGCTTTTGAGCTAATTAAAATTGAGTTTAAAATTTTATCTTGCCAAAAATCGTAGTGAGCAAATCTTCTCATTGAGGCTTCAATACCACCGAGAATAACTGGTGTTTCGGGATAAAGCTGTTTTAAAATATTTGAATAAACATTGCTTGCATAATCTGGTCTTTGTCCGGCTTTTCCTCCAGCAGTGTAGGCATCGTCAGATCTTTTTCTTTTTGCTGCGGTATAGTGGTTAATCATTGAATCCATATTTCCGGCACTAACTCCAAAAAATAAGTTTGGTTTTCCAAGTTTTTTAAAATCTCTTAAATCGTCTTGCCAGTTTGGTTGTGGGATTACAGCTACTTTAAAACCTTCTTTTTCTAAAACTCGTGCAATTACTGCTGTGCCAAAAGATGGGTGGTCAACAAAAGCATCTCCGCTAACAAGAATAATGTCAGCAGCTTGCCAGCCAAGCGTTTGCATTTCTTTTATTGAAGTAGGAAAGCTAAGTGTTGTGTTGTTTACCACTGTGGAAAAGGATCAGAAAACAATGAATTGCCGAAAGGTCTGTTTACTAATGGATTATCGAAATAAAATGGGTCGTATTGTCTTAAAAAAGGATTTCTATGAATGCTAATTTCTGCAGAAAAATAAGAGTTTTCGCCTATTTTATAATCAAAGCCAAAAGAAGTAAATGCATTGTTAGCATTGTTTGAGATTGCAACTGGATTTGTGTCAAAAATACTGCTTGCATGAATTCTGAGCCTATCATTTACTAAATATGAGCCTTTCATAAAAAAGTAAAGTTTATTTTGATTCATAGCTTTAGAAGTTCTATTTTCTGCGTTCCAATCTAAATATGAAGGAAAATTTGAGTGTACAAAAGCTGTTCCTGCCGATAAAGTAAACCTGTCAGTAAAATTGTAATCTATTTTTGGCGAAACATAATTATAGAAAAGATTTTGTCCGTAAAAACTTGAAAAACCTGTTCCTGCTGAAAAACTTGTACGAAATTTATTAGTGTTTGTTTTTGTTTTAAAAGGTATTTTCTTTTCTTGCTCTGTATTATTGGTGTTGGAAAAATGATTTTCATCACCAAAATAAAACTTATCTTCTTGCGCAACAACAAGTTGAGAAGCTAATGCAAAAATTAATATCAAAAAATATTTCTTCATAAAATAATTTTTGCAAAGATATTAAATTTCTGAATAATTACAAAAGAGAGGATTTATTTTTTAAAAATAGTTTTCTTGTATAAATTAGAAAACTAAAATCTAACTAAAAGAGAAAAACTACTAAATACAATGGTATATAATATTGCAGAAAAAACAAAATCTTTTTTTGCTTTATTTATTGTGGCAAAAATAATATATAATAAAGTATTCCCAATAGCAACAATTGACATTATGTCTTTGCCGGGGTAATCTTTAAAAATATAATATAAAGCTAATAAAAAAAACATTTTATAATAAATTTCGAGAATAATGGATATGCTTTGTAGTGTATTTGTTTTAATTTTAGCATTTGTAACAATTACATAAATCAGTAGTCCAATTGAAATTGGTAAAGCAAGCATGGTAATTATCCCCATAAATTGAATGTCTATTTTATCAAGAACACATAAAAGTATGAAACTTGATACTATTAGTCCTTCTTTTGTTAATGTTTGCATAGTTTAGTTGTTTTAAAGTTTTTTTATTTATTGTATTTTGCCATATCTTTTAAAAATAAACTTCAATTTTTGTATTTGGAATTATTAGCTTATTGTTGCCGGGTATAAAATCTTGCATTTTATAGGATTGTAAATCTTCAACTTTATATTCTTGTTTAGACATTTGAAATTTTTTACCAATAGGTTCATCATCACACCAATCTGGCGATGACTGATGTGAAACGATTTTTGTGTTAAAGTCAATAATATAAGTATCCCATTTTTCGCATGGGATAGCGTAGTCAACAGTTGCTTTTGTTAAATAAAAATCGTTGTCTTTAAACTCAAAACAGTGGTTGAAATAAAATTTATTTTCAGCTTCTACAGAGTGTATAATGTAAATTTTATTTTCATCAATTAAAATCTCTTCAAAAGGATCAATATTTTGGTGTAAATAATCTGCACTTAAAACAGGTCCTGTAATTTCTTTCCAAATTATAGTTTTGTTATTTTCTTTTTTACAAATATAAATTTTTCTATCAAAACCATTTGTGTCTTTATCTTCGTTGGTAAGGTATAGGTAAATAATTTCATCAATATTATCTTTATCCAAATCGCCTTTTGTACTTGAAATTAATTTATAAGTATCTGGTACAGAAAATTCTTTTGCAGAGTCGGTAGTTTCTTCACTAAGGTTTTCACTGCTTTTATTTTTGCATGAAAATGAAAATATTAGCAAAATTAATAATAGGTATAAAATGTTTTTTCTCATAATTATTCGCCAATAATTTTAACCATTACTTTTTTACGTCTCATACCATCAAATTCGCCATAAAAAATTTGTTCCCAAGGTCCAAAGTCGAGTTTACCTTCTGTAATTGCGACAACAACTTCTCTACCCATAATTGTTCTTTTTAGATGTGCATCGCCATTGTCTTCATAAGTGTTGTGTTTGTATCTGTCGTAAGGTTTTTCGGGAGCTAACTCTTCCAACCATTTTTCAAAATCTTGATGTAAACCAGATTCGTCATCATTTATAAATACACTTGCGGTAATGTGCATTGCATTTACTAAGCACAAGCCTTCTTTAATTTTGCTTTCGTAAAGACAGTTGGCAACATCTTGAGTGATATTTATAAATTCACGGCGTTGAGATGTCTCAAAGTACAATATTTTTCGGTATGATTTCATAAAATTTAGTTTGTAAATTCGTTACAAAGTTAATAAAAAATAGCTTTTAAACTATTGTATCAGATATTAAATTTTTTAAGTGTAAAAAATAATTTTATTAGAATATTTTAGAATTGTATCTTTGTCAAAAATTTAAAGATTTGTACTATACAGGTTTATTAAATAATGGAATAAGAATAATTCATCGTTATGTGGATTCTTATGTTTCACATTGTGGCATAATAATTAATTGTGGCACTCGAGACGAAGATTTTAATCAGCATGGCTTGGCTCATTTTGTGGAACATATGCTTTTTAAAGGAACGAAAAAACGAAAAGCATTTCATGTTCTTAGCCGTATGGACGATGTAGGCGGTGATATAGATGCATGGACAACCAAAGAAGAAACAGTAATTGCTGCAAGTTTTTTAACCGAGCATTATGAACGTTCAATAGAATTATTAAATGATGTTGTTTTTAATTCTGCATTTCCACAAAAAGAGTTGGAAAAGGAAAGAGAAGTAATAATAGATGAAATTAATTCTTATAAAGATTCGCCTTCTGACAGTATTTTTGACCAATTTGATGAATTGCTATTTCCAGATAACTCTTTGGGACGCAATACTTTAGGAGCAAAATCAAAACTGCTAAAATATAATTCCGATGATTTATTGAATTTTGTAAAAGAAAAATACAATACTGAGCAAATGGTATTTTGTTCTATTGGAAAAATTAAATTTGAAAAATTAGTAAAGTATTGTGAAAAATATTTTGGTCAAAATCCTGAAAATCAGCGACTTTATCAGAGAGAAAAATTTGAAACAAAAACAGTTTTTAATAAATCAGTAAAAAAGAACACATACCAAGCTCATTGTGTTTTAGGAACTTATGCTTATTCTTTTAAAGATAATAAGCGTTTGCTATTGTCTATGTTGTCAAACTTACTTGCTGGTCCTGGAATGAATGCAAGATTGGTAATGATGTTGCGAGAGAAAAAAGGAATTTCTTATAATATTGAGTCAAGTTATGTTTCATATGAAGATACAGGCTGTTTTAATATATATTTTGGGTCTGATAAAGATAAACTTGATTTGGCTTTAGAAATTATAAAAAAAGAATTGATAAAGTTGAAAGAAAATAAGTTGGGAAGTTTACAATTATCAAAGTTGAAAAAGCAGTTTGTTGGGCAACTTGCAATAAGTAGCGAAATTCATTCCAATACTTTGTTGTCTATGGGGAAAACCTATCTTATTTATAATCAAGTAGAAACGCTAACAGATGTTTTAAAAGAAATTGATACAGTAACGTCAGAACAATTGCTTGAAGTTGCAAACGAAATTTTTGATTTGGATAAATTTTCAACTCTAATTTATTATTAAAAGGAAAATATGGAAAAAATTGCTTTGGATTATGTTGAAAATTATTGCGAACCCGAAGATGAATTGTTAAAAGAACTTTCGCGTGAAACTGCACTAACACAATTGCATCATAGAATGCTTTCGGGAAATTACCAAGGACATTTGTTAGCTATGTTTGTTAAACTTTTTAATGCTAAATCAGTATTAGAAATAGGTACTTATGCAGGTTATTCAACTATTTGTATAGCAAGAGCATTGCCCGAAAATGGAAAAATAACAACAATTGAAGTAAATGATGAAATTCAATGGCTTTCGGAAAAATATTTTGAAAAGTCGGGAATGAAAAATAAAATTAATGCATTATTAGGCGATGCAAAAGAGATAATTCCAAATTTAAATCAAGAATTTGACTTAGTATTTATAGACGGCGACAAGCGAGAATATATAGAATATTATAATTTAGTTTTTCCAAAATTGCGAAAAGGCGGTTTGATTTTAGCAGATAATGTATTGTGGAATAATAAAATTTTCGGCAAAATTGAATCAAATGACTATATGACAAAAGGAATTTTAAAATTTAATGAATATATTACTCAGGATAAAAGAGTTGAAAAATTGATTTTGCCTGTTCGTGATGGACTGATGATGATAATTAAGAATTGATAATTGAATAATTGATAATTCAGCTTCGCTGCATTTTCTGTCGTCTCTCGGCATAGCTCAAGCAAGCTTGGCTCTGCACTCGTTCCTTAGAAAATTGAATAATTAAGAATTAAATGAAAATTCAGACAATAGGGGTTTGAGAATTTTAACTTATAAAATTGTATTATTTTTAAAAAAGCATTATCTTTACAGAAACTTAAAATTGTTTATTATAATCAATTTTAATAATTTATTTTAAATTTGTTTTATTATGAAAAGAGTTTTTACAAAATTAGCATTAGTACTGTTGGTGTTAATTGCTTATACGAATTTCACAATAGGACAATCTTGTCCGCCAGTTGAAAACTTAACTGCAACAGTAAATTCAGATAATACTGTAACTCTTAATTGGGATAATCCAGTACCACCAAGCACTTGTTCTGGAGATCTTTATTTTGAATTTTTTCTTGGTACTGTTTATATAGGATATGACGGCACTGACGATTTAACAACTTGGACAACAAATGTTCTTGCAAATGGAACACATACCTTAAGAGTAAAAGTATATTATTTTAACAGTAGTGGTGATTATATCTGTCGTGCTGAATCAAGTACTACAGTAACAATTACTGGTAGTTTTGATTGTCCACCAGTTGAGAACTTGACCGCAACAATAAATTCAGATAATACTGTAACTCTTAATTGGGATAATCCAGACCCAAGCACTTGGCCCAGCACAGATATAGACTATTGGTTTTATAATGGCGACACTTACATAGCCTATGATTACACTGATGGATTAACATCATGTCCAATACCTATGCTTGAACAAGGAATTTACAATTTCGGAGTGCAAGTAGCTTATTACGAAAGTGTTTATTTTATTTGCAAAACCGATACTGTCTTTGTAGAAGTAAATATTACTAATGATTATACTTGTCCACCAGTTGAAAACTTGACCGCAACAATAAATTCAGATAATACTGTAACTCTTAATTGGACAATTCCAGAGTTACCAAGCACTTGTTCAGGAAAACTTTATTTTGAATTTTATCGTGGTAATATTAACGTAGGTGCTACTAGCAATAACTACAACCTAACTTCGTGGACAACAAATGTTCTTGCAAATGGAACACATACCTTAAGAGTAAAAGTAAAATATTTTAACGATAATCATATTTTTAATTCTATTTGTTATGCAGAATCAAGTATTACAGTAACAATTACTGGTAGTTTTGATTGTCCACCAGTTGAAAACTTAACTGCAACAGTAAATTCAGATAATACTGTAACTCTTAATTGGGATAATCCAGTACCACCAAGCACTTGTTCAGGAAAACTTTATTTTGAATTTTTTCTTGGTACTGTTTATATAGGACATGGCGGCACTGACGATTTAACAACTTGGACAACAAATGTTCTTGCAAATGGAACATACACTCTAAGTGTTGTTGTAAGATATAAAAACAGTAGCGGTAATTTTATTTGCGATGCTGAAGCAAATACTACAGTAACAATTACTGGTAGTTTTGATTGTCCACCAGTTGAGAACTTAACTGCAACAATAAATTCAGATAATACTGTAACACTTAATTGGGATAATTCAGACCCAAGCTTTTGGTCCAGCACAAATATGACCTATTGGTTTTATGATGGCGACGAACAAATAGGTTCTGACTGGACCGACGGATTAACATCATGGACAACACCTATGCTTGAACAAGGAACTTACAATTTCGGAGTGCAAGTAGCTTATTACGAAAGTAGTTATTTTATTTGCAAAACCGATACTGTCTTTGTAGAAGTAAATATTACTAATGATTATACTTGTCCACCAGTTGAAAACTTGACCGCAACAATAAATTCAGATAATACTGTAACTCTTAATTGGACAATTCCAGAGTTACCAAGCACTTGTTCAGGAAAACTTTATTTTGAATTTTATCTTGGTACTGTTTCTATAGGATATGACGGTACTGATGATTTAACTTCTTGGACAACACCTATACTCACTGATGGTAATCATACTTTAACTGTTGTTATCTATTATTACAATGATAGTAACGATATTATTTGTTTTGCCGAAGCAAGTGTAACAGTATCAACTGATGTCGAAGAAATAAGATCTACTCTTTTCTCAGCAGAAATATTTCCAAAGCCTGCAAAAGATATGCTAAACATTGTTAGCGATAGCGAAATTATAAGCTACGAACTTTATGATGCAGTCGGAAGATTGATGCTAAATGACTCAAATGTATCTAACACCGAAAGCATTGTAAACGTTTCTTCGCTAAAACACGGAATGTATATGCTTAGACTTAATACTGTGAATGGAAGCGGAATGTTTAAAATAATTAAGAATGAATAATTAAGAATGAGTTGAAAGTTTATAAAGTTAAAAGTTTTAAAGTAAAGCCAAAACCGCAGCCTCTTTTAACTTTTAACTTTTAACTGCTGTATAATATATTTTAATTTTTGTTTTTTATTAGAGTTTATTGTATCTTTGAACAAAATTTAATTTTAATTTATATATATGAAAAAAGTATTAATTGCTACCGAGAAACCCTTTGCTAAGGAAGCTGTTGCTAGTATCGAAAGCATAGGACAAAAAGCGGGTTATCAAATTGTAAAATTAGAAAAATACACTTCAAAAGACGAATTGTTGAAAGCAGTTGCTGATGTTGATGCAATGATTATTCGTAGTGACAAAGCAGATAGAGATGTTATTAATGCAGGTAAAAATCTAAAAATTATCGTTAGAGCTGGTGCTGGTTTTGATAATATCGATTTAGAAGCTGCTACAGAAAAAGGTGTTGTTGCAATGAACACACCTGGGCAAAATTCTAATGCAGTTGCAGAATTGGCTTTTGGAATGATGGTTTATAATGCACGTGCAAGTTTTGGTGGAGGTTCAGGAACTGAATTAAGAGGAAAAACTCTTGGTATTCACGCTTATGGTAATGTTGGAAAATATGTAGCTAAAATTGCTAAAGGTTTTGGTATGGAAGTTTATGCTTATGACCCATTTATAAGCAACGAAGATATTCAAGCTGACGATGTAAAACCACTTACTTCTGTTGAAGAATTATACAAAACTTGCCAATATGTTTCTTTACATATTCCAGCAAACGACCAAACTAAAAAATCAATAAATGCTAACTTGCTAAAACTAATGCCAAAAAATGCTTGCTTAGTAAATACTGCTCGTAAAGAAGTTATTGACGAAGAATCTATAGTTAAATTTATGGAAGAAAGACAAGATTTTAGCTATGTATCAGACGTAGCTCCAGACAATGCTGCTGTTTATGCAGACAAATTTGCTGGAAGATATTTCTTTACTCCTAAAAAAATGGGTGCTCAAACTGCAGAAGCTAACAATAACGCAGGAGTTGCCGCTATTGAGCAAATTATTAATTTCTTCGAAAAAGGAGATATTAGATTTAAAGTAAATAAGTAGTAGAATTTTCATACGCAAATCTTTTTTATTATTAACTTCTTGATAATCATTTGATTATT
>ERZ795058.1075-NODE-1075-length-38493-cov-9.169780_pt1 | contig 38493 bp, 44 predicted proteins | sample MGYA00375142_ERZ795058 | MGnify/ENA primary metagenome ERZ795058 (study PRJEB30187, sample SAMN05720210) | activated sludge metagenome | isolation source: anaerobic digester from wastewater treatment plant | place: Japan | collected 2015-04-20 ... | reverse complement strand
CGTATGCAAGACCACGGATATTCGGTGAGATCAGGAAACATGCTTAAAATTCTGAGTCTCGTACATCGGGATAGTTTACGGGTTGAGCTTCGTGTTGGGCCAGGATCCCCTTTTCCACGTTGTCAGCGGCGGTCTCCTGCTGGGCGCCTTCTTCATGGCGACGGACTACGTGACGGCGCCGGTCACGACGCCCGGGCGGCTGATTTTCGGAGTGGGTTGTGGAATCATGACGGTGCTGATCCGTCTGTACGGCGGTTTCCCGGAAGGCGTGAACTATTCGATCCTGCTTATGAACATCCTCACGCCGCTTATTGACACGTATGCAAGACCACGGATATTCGGTGAGATCAGGAAACATGCTTAAAATTCTGAAATTGGCGTTCACGTTGACGGTTTTCTGCGTTGTCTCCGCAGGCGCACTGGCGTATGTCTTCATGTTCACGGGACCGAAGATCGAGTCCAATGCCAAGCTTGCCTTCGAGCGTTCCCTGAAGGAAGTCCTTCCGGGTGCCGAGACCTTCAACCCGGTGGGAAAGGAAGGCAGGATCTTCGAAGGCGTCGCCGCCGGCAAGCCGGTGGGCACGGCGGTTCTCGTTGCGCCGCGCGGATACAGTGGCAGCATCCGGATGCTGGTGGGCGTGGACGGAGACCTGAAGGTCAAGGGAATCAAGGTTCTCGATCAGCGGGAGACGCCGGGTCTGGGGACGAATATCCTCAAACCCAAGTTCCTGGGGCAGTTCATCGGGAAGAGTTCCGCCGACAAGCTGGAACCGAAGAAGGACGTGGAAGCCATCACGGGAGCGACCATCTCGACCCGCGGCGTCTGTGAGGGCGTCCGTGCGGCGCTGACGGGAGCGTCCGAATTCGCGAAAGGTGCAAAATGAGTCTCTGGAAGGATTTCAATCAGGGGATCGTGAAGGAGAATCCGGTCCTGCGTCTGATGATCGGGTTGTGCCCCGTTCTGGCCGTATCGAATACGACGATGAACGCCCTGGGGATGAGCGCGGCGGTGGCCTTTGTGCTGATCGGCTCCAATCTGGTCGTGGCACTGATCCGGAAGGTCACGCCGGACGAAATTCGCATCCCGATCTTCATCATCATCATCTCGACCTTCGTGACCATCATTGATTATGTGATGCAGGCCTATGCGCCCGTTCTTTACCAGGCGCTGGGTGTTTTCGTTCCCCTGATCGTCGTGAACTGCATCATCCTCGGCCGTGCGGAAGCTTTTGCCTACAAGAACCCCATCTTCAATTCGGTCCTGGACGGCGTCGGAATGAGCATCGGTTTTACGCTGGCGCTCGGCAGCATCGCCGTGATCCGGGAGATTCTGGGCGCGGGCGCCGTTCTGGGCATTCAGCTTTACGACCCCGCAATCGCGGCGACCATCATGATTCTGCCGCCCGGCGCCTTCATCACGATCGGCTGCATCATGGCATTCCTCAACAAGATGGAAAACAAGGTGATGTAGGGGGCCTATGGAACTCTTCGGCATTTTCTTCGCAGCATTTCTTATCAACAATATCCTGCTGATCCGTTTCATCGCGCTGTGCTCGTTTTTCGGAGTCTCCACGAACATCGGCACGTCGGTCGGCATGAGCTTCGCCGTCATTTTCGTCATGACGATTTCCTCTGCGGTGTCCTGGGCGGTTTATTATTTCATCCTGGCTCCGTTTCATCTGGAGTTCCTCCGCACGGCCGTATTCATCATCACGATTGCGTCCTTGGTCCAGTTGGAAGAACTGTACCTCAAGAAGATGATCCCCGCCCTGTATCGGTCCATGGGGATCTATCTGCCGCTCATCACGACCAACTGTGCGATCCTGGCGGTCGCTTTTCTCGCCATCGATTACAAGTACAACTTCCTCCAGTCGATGGTCTATTCGCTGGGGGTTTCAGCCGGATACGCCCTGGCCATGGTTCTTTTTGCCTACGTGCGTGAGAGGATGGCGATTGCCCCGATCCCAAAGTGGTTCCAGGGCTATCCGATCGCCTTTATTACGGCGGCTCTGATGTCATTGGCATTCCTCGGTTTCTCCGGGATGTTCGGGCTGTAAGGGGAAAAGATATTCTGCCGCCGCGGGTGCGGCAATTGGGATGAATCTATGCTGATACTTGCATCTATCGTTGTATTGGGAATCATCGGTTTCATTTTCGCCGGGGCGCTGGGGTTCGCCGCAGACTATTTCCGCGTCGAGGAAGATCCGCGGATCGCCACGGTTCTCGCCGCGCTTCCAGGCGGAAATTGCGGGGCCTGCGGCATGGCGGGCTGCCGCGACTATGCCGAGAAGGTCGTGCTGGGACAGGCTGCCGTGACGGCCTGCGTCGCCGGCGGATCCGGAACCGCGGCGAAGATCTCCGAGGTCATGGGCGTCGGTTGCGGAGAGGTGGAAAGGAAGGTGGCGGTCGTCCACTGCGGCGCCAAGGGGGAGCAGCGAAAGAAGAAGGGAAACTACTCGGGCGTGAAGACCTGCATGGCGGTGACGCTCGTGGACGGCGGCGGGTTGGCCTGCACTTACGGGTGCCTCGGCTACGGCGATTGCCTGGCGATCTGTCCTTTCGGGGCGATCGAGATGAGGGAAGGCCTGGCTTTTATTGATCCAGAGAAATGCACGGGCTGCGGGAAGTGCGTTTCCGCCTGTCCGCGCAAGATCATCTCGCTCCGACCCTATGACTTCAAGGTCGCCATCGCCTGTTCATCGCGCGATTCGGGGGCCGTTGTGCGGAAGATCTGTCCCGTGGGATGCATCGGCTGCAAGCTCTGCGTGAAGCAGGTCGCGGATGTCTTCAAGGTGACGGACAATCTCGCCTCCATCGACTACGCGAAGACTGGCATAGCCTGCGGCCCTGCCGTGGAGAAGTGCCCGACCAAGTGCATCGTGACGAGCGACTAGAAAAGGACAGACCGAGACTCTCTGAGAGGCAGACTCGATGGGAGAAAAGAGACCTGTAGGGAAGACCGCCCCGATGACCAGGAAAAAGGCTGGCTCGACGGGCGGATGGCATAAGGAGGATCGAAGCTCATGATAACGCGCCGCGACTTCTTCAGATTGACGGGACTTGCCGCAGCCGCTTTGGGTACGGGATATACCGCAGGCAAATGGATCGCCCCGGCAGAGGGGGATCGTTTCTCCATTTCAGGATTTCTGCCGGCGGACCGGGAGACGGTCACCGGCCTTGCAACGATTTTTTCCAGGAGAGCCGGAGCTTCCGGCCAGCCGGTCATCTTGGCGGCATCGCCGTGGAAGGAATGCATCCTGGCGGGCAGCCGGGCGGCCGCCGGCGAACGTCCGGCGAAGCGCCTCGCGGAGCCCGTCCTCTTCCGGATGGCCCCCCTGCCCCAGGGAATGCCGGCCGATATTCTTGTCGCCGACGCCCACACCGGCGTCTATCGTCCGGACGCCGACTTCACGGTGGCCATGGCGGAGTTTCGCCGCGGGCTTCAGGGGAAAACGGCGACGCACTTCTTCTCGGCGGAAGGCCGCGTCGGCGGATCGATGCACCTTTTTGCGGGCAGCGAACGCTATGCCGTGATCGAGAGTGAAAAAGGGATCGTCGATCGGATCCCCCTTGCGGCGTCGTACCGCAGCATATCGGTCGACGGCGCGCAGGGAAAAACCGGCATCGAGATCGCCGATGGCATGGTCTCCGTCCACTCCGCAAGCTGCCGGAACCAGCTCTGCCGGCATCTGGGCCCCATTTCGCAGGACGGCCAACTGATTGCCTGCGCCCCGAACAGGGTCATGATCCGGATTGAGGCGGCCTGAGGCTGTTCGCTGCCAAAGTTCGAGCCGTCCATGAAGAAGTTCTTCATCGGCATTACGATTTTTGCCGTTCTTTTCGCCGTTGGATTTTCCCTTTCCCGGAAGGAGACCTCCCGGACCGCGGTGTGGAAGCAGTCCTACCTCGCGCTGGGGACCGTCGTCCAGATCCAGGTGCGGCATGGGGAGAGGGGGATCGCCGAAGCGGCCATGGCCAAGGCGATTGCCGAAATTCGGCGCGTGGAGGCCCTTTTCACCGCTTGCGACCCCAAGAGCCCGATCGGGACTATCAATTCGTCAGCAGCAACATCGTTTTCGGTTTCACCGGAAGTCTACGGCCTGATGCGGCAATGTGACGCTTTCTGGAGAAGCACGTCCGGGGCGTTCGATGCCGGTCTGGGCGCCGTGAGCGAAGTCTGGGGATTCCGCCGGGGGCAGCCGGCTGTCCCCCCGGCGGAGAAGCTTCGGGAGGCCCTGAAGAAATCGGGATGGCGTCACGTCCGTCTGGAAGAGGGGAACCGGCTTCGCAGAACGGCGCCCGTGCAGTTCGATCTCGGGGCGATGGTCCCGGGTTATGCCGTTGACCGCGCCCTCGCGGTATTGAAGCGGGAAGGCATGGCCGAAGCACTGGTCGATGGAGGAGGCGAGATCGGCTCGACGGGCGGGGAGTGGATCATCGGCATTCAGCACCCGCGGACAAAGGGAGAGATGGTCCGCCGGTTGAAACTCCGCGGGCTGGCGGTTGCCACGTCCGGCGATTACGAGCAGTACTTCGAAAAGGACGGCCGAAGATATCACCACATCCTCGATCCCCGGACGGGGTTCCCGGCGACGGGCTGCCAGAGCGTAACGGTCCTTGCCGCCGACGATGCCGCGGCGGATGCCCTGTCGACAGGCTTCTTCGTGCTGGGACCCGAGGAGACGATGCGCTTCGTGCGGGAAATGCCGGGCGTGCACGCCATGGTGGTGGATGCAGCCGGCCGCATTCATGCATCGGAGGGATTTGCGGCATTCGTCGTGGAGTAAAAAAAGTGTTGGCACAGAGGTCCGGTTTCGGGTAGAAGAACGGGACCTCAAATCTGAACAGGAGACGCGAACATTGAATAAGATTCTTGAGAAAACGGATCTTTCGGACAGCGTGGTCAAGATGGTGATCGAAGCGCCCGAAATCGCCGGAAAGCGCAGGGCGGGCCAGTTCATCATCTTGAAGGTCGACGAAAAGGGCGAGCGGATTCCGCTCACCATCGTCGATTCCGATGCCGGGAAGGGGACCATCACGATCATCTATCAGGTGGTCGGCAAGACGACCGCGATCATGGCCGGGATGAAGGCGGGCGACGAGATCATGGATGTCCAGGGACCCCTCGGCAACCCCACGGAAATCGAGAATTTCGGCCAGGTCGTCTGCATCGGCGGCGGCGTCGGCGTCGGTGTCGTCTACCCTCTGGCGGTCGCACTGAAGAAGGCGGGGAACCGCGTCATTTCCATCATCGGTGCCAGGACCAAGGACCTGCTGATCCTGGAGAAGGAGATGAAGGAAGTCAGCGATGAGCTTCATGTGGCAACCGACGACGGCAGCTACGGGTTCCACGGGTTCGTCAGCACCGTTCTGCAGAACCTCATCGACAAGGGGGTCAAGATCGACCGGGTCTACGCGATCGGTCCCGTTCCCATGATGCGGGTGCTGAGCAACCAGACGAAACCCTACGGCATCAAAACGATTGTCAGTCTGAATGCCATCATGGTCGATGCCACGGGGATGTGCGGCGCATGCCGTGTGGCGGTGGCCGGAAAAACGAAATTTACCTGCGTCGACGGGCCGGAATTCGACGGCCATGAAGTCGATTTCGATCTGCTGACCAAGCGCCTGCGGATGTACTGCGAGCAGGAAAAACAATGCTATGACGCATACAGGTGTGAATGCCATGGAAAATAAGGAAAAAAAAGTGAAGGTACCCCGCCAGAAAATGCCTGAGCAGGCCCCGAAGGATCGGGTCCGGAATTTCGATGAAGTGCCCTTCGGTTATACGGAGGAATTGGCGATCACCGAAGCCAAGCGCTGCATCCAGTGCAAGAAGCCGGGTTGCGTGGCGGGATGTCCGGTGGACGTCAACATCCCGGGATTCATCAAGAAGATCGCGGAGGGGGATTTCTTGGGCGCCGCGCGCGTGCTGAAGGAGACCAACAGCCTGCCGGCCGTCTGCGGCCGCGTCTGCCCTCAGGAGGACCAGTGCGAAAAGGTCTGCATCCTCGGCAAGAAGGGTGAGGCCGTGGCGATCGGAAGGCTGGAGCGCTTCGCCGCGGACTACGAACGGAACGCCGGCAAGGTCAGCATTCCCGAACCGGCGCCGCCCAGAGGCCAGAAGGTCGCCATCGTCGGCGCCGGCCCCTCGGGACTCACGATTGCGAGCGATCTCGTCAAGCTGGGATACGAGGTGACGATCTTCGAGGCCCTGCACAAGGCGGGCGGCGTGCTCGTCTACGGAATTCCCGAATTCCGGCTTCCCAAGGCCATCGTGCAGGCGGAAGTCGATTACCTGAAGAAGCTCGGCGTGAAGATCGTGGTCAACGCCCTCATCGGCCGCTACAAGACCGTGGATGAGTTGTTCGCGGAAGGGTACGAAGCGATCTACCTGGCAGTCGGCGCCGGGGCGCCGGTCTTCATGAACGTTCCCGGCGAGAATCTGAGCGGCATCTATTCGGCCAACGAGTATCTTACCCGCTCCAATCTGATGAAGGCCTACCGCTTCCCGGAGTACGCCACGCCGATCGTGCGCGGCAGGAATGTGGCCGTCATCGGCGGCGGCAACGTCGCCATGGACTCTGTCCGCACGGCGCTCCGGCTGGGCGCGGAAAATGCCTATATCATCTACCGGCGCACGGAAGTCGAGATGCCGGCCAGGATCGAAGAAGTCCATCACGCCAAGGAAGAGGGCGTGCAGTTCAAGCTCCTGACCAACCCTGTGGAATACATCGGCAACGAGCAGGGCTGGGTGAAGGCGATCAAATGCCAGAGGATGGAGCTCGGCGAACCGGATTCATCCGGGCGTCGAAGGCCCATTCCGGTCAAGGGATCGGAATTCCTCATCGACGTGGACACGGTCGTCGTCGCGGTCGGCACGAATGCCAATCCCATTGTCCCCGCCACGACGCCGGGCCTGGAAGTCAACAAGTGGGGATACATCGTCACCAAGGGTGAAAGCGGCGAGACGAGCCGTTGCGGCGTCTACGCCGGCGGAGACATCGTGACCGGCGCCGCGACGGTCATCCTGGCCATGGGCGCGGGGCGGAAGGCCGCCAAGGCCATCCACGAGTACCTGTGCGGGAAGAAGAAAAAGTAGGATGGATCGGGAAAAAGAGAGGGGCGGAAGAATCTTCTTCCGCCCCTTTTTTCTTTTTGCATCGGCCGCCCGTTTCCGGCCGCCGTTCTCAGTGATGTTCTTCCATGGCGCCGGCGATGTACATCATGGCCAGCAGCATGAAGACGAGCGTCTGGATGACCGACGTGAAGATCATCAGCGCGAAGACCGGCAGGGGCACCAGGAGCGGCACAAGAAGGAGGACGACGGCCAGCACGATGTCCTCACCCATGATGTTCCCGAAGAGCCGCACGGACAGGGAAAGGGGACGGGAAAGATGGCTGATGATTTCGATCGGCATCATGAGCGGCGTGAGCCACCAGACGGGTCCCATGAACTGCTTCACGTATTTCATGCCGTGGACGCGGACGCCGACGATGTGCGTCATGACGAAGACGACGATGGCCATCGAAACCGTGGTGTTGAGGTTGGCCGTCGGAGATTCGAATCCCGGGATGAGCCCGATGAGGTTCGACGTCAGGATGTAGAGCCCCAGCGTCGCGATCAGCGGGAAGAACTTGCGTCCGTGAGGTCCCATGGTCTCCGTAAGCAGCCCGTCGAACCCGCTCACGATCACCTCCATCACGTTCTGCAGCCGTCCGGGGTAGAGGTTCAGGCGGCGGGTGGCCAGGTAGGAGCACAGCGCCAGAATGGCCATGACGCACCAGGCGTACATGACCTGGGCCGGGACATAATGATTTTCGAGAAACAATACGGGATGCATCAGTCTGTCGGGACCTCCTCAATCTGGTTTTTTTTGGACAGGAGCATCAAAACGACGGTCAGGGCGATGTTCATGATGACGACCGAAAGACCGATCAGAAGACCGATCACGTTGACGAGATCGCCGGTGATGATGAGGTAGAGGACCACCCCCGTCACGGCGAAGCGGAGATAGTATCTCCACATGACGGACGCGCGAGAGGCAGCGCCGGAGCGGCTCAGGAACACCTTCTTCAGGTCGCGGTGAAGCCAGTGGAAATTGACGATGCTGACGAGGCCGCCCAGGAGTACGCCGAAGGCGAACTTCTCCGAAACCAGGGTCAGGCCGGCAAGGAAACACAAGCCCAGGACGAGCCAGTTGGTCCATTCAAGCCTTTTTTGGAGCGGGTCTTTTGGGATGCGGTTCATTTCGTAAGCCCGTGATGACAGGCTGATCGTCCGCAAAGTACCTCTTGATCAGGACGTAGACGTTCCGGAACCCGGCAACGATTCCAAGGATCAGGAAGATCAGGGTCAGGTACGGACCCGTGCCGAACCTTCGGTCCAGATAGGCGCCGAGGTACAGCCCCCCGAAGACCATCAGGACCATGGCGATGCCCACGCTGCTTGCATAGGCCAGCTGGACGAAAGACTTCTTCGCGTCCTTATCCATCGGATGGGCGCCCCTGTATCATGCGCGGTGCCGAAAGTCAATGAAAAACGATGTCCATCAAGGGTGACCGGAGGTCAGGCCCGCCGGTTCCGATACCATTCGATGGTCTTCTTCAGCCCCTCGCGAAAATCGGTGTCCGCCTTGAAGCCGAACTCCCGGAAGGCCCGCCCGGTGTCCAGCATGCGACGCGGCTGCCCGTCGGGCTGCGCCGCATCCCATACGATCTCGCCCCGGAAACCGGTCAGTTCCGCGATCAGGGTCACGAGGTCCCGGATCGAAATTTCGAACCCCGGACCGATGTTGACGGGATCGCTCTTGTCGTACCGCTCCGTCGCCAGCACGATCGCTTCGGCGGCATCCTCGACGTAGAAGAACTCCCGCGTCGCGTTTCCCGTTCCCCAGACGACGACGCGGTCTTCCTTCCGCTCGACGGCATCGGCGCATTTCTTGATCAGCGCGGGGATCACGTGGGACGAACGGGGGTCGAAGTTGTCGCCCGGCCCGTACAGATTCACGGGCAGAAGGAAAATGGCGTGAAATCCGTACTGCTGCCGGTACGCCTGGGCCTGGACCAGCATCATCTTTTTCGCCAGCCCGTAGGGTGCGTTCGTTTCCTCGGGATAGCCGTTCCAGAGGTCCTCCTCGCGGAAGGGGACCGGAGTGAACTTCGGGTACGCGCAGATCGTGCCGATCGCGACGAACTTGCCGATCCGGTGCTGCCACGCCTCGTGCATCAATTGGGCGCCCATGATCAGGTTGTCGTAGAACAGCGTCGCCGGGTTTTCGCGGTTGTATCCGATGCCGCCCACCTTTGCCGCCAGGTGGATGACGATGTCGGGCTCCTGCTCATCATAGAGCCGCCGGATGTCCTCGATCCGCGTGAGATTGAACTCCGGCAGGTCCGCGACGGCGAGGCGATTGCATCCGCGGTCGCGCAGTTTCTTCAGAAGGTGCGTGCCGAGGAACCCCTTGCCCCCGGTCACGGTGATGCGTTTTTCCCTCATGGAGGATGCCCCCTTCCCTTGTCTTCGGTGGCGGACGAGTCCCGAACCCCCGCGGCGAACCGCCGGAGGTCTACAGGACGCGCCGGTTTCCGGAGGCGCCGTATCCCGCCTCGAGGAGCGTCTTTTCCTTCCTGGCCAGTTCCAGATCCGCCGCCACCATCATGTCGACCAGCCCGTCAAAGCTCACGGTGGGCTTCCAGCCGAGACGTTCCTTCGCTTTGGCGGCATTCCCCAGGAGCACGTCCACTTCCGTGGGCCGGAAATAGCGGGGATCGATCCGGACGAAGTCCTTGTAGTCGAGGTCGAGCCTCCGGAAGACCTTCTCGACGAACTCCCGGACGGAATGGGTCTCGCCCGTCGCAACCACGTAATCGTCCGGCCGGTCCTGCTGCAGCATGCGCCACATCGCCTCGACGTAGTCCCCGGCGAATCCCCAGTCGCGCCTGGCGTCGAGATTGCCCAGGAAAAGGCGGTCCGCGAGTCCCATCTTGATCCGGGTTGCCGCCCGGGTCACCTTGCGCGTCACGAAGGTCTCGCCGCGGCGGGGGGACTCGTGGTTGAACAGGATGCCGTTGCAGGCGAAGAGCTTGTAGGCGTCGCGGTAGTTGCGGACGAGGTAGTAGGCGTAGACCTTGGCCGCCGCGTAGGGGCTCTGCGGCTGAAAGGGCGTGGTCTCGCTCTGGGGAGGCGGGGCGGCCCCGAACATCTCGCTGGAAGAGGCCTGGTAGAATTTGGTCTGGATCTTGGTCTTGCGGACGGCCTCGAGAAGCCGCAGGGTTCCCAGCCCCGTGACGTCGCCGGTGTACTCCGGCATGTCAAAGCTCACGCGCACGTGGCTTTGGGCCCCCAGATGATAGATCTCATCGGGCTTGACGTCGTACAGGAGCTCGGTCAGGTGGCCGGACACGCTGAGATCGCCGTAATGGAGATACACACGCGCGTCGGGATCGTGAAAATCCCGGTAGAGATGATCGATCCGCTCCGTATTGAACGTGGAGGCGCGGCGGATGAGTCCGTGCACCTCATACCCCTTGCCCAGCAGGAGCTCGGCGAGATAGGAACCGTCCTGGCCGGTGATTCCCGTGATGAAGGCTTTTTTCATGCGCTTCTCCTTTTTGTGCGCCGCGCCGTTTTCCGGTGCGAACGGGGAGGAACGGGCGTCTTTGTCAGCCGGCGGACCTGCCGGCAAGGTGCGCCAGGGAAGTCCTGCAGGCCTCGGCCGTTCTCGCCAGCTCCTCATCCGAGTGGACCAGCGATACGAAGGCCGCTTCGAACTGCGACGGCGCCAGGTAGACGCCCTCCTGAAGCATCCTGCGGAAGAATCGCGCGAACCGCTCCGTGTCGCTGTCGAGGGCGGAAGCGAAGTCCCTGACCTTTCCGCCCGTAAAAAAGGCCGTGAACATCGAGCCGACGCGGGACACGCAGACGGGAATCCCGAAATGCCTGCACTGCCCCTCCAGTTCTTCGCACAGGTTTGCCGTCTTCCGATCCAGGTCCCGGTAACCCGAGGCCGAGGCCTTGAGGATCCTGAGGGTCGCGAGACCTGCCGCTATGGCCACGGGATTTCCCGACAGGGTCCCCGCCTGGTAGACGGAACCCTGCGGCGCCAGCATTCCCATGATGTCCTTTCTTCCGCCGAACGCCCCCACCGGCAGGCCGCCGCCGATGATCTTCCCGAGGCAGGTGAGGTCGGGACGGACGCCGAGCACGTCCTGATAACCGCCGTAGGTCAGCCGGAAACCGGTGATCACTTCATCGATCAGAAGCAGCGCCCCCCGCTCCGACGTCAGGCGGCGGATGTGCTGGAGAAAACCCGGCTCGGGAGGGACGACGCCCATGTTTGCGGGAACGGCCTCGACGATGACGCAGGCGAGTTCATCGCCGTGGGACGCGAATGCGGCTTTCAGGGCCGGCAGGTCGTTGAACGGGACCGTGATCGTCAGTTCCGCCAGCCGCGGAGGAACGCCCGGGCTGCCCGGAATCCCGAGCGTCGCCAGTCCCGAGCCCGCCTTGACGAGCAGGGAATCGGCATGGCCGTGGTAGCAGCCCTCGAACTTGAGGATCTTGTCGCGCCGCGTGAAGGCGCGCGCCAGCCGGATCGCGCTCATCGTCGCTTCCGTGCCGGAACTGACCATCCGCACCATTTCCATGGAGGGGATGGCCTCCGTGATCATGGCCGCCATCTCGATTTCGCTTTCCGTCGGCGCCCCGTAGCTCGTTCCCCGTTCGACGGCGGAGACCACGGCCTCGACGACGGTGGGATGGGCATGCCCCAGGATGAGGGGGCCCCAGGACATCACGTAGTCGATGTAGCTGCGCCCCTCGACGTCGACGATCCTGGCGCCGCGCCCTTCGCGGATGAAGAGCGGCGCCGCTCCGACGGAACGGAAGGCGCGGACGGGGCTGTTGACCCCTCCGGGGATGATCCGCTTGGCCTTTTCGTACAGTTGTGCCGAGCTGTCGTTCATGCGAAATACTCCATGCTCGTTTTTTTCAGTTCCTCCAGACTGTCGAAGATCCTGTAGTCGGCGACGCCGATTTCGGCGGCCAGTTTCCGGATCGCCGGTTCGACAGACGGGTCCCTGAAATGCATCATGCTGAAGAGATTGTACCGTCCCGCCAGCGGCGGTTTGCGCTCGTAACAGTGCGAGACCGCCGGGACGCGGGCGAGGGCGTTCCCCGCTTCTTCGATCCGGAGCGGAGGGACGGCCCAGACGACGAGGGCGTTGCGGACGTATCCCGCCCGTCCGTGGCGGACGATCGCCGCGAATTTCCGCACGGCTCCGACCTCTAGGAGCCTCCGGCATCCGCCGATCACCGCCGCCTCGGTCAGGCCGATTCGTGCGGCGATCTCCGCAAAGGGACGCCGGGAAAGCGGCAGGTCCTTCTGGATTTCCCGTGCAATACGAATCTCTTCACCGCTGAGCGTCATGGCTCTCCTTGCCGCCGTCCGAACCTACAAGATTTTCATAGTACGAAAGGCCCTGCAAAATCAAGCTCGCCGCCATCGCCGGCGGCGATTTCCGGCGTTCCGCCCTTGACAAGAGGCACAGCTTGCGCCTAATAACAATACAAGCTAAATAGGGGGGAGATGATCCGCATGCGGGAAAGGAACCCCTGCAGCGGACAGGAATCCGAAAAGAGGAAGGAGGTGAAGAGGAGTTCTTTTCAGGCAAAATCCCATACAAAAAGGAGACCGGTAAATGGACAAGACAATGCGCTTTTGTTGGTGGGCGGTGGGGATGGTGCTGCTGTCGGCAACGGCGGCCGCTGCCGCCGAGGCGGCTCCCGCAGGTGCGGTCGACTATACCAAGGCGATCGTCATCGGGTGCAGCCTGATTGCGGTCGGGCTGGCAATGGGCTTCGGCACCATCGGAACCGGCGTAGGCATGGGGCACGGCTTGAGCGGCGCCACGAATGCCGTGGGGCGGAATCCCGAGGCGCAGGGGAAGATCCTCCTGACCATGATGGTGGGTCTGGCGATGATCGAATCACTGGCCATCTATGCCCTCGTCATCGCGTTGGTGATCCTCTATGCCAATCCGCTGATGAAGTTTCTCGCGTAACGAATTTCGGTTTCATGGAACACAAAAGGGAGGGGAAGCGCTACCACGACTTTCACTCCCTTTTTTCATGACGATTCGGAGGAGGGGGAGATTTTCGCGCGGAGGGTCTTCTTCTCCGACCGTGCGCGTTTTGCCTGCAGCATCTTTTCCCGGGCGCGGCGGGACCGCCGGCGCTTCTGGCGGCGGATCTTCTCGGCAAGCTGCTTTTCTTCCGCGACGGCCCCGGTCTGCAGCGCTTCGATCCGATCGAGGAGGATCTTCCGGGCGAGGTACCGGTTCAGGAGTTGGGACCGCTCCCTGCTGCACTTGACGGAGAGTCCGGTCGGCACGTGGACGAGCTGGACGCAGGTCGAGGTCTTGTTTACGTTCTGTCCGCCCGGACCGGCAGACCGCACGAAGGTCTCGCGGAACTCGGTCTCGGAGACGCCGAGCCGCGCCATCCGTTCCCGGATGGCCTTTTCTTTTTCCACAGAAATGCTCATTGCCGGAAGACCCTCGTTTGCGGGGTACGGCCCGCGGAAACGCGGGACGATCGCGGGGCGGAAGACCGGACGGGTTTCAGAGGGTGTAGATTTCCTCTCCCACGAGACGGATCCAGTTCCTTTCCAGGACCTTCTTTCCCTCTTCGTACCGGTCGACGCCGAGTATCACGATCGTTTCCCTGCCGAACCGGTTGATCGTGGTGTAGAGGTAGTGGACGTTGATGTCGTTTTCCGCCAGCGGTTTCAGGATAGCGCTCATCCCGCCCGGATGAAGGGGTACCTCCGCGGCCAGAACGGGAGAGATCTCATAGGTGAACTGAAAGCTTTCCAGGACGGTCGCCGCCCTCCGAGGGTCGTTGACGACGAGGCGCACCACGCTCTGCTCCGCAGCGCTTGCGGCAAGGATCGCCTTGGCCGCGATGCCCTCGTTGTCCAGGATGCCGGAGAGCTTCAGAAACGAGCCCGGCACATTGTGCAGCGACACGGATATCTGCATGACGGCCATGGATCTCAGGCTCCCTTGCGTTCGAGAAATTCGTATCCCGCATAGAATGCCCTGCGGTTGGCCTCGAGGACGGACTTCTTCTTGCCGCCCATGATCGTCTCCAGGCTCTTGAGATACACCTCGGGCTTCACCAGCGCCGTCTGCTTCAGGAAGGCGCCCATGATGACCGTGTTGGCCGTCCTGGGGTTGCCGAGTTTTTCGGCGATTTCCGAGGAGGGGATCTCGTAGACGACGAGATCCTTCCGGCTCGGCCGGGCCTGGACGATCGACGAGTTCAGGAAGAGTCCGCCGCCCGCGGCGATCTTGTTCTGGAAGCTGTACAGGGAAGGCGTGTTCATGGCGACGACGAAATCCGGCTCGGACGCGATGGGTGATGCGATTTCCTCATCGGAGACGGCGACCGTGCAGTTGGCCGTCCCGCCGCGGACCTCCGCCCCGTAAGCCGGCAGATAGGTGACGTGGCATCCCTCGTTCATGGCCCCGTGCGCGAAGACATAGCCCATCACGAGCACGCCCTGGCCGCCGAAGCCGGAGAAGACGGTCTTGACCATCATGCCTCGCCCCTCCCCTTCGGGCTCCCCGAGTCCTTGATGAGTCCCGGCGGGAACGTCCTGCTCATGACCTCGTCGATCCAGCGGCAGGCCTCGACGGGCGTCATCTTCCAGTTCGTCGGGCAGGGCGAGAGGACCTCGACCATGGTGAATCCCGCCCCCGCGAGCTGATAGTCGAAGGCCTTCCGGATGCATCGCTTGGTCTTGAGGATGTTCGCCGGCGAGTTCACGGTGCAGCGTTCGACATAGACGGCTCCGTCCAGCATGCCCAGGATCTCGCTGATGCGGATGGGGCTGCCGTCGAGCCGCGTATTGCGCCCCGAGGGCGACGTGGTCGTCTTCTGTCCGAGGATCGACGTCGGGGCCATCTGCCCGCCCGTCATCCCGTACACGGCGTTGTTGATGAAGATGATCGTGATGTTTTCGCCGCGGTTCGCGGCATGGAAGCTCTCCGATGTGCCGATGGCGGCGAGGTCGCCGTCGCCCTGGTAGGAGAAGACCAGGCGGTCCGGCAGCATGCGCTTGAGGCCGGTGGCGAGCGCCGGGCCCCGGCCGTGCGGCGCCTCGATCATGTCGATGTCGAAATAGTTGTAGGCCAGCACGGCGCAGCCGGCCGGCGGGACGCCGATGGACGTGCCCCGGGCGCCGAGCTCGTCAATGACCTCGGCGATGAGCCGGTGCGTGATGCTGTGGCCGCAGCCCGGGCAGTAGTGAAAGGTGCTGTCCTTGAGGGATTGAGGCCTTCCAAAGACTTTCTTCATTCTGCGGTCCCCAAAACCTGGCCGTTCCCGGACGCCGAACCGTCCCGGGAAGCCCTTCAAGACTTCCCGATCGACGCCTCGCGGTCCCGGCAATACCGGTAGATCACGTTGGCCAGTTCCGCCGGTGTGGGCACGACGCCGCCCGGACGGCCGTGGAACCCGATGCGCGCAAAGCCCTGCAGGGCGAGACGCACGTCCTCCACCATCTGTCCCGCGCTCATCTCGAAGACGAAGAATTCCCTGACGCTCTCCGAGAGCCGTCGGAGTTCCGCCATGGGGAACGGCCAGAGCGAAATCGGACGGAACAGGCCCACCCGGATGCCCAGCGAATCCAGGCGATGAATGGCCCCCTTGGCGATCCGCGCCGCCGTGCCGTAGGCGACAAGGATCAGTTCCGCACCGTCGACCCGGTAGGCCTCGTAGCGGACTTCCCTGTCGGCGATGGCCTGGTATTTCCGCACCAGCTTCCAGTTGTGCTCCTCCATGGCCAGGGCGTCGAGGATCAGGCCGCGGATGATCTTGCTCCTGCCGCTGCCCGCGCCCGTCATCTTGAAGTCGTCGCTGTAGTCCCGCGGCGCTGGTTCCCTGAAGACGACCGGCTCCATCATCTGGCCCATCATGCCGTCCGCCAGGATCATCACCGGCGTCCGGTAGCGGTCCGCCAGGTCGAAGGCGTCCACGGTCAGATCGGCCATCTCCTGGCAGGTCGCAGGTGCGAGTACGGGCGTGCGGTAGTCCCCGTGACCGCCGCCGCGCGTAGCCTGGAAGTAGTCCCCTTGGGAGGGGCGGATGTTGCCCAGTCCCGGTCCGCCGCGCATCATGTTGACGATGACGCCGGGGAGCTCGCAGGCGGCCATCGACGAGATCCCTTCCTGCTTGAGATCGATCCCCGGACCCGAGGAAGACGTCATCGCCCGGGCGCCGGCGGCGCTGGCGCCTGCGACCATGTTGATCGCGGCGATTTCGCTCTCGGACTGGATGAAGACGCCGCCCTCGACCCCGCGCAGCCGCTCTGCCATGTACTCGGGGAGCTCGTTCTGCGGCGTGATGGGGTAGCCTGCATAGAACCGGCAGCCGGCGAGAACCGCCGCCTCCCCGATCACCTTGTTGCCCTGCAGGAGGACCTTATTCTTCACGGTATACCTCGATGGCGACCTCCGGGCAGACGACGGCGCAGAGCGTACAGCCGGTGCAGTCCCTGCTGTCGCCGGGGGAGACGGGGCGGTATCCCATGGTATTGTACTCCGGGGAGGGGGTGATGCAGCGCTGTTTGCAGGCGGCGATGCACAGGTGGCATTCCTTGCAGCGTTCCCGGTTGATCTCGATGCGGCCCTTCACAGCGACTCCTTCGTCTCGATCACAACGGACGCGAAGTTCTTGGCGCAGATCGCCCTGAAAGTCAAGCGGGAATTGCCCCGTCGAGAGTCATGTCAAGAGTTTTGTGTCAGATTTAAGAGGAAGGGTCTCGGTTGTGTTTTTAAAGTTTTTCATGGGCGAGGGGCCTTGAAAGCGTGGAGCCGCCTGTTGTACTGTCGAAGGCAGATCTTCTCGGGGGGAAGGCGGAGGGAGGGCACGTGTTCAGCGCACACCTGATCAACGATCCGTTCAGCGATCCGGGGGTCTATCTCGAATTTCAATACCGGAGAAGCGCACTCCTCTTCGACCTGGGGGATCTCCATTCCCTGCCGGCGCGGAAGCTCCTGAAAGTCGGCCACATCTTCGTGTCCCATACGCACATGGACCATTTCGTCGGTTTCGACCATCTGCTGCGGCTCTGCCTGGGCCGCGACCGCCATGTCCATCTCTACGGCCCCGCCGGCTTTCGGCGGAACGTCGAAAGCCGGATCGCATCCTACACCTGGAACCTCGTCGAAAATACCGCCAACGACTTTACGATTTTCGCGACCGAAGTCGACGCGGACCGCAGACGGACGACGGGTTTCCGCTGCCGCAACGCCTTCCGGCCGGAGCAGGTCGCGGAGGCGGACTTCAACGGCGTGCTCTTGGATGAGCGGTCGTTCCGCGTGAAGGCCGTGCAGCTCGATCACCGGATCCCGTCGCTGGCGTTCCGTTTCGAGGAAAAGAGCCGCATCAACATCATGAAGAACCGGCTGCTGGACATGGGGCTTCCCGTGGGCGCCTGGCTGACGGATTTCAAGGAGGCGGTGACGGCCGGCGCGCCGGACGACGCGCCCGTGCCCGTGATCCGGAAAGAGAGGAGCCGGATTCTGGAGGAGCGTTCCATGAGGCTGGGCGACCTGAGGGAAAGGATCCTGAAGATCACGCCCGGCAGGGTCGTGGCCTACATCACCGACGCCGTCGACAGCGAAGCGAACAGGCGCCGCATGGTCGAGATCGCCAGGGATGCGGACCTGCTCTTCATCGAAGCGGCCTTCGCCGACGAGGACGCCGAAAGGGCCGCGGAGAAATTCCACCTGACCGCGCGCCAGGCGGGTTCGATCGCGGCCGCCGCGGGGGCGCGCCGCGTCGTTCCGTTTCATTTCTCTCCGAAGTACGAAGGCGACGAGGAGCGGCTGCTGGGGGAACTGAACGACGCCGCGGGCGGGCTCGTCTGAAACGCCCCTTACAACTTGGCGACTTGAAACCCCTGCAGGCGAATGGCCACCGAGCGCTGCAGGAGATCGATCGACACGACGAAGAGTTCCTTCTCCGGATCGGTGCTGACCACGATCCCCTCGACGCCACGGAAGGGCCCGTCGACGATGCGCGCCGGTTCCCCGACGTGCGGGTACTGCAGCTGGAACGTCTCGACCCGCGATTCGACGATACGCCGTATGGCCTCGATCTTCTCGTCGGGAACGGGGATCGCCTCGGCGCTGCTCGGCCTGCCGAGAATCCGCACCGCGCCCGGCGTCTTCAGGATGTCCAGTTTTGTCTGGTTGTCCAGCGCGGCGACATCGACGAAGAGATATCCCGAAAACATGGGGAGGAGGATCCTCTTTCTCCGATCCTTCCGCCTGCTCCATGTCTCGACCTTCGGCAGGAAGGCGTGGAGCGACTTGCGGATGAGCCCCTCGTAGACCTTCTCCTCATGGCGGCTGCGCGTGTGAACGGCGTACCAGGACATACGGTTGATTTCCCCTTCGTTTGGTGCCAAGCTACCGCAGCACCGCAATTTTTTCAATGGGGAGTCCATATGAGGCTTCTGATCGACGGCCTCCGCTTCGCGCTTCGGGCGGAGCCGGACGGCAAGACTCTCGCGGAGAGAGTCGCATCCGTGCTCGGCGTGAGGCCGGAGGAGATTTCCTCGCTCCGCGTCGTACGCCGCTCGGTCGACGCCCGCCGCCGCCGCGAGCCCAGAATCGTCCTCGGATTGGAGGTGACCGTTCCGGACGGTGCGCACGGGGGCCCGCGAAAGGAAGCGGGTGTCTCCATCCGCAGCGCCGATGCCCCGTGGCATCCGCCTGCATCCCGCGGAAGGCCGCCGGGAAACAAACGTCCCGTCGTCGTTGGCTGCGGACCGGCCGGGCTTTTTGCGGCGCTGGCCTTGGCCATGGGCGGCTGTCCGCCGGTGCTCCTGGAGCGCGGGCGTCCCCTCGCGGAGCGCGCGGCCGACGTCCGCGAATTCTGGGAGCGCGGCCGCCTGAACCCCGAGAGCAACGTCCAGTTCGGCGAGGGAGGGGCGGGCGCCTTCTCCGACGGCAAGCTGACGAGCCGCCTCCGCGACCCGCGCGGCGACTGGGTGAAGAAGATCTTCGTGGAAAGCGGCGCCCCCGCGTCGATCCTGACCGACGCCAAGCCGCACGTGGGAACGGACAGGCTTCGCGCCGTCGTCGCGTCCCTGCGGAAGCGGCTCGTCGAGGCCGGGGTGGAGATCCGCTTCGGCGCAGCCGTGACGGGCCTCATCGTACGGAACGGCGCTGCGGCGGGCGTGGTCGTCGGCGGCGGCGAAGAAATCGCGGCGGAGAGCATTGTCTTCGCCGCAGGCCAGAGCGCCGAGGACACCTATGGGATGCTGGAGCGCAGCGGCCTGTCCCTGTCGGCGAAACCCTTCGCGATCGGCCTGCGCGTCGAGCATCCCCAGGATCTCGTCGATCGGATTCAGTACGGCCGCTGGCGGGAGGACCCGCAGCTGCCGCCCGCGGAATATTTCCTCACGGCCAGGCTCGACTCGCTGGGCCGCTCCGTCTACACCTTCTGCATGTGCCCCGGCGGCCAGGTCATCGGCTCCAGCTCCGAGGCCGGCAGGATCGTCACGAACGGGATGAGCAATTCGCGACGGAACGGGCCTTTCGCCAACGCCGCCGTCGTGGTCAACGTCCGGACGGAGGATTTCGACCGGGGGAGTCCGCTGGACGGCCTGGCCTTCCGACGGCGCTGGGAGGAAAAGGCCTTTGCCGTCGGCGGAGGGGACTATGCCGCGCCGGCGCAGCGCCTCGTCGATTTCCTGCGGGGCGAGGCGTCGCCTTCGATCGGGCGCCACAGCTTCCTCCCCCGCGTCCGTGCCGCGCGGCTCGACGACGCGTTGCCGCCCTTCGCGGCGGAAGCGATCCGGGAGGGCCTGAAGGTCTTCGGCCGGAAGATGCCGGGGTTCCTCTCCGAGGAAGCGCTCCTGATCGGCGTGGAGACGCGCACGTCGTCGCCCGTGCGGATTCTGCGGGGGCCCGACGGGACCGCCGTGGGGGTCGCGGGGTTCTACCCCTGCGGTGAGGGATCGGGGTACGCGGGCGGGATCATCAGCTCCGCCGTGGACGGGATCCGGGTGGCGGAAAGCATCCTGGCGGCGGCAGAGCGGACCGTGACGCCGGACTTCTCCCGCGCTTGAAGTGCGGCAGGGCGGGGACGAGACACGGGGTTCACTGCCGATGGCTGCCCGGCCGCTGCGCGCATTCCTTGATCGCCTCCCACAGCAGGTCGACCACGTGGAGGTTCGGGCTGTCCCTCCGGACCATGAGCCCCATTTCTCTGGTGAGCGGAGGGGTCCCGAAGGTCACGCAATGAAGCTTCGCGAACCGCCGCTCGGACAGGTAGAGATCGGGCACGATCCCGATGCCGACGTTGTGTTCGACCATGAGCAGGATGTTTTCGTAGGAGTCGAATTCCATCACGGGTTCCGCCTTGATGCCGCGGCGCTTCATCTCACGGTCGATCATGGTCTCTTCGAGAAGCTGCGGCTTGTGCCGCAGGTAGGGGCCCCTGCTCAGCAGCTCTTCATCCGTTTTCCCCCTGTACCGGTCCGGCGCAACCACGTAGAACCGCTCCAGTTTGTACGGTCGCCACAGGAGCTCCTCGGGAAGCTGAACCGGTCCGACGCCGAAGCTCGCGTCGAGCTTCCGGCTGACCACCTCCTGGGCCAGGTGTCTTGTCACGCCGCTGGCGATGACGAGACCGATGGTCAACTTGGGGTGCTTGGCCCTGAGAACGATGAGGGCATTGGCCACGTCGCCGGTGACGGCACTGCGCACATGGCCCAGGACCAGCTTGCCTCCGAGTTTCGTTTTCTGGTTCCGTCCCTTGTATTCGTTCCATTGCTGCAGGATCTGCCGCGTCACCGCGACAAGCTTTTCGCCCTCTTCGGTCAGCGTGACGGGCCGTCGCGACCGGTCGACCAGGGGCGTCCCGAACTCTTCTTCCAGGTCCTTCAGGTGCTGGCTTACGGCTGCCTGCGAAAGGTGGACCGCGGTCGCTGCGGCGGTCAGGCTGCCGAGTTCCGCCACGTAGATCAGGGACTTGACCTTGTCCATGTTCATGGAGACACCTCATCCGCCCGGCGAAAGCCGGGGTTCGGCCATCGAGATGGAGCGGCGGTCATATTATAAGGAAATCTTATAATTTCAATCAAAATATTCGATTTGCTTTTGACGAAGAGGGGTGTTTAAATTAATCCGTTTTTTGTCAGGATCGACAAACGGATCAACAGAGGATGTCCGCCATGGCCGAGACGACCCTCATCAGACCCCAGGACCTTGCCGGATTCGTTGCCGCCGTACTCGAACGGCTGGATGTGCCGCCTCCCGATGCGAAAACCGTGTCCGATTGCCTCGTCTTCGCCCACCTACGCGGCTTCGACACGCACGGACTTCCCTGTCTTGCCGGATACGTGGAATGCCTGGAGCAGGGGCGGATCAAATCCCGGCCCTGCATCGCCGTCGAGAGGCCCATGCCCTGGACGGTCCGTCTCGATGCGGACAACGGCCTCGGACACGTGGCGGCTCACCGGGCCATGACGCTCGCCCTCGAGGCCGCCGAACAGTTCGGAGTCGGGGCGGCGGCGGTGCGGCGCAGCAACCATTTCGGGGCGGCCTGCTGCTATTCCATGCTGGCCCTGCCCAGAGACTGCATCGGGCTGGTGACATCCAACGGCGGTGCCGCGGCCGCGCCGTTCGGGGCCCTGGAGCCCTTCCTGGGAACCAATCCCCTTTCCGTCGCCGTGCCGACGCTGGAACTCCCCCCTTTTGTCATCGACATGGCCACGAGCGAAGGCGCCCGCAAGAAGGTGCGCCAGGCGCTGTCGCAGGGCGTGCCCCTTCCCGTAGGCTGGGCGCTGGACAGGGAGGGCAACCCCACGACGGACCCGAAGGCGGCGCTGGAAGGCGTGATGCTGCCCTTCGGAGGCATGAAGGGATCGGCCATCACGCTGCTGCTGGACATCCTTTCCGGGGTGCTCTCCGGGGCGGAATTCGGCGGCCGGGTGCTGAGCGTCCTGACGAATCAGGAGCGGGAGTCCGGCAACGGCAACTTCATGCTCATCCTGAAGGCCGGCGCATTTCTTCCGGCCGGGGAGTTCAGGGCGCGGATGGACGATGAGCTGACGCGCCTGCGCGGCCTGCGGCCCGCCAAGGGAGTCAAGGAAGTCATCTATCCCGGATACAAGGAGCATTTCACGGAGATCTCGCGGCGCGGGCAGGGGATACCGCTGGCCGACGCGCTGATCGAGGAAGCCCGGCAGATCGGGAAAAGGCACGGGGTCGCCTTTCCTTTCTGACGCGCTCGACGGGATCGGCGCATCCGGCCGGCACCGGCCGCCGGGGCATCGGGGGAGTTGAAGGACAGATATCCCGCCGCCGGAGGGCGGCCGGGTGCTGCAGGGAATGGAGCATTCGCGGAGAACACAGCATCAAAAGGAGGTAGGAAAATGAAAGGGAAGAGAATATTCACCGTCCTGTTGTCGCTTCTTCTGATCGGCCTGTGGGGATCGGCTGCGACGGCCGCCGAGACCTATCCGGCGAAACCCGTCACCATCGTCGTTCCTTTCGCCGCGGGCGGGGCGGTCGATGTCACGATCCGGATCATCGCCGAAGAGGCGGAGAAGGATCTCGGGCAGAAGATCCTTGTCGTCAACAAGCCGGGGGCCGGCGCCGCCGAGGGGCAGGGGTTCGTGGCCCGCGCCAATCCGGACGGATACACGCTGCTGGCCATGACGTCGTCGGTCGTGACGAACACCCTGACGAAAAAAGTGGATTTCACCATCGATTCCTTTGCGCCCATCACGTTGTACTGCTTCGATCCCGAGGTGCTGTACGTCAACGCGTCGACGCCCTTCAAATCCCTTGAGGACCTGATCGCGGCGGGCAAGAAGGGCGTCGTCACGAACGCGACGCACGGTCATTCGACGTCTCACCACATCGCGTCGATGCTCATGGAAGAAAAGGCCGGCATCAAGTTCAAGTACGTGCACACCAAGGGGGCGACGGAACAGGTTCCCATGATCGCCGGCGGACACGTGCAGAGCGGACTCGGCGCTTACGGAGAAGCCAGGAGCATGGTGGACCAGGGCAAGCTCCGTCTGCTCGGCGTCATGTCCGAGGAGAGGGACCCCCGCATTCCCAACGTGCCGACCTTCAAGGAGAAGGGCTACCCGATGCTGTACGGCGCCTGGCGCGGCATCTCGGGCCCGAAGGGACTCTCCCCGGAAATCCTGGACAGGCTGACCAAGGCGTTCAAGGCCGCCCTTGACAAGAAAGAGGTGAAGGAAAAATTCGCCAAGGCCGACTACCCCATCATGTACAAGGGGCCGAAGGAGTTCGCGGCCTATCTGAAGGCGGATTTCGAGAGCAACAAACAGATCCTGTCCCAGCTGAAATAGCGCTGCGCGGGATGCAGGGCTCCCTGCCGGGAGGACCGTGCCATGTCTCGAGAAAAAAGCGCCCAGGGAAGGACCCCGCAGGTCGTCACCGGTCTTCTGATCTGGATCGTGGTGGCGGGGCTCATCGGATTCACGCGGGGTCTTCCCCTGATCCAGGAGGGAGCTCCCGGTCCGCGGTTCATGCCCGTTCTGCTTGCCCTGTGCCTGGGGATCCTGAACGTCCTGTACTTTGCGGACATCTTCCTCTCGAAGGGCGGAGGATCTCTGGTCATGCCCCGCCTTTCCGAGTTGGCGGGTCCCGCGTCGTATGTTCTGGTGGGCCTGTTCATGATCTTCTTCTGGGAGCGCCTGGGGGTTGTCGCCACCGTCCTCGTCGCCTCCGTCGGCGAGCTGAGATTCCTGGAACGCTACTCCTGGGGCAGGTCCGTCCTTGTCGGGGTGCTGATCAGTCTCACGACTTGGGTGCTCTTCCAGTTTGTCCTAGGGGTGCCGCTTCCGGCGGGAATTTTTTCCTGGCTGCTGGTCCGATGAAACCGGCCGGAGAGGGAATCCAGTGGATACGATCCTGCTGATGTTCAACGGTCTGGCCGTCGCGCTGACGCCCGTCAACCTGATCTTCTGCGCCATCGGCGTCGTCATCGGGACGACGGTGGGCGCGCTCCCGGGCATCGGCTCGGCGGGCGCCTGCGCCATCCTCCTGCCGGCAACCTTCAAGATGGGCCCCGTGACGGCGCTGATCATGCTCGCCGGCATCTTTTACGGGACCCAGTACGGGGGGACGATCACCTCGGTCCTGATGCGCGTGCCTGGCGAGTCCGCATCGGTGGTGACGATGTTCGACGGCAACCCTCTCGCCAGGCAGGGCAAGGCGGGCGTCGCCCTGGGGCTCGCGGCCGTCGGCTCCTTCGTCGGCGGAACGGTGAGCGTCATCGGCCTCATGGTGTTCGGGCCGCTGCTCGCCGACATGGCGCTGAAGCTCGGGCCCGCCGAATACTTTTCCCTCATGATCATGGCCCTGAGCCTGGTCGTCGCCTTCGCCGGCGAATCGATCGTCCGCGGCCTGATCGCCACCTGCCTGGGGCTGATGCTGGCCATGGTGGGGCAGGATCTCATGACCGGCCAGCCGCGGCTCACCTTCGGCCTCCAGCAGCTTCTCGACGGCATCGACTTCCTCCCCGTGGCCGTGGGGATGTTCGGCCTGAGCGAGATGATCGCGTTCTTCGAAAAGCGCAATCCCCTGGAGATCGTCAAGGCGGAGCTCGGTTTCCTGAAGGTGCTCCCGTCGCTGCGGGACCTGAGGGAATCGTTCTTTCCCATGGTCCGGGGGACCGCCATCGGGTTCTTCGTGGGGATCTTTCCCGGAGCGGGGCCCACGATCTCGTCGTTCCTCTCCTACGGCCTCGAACAGCGCATCTCCAAGAACCCCGAACAGTTCGGGAAGGGCGCCATAGCCGGCGTCGCCGGGCCGGAGACGGCGAACAACGCGGCGACGGGCGGCGCCATGGTCCCCATGCTGAGCCTGGGCCTTCCCAGCTCCCCCTCCACGGCGCTCATGCTCGCCGCGCTCATCATGTTCGGCCTCAAACCGGGCCCGACGCTGTTCAACGACGCACCCGACGTCGTGTGGGGTCTGATCGGCAGCCTCTACGTAGGCAACGTGATGCTGGTCGTCATCAACCTCGCCTGCATCCCGCTGATCGTCTATTTCATGGACAAGGTCCGCGGCTACCTGCCGATCATCATCCTTCTCCTTTCGGCGTTCGGTGTGTACAGCTACCGAAGTTCCGTATTCGACATCGGGATCATGATGGCCTTTGCCCTCGTTGGCTACGGCATGACCAAGGTCGCCATTCCCCTGGCGCCGGTCATCCTGGGGCTTCTGCTCGGCGGGCCTGCGGAAAACAGCCTCCGGCAGGCGCTCGTGCTGTCGGACGGCAACCCCCTGGTCTTCCTGGCGCATCCCATCTCGGCCGCGTTTCTCGCCATCACCTGCGCGTCTCTCCTGCTTCCGGTTCTGCTGCGCAAGAGGAAGGGATGACGGTCCGAGCAGCACTTGCATCCGGCAGCGTCCGTAAACGCAGACAGAGGAAGGAACCCCCCATGAATCTCGCCAGATTCCCCCGCAGAAGGTACACGGCCGGGCCGACGCCTCTCGAGAGGCTTCCCCGCTTCTCCGCAGCCCTGGGCGGTCCGAACGTCTGGATCAAGCGGGACGATCTCCTGGGGCTGACCGCCGGAGGAAACAAGACCAGGAAGCTGGAATTCCTGGTGGCCGATGCCCTGGCCCGCGGAGCGGACACGCTGATCACCTGCGGGGCCATCCAATCGAACCACTGCCGGCTGACCCTGGCGGCGGCGGTGAGGGAAGGACTGAAATGCCGGCTGGTCCTGGAGGAGCGGATTCCGGGAAGCTACGATCCCCGGGCCGGCGGCAACAATCTCCTCTACAGCCTCCTGGGCGCGGAGCAGCTCAGGATCGTGCCGGCCGACGCCTCCATGCCGGCGGAAATGGCGGCCGTGGAGGGAGAACTGGCCGCTGCGGGCCGGAAAGGCTACGTGATCCCCGGGGGCGGGTCGACCCCCCTCGGGGCGCTGGGTTACGTGGCCTGCGCTCGGGAGATCCTCGCACAGATGTTCGACATGGGGCTGGACCTCGACGCGGTCTTCTGCGCCAGCGGCAGCGCCGGGACCCAGGCCGGTCTCATCGCCGGTTTCCGGGGATGCGGCGCCGACGTGCCCGTCGTCGGGATCAGCGTCAGGCGCACCGGGGAAGACCAGGAGGCGCAGGTTTACAGCCTGGCCCGGGAAACGGCGGAGTTCGCAGGCCTCAGCGCCGGCATTCCCCGGGAGAGCGTCGTCTGCTTCGGCGATTATGTCGGGCCGGGATATTCCCTGCCCACGCCGGGCATGGCGGAAGCCGTGAAGCTGTTGGCGAGGACGGAGGGCATCCTGCTCGATCCCGTCTATACCGGGAAGGCCATGGCCGGTCTCATGGACCTCGTGAGGAAAGGCCGTTTCGAACGGGACGCCAACCTCCTCTTCGTCCACACGGGCGGTTCGCCGGCCCTTCATGCCTACAAAGAGTATCTATTTTCCCATTAGGAGAACAGCCATGTCGATTCTTGCCGACCACATCACGAAGGTAAAGGCGTCCGAGGTATCGCTGGTTTCGGCCAGGGCCCTGGAGCTGGAGCGCCAGGGGAGGGACATCGTCCGCCTGTCGGCCGGCGAGCCGGACTTCCCGACCCCGGACCACATCAAGATCGCGTGCATCAAGGCGCTGTGCGACAACAAGACGAAGTATCCGCCGGTCATCGGCCTGCCGGAGCTGCGCGAGGCCGTCTGCCTGAAGCTCAAGCGGGACAACGCGCTGGACTATTCCCCCGAGCAGGTCATCGTCTGCACCGGCTGCAAGCAGGTGCTCTTCAATGCCATGACGGCCACACTGAATCCCGGCGACGAAGTGATCCTGACGGCGCCCTACTGGATGACCTATGCGGGCATCGTGGAGCTCAGCCGGGCTGTGCCCGTGTTTCTTCCCACGCGCCTCCAAGACGGGTTCAAGCCGTCCGCGGAGGCCTTGGAGAAGGCGATCACCCCCAGGACGAAATGGCTGTTCCTGAACAGCCCCGGAAATCCTTCGGGGGCCGTATTCAGCGCCGGCGAGCTCGAAGCTTTCGCCGGCGTCCTGCGGCGCCACCCGCAGGTCTGGATCCTGAGCGACGACATCTACGAGTTTCTCGTCTACGACGGGATCAGGTTCGTGAGCCTGCTGAACGTCGCTCCGGATCTGAAGGACCGCTTCCTCGTGGTCAACGGCCTCTCGAAGGCCTATTGCATGCCCGGCTGGCGCCTCGGCTACGGGGTCGGCCCGGCGGAGCTGATCAAGGCCATGTTCAAGGTCCAGTCCCAGTCCACGAGCGGCGCCACCCATTTCTGCCAGTGGGCCGCGGTGACCGCCCTGACGGGAGACCATTCCTTCATCGCCTCGCACAACGCGGAGTACGCGCAGCGGCGGGACCTCGTGGTCGCCATGGCCAACCGGATTCCCGGGCTGAACTGCCGTCCGCCTCAGGGCGCATTCTACTGCTTCATCGGGTGCGGGGATTACGTGGGCAGGAAGGCGCCCGGGGGGGCCGTGATCTCTTCGGACGAAGACCTGGTCGGCTATCTTCTGACTGCGGCCGGAGTCGCCATGGTGCCGGGGACGCCCTTCGGGATGGCGCCCTACATCCGCGTGTCCTTCGCGACGGCGAGGCCGGAAATCGAGAAGGCCTTCGAGCGCATCCGGGAGGCCCTCGGCCTGCTGCGCTAAAGCTGTGGTGTCCATAGTCTCTCAAAATGATGCTTCGGTGGCGCGATTCCGCAAACAAGTGATTGAGACAATTCGTGAGGTTGCCCTATAAGCGATAATAGAGTATCTTAACGTATGCTATTCGAACGTCAAAAGCTGATTCTAGCATTGGTGAATGCCCTCGGAGGTGCGGTGGGCAGTATAGATTTTCAGAAGCTGCTATTCCTGTATTGCCTCGAAGTGGAGAAGACGCCTACCTATGAGTTTGTTCCGTACAAGTATGGCTGCTTTTCTTTCACATCTGATATAGACAAACAGCGATTGACGGAAAAAGGGATGCTCGTTGACGAAGCACGGATCTGGAAATTGACCCCGGCCGGAAGAACCGTAGACGTCAAAAGTTCCACGCGAATCTTGGCGCATCGCTTTGCGAAGCGATACGCGAGTCTGCGAGGGGACGCGCTCGTGGCCGAGGTCTATCGGAGGCATCCGTACTATGCCATTCGCAGTGAGATCGCAGGAAAGCTGCTTTCCGGCGATAAGGAAGCCCTGAAGGCGGTTACGGCGGCCCGTCCCCCGAAGAGCCACCCTGGACTTTGCACGATCGGCTACGAGGGGCGTACGCTGGAAGGGTTCCTGAACCTGTTGATTCGGGACGGAGTCACAATTCTGTGCGATGTGCGGCGAAATCCACTGAGCCGGAAATACGGGTTTTCGAAAGGAACGCTGTCGAGAAGTTGTGAGGGCTTAGGAATCCGATACGAGCACCTACCGGAATTAGGTATAGCGTCCGAAAACCGGCGGGAGCTAAAGACCCAAGCCGACTACGACGTTTTGTTTGATTCCTATACGCATGAAAGCCTTCCGAAGCAAGCAAGCGCGTTGAGAAAAATTGTCAATTGGATCAAAGAGGGCGAGCGGGTGGTACTGACCTGTTATGAGCTTTTGCCCGGACAATGCCACAGAACCTACGTGGCGAAGGAGTTGGAGCGAAGATTCGGAAAAATCTGTGCACCCAAGTGCCTGTGAGCGGACATGGCCAAGGAACGTATTCTTGTCACAGTCAAGACGTATCCGACGCTGTCGCGGAAATATGGTGAGACTGTATGTACAGCCGGCGTACGCGAGGACGGCTCATGGGTGCGACTTTACCCTGTACCATTTCGGCGTCTGGACGAAGCAGAGCAATATCGAAAGTTCGATTGGCTGGAATGCGATTTAATCAAGAACTCTGGCGATCCGCGCCCAGAGTCTTTTCGACCTGCAGATGTGAAACAGCTGTCCGCGGTCGATCATCTGGATACGACGGATAATTGGCGGGAGAGGCGACGGTTGCTGCTGAAAACAGCAGTGGTCTATACACGCCTTCAGACGCTGATCGACGCGGCCAAGGCGAATGCCTTGTCGCTTGCCGTCTTCAAGCCGTCGCGAATCATCGACTTTGTCTGGGAAGAAGAGGACCGCGAATGGGACCCGGCAAGAGTCGAGATTCTGCGTAACAAATCCCTGCAAGGTGTGCTGTTTGAAGAAGACGCTTGGCGGCAGGCATTCAGACTGATTGCGAAGCTGCCCTACAGCTTTTCTTATCGATTTGAGGATGTTGATGGAAGAGTGAGCGAGTTGCAGATTCTGGACTGGGAAATTGGACAACTTTATTGGAATTGTTTGAGGCAGTCTGGAAGGAATGAAGCTGAAGCACTATCAAAGGTAAGGACGAAACATCATGACGAGTTTATGACGAAGGACCTGCATTTTTTTCTCGGTACGACCCAGCAGTTTCATGGTTGGGCAGCCAATCCGTGGGTTATCGTCGGCGTCTTTCCCATACCCCACGAATATCAGACGGCATTATTCTGACATCATGTATGCCGACGTCGGCGTGTGAGAGCAGTCCGATTGAGGGGCCGTTCGCCATCTGTCTTGTCTGTGAGACGCGCAAGATCGCTGTTGGACTCCTGATAGAGCTCAAGAAATGAATGAAGATGAACTTATAGCCCACTTACCATACTACTATGAGCGCTCCCTCGATGTGTTGAGAGAATTTGGGGGGCCGTCGGTGTACTTTCACATCCAAGCGATTACGGAGCAGGCGTCGAATTTCTTATCTGACAGACACATCGAAATGATATACGCAACACTTGCCTCATGGGGCATGCATCGAATGGGTGATCCTGAAGAAACAAAAGCCAAAATGGTGGAATTCTCCGATTTCAAACAAGCGATTTTGAGTCATCGGGATGAACTGGGGCGTTATGTGTTCCTGAGAATGGATTCTTGCACGATGGAAGAATACAATAATTATATCGAGGAATTGAAGGAAATCTACTATGATCTAAGAGTATCGATTTCTGAGGCTACGATTGTTGCTCACTCAAAAACACTTGCTCACATTATTCCGAATCTGATACCGCCGATTGACCGTCAGTATACGATACGGTTCTTTACACAGGACGAGAAAGACTTCTTTACAGAGGCCGGTAAGTACAGGCCGATTAGCTTACCCAAAGGTATCGAAGCGCAGTTTGCCGATTTCAAGAAATATGTTTGCCGCATGAAGGCGCTATTTGATCGTTGCAACTGCCCACTCTTCAGCATTGAAAAGAAATCCTTCAATACATCCGCTCCAAAGATTATGGATAATCTCATTATGGCGTTTGTGAAAGACGTGCCCAAGCCTAAGAGACGATGATATTGTGGCAATCGGGACTTGCTGAAATGCAGCGTCAGGCGAAGCGCGCCTCGATGACGAGGTCGTCGCCCCGCTTCCGCAGGCTGTCGAAACGCAGCGGAAGCGCGTTCTCCATCCGGCGGATGTCGAGGTCTCCGACGGATGCGGTCCCTTTTCCCAGGATCTTCGGGGCCAAGATGATCACGATGCGGTCGGCGAGGCGCTCCCGCAGGACCGACGTGATGACGCCGCTTCCCCCTTCGACGAGCACCGAGGAGACGCCGCGCGATCCCAGCCGTCGGAAGAGGTCCTGCAGATCGGCGCCGCCCCGCCCGTCCCCTGCGACGGAAAGCACTTCCACGCCCATCTTCGCAAGCTGCGCTTCTCCCGCCGGTTCCCGCGCACAGGTCGCGGCGACGAGCGTCTTCGCACGGTGCTGGTCCTGAAAGACCCTTGCCTGCGACGGCAGGCGGAGAAGCGAGTCCACGACGACCCGCAGGGGGTTGCGCCCCCTGACGGACCGTACGGTCAATTCCGGATCGTCGGCCTCGACGGTGCCGGCGCCGACAAGGACGGCGTCGTGGACCGCCCGAAGATGATGGGCGAAGCGCAGCGACTCGGGGCCGCTGATCCAGCGCGCATCCCCCGCCGCCGTGGCGATCCTCCCGTCGAGGGTCTGGGCGAACTTCAGCGTTACGAAGGGTGCGCCCGTCTCCATGAATTTGAAGAAACGGGCGTTGAGCCGCCGGCATTCCTCCGCAAGGACGCCCACCGTGACCTCGACACCGCCCCGGCGGAGCGCGTCGGCGCCGCAGCCGTGCACGAGGGGGTTGGGATCGATGGAACCGATCACCACCCTCCGCAGCCGGCGATCCAGCAGGGTCGCGACGCAGGGAGGCGTCTTGCCGTGATGGCAGCAGGGTTCGAGGGTGACGTAGAGCGTCGCCCCTTTCACGGATTCCGTTGCGCGTCCGATCGCATCGATCTCCGCATGGCTTCCCCCGAATTTCCGGTGGTAGCCCTCCGCGATGACGCGCCCTCCCTTCACAATGACGGCGCCGACCATCGGATTGGGGCTGACGAAACGTTCGCCTTTTCCGGCGAGCGCGAGCGCCCGTTTCATGAACTTCTCGTCCTGCGTATGCATGGCGCGGATTCCTCGTGAGCGGGAATCTTACAACAGGCGCCGGGCGAATGCAAACGGCCCCGCGCGCCTGTCGGACGCGCCCTTCCCCGGGATGTCATCGGGAAAGATCGGGGGTGTCATCCCCTCTGTCTCTGCGGAGTGTTCACTTCATCCCGCCGCCGGCAAACGGCAGATTCGGAAGGAAGAAACCCGCAATCGCGACCGAACCGATGATCGACGCGAAGACGATGAGCCACACCATCTTCCCGGAATCCCATTTCTCGGCGAACTTCGTCGCCGAGAAGACAAAACCCAGCAGGACGAAGAGAACGAGCACCATGGTCCCATGGGTCGTCCAGTGATGCCCCATCGCGGCCTTCATTGCGTTCATCAGCGCCGGGTTCGTTTCCTTGACGAGCAGGAGAATGGCGTTGAGCAGGCTCGTCACGGCCACCGACAGGCCGAAACCGGCCGTGTATTTGTCCATCTTGCTGTTCGTCATGATCCTCACCTCCCCATCAATCCGATCGAAAGGCCCTTGGAGATGATCCCTCCGGCACCTTCCATGAAGAGTCCGAAGAGAACGGTCAGGGCGGAGATCGTCAGCAGCAGCTTGCGGGCGCCCGCGTCCCGGCACACATCGTTCCTGTAGGCCACGATCGGGGCGTAGATGCCGAGCATCAGCGGAACGAAGAAGACGTGCTCCTTGACCTCCATGAAGAAGGCGTGGGCCCAAGCCCACTGGCCGGCCTTGATGATGTCGCGCTCGGCGCCGTAGAAAACGACGTACCAGTAGCCGCCGATCAGGTAGGAGAGGACAAGAAAAACCGCGACCGCCATGCTGAGTTTCTTGATCCTCTCGAGATTCGACTCGCATGCGTTCAAGGTATCCGTGAAGAGCGCGACTGCGCAGAGGATGCCCAGGACGCCGAACATCACGTGCGAAAACATCATTCCTTGGACAAACATTTCCGTCCTCCTTTCCGGAACCGGGTCGGTTTGCCAGGGCCGGGAAGCCAGCCTGGGCCTAGGAATATCAGTATTCCTCATCCATGGCGTTTCCCATCAGTGGAAACCTCAAAAGGGCCCTCCAAATCCATGAATGTGCACCGTCCCGTGGATGACGGTCCGTCGGCAATGCCGGATTCATGGAGAAGAGGGAAAAGCGGGCGGGACCGGCCTGCCGCTTTCATCCTTTTCGCCCCCCGATTTCAGGGGTAGGCCTATTGAAGATCGGAACCGGACTGGACATACAATGAAAAGCCGGGCGGCCGCGCGAGCGGGCCCGGGACATTTCAGCAAGGAGAACGCATCATGGACGGACAGGAGACCAAGATGGACATGGAGGCGGCAATGGCGCTTTACAGGAAACTGGGAACCCCCGGCGCCCCACACAAGATGCTCGCCCGTCTGGCCGGAAGCTGGACCGCGAAGATCAAGTCCTATATGGAGCCCGGCAAGCCGCCCGCGGAATCCACAGGCACGTCGGAAAAGAAGATGGTCTTGGGCGAACGCTTCCTTCAGGAAGAATTCTCCGGCGACATGATGGGACACGCGTTCGCCGGCATCGGCTTCACCGGCTACGACAATCATGCGATGAAATACCTGTCGACCTGGATGGATTCCATGGGCACGGCCATCCTGTTCTTCCAGGGGACTGCCAGCGCCGACGGCAAGGTCATCACCCAGGAAAACTGGCACGACGATCCCCTCAGGGGCCGCATGAAGTGGCGCTCGGTGACCAGGATCGTGGACGACAGCACCGTCGTTTTTGAGATGTACGGCACCGACAAGACGCACGAAGAGCGGAATGTGATGGAAATCGTGTACACCCGGAAAACGTGACGGCAACGCCGGTCCGTCCGGGCGGCCCGCAGACAGCGGAGAGATCCGACGTACGGACGGGAGGCCGCGACGAAACCGGCTGAAGAGGATCCCCGAACAGGCCTCCCGGGCTCCCGATGATCCGGGGCGGGGCGGCGCCGTGATGAAGACGGCTGCAAGGCGCGGCGGAAGTCCCTAGGCGTGCCTGCCCAGAAATGTCCGGATCGCGCCGACGACGCCGGCGGCGTTGTCAAGGGGCACGTGATGGCCGCTGCCGCACAGTTCGACGATTTCCACCTGCGGGCACCGCGCCCTGATCTCGGCGGCGACGACGGGGCTGATGCGGGTGCTGCGAGATCCCTTGATCAGCAGGGCCGGGATGGTGATTCGTTCCCAGCAGGGCATGCCGTCGACGGCATGCCGGTCCCTGTAGACCCTGCGGTCGACCTTGTGCCGCCAGCGGCCGTCGGCTGACCGGCGGGCGCTGTACCCTGCGAGGTACGCGACAATCTCGGGCCGCGTGTACGTGCTGCTGGGGTGCAGGCGATAGCGCGCGACGAATTCCTCCAGCGTATCGTAGCTGCCGCCCTCGCGCGATCCGACGGAGCGAAGCACCGCGACGCGCTCCTCGCTGATGCGCTGCATCGAATCGATCACAACCAGCCTGCTCACCCGCCCCGGATGAGCGGCGGCGTACAGGAGCGACACCATTCCACCCAGCGAGTGGCCGACGAGGACGAAATTCCTCAGATCGAGCCGGTCGACTACCTCGGCCAGGTCCGAGACGAGCCGCGGGTAAGAATAGTCCGGCGGATCGGCCCAGGCGCTGTCGCCGTGGCCGCGCTGATCCAGGGCCAGCACATGATAGTCCGCGGCAAGACCCGGTGCAACGAAATCGAACCAGTGCGCGTGCGCGGCGGCGCCGTGCAGACACAGCATGGGCGGCCGGCCGGCCGTCCCGTAATCCAGGTAGTGCAGCCGTACGCCGCCGGCCTCGACATGGCCGCTGACGGAATCGGCCGGCTGGTCGGCCGGGCCGTGACAGACCGCATTGTTTCCAGCATTTGAAGCCATTTCGGCCTTTCCCCTCGCAGCGCAGATCGCAAGCACTTCCGGACCCTGTACCACATCCGCGGAAGGATTTCCGCCATTTTGAAGGAGCCCCCGCCGTAGTTCCGGAGGATGGCCCAGGCTTCGGACCGCGTCTTGGACGGCGGACACGGCGGGGAGGCGATTGCCGGCCTCCTGGTGATCGCACTCCCGCTCGTCGCCGTCCTGTGGCTCATGGACAAGAAAATCTTCATCCGGTGACGATGCACGCCGGGTCGTCCCGGCCCGTGCCAACGGAAGCACACCGACGGGCATGCAGCCGGTCTTTATTAATGGCGGCGGTAGTGGTAGTCTTCGCAAACCATGCGAGTCGCCATCTACAACCTTCACAACCTGTGCGAGCACAACACGCTGTTTCTGTCCCGGGCACGGCGCTACCTCGAGCTCAACGGTCACCGTGTGACCGGCGGCCCGTACGGCGGAGAGGAAGCGGATCTGCTCCTCGTCGGCGGTTGCGCGGTGACCGATGCCATGCGCGCGCGGTGCGAAGAGACGATCCGGAATATCGTGGCGCGCCGTGAGGGGACACGGCTGGTCGTCTTCGGCTGTCTCGCGGCCTTTCCCGAGGGATTGTCATCGGCCGGAGGCCTCGGGGATCGGGTCCGGTTCATCCCCTACCGGGAGAGCTGCCGGCTCGATGAACTGATCGGGGCGCGGATTCCCTTCGACAGGGTCAGCGTCAACCGCCTCGAGGGGCACGTCCCCTATCAGCCCCGCATGGGGCCCGACGACTCCTATGTGCTGATCGCCCAGGGTTGCGTCAACGACTGCAGTTACTGCACGATCAAGAAGGCAAAGGGCGCCGTCGCGAGCCGTCCGGAGGCGGCGATCGAGGCCGAGGTCCGTGACCTGTACGACCGGGGAGTCCGCGTCGCGACCCTCCTTGCCGACGATTGCGGCTCTTTCGGCCTTGACATCGGCTCCGATCTGCCTTCGCTGCTCGGCCGCCTCGCCCGGTCGGTTCCCGGCATGCGCTACAAGATCTATACGATGTTCCCCGCGCTCTTCCTGCGCCAGGCGCGGCTGCTGGAACCTTTTTTCGCCGGGCACCGGATCGCCTATCTGTGCCTTCCGGTCCAGTCGGCGGCCCCGCGGATCCTGGACCTGATGAACCGGCGCTACGATCCCGCCGAACTGGCCGAGGCCGTCGCGCGGGTCAGGCGTCTGGACCCGGCGGTGTTTCTCTACTCCCATTTCATCTACAACTTTCCCACCGAATCACGGGAGGAATTCGAGCAGAGTGTCGCCTTCGCACGGCACTTCGATTCCTGCGTGTTCATCGGTTACGGCGAAAACAGCGGGACCAGGGCAGCGACCCTTTTCCCGAAGTGCGACGGCGAGTCGCTTCAGGCCAGGACGCGACATCTCGAGGACCTGGTTCGCGACCGCCGACTGGCCGCCTTTGTGGTGCCCCGCACGTAATGCGGCCGTCGGGAACGGAGCGTCTCTTGACTGCACATCGATCGACCGAAAATGCTGCTTCGCCCCTGCATGGGAGTCCCGCGCAGCGCGGCGGCGTCTTTCTGCTCGATCCGAGCAAGCGCTGTGAGCCGAGCGCCTATCTCTTCACCAGGGCGGTGACATTCTTTCTGGCGAACGGCTATACCCTGGCCGGGAACATCGACGAAAGCGACATCATCCTGGTGAATTCCTGTTGTGTCACGGAAGACAAGATCGCTTCGTCCCGGGCGGCGCTTGCATTCGCCGCGGAGAGGGCGCAGGGGAAGCGGCTCGTGCTCTTCGGCTGCATGGCCGGGCTTCCCCTCACGGACCTGAAGCAGGAAGGCCTGATCCGCATCGGCCCCGGAGACCTGGCGGAGCTGGGGCGGCATTTCCCCCACGAGGTCCCGGTCGACCGGGTCGCCGTTCATCGGCTGCCGCCGGCTTTCTATGAACCGGGCCAGGGGCTGGGACACCAGGATTATTTCGTCATGATCGCCCAGGGATGCTCCAACCGCTGCTCCTACTGCAACATCCGGCGCGTGAAGGGCCGGGTCCGGAGCCGGCCGGCCGAAGCGATTCTTGCGGAAATCCAAGCAGGCATCGCGCTGGGGGCGGAATCGTTCGTCCTCCTGGCCGATGACTGCGGCAGCTACGGCCACGACCGCGGGACGGACCTGGCGTCGCTCCTGGAAGGACTCGGCGCCGCGGGGGAGGGGTTCCGGGTGAAACTGGGCTATCTGTTCCCCCGTTTCGTGCTGAGCCATTTCGACCGGCTTCGGAAGGTCTTCGAGACGGGCCGGATCGCCTACGTCAACATCCCGGTGCAGTCCGGATCGCAGCGGATCCTCGATCTCATGAACCGCCGGTATGCGGCCGGCGAGGTCAGGGACGCCGTCCGGCGGCTGCAGGCGGCAGCGCCGCAGACCCGTTTTTGCACCCACATCATGGTCAATTTCCCCACGGAGTCCGAGGGGGATTTTCTCGAATCCCTGGCCATTGCCGATGCCTTTGAAACGGTGCTGTTCCTGAACTATTCGGACAACCGGGGGACGGCCGCCGCCGGACTCTTCCCCAAGGTGGGCGAGCGGGAGGCCCGCCGCCGCCTGGACATGGCGTCGGATTACGTGAACCGCAGGGGGCGGGGGAGCGGCGCCGTCATCAGCGATTTCGATTGCGACCTTCCCTACAACCTGTCGCGGGAGGCGAGGGACTGATCATGGGCCTGCCGGTCATCAAGGTGGTGCAGCTGACGGTGACCAACCGGTGCCAGTGCCGCTGCCGTCACTGCGGGGTCGCCAAACTGCGGGAGGAGATGAAGGAGGAACTCCCGCTGGAGCGGATCGACCGCATCTTTGAAGACCTCCAACTCGCCGGCTGCCTCGTGGTCGATCTCTTCGGCGGCGAACCCACCCTGCGGGCGGACCTTTTCGAAATCATCAAACGGGGCAAGGCCCGCGGGTTTTCCATGTCGCTCGAGACCAACGGGTATGTTATCGACGGCGCCTATGTGGACCGTCTCGTGGCGGCGGGACTCGACCAGATCTATCTGAGCCTCGACGATTGCCGCGCCGAGGTCCACGACGAGATCCGCGGCAGGAAGGGGAGCTTCGCCCGGGCGGTTCGCGCCCTGGAGCTGGGGGCGCAGGCCGGGATCACCATGCATGTTTCCATCGTTCCCCCGGGCCGGGACTTCTTCATCGGAGGCGGGATGAACCGGTTCATGCGGTTTGTCCTGGACCACGGCGCCCGGCAGGTACGGGTCCTGCTGCCCCGCTTCGCCGGGGATTCGATCCGCGCCGGCGGCCCCCTCTACGCCGGCGAGGAGAAGTTCCTCTTTTCCCATGTGTCCGCCGAATACCACCGGTCCATCTACGTCCATACGCCGGGGACGCCGCCGGGCGGGAAGAATCTCTGCACGGCAAAGCAGGTGTTCTGCCACATCATGAGCAACGGCTGGCTGACGCCCTGCCCGTACTTCCCCCTGGTCTTCGGAGACGCGGTGCGGGAGCCCATCGTCGATGTCTTCGAGCGGATACAGTCTCACCCCCTGGTGCGGCTGGGCGGCGACTCCTGCCCCATGAGAAACCGAGAATATATCGACGCGAACCTGCGCCGGCTGGGGCTCGACCGCCCCTTCCACCCCATTGCCATGGAGAACCTGATCGACATCGGCGCGCCCTGCCGGACCGGATGCGCCGACTGCACCTGCGGCCGGCGGACCGGGCGACGGCCCGCCGAAGAGATCATCCGCGAAATCGAAGCGCTGGCGCCGCAATATACCAGGGTCGAGTTCTACGGCGGCGACGCCTTCGGACACGACGATCTGGAGAAGATCCTCCGCCGCGTTTCCCGCAGCATGAGAATCCTCCTCTGGACCGCCTGCGGCCCGCCCGCCGCCGATGGGGCGCTGATGGACCGGCTTCGGGCCTTTCCGATCGAAGCCGTCAAGATCCGCCTCGCGCTGCCTCCGGGAGCGGGCGCGGACGGCGCCGGCCTGACGGCGGCCCTCGAAAAGACGGCGGCCCTGAGTTCCCGCGGGTTCCCGGTTTATCTCCATGTGCCCGCCGACCTCATGGATGCGATTTCCCGCCCCCTGGGAAAACTGCTGTACCGGACA
>ERZ795058.1065-NODE-1065-length-38773-cov-5.733328_pt1 | contig 38773 bp, 30 predicted proteins | sample MGYA00375142_ERZ795058 | MGnify/ENA primary metagenome ERZ795058 (study PRJEB30187, sample SAMN05720210) | activated sludge metagenome | isolation source: anaerobic digester from wastewater treatment plant | place: Japan | collected 2015-04-20 ... | reverse complement strand
GCAATCCCCTGGTTGCGAGCGCAGCGAAGCAATCCCCTGGTTGCGAGCGCAGCGAAGCAATCCCCTGGTTGCGAGCGCAGCGAGGCAGCTCCACGTCGGGCATTGGGGATTGCTTCGTCGGCGGCTGCGGCCGCCTCCTCGCAATGACAGGCCAAGGTTCTGTGCTGGGCACAGGGTTCCGAGACCCTGGGTTACTCGCAATGACAGTCAACACAGGAGGCTGGCGATGGAAAGCGACCGCGACCGAGCCATCCGTCTGGCCCAGGTGCTGTTCCGTGAGCGGCAGGCCCAGGGGATCGACATGTCGGCGGGGCCATGCCTCGCCGAGGAGATCATCCCCGGCTGGTGCGTCGACGTGGCACATTCGCCGCGCGAGGAGATTGACAACCTGCCGCAGAACCAGTGCGCATCGTGGCGGGCGGGCCGCGTGCACCACTTTGTGGAGCTCGACGCCGAGGGCAACGTCATCCGCGCCGTCTGACCGGCTGAGCCTGGACCTGACAGGTCTTCTCGTTCTGGTGGCACGGTTCTTGCCGATACGACACCAGATGCGCATAGAGCGCACATTGCGCCGGCCTCCCGCAGACGGGGCCTGCGATGGCCTGCCCCAACGCGGGTCTGGCGCCCGGCAGGGCATCGGCCGGAGCTGCGGTTGGGCGGGGTCCGCGGGAGGCCGGCTGCGAGAAGAGGAACGCGTTGACGATGCGAGGCTCGGACGCAGGTCCGACGGCGGCCGGGCCGCCGCTGATCGCCCTGGGCGTTCTGTTGGCGCTGCTGGCGCTGGCCATCGTTGCCGGCTGGGTGTTGCCCGGCCCGGCGGCGCTGATGGCCCCGGCGGCGCTGCAGCCGGTCGAGGGCCTGATCACGGTTGACGGCGCCTCGGCAGAGCCCGCAGGCCACTTTTACCTCTCGACCCTGCACCTCAGCAGCCGGCCGCGCCTGGGCCAGTACCTGCTCGCCCGGCTGCAGAGCGATGTGGAGGCCGTGCCCCGCAGCCAGGTGCTGCCGCCCACCCTCGACGAGGCCGAGTTCCAGCGCCAGCGCCAGCGCCTGCTCACCGAGAGCCAGTGTATCGCCGAGATTGTGGCCCTGCGCCAGGCCAAGGCACCGGTGACTGTGCATGACGCCGAGGTGCGCGTGGTCGCGACCATCGCCGGCACGCCGGCCGCGCTGGAGCTGCAGCCGGGCGATGTCATTGAAGCGGTCGACGGCGAGACGGTGCGGGCGGCGGCCGAGTTGGTCAGCCTGGTGCAGGGCCACGTGACCGGCGAGCCGCTCACGCTGCGCGTGAACCGCAGCGGCCGCACGAGGTCGGTGACCTTGCCGGCGCTGCGCGGCCCGCTCGACACCGAAGGCCCGGTGCTGGGCACGGTGCTGGCCACCGCCGGCCTCAGCTACCAGGCGCCGGTGTCGATCGGGCTCGAGGCCGGCCAACTGCCCGGCGGCCCGTCGTCGGCGCTGATGTATGCACTCGGGGTGTTCAACGCCCTGGTGCCAGAGGACATTACGCGCGGCTACCGCATCGCAGGCACGGGCACGCTGCGCCTAAACGGCACGGTGGGGCCGGTCGACGGCGTGCGGCTGAAGGTGTGGGCCGCGGAGCAGGCGGGCGCCGAGTACTTTCTGGCCCCAGCCGACGATGCCGCCGCCGCCAACGCGGCCGCACGCAGCATCAAGATCATCTCCGTGCGCAGCTTTGGCGATGCCGTCAGCGCCCTGCGCAAGATCGATATGAACGACAGCCCCGGGCTGCAGATCGTCCCCGCCCGCGGCGACACCACCCTCGCCTGGCTAAAGTAGGAACGATTCACCGCAAAGGCGCAAAGACGCTAAGGAAACGCCAAGGGGTTGGTGAATCCTCCCCCTCCTTGGCGTTTCCTTAGCGTCTTTGCGCCTTTGCGGTGAATCTTGGTCTATTCGGCCCTCTCGACGACGATGGTGCATTCGGCCACCAATGCGGCGATGGCGCCCACGGCGGCGAGGGTTGGGGCAAAGATCGCGCCCACGACCCCCAGCGTCAGCGGGAACTCGGCGATGATGCGCCCATCCTGCTTGATGAGGACGCGGCGGATGTTGCCCTCGTGCAGCAGCTCCTTGAAACGCTCCAGCAGCTCGCTGCCCGACACGCGGAACTCTTCGCGGCGGATACGCTCGCCCCCTGGCGCCCCAGCGCCTCCTGGCGCGCCTGTGCCTGTGCCCATGGTTGGCTCCTCCCCCTGTGGCGCCTCGCCCGGGCGGCCGCGCGAGGCAAAACGCTGCCCCAGCTCGGCGTCAATGCGGGCGCGGTAGCCGGCGGCCACGGTGCTCCAATCGGCGTCGGACGGCGCGCCGACCGACCGGCCCAGCCCGGCGCGCACGCGGGCCGCGACGTGGCGGCCAACCTCGTCCCAATCGGCTTGCTCGCCGGGCGCGACGCCGCTCCAGCGGGCGGCGCGTTCGCGGATGCGCGCTTCGATCTTGCGGCCGACCGCGTCCCAGCTATCGGCCGGCGTGGCGCCGGCCCAGCCGCCAAAGGTTATCTTGGTGTGGCGCTCGACGCTCTGGCCTACCTCGGCCCAGGTGGCACCCGGCTGCATGCCCAGCACGCCGGCCAGTTCGCCGCGGATGCGCTCTTCCAGGCGCCGCGCCACGTCCTCCCAAGTCTCGCCGGGCTGCGGCTGAGCGCCGGCCCCCTGCCCCATCTCGGCCCTGACCTGCGCTTCGACCCGCTCTTCGATGATGCGCTCGGCTTCCTCCCGCCCTTCCGGAGTCTCGCTTGCCATTTCGCGCTCCTTTCTTCGCCATCCGCTACTTGCCGCGCTCCACCCGCACGTCGCCAGTGCTCACCCGCAGGGTGAGGCTGACATCGGGTGACTCGCCCACGCGGCCGCTGAGCCGCTTGCCGACGAGCGTGCTCGTGGCATACTCACCCTGCAAGGGAAAGCCGCACGAGACGTCGCCAATGCTGCTGCGCGCGTCGAGCTCAAAGCTGGCGCTCGCAGGCAGCCGCACGGTGACCTCGCCCACATTGCTCACCAGGCGGCTCGAGCCGGTGAGGGCGACGTCGCGCGCGGCGACCTCGCCGACGTTGCTCGTCAGATCGAAGGTGCCCTCGAGGCCCTCGACCCGCAGGCTGCCGACGTTGACCGTGGCCAGCACGTCGGCGCGGCGCGGCAGGGTGATGACCAGGTCGACCATGGCCGACCGTGCCTCGCCGGCGCGCGGCGCGTCGCTCTCGACGGTGATGGTGCCCGCGCCGGCCAGTCGCACGTCGACGCGGAACTCGCGCAGGCGCGCCTCGGCCTCGGCCCGGTTGGCGCCCCAGGCGTGCTTGGTGCCGCGCACCTCCACACGGTCGCCCGAGCCGGCGCGCACCTGCACCTCGCCCACGCCCACGTTGAGCTGCAGCGCGAGCGGGCCTGCCGCGTCAAAGCTGTGGCCGACCTCTTCGCGGGCCTCAACCTGGCCCAACGGCCAGACGGCCCAGTTGCGCCACGGCATAGCCCTGCCAAAAGAACCGGCCCGCGTGACTGCCCCCGGCACCCAGCAGCAGGTGCAGGCCGTGCTGAAGAACAGCAGCGCCCCTGTAGCGACGAGGATGAGCGCCGTGCTGCGCCGCCGTGTTGTGTTCCTGTCCATGAGTCCCCTCCAGCGTATCGTGCCCAGGTTTTCTACTCTGCACTCTATACGCCGGTGGGCTGCCAGGGTTGCGTGGGCTCAATCACCGCAGGCCCACATGCTCCCAGGCGGGCACCATGAGGCATGAAGACGGGGCTGACCACAGAGGACACAGAGGGCACAGAGGATAAGGAATCCTCTGTGTTCTCTCTGCTCTCTGTGGTGGATCGGCCCCGTTTAGGCCAGACTAGAGATCGCGGAGAACGCCGAGACGCTGAGAGAGGGCGAGGCGACCTCACCCCTAGCTCTGCGCCTCTGCGGTGAGCCCACGGCTGCTCTCAACGGCGCTTGCGCATGGCCTGGGCAAAGGCGGTGATGCCGCGCCACAGGCCAATGGCGCTGGCCATGCCAGCGAGCGCGATGCGGTTGAAATCGAAGATTGGCTGCACGCGCACGTCGTCGGGCGTGACCACGACGACGGCCACGGGCCGCGTGCTCGCGCTGCCGCCGCCGCCGCGCGAGGTCAGGGGGAGGCGCAACTCACGGCGCTCGACCCCGCCCTCGGCGCGGGGGTACTGCACGTCGCCCACGCCGCCGCCGACGGAGGTCTCGGCTACGGGGATGATGAGGCGCCCGTCGGCGCGGATGGGGTCACCAAAGACCGTCTCGACGCCAACGGCGTCGACGAGGGATTCGAAGAAGAGAGTGGTGGCGTCGGCTTCGACCTCCTCGATCTCGGTGGGGGGCAGGCTTGGCGCCTGCCCGGTTGGCTCGCTCATCAGTCGATACTCCTCACGTATTTGTTCACGGGGCGGGGCGGCTCACGAACCGCCCCTACGGGGCACGCCTGGATCGCGAACGGGCGCAGCGCGCCGCCAGGGCGAGCAGCAGCACGGCCCCGGCCATGGCCATGATGGCGCGCCGCGTGGGGTCGGGGATGGGGATGCGCCGCGTTTCGCCGCGATAGGTGTCGAGCAGGGCCAGCGGCCGTGCGCGCGCCCAGCCTGCCGCGAGGCCGCCAGGGCAGCCCAGGCCGAGGACCATCGTGCGCGCCACGGGCACGAGGCGATGCTCGCCCACGGCCAGCGGCTCGCCCTCCACGGTGCGCACGCGCAGCACCGGCCGCAGTGACCAGAGGATGCGTGCAAGCTCGCTCATCTGCCGCGCCTCCTTCTGCCTCGACTATAGTGAGAGAAGAGGTGCAGGTCAAGCCGAGTCTGCCCAGTGAGGGTAGTGGTGGGTCTGGCAGGCCTGGCCCGCCCACCCGCGGGTGGGCGGGCCAGGCCTGCCAGACCCACCACTACCCTCACTGGAACTGGGGCAGCCACGTGGCGTTGGCGGCGAGGAGTTCGTCGAGCATGGGCGCGGCCGCTTCCCACTCGCGCACGGTGGGCTCCATGCGCAGCGCTTCGAGGGCGAGGCCGCGGTCGCCGCAGAGCGCCGCCTCGAGCGTCAGCTCCATGATCGCCAGGTGCCAGTTGCAGACGGCGGCGGGCATGGCCGGCAGCGGGCCGGGGAACTCGGGGTGCACGCCACGCGCATCCACGCGGGCGTAGCACTCGACCACGGCGCCGCGCGGCAGGTTGGGCACCTGGCCGAGGTTGGGTATATTGACGATCACGCGCTCGGGCCGGCCGCCGGCGAGCGCCGCCACGAGTGGGCCCACCTGCTCGGGGCTGGGGCGCAGGGGCACCGAGTCCTCGCCGCTGAGCCAGCACTGCACCTGCTCGGCCTGCAGCGCGTACATTTCGGCGCGGTGCGGCACCGTGGTCGCCTCGATGCCGTAATCCAGCCCCCAATTCGTCTCGGGGCGCAGAAAGTGGGGAAAGAACTCGGCCACGTGGCGGTCGCCGGCGCCGGGCAGGCAGCCGGTGGCCTCGAAGATGGTGAACTTTACTCCATGGCGGTCGTGGAAGGCGGTCCACGGGGTGCCGAGCAGCATATCGTGGGCAAAGTGCAGCGCGCCGTGCTCGGCCAGCCAGTCGCGCAAGAGCGCCAGGCCATCGCGGGCGCCCACGCGGAACTCGAGGACCCAGGGCAGGTGGTTGATGCCCGCCGCCTGGAAGCAGACCTCTTCGGGCGGCACGTCGAGGGCGCCGGCGATGTGCCCGGCAAAGTGGGTGATCTCGTGGCAGAGGCCGATGGTGCGGATCGACGTCTCGCGCGTGGCCACCCAGCAGAGCTGGGTCATGGGGTTGGTGAGGTTGATCAGCCAGGCCTCGGGGCAAGAGCGCTCCATCTGCCGGCAGAGCTCCACAGTGGCCGGGATGTGGCGCAGGGCGCGGCTGATGCCCGCCGGCCCTACGTTCATGCCCACCGGCAGGCGCACGCCGTAGCGTGCCGGGATCTCGAGGTCGGCCTGCACCGCCCTCAGGCCGCCGATGGCCACCGAGTAGATGACGTAATCGGCCCCCGTCAGCGCCGGCTCGCGCTCCAGCGTGGCCGACACGCGCATCTCGCTTTTGGCCTGGCGGCAGATCAGCTCGGCCAGCGGCAACATGCGTTCCAGCGCCGCCGGGTCGATATCCTGCAGCACCAGCTCGGCGCCGTGCACCTCGGGCATCAGCGCCAGGTCGGTAATCAGCTCCGGCGCCCAGGTCAGGCTGCCGCCGCCGACAAAGGCAATCTTCATCTCATCCTCCCTCGACCTGTGGATTCCCACAGGTCACAACCGCGCCGTTCTGTGCTATAGTAGAGACGCCGGGCTGCTCTCCGGCCCGCCCTGAGGAGGTGGCGCCGATGGCTCGCCACAAATCGCTCCTGGCTGCCGCGCTGGGCCTGGCGCTGCTCGTCGCCGCGACCTGCGCCTTGCTGGGCAACCTGTGGCTGCTCACTCCTATGCGCAACACCCGCTACGCCCCCGGCTACAGCGAGCAGGCCTTCCGTGCCGTGGCGGTGGGCGACAGCGAAACGCGCGTTTCGCTGTCGCTGTTGGGCGAGCCGCTCCTGCGCACCGCGACGGCAGGCGCGTGCCCCGAGGGCGGCGCCACCGGCGGGCCCTGCAGCCACCTCTGGTACGCCCGGCCCATGAACCCCGACCAGGGCTACCTGTGGCGCCGCGTCACCATCCAGGCCGGCCACGTCGTGCGCACCGGCCGCGGCCTGTGGTGGGACTGAACGCCCAGGGCAAGCTGAACCGCGAAGGACGCCAAGCGCGCCAAGAGGAACGCGAGCCATCAAGGCTACACAGGAAGAGGAACCCTCAGGGACTCCTTCCCCCTCCATCCTTCGCGCGCTTGGCGTCCTTCGCGGTTCAACCGGGCCTCTGGTGTGGCACCAGGCAGATGAAGCGCAGCACGCCCGGGCCGTCGTTGACCACCTGGTGCAACTCGCCGCCGGGGACAAAGGCCACCGTGCCCTCGGCCACCGGGTGGTCGGCCTGCTCGCCATGGATGTGGCCCGCGCCGGCGAGGAAGTAGATCTCGTGCTCCCACCAGTGGGTGTGCAGCTCGCTGGCGCCGCCGGGGGGCACTTCGAAGAGGCGCATGGCGAAATGCGGCGCGCCGTCGGCCTCTTTGATCACCCAGCGCACGGTGACGCCCTCGGCGCCGGGGACGGGCTCGGCCGGTGTGGCGGTGTAGTGCTGGACCTTCATGGCGCCTCCTTGGGTAAGCAGCGGACTCGAAACGCTCTCCCTCAAGCATACCCCAGACACGACGCAGGCGCAAGTGGGGCTCCCTCACCCCCCGCCCCTCTCCCACTGCGGGGGAGAGGGGAGATGCCGGCGGGCGACCACCGCGACCGCCAACACCCCGGCCCCTCTCCCACTGCGGGGGGGAGGGGGGCAGCCGGCGGGCGGCCACCGTGGGGGCCCTCACCCCCAGCGCCTCTCCCACTGCGAGGGAGAGGGGAGATGCACCGGCCCTTGCATGGCTGGGTTTTGTTCGGGCGCATGCGGAGCGCCAGGCCCAGATACCACCCCTTCCCGGGCCGGTGTGGCCGCCAGGCTATTGGGCGATGACATAGATGGCCGGCACCCAGCCGGTAAAGCCGCCGGGGTCGTGCACCTCGTACCATTCCTGGCCGTCACCCGTGGCGGTGCGGCCGGTGGGCTCGAGCACCGTGCCGTCGGGCCAGGCGTGGGCCTTGTCGCTCATGCGCGGCGAGTGGCGCAGATAGACGCCGTCGCCGCCTGTATTGCCGACGACCAAGCGCCCGCGCGGCGTCGCGGTGTACGTGGGCACCGGGCTGGGCCAGAAGATGGCGGGCGGCGCAGCGACGGGCGTGGGCGAGACGTAGGCGTTCGGCACGGCCACAACATCCCACTGTGGCGCGATAAGGCGCGGGAGGACGTTCATCAGGACGACCAGGCCGACGCCGCCGGCGAACAGCGCCAGCAAGGCGTAGGCGGCCGGGCGCGAGCCCCGGCAGGCGTGCACGATCAGGAGGATCAGACCGCGCACGAGCTGGAAAGCGACCCACAGGGAGATGATCAGCAGCCCCGCGACCCAGTCACCCTTGATGTTGGGGAACCCCCAGCCCCGGCCGCCCGAGCCGGTCGAAGTGTAGAGCGGCTGGCCGCTGTCACTCGTCACCTGGCGGCCGAGCGCGTCGGTGGCGGGCCGGGGGTTGCCCAGCAGGTCGCGGTCGACCCGCGGCCGGCCGAAGGCATCGGTATCGCGCTGGGAGCCAAAGAGCCCCTGCCGCTGGTGGTAGCTGCCGTCCCAGCCCTGGTCATGGATGGTGCCGTTCTCGTCGACGATGTTCTCGTCATCTGCCATGGCCGCCGCCTCCGTGGTGCGAGGATGCTGCAGTGTGGTGACGTTGCGCCTGTATGGTAGCACGCGGCAGCAGGCGCGTCAATTGCGCAGGATGTGACAATTGCCCGCGCGGCAATGCGGCAGCCCCAGACCCCCGTTAAGCCTCGGGCTGAGAAGCGGCCAAGCCCCGTTGCGGCCGTCAACTGCCGCGGCGCTGCTGGAGATGCCGGCGCCACGCTTCGCGCTACCCCGGCACGGGCCTTTGGGGGGTTAGGGTGGCTATGCGGCGCGGTTGGCCGGCCCGCGGGCCGGCCAACCGCGCCGCATAGCCACCCTAACCCCTACTTGGGATATGACCAGGTGGCTGCCACGCGAAAAGGCCACCGGCGTGGACGAGAGCCGCCATCGTCGCTCCATCCGCCTGTCGGGCTACGACTATGCCCAGGCCGGTGCCTATTTCATCACTATCTGCACCTACCAGCGCGAGTGCTTCCTGGGGCAGGTGCACGACGGCTCGTTGCGACTGTCGCCCTGTGGCGAGCTCGTGGACGAATGCTGGCGTGGCCTGCCGCTCCATTTCGCCCACGTCGAGCTGGATGCCCATGTGATCATGCCCAATCACATACATGGCATCATTCTCATCATCGACGACGGCGTGTCTGCTGGGCCAAGCGGGATTGCCTCGAACCCAAGCTTTCGCCATATCCCGTTGGCACCATTCTCACCGTTATAGAACTCTACGCCCTGGAGCGGAATCCTGGTGGCGCGGGCGATGATGTGCTTCGGCGGATAGAGTCTCAACTGCCCTCGACCCGCCCATTCTATCAGGATTTCAGGCAACTGTATAGACTAGTAACTTGTGCAGATATGTGGGCGTGTTTCGTGGTGTACCGTGCATCTACACTTGCCCACAGCACGATATGATGGATCGGCGCCCTTCTGTTGACAGGCATGGGCTAGCCTTGTATATTACACCCTGTACACTACACCTGCTTGGTTCGCCAGGCGCCGACTACCATACGGCGGCCATGGCGGGGCGACGAGCAAGGAGGCATCGTGCCCGCATCACTGCCAGAACAGATCCTCCGCGCTATCGACGACGCGGGCGACCTCTACTACCGCCTCGTCCTCCTCGCGGCGCCCGCCGGCGGCGGCAAGACGGCGGCGCTGCTGGCGCTGGCCGAGCGGCCCGGCTTCCGTTACCTCAACGTCAACCTCGAGCTGAGCCGGCGCCTGCTCGAGCTGAGCGCGCGCGAACGCTCGCTGGCGGTGCCGCGGCTGCTCGGCGAGATCGTGGCTGGCGACGGTCACGTGGCCCTGCTCGACAATATCGAGATCCTCTTTGACGTCTCCCTCAAGGTCGATCCCTTGCGCCTGCTGCAGCGGCTCTCGCGCAACCGCACGGTCGTCGCGGCGTGGAACGGTTCGGTCGAGGGTGGCTACCTGACCTACGCCGCGCCCGACCACGCCGAGCACCGCCGCTATGCGGCGCGCGAGCTGTTGGTGCTGCGGCCCAAGGCGGGGAGCGGCCTCTGATGGTGCTGATAGAAGGAGCGCATCGTGAAGTATGGTGACTTGATCCAGTTCGAGCCCATCGAAACGGCGGTGCAACTGCTCCACGCCGACGAGGGGGCGCGGGCACAGCAACTGGTGTCGACCTATGTCATCTCGGCCGACATGGCCGAGCGGCTGCTGTTCGTCGCCTTCCCACAGCTCCAGTTCCAGCAGCCGGCCGACAACAAGGGCCTGCTCGTGGTGGGCAACTATGGCACCGGCAAGTCGCACCTGATGTCGGCCATCTCGGCGGTGGCCGAGCACGCCGAGCTGGCGGGCGCGCTGCGCCATCCCCAGGTAGCCCAGGCCGCCGCGGCCATTGCCGGCAGGTTCAAAGTAGTGCGCGTCGAGATCGGCTCGACCGAGAACTCGCTGCGCAACATGCTCACCCACGAGCTGGAGGAGCACCTGGCCGCGCTGGACGTGAGCTACAGCTTCCCATCGGCGAGCGAGGTGACCAGCAACAAGCCGGCGCTGAGCCAGATGATGGCCGCCTTCCACGAGCGCTACCCCGACCACGGACTGCTGCTCGTGGTCGACGAGCTGCTCGATTACCTGGCCAGCCGCGGCGACCACGACCTGCGGCGCGACCTCAACTTTTTGCGCGAGCTGGGCGAAGCCTGCCGCGACCTCAAATTCCGCGTCATCGCCGGCATACAGGAGATGCTCTTCGACAACCCGCGCTTTGCCTACGTGGCCGAGACGATGCGCCGCGTGAAGGACCGCTTCGAGCAGGTGCTCATCGCGCGCAGCGATGTCAAGTACGTCGTCGCCCAGCGCCTGCTGCGCAAAGACGCCGGGCAGGAGGCCAAGATCAGAGCCCACCTGACGCCCTTTGCCAGGTTCTATGGCGACATGGGCGCCCGTATGGATGAGTACGTCAGCCTCTTCCCGGTGCACCCGGCCTACATCGACATCTTTGACCGCCTCGCCGTCGTCGAAAAGCGCGAGGCGCTGCGCACGCTCTCGCGCGCCATGCAGCGCCTGCTCGACCAGGAGGTGCCCCCAGACCGTCCTGGCCTGATCGCATTCGATAGCTACTGGCAGACCCTGCGCGAGAATGCGGCCTTCCGCGCCATCCCCGATGTAGGCGAGGTGCTCAAGTGCGCCACCCGGCTGGAGGAGCTGGTCGAGGTCGGCTACCCCAAGGGCAAGGACAAGGCCTTTGCCCGGCGCATCATCCACGGCCTCAGCGTCTACCGCCTGGCGGTGGGCGACATCCAGGCCAAGGTCGGCCTGACCGCCGAGGCGCTGCGCGATGCGCTCTGCCTCTACGAGCCGCTGGTGGCCGAGCTGGGCGGCGACCCGGCCGACGACCTGCGCGGCGAGGTGGAGACGGCGCTGCGCCTGATCAGCAGCACGGTCAACGGCCAGTTCATCTCGGCCAGCGAGTACGACGCCGACGGCCGTCCGGGCGGCCAGTTCTACCTCGACGTGCACAAGATCGTGGATTATCCTGCCGAGATCGACAAGCGCGCCGAGAGCCTCGACGACGACACGCTGGACCGCTACTACTTTGAGGCCCTCACGCGGGCGCTCGAGTGCAGCGATCAGACGCGCGTGCCCCACTACCGCATCTGGGAGCACGAGCTCGAATGGCGCCAGCGCAAGGCCTCAAGGCGGGGCTACCTCTTCTTTGGTGCGCCCAACGAGCGCTCGACGGCGCAGCCGCCGCGCGACTTTTACCTCTACTTCCTGCAGCCGCACCAGCCGCCCACCTTCGACGACGAGAAGAAGGCCGACGAGGTCTTTTTCCGGCTCACCGGCGCCGACGATGCCTTCCGCCTGCACCTGCGCCGCTACGCCGCCGCCCAAGAGCTGGCCGCCATTCACTCGGGCGTCGACAAGGAAGCCTACGAGCAGTTTGCCAGTGACTTTTTGCAAAAGCTGGTCAAGTGGCTGCAGGAGCACATGGCGGGCGCCTTTGCGGTGACGCACCAGGGCAAGGCGCTGCCCCTGCTCGAATGGCTCAAGGGCCAGCCCGCCGGCGTTGGCGGCGTGCCGGCCAACGTGCGCGACCTGCTCAACGCCGTGGCTGCGAGCTGCCTGGCGGCCCACTTTGCCGACCAGGCACCCGAATACCCCAGCTTCTCGGTGCTCGTCACCGCTGCCAACCGCGCCCAGGCCGCACAGGATGCGCTGCGCTGGCTCAAGGGCACCGTCAAGACGCAGCAGGCTGCGGCCGTGCTCGACGCGCTGGAGCTGCTCGACGGCGACCAGCTCGACCCGCCGCGCTCGCGCTACGCCAACCACATCCTCGGCGAGCTGCAGAAGAAGGGCGGCCAGGTGCTGAACCGCGCCGAGCTGATCAGCGACGTGCATGGCGTGGAATACCTGGCGCCCGAGCGCTTCCGCCTGGAGCCCGAGTGGGTGGTGGTGCTGGCGGCGGCGCTCGTCTACCGCGGCGATGCCGAGCTGGTCATCCCCGGCGCCCGCTTCGACGCGGGCATGCTCGATGCCCTCGCGGCCACGCCACTCAGCGAGCTGGTCAATTTCAAGCACCTCGCCCCCGCCAGGGAGTGGCCGCTGCCCGCGCTGCGCGCGCTCTTTGAGCTGCTCGGCCTGGCGCCAGGGCTGGCCGTGCTGGTGACGCAGGGGCAGGATGGCCCGGCGCAGCAGCTGCAAAAGGCGCTGGCCGAACGGGTCAACCGGCTGGTGCTGGCGCGGCAGCCGTTGCAGGGCGGCATGCTCTTTTGGGGCCAGCCTGTGCTCACCACTCCCGAGCAGGAGGCGACGCGCGCCCAGCTCGACGCGCTGAAGGGGTTCCTGGAATCGCTGCAGGCCTACACCACGCCAGGCAAGTTCAAGAACCTGCGCTATACCGAAGCCGAGATCAAGGCCCAGGCGCCGGCGGTGCAGGCGCTCGAGCGGCTGGTCGCGCTGCAGGCGCTGCTGGCCGAGCTGGCGCCGCTGACAGGCTACCTGGGCCAGGCCGAGGCCGCGCTGCCCAAGGATCATGCGCAGGACCTGCTCGCCGCCATGCTGGAGGCACGCAACGACATCGTGGCCCAGTTGCGCACGCCCGCCAAGCGAGAAGCCCCAGGCTTTGCGCAGGCCACCCTGCAGCGCCTGGGCGCGCTGAAGAAGGGCTATATCCAGGCCTACGCCAGCCTGCACGCCCGCGCCCGCCTGGGCACCAGCGAGCATCAGCGGCAGATGGCCTTGCTCAAAGACTATCGCTTGCTGCGCCTGCGCAAGCTGACGGCCATCGAGCTGCTGCCGGCGCACCAGTTCAAGGCCATCGAGCTGCGCCTGACCGGCCTCAAGTGCTGCCCGGCGCTGCTCACCGCCGAGCTCGAGGCCTACCCCATCTGCGGCCACTGCGGCTACAACCCGGCGACCGAGCCGCTGTACATGAGCGTCAACGCCATCCTCGACAGCGTCGACCAACAGATGAGCAAGATGCTGGCCGACTGGACTCAGATCCTGCTGCAGAACCTCGACGAAGCGGCCACGCCCCAGAACCTGGCGCTACTCGGCCCCGAGCGCCGGGCACTGGTCGAGGCCCTGCTCGCCTCGCGCACGCTGCCCTACGAGCTGAGCGACGAGCTCATTGCCGCCATCCGCGAGCTGCTGGCCGGGCTGGTCAAGGTCGTCATCGCCATCGACGAGCTGCGCGCCGTACTGGCTGCCGATGGGGCGCCGGTCACGCCGGCAGAGACGAGGAAACGCTTTGAGCAGTATCTGGCCGCGCTGACGAAAGGCCTGGATCCGGGCAAGGTTCGCGTCGTAGTGCAAGACAACAGGGGCGAGCCGGCCTAGCAGGCTGTCGCAAAACCATCCCGCTGGCCGCAGCATCCCGGTAGCAGCCGGGCACTTTGCTGCGCTGCCGCCCGGCTCTGAGCCAGGAGGGGTTCTTGGTTGGCTGGCCCTGCTGGCCGCCCCTGGCGCGCCTGCGGGCGCGCCAGGGGCGGCCAGCAGGGCCAGCCAACCAAGAACCCCTCACAAGGGCCTATGCCGGGCTCGTGCGAAGCATGCCAGCCGGCACTCGCCCGGATTGTTGACAGTGAGGAGAGGCCATGACAGACGCCGACGCAGGCACGCAGACCCCCCTGTGGTCCAATGACGACCAGCAGCCCCAGGGCACTGTCGAGTGCCTGGGCATGACTTTCGAGAGCGACGAGGCGCGCCGCGCCTACTTTCTCGACAGGCTGCGCGCCAAGCTCGCCGATCCCGAGTTCCGCAAGATCGAGGGCTTTCCTATCGGCGAGGATGAGGACATCCTGCGCCTCTCCGACCCGCCCTACTACACCGCCTGCCCCAACCCCTTTATCGAGGATTTCATCCGCTGCTACGGCCGGCCCTACGACCCCGAGCACGACGGCTATCACCGCGAGCCCTTTGCCGCCGACGTCAGCGAGGGCAAGAGCGACCCCATCTACAACGCCCACAGCTACCACACCAAGGTGCCACACAAGGCCATCATGCGCTACATCCTGCACTACACCGAGCCCGGCGACATTGTCTACGATGGCTTTTGCGGCAGTGGCATGACCGGCGTCGCCGCGCAGCTCTGCGGCGACGCCAAGGCCGTGCAAGCGCTGGGCTACCGCGTCGAGGGCGATACCGTCTATGACGGCGAGACGGCCATTGCCCGCCTCGGCGCGCGCCGGGCCGTGCTCGTCGACCTCTCGCCGGCGGCCACCTTTATCGCCTACAACTATAATGTGCCAGTGGATGTTGATGCCTTCCAGTCCGCTGCAACGGGAGTGCTTGATCGTTTCGATGCCGAGTGCGGATGGATGTACAGGACCAGACACAGCGACGGTAGGCTCGTCGGACGGATCAACTACGTGATCTGGTCTGACGTCTTTCTGTGCCCCCAATGCCAGTGTGAGGTGATCTTCTGGCTCCACGCTAGTGAGGACGGCCAGATCAGGGATAACATCGGCTGTCCGAACTGTGGAGCAGAAGTCAGCAAGCGTTCACTCGAGAGGGCCAAGACGACGGTAGTTGACCGAGCCTTAGGCAGACCCGTACCAAAAGCCAAGCGCGTTCCTGTTGTGATCAACTATGCTGTCGGTCAAACACGCTTCGAGAAGGCTCCCGACGAAGAGGACCTCTCTCTTCTGGACCGGATTGAGCACGAGGCAATCCCCGTATGGTATCCGACCGACCGAATAGACAGGGATATCGACCTTTGGTATGAACGGGACTACCGCAGTCTGGGAATCTACACCGTGGACTCCTTCTTCCACCAGCGCAGTCTCATGACGATGGCCCTTCTGCAAGAGCAGATCTCTAGCAAGCAAGGCAGAGTTGGAGCCTTGCTGCGATTCTGGCTTCAGTCGGTGCTCATGGGTTTCTCGCTGCTCAACCGGTATCGGGCCAAGGGGTACTCACAGGTAAACCAGATCCTCAGTGGGACACTCTATGTCGGCGCAGTGCTAGCCGAGATTAGCCCCTGGTATGCTCTTGTGGGCAAGATTGCCCGACTCAGAACATTTGGGTTTCTGAAGAACGGGCGTGCCATCATCGCAACGAGGTCGGCAACTGCGAGTAGTGTGCCTGATGCGTCTGTCGATTACATTTTCACTGACCCCCCATTTGGCAGCAACATCATCTATTCCGACCTTAGTATCATATGGGAGTCGTGGCTTCGGTTGTCAACGAACACGGGTTCGGAAGCAGTAGTACACCGACGCAAGAAGGCGCAGGCATCCACTCTCGGGGATTACGCGCAACTCATGGCGAGCTGCTTCGCCGAGATGCGACGCGTGCTCAAACCTGGCCGCTGGATCACGGTGGAGTTCCATAACTCAAAGAATAGTGTCTGGAATGCTATACAGGTCGCGCTCCAGCGTGCAGGTTTGGTAGTCGCCGATGTGCGCACGCTGGACAAGCAGACGGGGACGTTTAAGCAGGTAACCGCGTCAGGCGCTGTGAAGCAGGATCTTGTAGTCTCGGCCTATAAGCCTGATGGTGGTCTTGAGGAACGCTTCCAGCTTGAGGCCGGGACGGAAGAAGGGGCATGGGATTTTGCGCGGGCGCATCTGCAGCAGCTCCCTGTGTTTGTGCTAGAGGATGACCGCGTTCAGATGGTTCCTGAACGCATGAACTACCTGCTGTTCGACAGAATGGTGGCGTTCCATGTCGAGCGAGGAGTCACAGTACCCCTCTCTGCTTCGGAGTTCTACACCGGGCTAAAGCAACGCTTCGTGGAGCGCGATGGCATGTACTTCCTGCCCGAGCAGGCCGCCGAGTACGACCAGAAGCGCGCCGCAGCCAGCGAGGTGATGCAACTGCAGCTCATCATCACCGGCGAGGAGTCGGCCATCCAGTGGCTGCGTCTTCGGCTCGACGACCATCCCCAAACCTTCCAGGAGCTGCACCCGCAGTTCATGCGCGAGCTCGCCGGCTGGCAGCGCCACGAGCGGCCGCTGGAGCTCGCCGAGCTGCTGGAGCAGAACTTTTTGTGCTACGATGGCGTAGGCGCGCTGCCGGCGCAAATCCGGCGTTACCTCTCGGCAAGCGACGAGGCGCTGCGCGACCTGCCCGCCGAGCACCCGGCGCTCCTTGCCGCCGCCCGCGACCGCTGGTACGTGCCCGACCCCAACCGTGCCGGCGACCTGGAAAAGCTGCGCGAGCGGGCGCTCTTGCGCGAGTTTGACGACTATCGCCGCAGCAAGGAGCGCAAGCTCAAGGTCTTCCGGCTCGAGGCGGTGCGCGCCGGCTTTAGGCGCGCCTGGCAGGAAAAGGACTATCAGACCATCCTCGAGGTGGCCGCCAAGATCCCCGACGACGTGCTGCAGGAGGACGCCAAGCTGCTGATGTGGCGCGAGCAGGCGCGCACGCGTGTGGGCGAGGCGTAGTGCTGTAGACCTGGCAGGTCTCGGAGACCTGTCACAGCGATTTCCATGGCGGGTGGTCAGCGCCAGCTTTCTGGCAAAGACTCCGTCCAGTTCGCGCCACAGCCGATAGGCGATTCCGCCTCCTGCAGGGTGGGGCCCTCGCTACCCGTCCCCCGTCGCGGGGGAATTGGGGCACACGACTGCGCCCAGTGTGGCCAAGAAGCGGCAAACGAGCCGTGAGGGGTGACGACAGCCAGCCCAATTCCCCCGCGACGGGGGAACGGTAGGGGGGCCCTAGCCGCCGGCATGGACAGGCCCCTGGCGGAGTTTTCGCCAATCGATACGCCGCCATGGGAATCGGTGTGTCAGGTCTGCAAGGAGAGACAATGACTTGGCGTGAGCGCATCCTGGCCGAGTTCGCCCCGGGCATGGCCCGCCTCACCCTGGCGGCGGACCCGGACCACCTGCTGAGCGAAGAGGGCATCCTGCAGGGCATCCACGAGCGGGGCTTTGACCTCATCCCCTTCGCCGACCCGGTGGCCTTTCGCTACGCCTACGAGTCGCGCTACCGCTCGCTGTGGGACCGCGGCGCGCCGACCGACCTGGTGGTGGTGCTGCACTCGGCCGCGGCCGACCTGCGCGCCCTGCCCTACGACCTGCTGCAGGCCGGGCGCCGCGTGGCCTTTAGCCTGGGCGAGCTCTTTCCCAGCCTGAGCTACCCCGTGGTCAGCGCCCTCGACCGCGCTCACCTCGACGCCCTGTACCAGGCCCAGGCGCAGTACAAGCCCGGCCCGCTGGGCGACAATGCCACCAGGGATTTCGTGCTGCGCCACGTCTTTGAGGTCGCGCCCGAGCTCATCAAGCAGCCGGCCGACCTGCTGCGCCTGCTCTTGCGCCGGCACTACCGCCGGCAGCAGGTGCCCGCGACCATCGAGGCCCGGCTGGTGCAGCTCTTGCGCCAGGGCGGCGCCTTTGCCGATTGGCCGCTCGAGGCCATCGTGCCCGACCGCGAGGCCTTTTTCGCCTTCCTGCAGGAGCGCTGGCCGGCGTACCTCGACGCCGTGGCCGCGGCGCCCGAGGCCATCTGCGAACCGCCGCAGCCGCCCCACTTCGAGCTGCCTGGCCCGGCCACGCTGCCCTTTGGCGATGACGACGTGCGCGTCTACATCGACAACCTCTTTGCCGATGGCGTGCTGCGGCCGGTGGCGCACCGGCGGGCCAGCGCGCTCCAGGGCCGCTGGGTGGCGGTGGGGCTGCGCCTGGACCCCCAGGCCGACCGCGCCAGACAGCTCGATGCGCTCTTCAAGGCGCTCGAGGGCGGCATCCCGCCGGCGCAGGCCAGCTACCAGGCCTGGCTGGCCCTGGCGCCGCGGCTGGCGCAGTTGCTCGCCCTCTGGCACAGCCCGGCCGCCCCAGCGCCGCAGGCCGGCGAGCGGCTGGCAGCGCTGCAGGCGCAGCTCGACGCCGCCTTCCTGGCCTGGGCGCAGGCGCGCTATGGGGGCCTGCATAACCAGCCCGTGCCGCCGGCGGTGATGCTGCACCATGTGCCGCGCGTTATGGCGGCGCGCCTGCAGCGCCCCGGCGGCAAGGCCGCGCTCGTAGTGGTCGACGGGCTGGCCTGCGACCAGTGGCTGCTGCTGCGCCAGGCCCTCGAGGGCGCGCGGCCACGGCTCCGGCTGCGCGAGGGCGCCGTGTTTGCCTGGCTGCCCACCATCACCGCGGTCTCGCGCCAGGCGCTCTTTGCCGGCCGGCCGCCGCTCTACTTCCCCGCCAGCCTGCACACCACGGCCAAGGAGCCGGCGCTGTGGTCGCAGTTCTGGCAGGATGCCGGCCTGGCGCCAACGGAAGTGGCCTACGTTGGCGGCCTGGGCGAGCTGCCCGACCTGGCGCGGGTCGAGGAGCTGCTGGCGCACCCCAAGCTGCGCGTGGCCGGGCTGGTGGTCGACAAGGTCGACCGCATCATGCACGGCATGGAGCTGGGCAGCGCCGGCATGCACAACCAGGTGCGCCAGTGGGCCGGCGAGGGCTTTATCGCGGGCCTGCTCGAGCTGCTCGTGAACCGCGGCTACCGCGTGCTGCTCACCGCCGATCACGGCAACGTCGAGGCCCTCGGCATCGGCTCGCCGGCGGAGGGCGCCAGCGCCGATTTGCGGGCCGCCCGCGTGCGCGTATACTCCGACGGTGCGTTGCGCGGCCAGGTGCAGGCGCATTTCCCCGGGGCCATCGCCTGGCCGCCAACGGGCCTGCCGCAGGGCTATCTGCCGCTGCTCGCGCCCGGCCGCAGCGCCTTCATTGCCAAGGGCCAGCGCACGGTGGCGCATGGCGGCCTTTCCGTCGAGGAGGCGATCGTCCCGTTGATCGAGATCGAGGCCAGGGGCAGATGAGCACGCCCATACAGATCGGCTTTAGCCAACGCATCCGGCTCGAGTGGCTCGAGCATACCGCCGCGCTGGCGCTCGCCGGCGCCACCCGCAGCGACATCGCAGCCGCGCTCAGCGACCTGCTGGGCGAGCGCCTGTCGGTAGGCAGCACCGCGCAGCGCGGCAACCGCGAGAAAGCCATCGGCATCCTGCTGAGCACCTGGGTCACGGTGCCCGGGCGCCTGGAGGGCTTGCGCCAGGAGGGGCTGGCGCACCTGCGCCGCCTGCCGCCGGAGCAGCACCTGGCCCTGCACTGGGGCATGGCCATGGCCGCCTACCCCTTCTTTGGCACGGTGGCCGAGGTCGCCGGCCGCCTGCTGCGGCTGCAGGGCAGCGTGGCGGCGGCGCAGGCGCAGCGGCGACTCCGTGAGCAGCTCGGCGAGCGCGAGACGGTCTCCCGAGCCGCGCGGCGCATCCTGCGCTGCTTTGTCGATTGGGACGTGCTGCGCGACACAGAGCGCAAGGGCGTCTACCTTGCGGCGCCGCTGCGCCCGCTGCCCGATGCGCCGCTCGCGGCCTGGCTCGTCGAGGCCGCGCTGCGGGCCAGCGGCGCCAGCTCGGCCCCGCTCGCCGCCCTGGCCCAGTCGCCGGCGCTCTTTCCGTTCACGCTCGGGGCGCCCAACGGTGCCATCCGTACCAGCGAGCGGCTGGAGCTACTGCGGCAGGGGCTCGACCAGGACGTGGTGGCACTGCGCGGCAACGGCACCTACGAGCTCTACAACCCGCGGGTGCACCCCCGCGTGCGCGAGTAGCCCGAGGCGGGTGCATCTGGTGAGGACGGGGATGCACCGCAGAGGCGCAGAGTGCGCGGAGGGGAGCAGAAAAGGGAGAACCTCTGCGCCCTCCGCGCCTCTGCGGTGCATCCAGACCTGTCTGCGGCTCGGCGTTGCTGCTTGCGCCGCGCGCTGCGCCGGGCAGTGAATGCCGCGCTGCACGCAATCTTGCCATGCTTGGCCACCCACTGCAGCACCATTTGTTCCTGCTGCAGCGGGTCGAACCCCGCCTGGCGCACCTAGTCGGCCGGCTGGCCCAGGCGCCGGTGCCAAGGGGGGCATGCTGCGCGCCCGGCCCGCAAATTGCTGAGAGGCCCGCGGGCGGCGTTCACGCTTGCGGCGGGCATGCCTGGGCCGCAAGTGACCTCGGCAGGCTGCCCGAATTCCAGGCTGTCGCCCGGGCTGTGGCCGGGTATTGGGCGCTGCCGCCACCCGGCCCTGACCCGGGAGGGTTTTTGGAGGGTGTCTGGCGTCGTTGCCCGGCCCGCGGGCCGGGCAACGACGCCAGACACCCTCCAAAAACCCTTCAAAGGGGACCTGCACCGGGTCGCTGCGGAGCGTGCAGCCCGGTCGGCCAGGGTATCCGAGGCTGGTGCATGGCCACACCGGCCGAGGGAGGGGCGAGGATGCAGGCGGCACCGGGGGTCTATGTCATCGGCGCGGTGGCGAGCAGGGCCTATCTCTTGGGGGGCGTCGAGTTGACGCTGATCGACGCCGGCGGGCCGGGCAGCGCGGGGCGTGTGCTGCGGGCCATGGCGCGGCTCGAGCACCGGCCGCAGGACCTGACGCGCATCCTGCTGACGCATGTGGACCTGGACCACGTGGGCGGCCTGGGCCCGCTGGTCGAGGCGAGCGGCGCGCGGGTCTATGCGCACCCGGCGGCGTTCGAGCGCCTGGCGGAGGGCCGCGTGCCGCGCGGCGACCGTGGCCTGAGCTCGGCCTGGGCGCTGCTGCGCGGGCTCTTTGTGCTGCCGCGGCGCATCGAGATGCAGGGCGAGCCGCTCGACGACGGCGCCGCGCTGCCGGTGCTCGGCGGCCTGCGCGTGGTCTATACCGCTGGTCACAGCCCCGACCACGTGGTATACTCGCTCGAGCAGCCGCGCCTGATATTTGCCGGCGACCTGCTCGAGGCGCGCCGCGGCCACCTCGAGGCCTGCCCCGGCCCCGGCGCCGCCGCGCGGCAGGAGACGGTGCTGGCCCTGCGCCGCCTGGCGAGCCTCGACCCCCTGGGCATCCTGCCCGGCCACGGCCCGGCCTACCGCGACAATATCGCCCTGCGCCTGGTGCGCCTGGCCGAGATCCTGGAGGAGTAGACATTGACCGACACCCCACGGGCCGTGCTGTGGGATATGGATGGCGTGCTGGTGCTCAACGGCGATGTGCACTATGACGCCTGGTCGCAAACGCTGGCCGAGTATGGGCTGAGCATGAGCCGCGAGCAGTTCGCCGCCACCTTTGGCATGAACAACCACAACATCCTGCGCCGCCTCTACGGCGGCCGGCTGCCCCCCGCGCAGGCCAATGAGATCGCCGTGCGCAAGGAGGTGGCCTACCGCCGCCTGGTGCAGGGCCGCGTGCAGGCGCTGCCGGGGGTGCTGCGGTGGCTGGCCGAGCTGGCCGCGGCGGGTTGGCGACAGGCGGTGGCCTCGTCGGGCCCCATGGCCAACATCGCCGCCATCCTCGCCGAGCTCGGCGCCTGGGACTCGTTCGACGCCATCCTCAGCGGCGCCCACCTGCCACAGTCCAAGCCCGACCCGGCCCTCTTCGTGCGGGCCGCCGCCGCGCTGGGTGCGCCGCCTGCGCGCGCCGTGGTCGTCGAAGATGCGCCCGTCGGCGTCGAGGCCGCGCGCCGCGCCGGCATGCGCTGCATCGCCGTCACCAGCACCGTCGGCGCCGACGCGCTGCGGGCCGCCGACCTGGTCGTCGACCGCCTCGACCACCTGCCCCCCGATGCCTTTGCGCGCCTCGTGCCCGAGAACCGGGGCTAAACCGCAAAGACGCAAAGACGCCAAGACGGCGCTAAGGAACTGGACTGGTGGATCGTCCCGCCCTGCTCCTTTGCGTTTCCTTCGCGTTTCCTTTGCGCCTTTGCGCCTTTGCGGTGAATCGCCCCCCGTTTTGGCATGGCTCTTGCTCTCAAGCTGCGGAGGGGGCGATGCAGGTGCGCACGACGGTGGCCATTGGGGCGGGCAAGGCGGTGCGGTTCCTCAGCCGGCGGCTGCAGCGCGGCGGCGGCACGACCTACCCCGGCGAGTTGGCGATGCACGTCGACCCTCGCCTGCTGGAGCGGCTGGCCGGCCGGCTGCCCGAGGGCGCGCTGGTCGTGACCGGCACCAACGGCAAGACGACGACCTCGCGCATGATCTCGGGCGTGCTGCGCCGGGCGGGGCTGCAGCCAGTGCACAACCGCTCGGGAGCCAACCTGATCGAAGGGGTCGCCTCGGCGCTGGTAGCCGCGGCCACGCTCTGGGGCGGCCTCACCGGCGACATCGGCGTCTTTGAGGTCGATGAAGCTACGCTGCCCCTGGCGGTGAGCGCCACCCGCCCCCGCGCCGTGGTGGTGACGAACCTCTTCCGCGACCAACTCGACCGTTTTGGCGAGCTCGACCACGTCGCCGCGCTGTGGCGCCGCGCCTTGGCCGCGCTGCCGGCCGCATCGACGGCGGTGCTCAATGCCGACGACCCGCTGGTGGCCGCCCTCGGCGCCGCGACGCCCGCCCACGTGCTCTACTTTGGCATCGAAGACACGCGCCTCGGCTCACCCGGCCTGCAGCACGCCGCCGACTCGAAGGACTGCCTGGCCTGCGGCGCGCCCTACGCCTACGAGGTGGCCTACTATGGCCACCTGGGCAAGTACCGCTGCCCCGGCTGCGGCGCGATGCGCCCTCAGCCGCAGGTCTACGCGGCGCGGCTGGAGCTGCACGGCACCGCGGGCAGCGTCGTCAGCACCGTGCTGCCGGCGGGCGCGCTGGAGGTGCACGTGGGGCTGCCGGGGCTGTACAACGTCTACAACGCCCTGGCGGCGCTGGCCTGCGGCGCGGCGCTGGGCCTGCCGCAGGAGGCGCTGCGCGACGGGCTGCAGGGCTTGTCGGCCGCGTTCGGCCGCATCGAGCGCATCCCCATCGCGGGCCGGCAGGCCTTTCTGGCGCTGGTCAAGAACCCCGTGGGCTGCAACGAAGTGCTGCGCATGCTCCTGCTCGACGAGGCGCCCAAGGACCTGCTGATCGTCATCAACGACAACCTGGCCGACGGCACCGACGTCTCGTGGCTGTGGGACGCGGATTTCGAGCTCTTGCAGGGGCGCGTGCGCTCGGTGGTCGTCGCCGGCACCCGCGCCGAGGACATGCGCCTGCGCCTCAGGTACGCCCTGGTGGACCCGCAGAAGGTATCGCTGCAGACGGACCCGGGCGCAGCGCTCGAACGCGGCCTGGCCAACGTCGCCCCCGGCGAGACGCTCTACATCCTGCCCACCTACACCGCCATGCTCGCCATGCGCCAGGTGCTGCAGGAGCGGGGGTATGTGGGGAGGTTTTGGGAGGATTGACGTGAGGCGTGAGGCGTGAGGCGTGATACGTGACCGTGCGGCCCATTGCGTGTTCCCTTCACCGATGCCACGCGGACGGAACACGCAACACGCAGCACCGCCACGCCTCACGCATCACGTATCACGCATCACGGATGGGCCTATGAGACTGACGATCTGCCACTTGTACCCCGATCAGATGAACATCTATGGCGATCGGGGGAATATCATCGCGCTGAGCCGGCGGGCGGCGTGGGCCGGGCTGGAGGTGGCCGTGCGCCGGGTGGAGCTGGGCGAGCGGCCCGATTTCCGCACTTTCGACATCCTCTTTCTGGGCGGCGGGCAGGACCGGGAGCAGGCGCGGGTCGCGCGCGACCTTGCGGAGGTCAAGGGGCCGTCGCTGCGCGAGGCGGTGGAGGATGGGCTGGCGCTGTTGGCGGTGTGCGGCGGCTACCAGCTCTTGGGTCGTTCCTTCATAACCGCCTCGGGCGCGGTGCTGCCGGGCATCGAGCTGTTCGACGCCTCGACGGAGGCGGGGCGCACGCGCTGCATCGGCGACGTCATTGTGCGCTCGGATGTGGCCGGGGCGCCGCGCACGCTGGTGGGCTTTGAGAACCACAGCGGCAAGACCTACCTGGGCGCGCGCGCCGCGCCGCTGGGGCGGGTGCTGTTTGGCCACGGCAACAACGGCCAAGACGGCTCGGAGGGCGCAGTCTACAGGCATGCCTGCGGCACCTACCTGCACGGGTCGCTCTTGCCCAAGAACCCCTGGCTCACCGACCTGCTCATCCGCCGCGCCGTCGAGCGGCGCTACGGCCCGGCCGCCGCGCTCCCTCACGTCGATGACGAGGTCGAGATGCGGGCCCACGAGGCGGTCATTGCCCGCATCCGCGCGCGGGGCAAGCTCGGCAAAGGCGCGACATAGGGCGGGGTTCACCGCAAAGGCGCAAAGACGCAAAGGGGACGCAAAGATAAGGGAAAGCACTGATGCACCCCACCGGCGTGAGCACGTTGGCCCCAGCCCGCCTGGGCGCAGTTGACCTTCCCCTCCCTTCGCGTCCCCTTTGCGCCTTCGCGCCTTCGCGGTGAACCCCGTCCTCCGCGCCAAGGCGGCGCGAAGGACTCGGACAGGTGGGGCGCCTCCCCTTTTCCCCCTTGGCGCTTCCTTTGCGTCTTTGCGCCTTGGCGGTGTAGCCCCGTCAGCCCCTCTCCGCCACGGCGATGAGGTCGCCGCTGGCCTCGGGGTCGAAGGGGCTGCCGTCGTAGGCGCCATAGAAGCGCGCGGCGCCCAGGCCGGCGCTGTGCAGTGCCTCGGCCAGATCCTTCTGGAAGATGGGGCGCAGCTCGGTGGCGCCCACGCGGTAGCGCCAGGCGTCGCCCGTGCGCTGCAAGGTAACGAGGTTGAAGGTCAGCGTGGCCTCGTGGAAATCCATAAAGCGGAAGAAGAGCCACTCGCGCTCGCCCTCGCGGTGCGATTGCAGCGGCATAAAGCGCTCGCGGCGCGGCCAGACGGCGTCATAGTTGCGGTTCTGGATCACTACCAGGCCGCCGGGCCGCAGCAGCTCGTGGAAATCGGCCAGAGCGGCGCGCTCGGCCTCGGGTGTGAGCAGGTGGGGCAGGCTGTTGCCCAGGCAGAGGATGGCGTCGAACTCGCTGGGGAAGGCCGGCGCCAGCTCGCCCAGGCCCGCGGCCACAAAGGGCACATCGCGGCCCTCGGCCTCGGCGGCAGCGCGCGCCCGCTCGACCATGGGCAGGCTCGAGTCGGCGCCGGCGGCCTCATAGCCGCGTGCGGCGAGCGCCAGGGCGTGGCGGCCGGTGCCGCAGGCGGCATCGAGCACGCGGCGCACGCCATGTTCGTGGAAGAGCCGCTCGAGGAAGGGCAGCTCGTGGGTCAGCCGCGCCGGCCAATCGACAAAGCGGTCGTAATCGGCCGCCAGGGCGTCATACAGTGCCATCAGCCACCTCCAGGCTCGGTTTGAACCGCGAAGGGCGCCAAGATCGCGAAGGAGGCACGAGAGGATCAAGCCGTCTTTGTGCTCGCCGCTGGCGGCGAGCTGCCGGTATGCCCTCGACAATCAAGAAACTTGGCGCGCCTTTGCGTGCTTGGCGCCCTTCGCGGTTCAATCCTTCTTCCCTCTGAGGCGGCGCAGCTTTTGGGCGCCGACGCACTCGGCGGCGTGGCTGCACCAGTCGATGCACGAGGCGCCGCGCTCGCGGGGCACCACTTGGCCACACTGCAAACAGCGCGCCACGAGCTCATCGCTCCAAATCTCCACCTCGTGCCCGCAGCGCGGGCAGGCGATGTACTCGGGGCGCACCTCGCGGAACAGCCGCGCCCCCGGGCAGTTGCTCCCCAACGTCATCTCCCACCTCCGAATGCGGGGCTCCACCGCAGAGGCGCGAAGGCGCCAAGGCAACGCCAAGGTTCAACTACAGGGCGATGGCTGCCGGCCACCCCTCCGAGTTGCTCCAAAGGTTCTTGCCCCTTGGCGTCGTCTTTGTGCCTTTGCGTCTTTGCGGTGAAGGCCCGTCCCTATCCATGAATGAGTGCGGGCAGGCAGCGGGTGCAGACCCACAGGCTCTGGCCCTTGGCGCGGCAGGGCAAGAGCACGGCGTGCTCCTCCGAATCGCCGCAGCGGAAGCAGGTTTGCGCCATGTAGCTCGGCCCGCGCTCCTCGGCGCGCGCCTCGGCCGCCTCAGGGTCGAAATCGGCCGCCTCGCGCACCTCGATGCTCAGCGCGCCGGTGGGGCACACCGCGAGGCAAAAGCCCGCCCCGTCGCAGAGCACGTCGTCGATCACACGCGCCTTGCCGTCCACAATCTCGATCGCCCCCTCGGCACAGGGGGTCACGCACAGGCCGCAGCCGGTGCACTTTTCCTCGTCAATGCGCACAATCTGCCGCTTAGGCATGTTGCTCTCCTGATAATTGCTGGTCTTCGGCAAACTCGACCTCATAGGGCAGGCCGATGGCCCCCTCTGGGCAGAGGTCCTCGCAATCGGCGCAATAGGCGCAGGCCTCCGGCTCGGCCAGGGCCGCGCGCCCGGCGACGAGCTGCAGCGCGCCCGTAGGGCAGGCGGCGACGCACTGCCCGCAGCCGCTACACAGCGCCGCGTCGATGATGGGGTATGCCTGGGTGTTCTGGCTCATATCGTCTTCTCCTGCCGATGCTGCCCTCATTGTAGCATAGTGGGCCAGCCGAGTCTGTGACTAGAGTCGCATTCTGCGGGAGGGCCGGAGCTCTCTCAGAAGGGACGGCTTCACCACAAAGGGCACAAAGGAGTTGTACCCTTTGTGGTGAAGCCGTCCCTCGCTCCTGAAACCTGACACACCGATTCTCATGGCGGGTGGTTGGGACGCCTTTCCTGGCAAAGAAGCCAGTCCGCCGCTGGCAAGCTCGTAGTGCGCACTACGAGCTCGAGCTCAGGCTCGCCAGCCTTCAGCGAGTCTCTGCCAATCGATACGCCGCCAGGGAAATTGGTGTGACAGGTCTCGGAGACCTGTCAGGTTTCGGGGGAAGGTCGCTGCTATTGGGCCGTGGCGTTGTGCGTGATGGCATAGTCCAGCGGCACGATCTCGATCCACGTCTGGCCGGGCTTGAGGGCGATGTCGTTGCCGCTGCCGTCCACCAGGCGCATCTGGTCGGCCGCTTCGGGGCGCAGCCACTGGCAGTCGACCATGACGCCGTCGCGGAAGACCTGGGCGCGGCCGCTGCCGACCCACCAGACCATGATGGCGGTGTTGCCCAGCTTGTCTTCGACGATGTCGGTCTTTTTGTGCTCGCAGTAAATGACGACGACATTGTCGGGGGCGAGCTGCGTGCCGGTGAGCGCATCGCCGTGCGGCGCGCCCTGGACGGCGCGAAGGTAGGTGCGCGAGGCCGCGTCGTAGCGATAGTCGACGGGTGCCTGGCCGGGGTAGGGCACGTGGATGCGCGTGGCCGGCGTGCCCTGCGGCGCCGCATCGGCAAAGACCATGTTGCGCACGTGCACCGGCGTGTCGCTGCCGTCGGCGATCAGGCGCTGGCGCACCTGCGGCAGGCGCACGTAGAGGTTGAAGGGTGCCACCTTGTCGGTAGAGCGGAAAAAGTACTCGCCGCCGTAGCCCACGTGGCGGAACTGCGGGTACTGCGATAGGTGGCTCAAGTACCACATGACGCCATCGGAGGCGCCGGCATCGACGAGGGCGGCATCGAGCTGGTGCAGCATCTCGAACACGGCCAGGCGCGTCGAACGGATGGGTCCAGCCACCTCGGGAACGCGGCTGAGAAAGACGCCGCTGATACGCGTGACAAAGTTGCCCTCGGCCAGCTCCTCGTAGACCATGTCGGCGCTCGACAGGCCCGACTGCGGCCGCGACTGGAGGTCGTGCCCGTAGCGCACCAGGATGGGCCGGTGCTGCAGCACGCCGGCATCGGCCACGCCCTGGCCCGTCAGCGGGTTGATATTGGGGTTGGGCGTCGGGCTCGGCGTAGCGCTGGGCAATGGGGTCGCCGTCGGCACGAGCGTCTGCGTCGCCGTGGGCTTGGGCGCCTCGGTGTCGACCGGGCGCGGCGTGGGCTGAGGCGTGGGGGGCGGCTTGGGGCTGCAGGCGGCCGCGAGGAGGCAGGCCACCAGGCAGCAGACCGGCAGTAAGGTGCGACGTGTCATGGGCGCAGTCCTTCTTTCGATGGCTCGGTTTGGCCGGCTGAACGTCATGCTTCAGTGCGATTATAACACAAAAGGGAGAAGAGAAGTAAAGCTCAGACCTCGGCCATGGCCTCGAGCGCCGGGCGGTCTTTGACGATGATGCGGTGCCGCTCGACGGCGACCAGGCCCTCGTCTTGCAGCTCGGCCATGAGGCGGCCGACGACGTCGCGCACGGTGCCCAGCTCGGCGGCCATCTCGGCCTGGGTGAAGCGGCGGCCGGGTTGAGCGGCTTGGCGCAGCAGCAGGCGGGCGAGGCGCGCGCGCACGGTGCGGAAGGACAGGTCTTCGACCAGCGCGGCAAAGCGGCGCAGGCGCGTGGCCAGGTCGGCCAGCACGGCCTCGGCGAGCGGCGGGTAGTGGCGGATGGCGGCGAGGAAATCGTCGCGCGGGATGGCGCAGAGGGTCACGGCGTTGGCCGCGGTAGCGCTGGCCGGGTTGGGGGCGCCGTCGAGCACGGGCACGAGGTTGAGCGCCGCGCCCGGGCCGAGGCGGTCGAGCACTTGCTCGCGGCCGCCGGCCGAGACCTTGTAGACCCGCACCTGGCCGCTGACGACGAAATAGACCGCCTGCGCCGGCTCGCCCTCCAGCAGGATCAGCTCGCGCCGGGCATAGCTGCGCAGGCTGGCACGGCCGGCGACGTCGGCCAGGGTGGGCGCGCTGAGGCGCCCAAAGTAGGGGATGCGCTTGAGGAAATCGACGATCTCGTTGGCCATACCCCCTGCCTCCGGCGCCGGGGTCGTGCGGCGCCTGGGGCGTATTATACCTGCAGAATGGCGCCGGCTCAAGCACAGGCCACCCGGCGGCACCGGCCCTTACGCTCCGCATCCGCCCGGTGCAGATCCCTTGTGGGGTTTGGTTGGGCCGTCCTGTGCTGCTGGCCGCCCGCGGGCGGCCAGCAGCACAGGACGGCCCAACCAAACCCCATCCCATGCCCCCGACTGGGCGGGGGCCCTCACGCTCGCGTGTTGCCAACGTACCCGCGAGGAGCTTTGCCATTGGGCGAATGAAAGCGGCCCCCAGATAGGACAAGTATATGAATAGAAACCACGCTGCTACCAGGAGGAGGTTCGCCGGTGGCTGGTGAGGATCGCAACGCTCCGCATGTCGAGTGTGTCAATGCGGTGGCCCTGCCCGGGTTAGGCCGCGGCCTGGCCACGCTCGACCTGTTGATTACCCTCACCAACGCTGGCCTGAACCTGCCCACCATCCTAAAGACGGTGCTCGACGCCACGGCCGACCTCTTGGGGCTGCCGAACGGCATTATCCTGTTGTGGGATGGAACGCGCCGCGCCCTGGTGCGGGCTGCCGAGCGCGAGCTGGCGCCCGATCGGCTGCCGCACGACGGCGCCATCCCCGAGGGCGAGCTGGCGCAGTGGCTGGTGGGGCGCGTCTTTGCCGGCCAGGCGCCCGTGTTCCTCGATGACGCGCGTGCCGCCTCGGGCTACAGCGACACGCGCGCCGTAGCTCAGGGCGCTGTCGCCGTGGCCGCTGTGCCCCTGGTGGCGCGCGAGCGGGCGCTGGGCGTGCTCCTGCTGGCCGGCAATCTGCCGCGATCCTTCTCGGCCGGCCACCGCCACATCCTGCAGACCATCGGCCGCCAGGTCGCCGGCACCATCGAGAACGCCCGGCTGTACGAAGACGCGGCGAGGCGCGCCGATCAGATGCGCCTGCTCATCGAGCTGGGGCAGCGCCTGAGCGCCATACTCGATCTCGACCCGCTGCTCAAAGCCATCGTCGGCGAGGTGCAGGCGACCTTTCGCTGCCCGCTGGTGGCGCTGCTCCTGGTCGAGGGCGAGGGGCTGCGCGTGAGCGCGGTGGCGAGCCGCGGCCAGGCGGCGGTGTTTGATGACGGCCTGGTGTTGCCCGCCGGCGCCGGCCTCTCGGGCTGGGTGGCCCAACACGGCGAGCCGCTCTGCGTGCCCGACGTGTCGGCCGACGGGCGCTACTGGAGCTCGCAGAAGGTGCACGGGGGCATCATCCACTCGGCGCTGGCGGTGCCCATCCAGCTCGGCGGGCAACTGCTGGGCGTGCTCGACCTGGAGAGCGATCGCCCAGCCGCCTTCGATGCGATGGATGTGGCGTTGGTGCAGACCGTGGCCAACCAGGCCGCCGTGGCTGTCAGCAACGCCCGCGCCTATGCGCAGGCCGAGCAGCAGGCGGCCACGCTGCGCGCCCTGCTGAGCACGACGCAGGAGCTGAACTCGACGCTGGACCTGCGCCAGTTGCTCGAAGCGATCGTCTGCCACGTGAGCGCGCTGATCGACGTCGATAGTTGCATCATCACACTGCTCAACCCCGAGACGGGCGTGTTGACCCCGGTGGTGTTGCGCCACGAATGGGCCGGCCAGGTGTTGGGCACAACCTGGAAGGTGGGCGAGGGTTTTACCGGCCACGTGGCCCTGACCGGGGTGGGCGAGTTCACCAACCGCGCCGACCTCGACCCCCGCGCCGTGAACATCCCCGGCACACCCGACGAGCCCGAGGCCCTGCTGGCGACGCCGCTGCGCCACCAGGGCAAGGTCATCGGCACCATGACCCTCTGTCGCGTGGGCGAGCGCGGCTTTTCGCAGGCCGACCTCGAGCTCGTCGACAGCTTTGCCAGCCAGGCGGCCATCGCCGTGGAGAACGCCCGCCTCTATACCGAGAGCCAGCAGCGCGCCCGCCAGTTGGAGCGCGCCCACGCCCGGCTGCTGGCGGCGCAGAACCAGTTGCTGCAGGCCGAAAAGCTCTCGGCCATCGGGCAGTTGGCGGCGGGCATGGCTCACGAACTCAACAACCCGCTGACAGCCATCATGGGCTTTGCGCAACTGCTCGACGCCGAAGACCTCAGCCCATCGGGCCACGCCGACCTGCAGCGCATCCTGGCCGCCGTGGGCCGCTCGCAGAGGATCGTGGCCAACCTGCTCACCTTTGCCCGCCAGCAGCCCATCGCCCCACGGCCGGTGGACCTCGCGGCCCTCATCGAGCGCACGCTGCGGCTGTACGGTTGCCGCAGCAGGGGCGAAGCATTCCCTGGGGACTCTTGTGCCGCTGACCAGCTCACGCCGGCGCAGGCTTCGCCCCTACGCCTGGGCAACGTGCGCATCCGGCAGGAGCTGGCGGCGGACCTGCCGGAGGTATGCGTGGACCCGGTGCAGATGGAGCAGCTCGTCGAGCACCTGCTGCGCCACGCCTACCGGGCCACGAGCGAGGCCGGCGGGGGCACGCTGTCGGTGCGCCTCACGCGGCCCAGCCAGGATATGGTGCGCCTCGAAGTCGCCGACGAGGGCGCGCCCATCCCCGCAGACACGCTGCCCTACATCTTTGACCCCTTTAGCACCACCGGCGACGCGCAGAACCTCGGCCTGTCGGCCTGCTTCGGCATGGTGCGCGCGCACCGCGGGCGCATCTGGGCCGAGCCACGGCCGGAGGGCGGCACCTCCTTCGTCGCCGAGCTGCCGATTGACGCCCTGGCCGGACCCATGCCCGGCGGCCTACCCGCCGACCGCCCCATCCTCGTCGTCAGCGGCGACGGCGAGCTGGCCGCAACGTTGGGGTCGGCGGTGGAGGGCATGGGCCAGCGGCCGGTACACGTGGAAAGCGCCGAGGCCGCGCTGGCCGAGATTGTGGTGGGCCACTATGACCTGGTGCTCTGCGACGTCACCCTGCCCGGCATGAGCATCGAGCGCCTCTACGAGAGCGCGCGCGCCAACGACCCCGCGCTGGCCACCCGCTTTGTGGCCATCGGCGCGGCCGCAACAGCGCCCAGGGGTGTGCCTGTCATCGAGACGCCGCTCGACCTGGAGCGCTTACGGCAGGCCATCGCCGGCTGCCTCGACGCCTAGAGTCCCTTTGCCACTTCTCGCCATGTGCCACAGGTTCGTAGTTGGCGCTTGAGCGCAGGTCAAGGCGCTCAAGCGTCAACTACGATCCTGTGGCACATGGCGGCCTCTGTAGGTTTCCATCTTTGCATCCTCTCCGTTCCAGGGTGTATAATCCAACCGTGGGCAGCGGCTACCCGCTAGAACGGAGCAAGATGCCCCAGGTCTATGTAGCCCTCGACTTGGAAACCACCGGGCTGAGCCCCGAGCACGACGCAATCATCGAGATCGGCGCCGTGCGCTTTCGCCCCGACCGCGTGCTCGATACCTGGTCAACCCTGGTCAACCCCCACCGCCCCATCCCCTTCAAGATCCAGCACCTGACCGGCATTTCTCAGGCCGAGGTGCGCGGCGCGCCGGCGCTCGCCCAAGTGCTCGGCGACCTGCGCCACTTTGTGGGCGAGCACACCGTGGTGGGGCACAACATCTCCTTCGACCTGGCCTTCCTCGGCCGCCAGGGCGCGCTGACGCAGAACCTGGCCATCGATACGTTCGAGCTGGCCTCGATCCTGCTGCCCGAGGCGCCGCGCTACTCGCTGGGCGCCCTGGCCGACCGGCTGGGCATCAACCTGCCGGTGCGCCACCGCGCGCTGGAGGACGCCACCGCGACCAAGGACCTCTTCCTGGCCCTCTTGGAGCGCGGGCTGGAGATGGACCTGGAGGTGCTGCAAGAGATCAACCGCCTGGCCAGCCGCTCCGAGTGGTCACTGCGACATATTTTTCGCGAGCTGGAGCGGGCACGGGCGCGCACGGCCTCAGCGGGCACCATCCGCGCGCAGCTCCTGGAGAAGGGCGTGCTCGACAAGGCAGCGATGGGCCTGGTGCTGGGCCGCCGGCCGCAGGAGCCGGCGCTGCGCCCCTCGAGCACAGCGGTGCGGGTGGATAGCAGGGCCATGGCAGCCCTACTCGCCCCCAGCGGCCCCTTTGCCCGGCAGTTCCCCGGCTATGAGCACCGCCCACAGCAGATCGAGATGCTCGAAGCCGTGGCGCAGGCGTTCAACGCGGGCGGCCAGTGGCTGATGGAGGCGGGCACGGGCACGGGCAAATCGTTGGCCTACCTCCTGCCGGCGGTCGATTTCGCCGTGCGCAACGGGCGGCACGTGGTCGTGTCGACCAACACCATCAACCTGCAAGACCAGCTCTTCCTGAAAGACATCCCCGACCTGCAGCGCATCCTCGAGCGGCCGTTCAAGGTGGCCGTACTCAAGGGGCGCAACAACTATATCTGCCTGCGGCGCCTGGCCCAGTTCCGCAAGAGCGAGCGCCTGAGCACCGACCAGGTGCGCGTGCTGGCCAAGATCCTGGCCTGGCTGCCGGTAACGGCCACGGGCGACCAGGCCGAGCTGACCCTGATCAACCAGGAGGGCAGCATCTGGGCGCAGATTGGCGCCGAGGGCGACAACTGCCTGGGCGAGCGCTGCCCGCACCGGCGCGGCGGCAGTTGCTTCCTAGCGCGGGCGCGGGCGCGCGCCGAGGCGGCGCACATTGTCATCGTCAACCACGCCCTGCTGCTCTCCGACGTGGGCCTCGAAGGGCGGCTGCTGCCCGAGTTCCGCCACCTGGTGGTCGACGAGGCGCATCACCTCGAAGCGCGGGCCACCGAGAGCCTGGGCTACGCCGTGGACCAGCGCCAGCTCGACGGGCTGTTGAACAGCCTGAGTATGCGCCTGGGCGGAGACCGGCGGGGCGGCATCTTGGGCGAGCTGCCGGCCGGCCTGCAGCACAGCACCGTCACGCCGGCGGTGCGACAGCGCGTCGAGGCGCTGATCGAGCCGCTGCACACCGAGGTGGACCGGTTGCGGCAACAGGTGACCTACTTCTTTGATGCGCTCGACGGCTTTGTGCGCGACCAGTTGGAGGGCCGGCGCCAAAGCGAGTATGATACCCAGATGCGCCTGACCCCGGGCCTGCGCGCGCAGCCCTCCTGGTCGCACGTCGAGATGCGCTGGGACGACGCCTCGCGGACCTTCAAGGTGCTGATCCACGACCTGGCGCGCCTGGCCGAAGCCTATGACGAATTGGCCGATGCTGGCATTGCCGACTATGACGAGCTGCAGCAGGGGCTGCGCGCCCGCCTGCAGCGCACGGGCACGAGCTGCGATCAGCTCGAAACCATGGTGATGAAGCCCTCCGGAACCTCGATCTACTGGCTGACCGTGTCGGCGCGCGACGGCTCGCTCAGCCTGCAGATGGCGCCCCTCGAGGTGGGGCCGCTGCTGCAGCACGGCCTCTTCGACCGCCTGGAGACGGCCATCCTCACCTCGGCCACCCTGCGCACCGGCGGTGACTTTGACTATATGTGCGGCCGGCTGGGCCTGGATGGGGCCAGCCACCTGGCCGTGGGCTCGCCGTTCGACTATCGGAGCTCGACGCTGATCTACCTGCCCACCGATATCCCCGAGCCCGGCAGTCCGCACTATCAACGCACGGTCGAGCAGGCCATGGTCGAGCTCTGCCGCGCCACCAAGGGGCGCACGCTGGGCCTGTTCACCTCCTACACGCAACTGCGCGCCACGCAGCGCGCCATCAGCGCGCCGCTCGAGCAAGACGGCATCGTCGTCTATGGCCAGGGGGTCGACGGCTCACGGCGCCAGCTCCTCGAGAATTTCCGCAGCACCGAGCGGGCGGTGCTCCTGGGCACGCGCAGCTTTTGGGAAGGGATCGACGTCGTCGGCGGGGCGCTGAGCTGCCTGGTCATCGCGCGGCTGCCCTTCAGCGTGCCGTCGGACCCGATCACCGCGGCGCGCTGCGAGACGTTCGATGACCCGTTCAACGAGTACCAGGTGCCCGAGACGGTGCTGCGCTTCCGCCAGGGCTTTGGCCGCCTCATCCGCCGCGGCGACGACCGCGGGCTGGTGGTCATCCTCGACCGGCGCATCCTGACCAAGTCGTACGGGGCAGTGTTCATGCGCTCGTTGCCCGAATGCACCGTGCAGCGCGGCCCGCTGCGCGACCTGCCGGCCGCCGCCGTCAAGTGGATCGACGGCGAAGCGCCGGTGCAACAGTCTCTCGGGCTGTAAGAGACGATTCACCGCAAAGGCGCAAAGAGGACGCAAAGGGAAGGGAGTTCTTCGCGTTTCCTTTGCGTCTTTGCGGTGAGCTTCGTCGGCGTGGGTTTGCCGCTCTGGGCCTCTTTGTGTAGACGGGGGTAGCCATGCGCAAAGGGTTGCTGACGCTCGTCGTCCTGCTTGCCGTGCTCCTCGCCGGGTGCGCGCCGGCCACCGCCCCGCAGAATGGCCCGCCCTTGGCGGTGTACTATGCCGGGCCAGAGGATGGGGTGCAGCAGGCGCTGGCGCTGGCCGGGCGCGAGGCGGGCTGGCAGGTCGTCGCCGACGCGGCGCAGGCCGAGGTGCTCGTCCTCAACGGGCGCGTTCCCGATGCGCCGGCGTTGGCGGCACGGGTGCAGGCCGGGGCGGGGCTGGTGCTGTTCCTGGGCCCCGAGATCGACGCGGCGCAGGCGAGCGCGCTGCTGGGCCAGCCGGTGACCCTGGCGCCCCAGAGCGCGCCGCTGAGCCTGACCGACGCCCCCGGCGTGCAGGATGCGCTGCTGAGAGAGATCGTCTGGAACAGCGCGCCGCAGGTGCGCGAGCGCGTGCTGCTGGAGGGGAGCGGCCTCGAGCCCCTGGTGGTGGGCTTTGAGGATGGCTCGCTCGTGCTGGGGCGGGCGACGGTGGGCCGGGGGCGGGCCTACGTCGTGGCGGCCTACCTTGGCGCAGCCAACCCGCAGATGCAGGAGTGGGGCTACTGTACCTACCTGGTCTACCATCTGGCCGAGCGCGCCGCCGGCCACACGCCCCTCTCCTACGCCAGCTATGCCGGCTCGCCCGTGCCCCACGCCGCCGAACAGCGCCTGCTCTACATCCTGCTCGCGGCGATGCTGGCCAGCACGGGGCTCATCTTCTGGGCGGTGCGCCGCTACAGCCAGGCGCACCCCGAGGGCCTCGACTCACTGCTCTCGAGCCGCGAGGCCTTCAAGGCGCGCCAGGCTTCCACCGCGTGGGAGGAGGTCGGTTTTCACCGGCCGCTGGGCGGCTTCCTCTTTGCCTTCGGCCTGGGGCTGATCCTCTTTGTGCCGCTGATCATCTACCAGAACATCATCCTGCCGGTGTACATCCTGCCCTCGGCGCAGGCGCTGGGCATGTGGGGCCGCGTGACCCAGTTCTTTAGCTTCCTGTGGCAGCTCTTCGACATGGGCACCTCGGTGGCGCTGGTCAAGTTCTTTGCCGAGCACCGCGTCGACGACCCGCGCAAAGGCATCCAGTACGTGCAGGTCTTTGTGTGGTGGCAGGCGCTGTCGGGCGCGGTGCAGGTGGCGGGCGTCATCTTTGTGGCGGGCACCTTCCTGCCGCGCACGGCCTATGCCCTCTACGCCTGGAGCATCATCATCCACGCGCTGATCCAGTTGCCGGGCTTTTACGAGGTCTTTCGCCACGCCCTCATCGGCTGGCAACGCTTCGACTATGGGCAGATCCTCGACCTGGCCCTGACGGCCTTCCTGCCCATGGTCACCCAGCCGCTGCTGGTGATAGTGATGATTGCCTGGGGCCGCGCCAACCCGACCTTTGGCGCCTCCATGGGCGGGCTGTTGGGCCTGGGGCTCGCGGCCTATGCCACGCAGCTCTTGTCCTTCCTGATGGGGTTCCTGCTCTACCGGCGGTTGGGCTATCGTGCCCGCCTGCTCTTCATGGCCCATTTTGACTGGCGCACCGTCGTCAGCGCCTTCCGCTTCGGCACCTTCGAGATGCTCGGCGCCATCGCCTGGGCCATCGGCGAGGCGCTGGTCATCCTCATCACCCAGATGCGGCTGATCAACTACAACGAGGTCTGGGGCAACTGGACCCTGGCCGCCAACTTTGTCACGGCCTACACTATCCTGCAGGTGCTCTACGCCAACCTGATGCCAGGCATATCGGAAGCCATCTCACACGGCTACAAGCGCCTCTCGCAATACTATACCGCCATGGGCTACAAGTGGGGCGCCATGATCAGCGCCTTTGTGGGGGCGGTGCTGCTGGCGGTGGCCGACCGCTTCATTCTGGGCGCCAGCGGCCCCGAGTTCGTGCGCGCGGCCACCTATGCCGTGCCACTCATCCTCTGGGGCGTGATCCAGTTCGGTTCGTGGATGGCCGACGAGGTGCAAAAGGGCGCCAACCGGCCTTACCTGCGCTCGGTGATGACCACTCTGGAGCAGGTGATCCGCATCGTCCTGGCGCTGGTGCTGGTGGTGCGCTGGCAAATCTCCGGCCTGATCGCCGCCTATTTCGTGGGCCTGCTGACCAAGGTGCTGCTGTCGTACGCCATCGACCACCGCCTGTGCTTCCCGCACCGCTACTACGCCTGGCAGTCGCTCGCGGCACCGGCGCTGGCCGGCGCGGCGCATTTCGCCGTGCTGCGCTGGGTGACGGGCCTTATCTGGCGTGGCGACCAGGTCACCTCGATCATCATCCTCCTCGTCGGGCTGCTGCCGTCGCTGCCACTCTTCGCCTTCCTCTTCGGCCTGGCCGGCGGCTGGGACGACGACACCCTGGCCGAGGTGCGCCAGTCGGTGAACCTGACGAGCTTTGCGCGGCCGCTGGCCTGGCTCTTCTGGGCAGCGACGGCGCTCGGCGCGCGCATCAGCCCGCTGCACGGGCGCTTCCCCATCACCATCCGCGCGGCGGCGGTGGAGGAGGCCGCGGCGCTCACGGCACAGCGGGTGCGCCTGGCATAGCCCGACACGCTGTGCACTAGCCCAGGAGCACGCCCCAGAGCTGCCGGTGACCGGGTTACCCGCTTCGTACGAGTCCGTGCCGGCCCCTTATTGGGGGGTGATGATGGACCGGCGAGGTATGGCGGCCCCGCGGGGCCGCCATACCTCGCCGGTCCATCATCACCCCCCGTTCCCGGTTAGCGCCGGGGCCAGCGGAGCAGATGCCCGGCGAAACCCCGGGTTGTCGGCGCCTTGGTGGTATAGCCTCAACTCAGCGCTATCCCTCTCATCATGTGGTATAATGGGTACGTCAACTACCGGTCAACCCAGGGAGACGAGTGTGGAAGCACAGGGTTTTGAAGCGTTACTGAACCGTGAAGAGCGGGCGCTGCTCGCCACGTTCACCACCCCCGCCGGCATCCAGGCCTTCCTCGACGGCATCGCCTACAGCACCGAACCCATCTACCGCTGTCCGTTGCGCGTATTGCGCGAGCGCACTGGGCACTGCTTCGATGGCGCGCTCTTTGCTGCGGCGATGCTGCGGCGCCTCGGCCAGCGGCCGCTGATCGTCGACATGCTGCCCAACGAGCGCGACGACGACCACGTGCTCGCGGTCTACCGCGTCGACGGCTATTGGGGCGCCGTGGCCAAGTCGAACTTTGCCGGGCTGCGCTACCGCGAGCCGGTGTACCGCAGCCTGCGCGAGCTGATCATGTCGTACTTTGAGGTGTACTTTAACGTCAACGGCGAAAAGACGCTGCGCGGCTACACCACGCCGCTGGACCTTTCGGCCTTTGACGCCCGCGACTGGCTGGCCAGCGACGAGCCGCTGGAGGCAATCGCCGACCGGCTCGGTGAAATACGCCACTTTTCGCTGCTGACGCCGGCCATGGTCGCGCGGCTGGCGCCGGTCGATGTGCGCTCGTACCAGGCCGGCCTGCAGGGCAGCAACCCGGCGGGTCTGTTCAAGCTCGAATAGCCGGAGTCCCGAACTTGTTCGGGCTCGGGGAACAGCCCGGGCCGGAGCCCCGAACAAGTTCGGGGCCGGGGAACGCGCGGCCGGAGCCCCGAACTTGTTCGGGGCCGGGGAACGCCCCAACAAGCTGGGGAGTCCGGGTCGGAGTCCCGAACTTGTTCGGGACCAGGGGAACGCCCCAACAAGCTGGGGAGTCCGGGCCG
>ERZ795058.1063-NODE-1063-length-38791-cov-22.567637_pt1 | contig 38791 bp, 34 predicted proteins | sample MGYA00375142_ERZ795058 | MGnify/ENA primary metagenome ERZ795058 (study PRJEB30187, sample SAMN05720210) | activated sludge metagenome | isolation source: anaerobic digester from wastewater treatment plant | place: Japan | collected 2015-04-20 ... | reverse complement strand
GGATTGCTTCCCCGCGAGACTCGCCGACCATGAGCCATCGTCCGCCGTGGTCCTCCTTGCCGCCGCTGATCCACAGGTCGGCACCGATGTCCTCAGTGGCTACGTGTCGTTCTTCGTCGATGCGGCGCGCCTGCCGGACCAGCCCGGGCTGGGACCGGTCCAGGAGCACCGACGCAAGCGGGCGGCATACACAATGCCGTTGTTGCGCAAGCGAATCGAGGCGGAAACAACCGACGCGCGCTTCTGATCCGGGGGCGCGCGAGGTATTGATGCTACGCATAGACGGATGCTATCTTCCGTTTATGCGTAGTAATGCCCCCTCGCTGATGCCGGTGTTCCGGTCTCGGCATCAGGCCGATCTGCTCACCCTGCTCTCCCTGCACCCCGATCAGGACTACACCGTCACGGACCTGGCAGCCCGGCTCGGAATCCCGTTGACCACCGCCCATCGCGAGGCTCAGCGCCTAGAGGAGTCCGGTTTGCTCACTGGGCGTGCAGTCGGTCGATCACGCCTCCTGCGGGCCAATACGTCGCACCGCGCCTTCGAACCGCTGGCTCGACTTCTGTTGGTCACCTTCGGGCCGCACGTCGTCGTGGCCGAGGAGTTCGCCGCCCTCCCCGGCGTCGAGCAGGTCGTGATCTTCGGGTCGTGGGCCGCTCGCTATGCCGGCGTCCCTGGAGTCGCGCCCGCGGACATCGACGTCCTGGTGGTCGGCAACCCACCCCGCGCTGAGGTCTACGCGGCGGCCGAGCGGGCGGAAGCCCGACTCGGTATGCCGGTCAACCCGACCATCCGGGCCTCAAGCCGATGGGCCAGCGGCGACGACCCACTCGTGGCAACGATCCAAGGCGGCCCACACCTGGATGTCACTGCCGAAATGCCTCCTGTGGATAAACCAGCTCACGCGACCTGACGCACCGCATCGCCCAGTACGGTGCCTGAATGAGTGGATGGCAGGTGGGTGCAGCCGAGATCGACGAGTTGCTAGCCGACCGTTCGCTACAGCAGGTCACCGGCACTGCCGCAGACGGAGGCCCCGGTCTGGCTCGGGCGCATCAGACATTCACATCGGCGCAAGTCCTGCTCGCCAATGACCCTGCCAATGCGTTCGTGCTGGCCTATGACGCCGCTCGGCAAGCCTGCTCAGCCCTGCTTGCCCACCAAGGGTTGCGCCCCACGGCAGGCGGAGGCCACATTGCGGTTGAACGGGCAGTTCGCGCCCAGTTCGGTGCGGTGTTCGTCGCCTACGGAGGGTTACGTCGACGCCGAAACGAGGTCGAATATCCATCCCATCCAGACGAGGCCGTCGCGCACGACGAAGCCGCGGCTGCTCTGGACGCCGTCGAGGCGATCATGAGTGCCGCTGAGCAACTACTCCCGCACCTCACCCTGTTTCGGGCCTGATCCTCGCCACGCGCCCGGCCCTGCCTAACCACACTGGACGGTGCTGACGTTTCATACCAGTGTCGGAGTCCGTGAGCACACGGGCGGTCAGCCCTACTCCCCTTACGCTTCGCGGATGGATGATCTCGGCGACGCGGCGGTTGCGCTCCTGTCGGACCTCGTCGCGATCGACAGCGTGAACCCTGGCCTGGTCGACGATGCTGCGGGCGAGTCGGCCATCGTCGCCTTCCTCGCAAACCGGCTGCGCGCCAACGGTTTCACCGTCACCATCATCAACGCCGAAGGCCACGCAAACCGCCCGAGCCTTCTGGCAGTCGGCCCCGGGCCAGCCGACGCACCCACCGTTGTCCTCAACGGCCACCTCGACACGGTCGGTGTCTCCGGTATGCCGTCCCCCTTCACCCCCCGCGTCGAAGGCCACCAGCTCTTCGGCCGGGGCGCAGCCGACATGAAGGGCGGTGTCGCCGCGCTCATCGTCGCCGCCGAGCGGCTCGCCACTGATCGCCTAAATGCCGATCGCCTGACCCCCTATCAGCCCACCCACGAAGGCCCAACCCTCGAACAACCAACAGGCGCCCGCGGCGGCATACGCCCCGTCCTAGCGCTGGTCACCGACGAGGAGGACGCGAGCCTGGGCAGCGAAGCGGTCATCGCGGCCCTCGCCGCCCTCAACATTCACCCGGACGTCTGCCTCATCGGTGAGCCGACCGACCTGACCCCGTGCCACACGCTGCGCGGCTTCGGCGTGGCCCGCGTCAGTTTCCAAGGCCGCGCGGCGCACAGCTCGCAACCCCATCTGGGCATCAACGCACTCACCCAACTCGGCCGGTTCCTGCACGCCGTGGACCAGCGCGCCCCCCACCTGCACGCCGAAGGCAGCGACCTCATGGTGACCGTCGCACGCGGTGGCACCTCGGCATTCGTCATCCCCGACTCCGCCGAGTGCCTCGTCGAGATCCGCACGAGCCCCGATGGCCGCGGCACCACCGTCCTCGATGAGGTCCAGGCCCTCCTCGACCCCGTCTGGGACGCCACCGTCGAGCTCGTCGCCGCACGAGACGGCTGGCGCCTCGACGACTCGGGGCCCGCCGCCGACCTCGCGACCCAGCTCGCCGCCGCACTCACCACCGGCGCGACCTTCGACGCCCCCTACTGGATGGAAGCCCCACTCTGGCAAGCCGTTTGCCCGACCCTGATCTGCGGCCCGTCCGGCGGCAGCCTGCACGCCGTTGACGAATGGGTCGACCTGCGTCAGGTCCGCGCGTTCACCCGCGCCCTTGTCGACGTCCTGTCCTCCTGGAGCCCCGATGCCGACTGACCCGCGCGGACTGCGTTCTGACGCACCGCTGTTCGACGCGTGGCTGACGTTCCACGAGCAGGCCCTGACCCCGTTCACCATCCCCGGCCACAAACAGCGCCACGACCTCGTCGGCGACGTCGTCGCCGGCGACGTCCCCCTCTACGCGGGCCTGGACACGATGAAGCTCACCACCGGAGTCCTGCTCGACGCGGAGGCTCGCGCGGCGCAACTCTGGGGCGCCGACGTATGCCGTTTCTCCACCGGCGGCGCGACCCACGCCAACCAGGCCCTCGCCCTGGCAGTGGCCGGCGACGGCGACCAGGTCGTCGTCAGCCGCACCCTGCACCGCTCGATGCTGCTCGGCCTGGTCCTCGCCGGGCTCACCCCGGTCTGGGTTCGCCCCGAGGTCGACGCCGCCACCGGCCTGCCGCTAGGCGTCGCACCCGCGACCGTTGCCGCCGCCCTCGCCGAACACCCGAACGCCAGAGCCGTTTTCGTCGGCGATCCCTCCTATGTCGGCACCGTCGGTGACGTGGCTGGGCTCGCGGACGCCGCGCATCACCACGGCGTCCCACTCATCGTCGACGCCGCCTGGGCGGCCCACTTCGGCTTCCACCCCGACCTGCCCGCGCACCCCATGGCGCTGGGCGCCGACGCGATGGTGACCAGCGCCCACAAGACCCTGCCCGCCTGGAGCCAGGCCGCGATCATCCTGGCCAATACGGAGCGCATCGACGCCTCGCGCCTCGACGCCGCTGTCGAAGCGACCGCAACCACCAGCCCCGCAGGCGCGATCCTCGCCAGCATCGACGCCTCCCGCGCCTTGCTCGCCCGCGACGGTGAGGCGCTGCTCGGCACCGCCATCGCCGCCACTCGGGCCGCGCGCGACCACCTGCGTCAGGTCCCAGGCCTCACCGTCGTCGACGGCCCTCACGTCGACCCCGCGAAGCTCATCCTCGTCCTGTCCGGCACCGGCGCCGACGGCAACGCGATCGAGCAGGACCTCCTGCTCGCAGGTATGCCGGTCGAGTCGGCCGACCGCGACGTCCTCATCGCGATCGTCTCCCTCGCCGACACCGTGGAGGGAGTCACGCGGCTCGCCGATGCCATCGCGGCCTCCGTCGAACGTCACCGCAGCGCCCCACGCCCCGTGGTGGGCGCCGCGTCCTACTCCGTCGACCCGGTGACCGTCATGCCACCCCGCCAGGCGTTCTTCTCCGCCGCCACCCCGGTGCCGGTCGAGGACGCCGTCGGCCGCGTGAGCGCAGAACTGATCGCCCCCTAGCCACCCGGCATACCTGTCCTTGCCCCTAGTGAGGAGATCACGGCAGCCGCCCTCAGTGCGCTCCTTGCGGCCCGGGACGCCGGCGTCCGCATCGCGTATGCCGCCGACCCCACCCTGCGCACCCTGCGCGTCACTGCCCCTTAGGAACAACAACTACGGAAGCGTGTGGCGGCCCCTTGAACCGATTCGACTCGTCGTTAGGGACTCGGGAAGGCCTTACGAAGTACGTCTATCAACTGACGAGCAGTCCGCTCGTCAAGTTGGAGGGACTGGCTGCTCTTAGGCCTACTCACCCGCTCCTCCGAGCCGAAGGTGGTCAAATGGACGAACTTCTCACCTGAGGCACTCACGATCGATTGGTAGAAGCAGTCCACCTCCGATGGGTGTACTCGCACATCTTGCGCCCCTTGTTGAAGCGACCTCACTCTGGCCATCTCGCACCTCCGAACCTTGTTCCCCGTTGGCCTGGACTCACAATAGATGCTGGGATGTCCGATTCCGAGGTTGGTAACACCAGCATCCCTTCACGATCTTGCCCCCGGCACGAAGATCAACTCTCTGGCCAGCCCAACCCGCTCTGCGAGGATTAACCTCGCCACCCACCAGCGTGAGCGCCAACGCCGACGCCAAGTCCGGGCACCGACCGGTCGCCAGGCAGACTCATCATGCGCTTCCGCTCAGGGTGTCTGGGCCCTCGCATTCACATGAGCCCGGATACAGCGCAGGCACTCTTGGTGTGGCCAGAGAAAGTATCACAAATGTATCTCGTAGGTTGAGGACCAATGTCGAACCAACTACTTGTTGCGTCGGCTCCGATGTTCTGTCAGTGCCTTCTTCAGTTCTTGCCTATTCACCGCGCGTGGCACAGATACGGGTCGCCCTACAAGTCCACGATATATCCCGTCAGTCACCGTCGGGTCGACCGCAACCTTCATCCCGGGAGTAATCGTAAGAAGTCCGAGATCAAACAGGTTATGAACATCAGCACGCAAGAGGAGAGAGTTCGCCACCGTATGTCGACCACCGTTTCCGATGGGAAGGATGTGAGCTGCCTGCAGCACCCCTTCTTCGGGGGTCCCGGTTATCGCGCAAGTCCCGCCGTACGCCTTCAAGACGCGAGCACGAAACTCCGCTTGGCCGAGCCGCTGGAGCACTTCGCGCTGGGCGAATTTGACGGCCCGAGCTTCCGATACCCACCGAGAGCCGTGATCCAGAAGCCATCCCTCCAGCACTTGAACAGTTGATTTGTTGGCACGAACGGCCGCCCCCTGTACCTGCTGTTGATACTCTGCGTAATCGATAGGCTTCTTCTTCAGAGCTGAGGTGAGCGCTCGGTCCCAGCGAATATGAACGGAATAGCGCCCCCAGCGGGCGTGCCAAGTTACAGGCTTGACAACCCTGCCGACGCCGAGAATCTGTGCGATGGGTTGGCTGAAATAGGCCCAGACCCAATCGCCTGGCTCGATCAGCCGGTAGCCGGTCGACATTCCCCACTCGTCAGTCTTGCCAACCAGTGAGGAAGCCCAGTAGTTATCTGGCGTGATCTGCCGCCCGCCCTCGAAGACGTACCCTCCGGCGTGGCTGAGCGGGTAGATGAAGTGCTGGACTAACGCGTCCACGTGGCTCCTCAAACTTGAAGTACAAATGGTTGAGGATAGCGTTCATACCCCTCTTGGGGCAGTGAAGTCGATTAGGCGGCCAGTTGGACTAGGTCACTCTTCGAGGAGACCGTGGGCCGAGCCGAGGAAGTCACCGACGACCGGGCCGAGCACGCTGGCGCTGGTCACCAGACCGAGGTGACCGTCGTGATAGACGTACAAGGACGAGTGCGGGATCAACGACTTCAGGAGCCACGCGTTCGCCAACGGAATGATGGGGTCGTCGTCACCGGCCAAAATCAAGACCGGCTGACGCAACAACGGCAGCAGCGGCAGGCTCGTCCAGCCCGCGCCAGCCAGCATCTGATAGGCGTAGCCCCGCCGCGACACGCCCCCACGACTGCGGGCGTGAGCGAGGGATGCCACCAGGTCGGGGTGATTCCGAACCTGACCCCCATAGATGCTGGGCGCCACGGCCATCAAATACTCCGGATCGCGGTGCCGACGCGGGGTGGCCATCGTCAGCAGCACGTTCGGCCGGGCCGGCACCATGAGCGACCCGGTCCCTGTCGCCACCAACACCACCCGACGGCAGCGGCGCGGGTTCTGGAACGCGATCTGCTGGGCCAACCCACCGCCCCACGAGATGCCCAAGACGTCGAACCGGTCATACCCGAGCTGGCGCACCAACGCTCCGATGAGCGAGGCGAGGATTGGGAAGCGATACGGCAGCCGAGGGATCGGAGAGCCGCCGACGCCAGGCGCGTCAAACCCGATGACCGGCACGTCCGGGTCCAACGCCTCGACGAACGGAAGCAACAGCGAATAGCCGGTGCCGATCCCGCTGCACAACACGAGAGGCGTCCGGCCCGGCGCACCGGGGCGCGTCCAGATCCGTAGCTCGTGACCACGGACGGTGACGGTCCGCGCGCCGGTGACACCGGAAAGGGGCATGGTCAACTCCATTGGCTCAGGGTTCGAGGACGTAGGTGCCAGGAGCCTGCGCGAGCACGCTCGTGCCGCCACCATCGAGACGCGTGGGCGCCTTGACGAGGGCGCCACTGCGCGCCGCCAACCAGGCGGCATAGTCCGGCCACCACGCGCCCGGGTGCTGCTCGGCGTTCTCGAGCCATTCGTTCGCGTCGGTGTAGCTGGTGCTGCCGTCGCGGTAGGACGCCTTCGGGTTGTTCGGCGGGTTGACCAGAGCGGCGATGTGCCCGCTCGTGGACAGGATGAATCGCGTGTCCCCGCCGAGCAATTGGGTGCTCTGGTAGCAGTTCTGCCACGGCGTGATGTGGTCGGCGATGCCCGCAACCACATAGGCGTCCGTCGTGATCTCGCCGAGGTCCACGGGGGTCCCGAGCGTCGTCTGCGTGCCCGCGTGCACGAGTCGGTTCTCCATCGCGATATCGATGAAGTCGGCATGCAAGCCGGCCGGCATACGCACCGTGTCGGCGTTCCAGAACAGGATGTCGAAGGCCGGCGGGCGGCGCCCGAGCAGGTAGTTGTTCACCCAGTAGTTCCACACGAGGTCACCGGGCCGCAGCCACGCGAACGCCTCCGCGAGGTCACGGCCATCGATGAAGCCGCGCTGACGCGACGCGCGCTTGGCCAAGTCGGTGGTCCTCGGTCCGGCAAGCGCCGCGGGCATTCCCGCGTGCTCCTGGTCGAGCACCGTCACGAAGAGCGAGAACGCGGCCAGTCGGTCAAGGCGGTCAGTGGCAGCCAGGTGCGCCACGGCCAACGAGGAGAGTATGCCGCCTGAGCAGATCCCCGTCAGGGCCACCTTCTCGACACCGGCCGCTTTGGCGGTGATGTCCATGGCTTTGATGATCTCGGCCGCGTAGGTGTCGCTGTCCCAATCAGCATGATGCGCGAGCGGATTGCGCCACGAGATGATGAAGACCTGCTGGCCCTGCCCGACGAGGAACTCCACGAGGCTGCGGCCGGGGGCCAGGTCCATGGCGTAGAACTTGTTGATCGTCGGCGGCACGATAAGCAGCGGCACCTCATGGACCTTGGGCGTCGACGGCTGATAGCGGATCAGCTCGAAGACCTCGGTCCGGGCGATGACGGCTCCGGGCGACACCGCGATGTTGCGGCCGAGCTCGAAGCCCGAGCTGTCGACCATCTGCGGCACGCGCGGCTTGGCGGACATGTCCTTGGCGAAGGCGGACATGCCACGGGCGAAGTTGGCGCCGCCGGTGTCGATCGCGGCCTTGGCCGACGCGGGGTTCACCAGCGGGAGGTTGCTGGGAGACAGCGCCTCGGTGAGGTTATCGAGGAGGAACTCCACTCGTTGCGCGTCACGCCATCCCAGGCCCGCGTCGGAGACCAACTGCGCCGCGGTGGCCCCGGAGGCGAGATAGGACTGCACGAGCCTGCGCAGCAGCGGGTTCTTGGCCCATGCCTCGTCGGCGAAGCGACGGTCGCGCCGGTCTGGAGCAACCGTCGACTTCCCAGCGACGATCGCAGCCAGGTCGGCCGCGAGGGCCCCCACCCGCCGGCCGGTGGAGACCGGCCGGCTGGCGAGGGAACCGAGCAGACGCGCGGTGGAGAGATCCGGGGCGAAGCGACGCAGCGGGCCCAGCGCGGCCTCGACCAACAAGTGGTCGAGCGGCACAGCGAGGTCGTCGGTGCCCTCAGCCGGATCTACGGTGACGGTGGGCGGCATACCCAATCAGCTCTTTTCCGGCGCAGTGATCATGCGCTTGAGGATCTTGCCCGTGGGGCCCTTGGGGAGCTCGTTGAGCAGCCAGACAACCCGCGGGTACTTGTAGGCCGCGACCCGCTCGCGCAGGTAGGTGCGCAGGTCATCGGCGGTCACGGTCGACCCGGCGCGGACGACGACTGCTGCACCGACCTCTTCGCCGTGGGTGGTGTGGGCGATGCCGATGACGGCGACCTCCAACACGTCCGGGTGCTCGTAGAACACCTCTTCGATCTCCCGCGGGTAGACGTTGTAGCCGCCGCGGATGATCAGGTCCTTCTTGCGGTCGACGATGAAGACGAAGCCGTCCTCGTCCTTGCGACCCATGTCACCCGTGAGGAACCACCCGTCGGGGCGCAGCGCCTTCGCCGTGGCCTCGGGAGCGTTCCAGTAGCCCTTCATGACGTTGTCCCCACGGATGGCGATCTCGCCGACCTCACCGATCGGGAGTTCTTTGCCGTCCTCGTCGAAGACGGTGATCTCCACTCCGCTGACCGGCTCGCCGACCGAGCCCACCTTGCGCGGGCGGCCCATGTGGTTGAAGGAGGCAGCCGGCGAAGTCTCAGACAGGCCGTAGCCCTCAAGAACCGTGCAGCCCCACCGCTCCTCGAAGCGAGCCAAGACCTCGACGGGGAGCGCAGCACCGCCGCTGACGGCGACGCGCAGGTGCGGCGCCTCGATCGGGCTGCCTTCTGCCAGAGCCGAATACATCGTCGGGACCGCCTCGACCACCGTGATGTTGTTGTCGAGGATGAGGGCCTGCGCCGTGGCCGCGTCGAAGCGCGGGAGCAGGACGATCGACGCCCCACACAGCAGCGCGGCGTTGAGGCTGCAGGTCTGGCCGAACACGTGGAACAGCGGCAGACCACCAAAGACGACGTCGTCCTTGTCCATCGAGATGAGGTCGGTCCGCATGAGCCCGGCGTTGCTTAGGAGGTTCTTGTGGGTGAGCTCGGCGCCCTTGGGAAGACCGGTCGTCCCAGAGGTGTAGAGGATGACGGCGGTGTCGTCCGAGCCCCGCTCGGGCACCTCGGTCACCGGCGTGGCAGCGGCCAGCCGAGGAGCGAAGGTCTCGTCGACGACGATGACGGTGCAGCCCTCCGGTGCTCCGGCGTGGACCTCGTCGGCCGACATGGCCCCCGTGAAGATCAGGTTGGCGCCGGAGTCGTCGAGGTAGTGAGCGACCTCGCGGCCCTTGAGCAGCGGGTTCATCGGCACGACGATGGCGCCGGCTCGCAGGACGCCGTAGTAGACGACAGCGAACTCCGGGACGTTCGGCAGCATGAGGCCGACGCGGTCACCGACACCGACTCCGGCCTCGGCGAGCAGGCCGGCGGCGCGAGCGGTGAGGTTGTCCAACTCGGCGTAGGTGGTGGTGGCGCCGGATGCGGTGCGCAGCGCGATGCGGTCCGCGTGCTTGGCGGCCGAATCCACGAAGGCTTGGGCGAGGTTCATAGCGAACTCCTGTGCGAGGAAAGGGGGCGGAAGCGGGGAAGGGAGAGGAACGGAAGGGGGTGGAGCGGGTGAATCCGGTGGAGCGGGTGCGGTCCGGTGCGGGGACGTGTCTTAACCATCCGGCATACCGGCTCGTTCGGCGAGGTGACGCAGAACCGAACTCGCTGTGCGCCTGCACAGTAAGGCGCCACCACGGGCGGGTATGCCGAACTACCATGGCCCATGGGCAACGTCGCACTGAGCCTCGCCGCGCGCACTCTCAGCGCGCACCTCCTGGACGAGATCGACGACCTTGCCGCCGAGATGGCGGTGAAGATTCGCGCGCAGGAGCCGGCCTACCGGGATGGCGGGATGGTCTCGGGCGACGAACTCCAACGCGTCTGTCGCGGGAACCTGCACCTGGTCCTGGGTGAGCTTGCCGGCCTGCACGAGTTCGACCCCACCGCGGTCCGGGCCGTTGGCCGCCAGCGCGCGGAGCAGGGGTTGCCGATCGACGTTGTCCTGCACGCCTTCCGCGTCGGCACGCGACACCTCTGGGAGGCCCTTGTCGAGCGCGCTGACGACGAGATCCGCGCAGAGTTGCTGCTCTCGGCCGCCGACATCTGGGCGGTCTCTGATCGCCTCGCTCTGGAAGTGACCGACGCCTACCGCGCTGCCGAGTCCGCCCGCACCCAACTGGACCGTCAGGTCCGCGAGGCCGTGCTCGATGCGTTGTTGCTCGGCGACGGGGAACAGAGCCGCATGTGGGACTCGGCCCAATTGCTCCGTATGCCGCAGGAGGGCCGGTTCGTCGTCATCGCTGCGGAGTGCCCTGGCCCGGGGCAGGAGGCCGTGCCGTCAGCCGAGTCCCGACTCAAGGAGCGCAACGTCTCCTCAGCCTGGCGACTCGACGCCGGCCTGCAGGAAGGTGTCGTCGCCCTGCAACCCCGTTTTGGTGAGCAAGCCCTGGCGAATGCCCTCGCCGCGGGCGCCCGGGGGCGGGTCGGGGTGAGCAGGCCCTACCGACACCTTGATGAGACCAGTCAGGCCCTGGTGGAAGCCCGGCTCGCCTTCCAGACCGTTCCCCCTCGGACGATCGGTGTGGCCTCCTTCGGCCACCACCCCTTGGACGTCTTCATCGTCAGCTCACCGATCGCCGCCGAGCAGTTGGCCCGCGCCGTCCTCGCGCCAATCCTCGACCTGGCGCCCGCCGAACGGGACCCGCTGCTGGACACGGTGCGCACGTGGCTGGCTGTGGCCGGCTCCACCAAGGAGGCTGCGGCGCGTTTGCATATGCACCGCAACGGAGTTCGCTATCGGCTCAACCGGTTCGAGGAGCTCGTTGGGCGTCGATTGGCCGTGCCCACTCAGCTCGCCGAGATCCACCTCGCCCTACAGGCCGTTACCGTCCTCGGCCTCAGCGCTCCGCCGACGTCGTCCCTCTGAACCTGCCGTCACCCAAGCCCGCGCCCGGGCAAGCCGCCCACGCTCACGCCTTGCGCGGCATACCTCGCGCGGAGCGGGTATGCCGCCCGCTCTCGGCTTGCGCGTGCGTCGGAGAGTGCGTTTGGCGGCGCGATAACCCCCTCGATCGCACTCTGTCGCGCCCACACCCCTGAGCCACGGCACAAGTGACCATGCGAGCGCTATCTCCGGGCCGAAACGCCGGGGTCTGCCCCCAAAGATGACCATGCGAGCGCTATCTCCGGGCCGAAACCCCGGGGTCTGCCCCCAAAGATGACCATGCGAGCGTTATCTACGGGTGCGCTGGCGGCGCCTCGGCGACGAGGCGGACCAGTTCGGCAGCAACTCCGCCCAGCGGCATACCCGCCGGCCACACCGCCCGCAACCGGCGACCCAGCCGAAGCCCCTCAACCGGTACTCGGACCAACGACCCACTGCCGAGCTCGGTGGCGACCGCAAGCTGGCTGAGGACCGCTGGGGTGTCGCCGGTGGCGGCAGCCGACTTCACAGCCGCGGTGCTGGCCAACTCGAGATGGGTGTCACCCACCTCGACCCCGGTGACGCGGAGAGCCCGCTCAAGGGTCTGCCGGGTGCCCGACCCGCTCTCGCGCATCACCAGGTCGGTGGCGGCCAACTCGTTCGGCCCAACGGGATCAAGGCGCGTAGCCCAAGGGTGGGTTGGGCCCACGACCACAATCAACTCGTCGCGGGCCACGACACGGGACGAGACGGTCCGCGGCACAGTAGGGGCTTCGACGAAGCCCAGGTCGACCGCACCACTGATCACCTGCTCCAGCACCAGATCCGAGTTGGACACCGCCAGGCTTACCCGAACGTCGGGTCGGGCCCGCCGGAGCCGAGAGAGCCACGAGGGAGCCAGATACTCGGCGACGGTGAGACTGGCCGCGACATGCAGGCTCGTGTCCTGCTGCGCAGCAAGGCTTTTTGCGCCGATGACCACACGGTCGACGGCATCGAGCGCAGCCCGAGCCCACTCAAGAACGACCACACCTTCAGGCGTGAGCGACGAACCGCCGGGAGTCCGCGTGACCAACTGGACGGACAACTGCCGCTCCAAACGCGACAGCGCTCGGCTGACGTTCGGCTGGGCCATGCCCATCGCCCGCCCTGCACCACTCAGCGAGCCCGCCTCCGCCAACGCAACGAGCAACTCGAGCAAGCGGAGGTCCGGACGCGTCGACACCCAAGCACAGTAGCGCGGCAGGGTATATCACCAGCGCATAAGGTCAGGTCGAAGTGGTCTCTAGCGGCGCCGTCGCGGCTCGGCGACGCTGACGATGTGACCAACACCGTCCAGACTCCCCCCGCCCACAAGGCGGCACCAAACCACGTGCCGATCGACCGACCCATGGCGCCCGAGCCAGACCCAGCGCCCGCCCCAGACCCAGCACCCGCCCCAGACCCAGCACCCGTCCCAGGCCGGCCCCTCGGCCCAGGCCGGCCCCTCATTCCAGGCCTGGCGCTCGCCGCCGGCGGTGGCGCGCTCGGCCTTGCCTTCCACAGCGTCGTCCCGGCCCTGAGCGGAGTCCTCATCGCCCTCGCCACCGGCATGGCGGCGTCCGGCGCCCTGCGCTCACGGCCGCACCTCGCTCCCGGTCTGGAGTTCGGATCGCGGAGGGTCCTGCGATTCGGGGTGGCCCTGCTCGGGTTCCAGTTGGTCGCCGGACAGGCGCTCGCCCTCGGCTGGCAAACCCTGGCGGGCGTCGCGCTCATCGTGGCCGGGGGGATCGTTGGGACCATGCTGATCGGCGACGCTCTCGGGGTCCCGACCGGGCGACGCCTGCTCATCGCCTGCGGCTTCTCGATCTGCGGCGCGGCAGCCGTGGCAGCGGTCGACGGCGTCGTCGAGTCGAACGAGGAGGACGTCGCCACCGCCATTGGCCTCGTCGTCGCCTTCGGCAGCATGGCGATGCTCCTGCTGCCTTCTCTGGCAACCTTGTTCGGCCTCGACGCGCGTGATGCTGGCGCCTGGATGGGCGGCAGCATCCACGAAGTCGGCCAAGTGATCGTGGCCGGCGGCATCGTCGGCGGCGTCGCCCTTGAGATCGCCGTCCTCGTCAAGTTGACCCGTGTCCTCATGCTCGGGCCGGTGCTCGTCGCGCTCACCATGCGGGCCCGCCGCAGTCAGCTCAAGGTCTCAGGCGCGCCGGCTCCCCTCTTCCCCTTCTTCGTGATCGCGTTCGCCGTTCTGGTCGTCCTCGGTAGCGTCCTCACCGTCCCCACACCCATCCGGTCAGGGGTGAGCTTCATCCAAGAGTTCTCGTTGGCCACGGCGATGTTCGCCCTCGGTGCCGGCGTCGACGTGCGCGGGCTGCGCAAACTCGGCGCCCCGGAGGTGCTCCTCGGCGTTCTCTCCTCCGCGCTCGTCGCGGTGCTCGCCACCTCGCTCGTCTTGGTCGCCTAGCCGGCCACGCGGCATACCCGCCGCGGCCGCGCACGGAGAGCACGCGGCATACCGAACAGCTCAGTCCCAGCCCCGCTCCTCGCGGCCAGAGGTATGCCGCCCGCACCCCCCCGCCCGCAAAAGATGACCATGCGAGCGCTATCTCCGGGCCGAAACCCCGGGGTCTGCCCCAAAGATGACCATGCGAGCGCTATCTCCGGCCCCGAGCTAGGTGGGTCGCCACTCGAAGCCCGCCTGCAGGTCGGTCTCAGGGTCCGGCGCCGATCCTGACCGACTCCTCCTGGGAGCGGTCAGGGTTGGGTCAGGGCTGGCTCAGGGCCTCACCCAGTGACGACCACTGGCCAGCCGGGCGCAGAGTGGAGACATGACGACGACCCAGCCCTCCAGCCCCACCGCCTCCGGACACGCGATGGACGCCTTCTTCGGCGCCCTGCGCCGCAGCCCCCTCACCCGCTCCGACAACCGCTGGGTTGGCGGTGTCTGCTCAGGCATCGCCGAGCGCATCGGCATCCCCCCTGTCGTCGTGCGGATCGCCACCCTCGTTGTCGGCTTCTTCACGCCGATCCTCGCGATCTACCTGATCGCCGTGCTGCTGCTGCCCAACCGTCGCGGCCAGATCCGCCTTGAGCGCGCACTGCGCGGCTGCGGCGGCTCCATCATGCTGCTCGTGATCACGGCGCTGCTCATCTTCCCCGGGTCGCTGTTCGACGAGCACGACGCCTGGTTCTGGGCCGCCGGACTGGGTGCCGCCGCCGGGGCCTACCTCGTCAACCGCAGCCGCGCGACCCAGACCCTTGCCCAGGCCGCACCGGTCCCGCCGCCCTACTCGGCCCCCTACTCGGCCCCGCAGCCCTCCGCCCAGCAGCACCCCTACGGCACCACCGCACCGAGCCCGCAGGACGCTCAGCACTGAGCGCGACCCACAGCCGACGATGCCCCGGTATGCCGCCCGCGCGGCAGACCGGGGCATCGTCATCGCTATGCTCCAGTTGCGACACCGCAGTTACTGCGTTACCATCACATCATGAGCACCGCACCCGAACCACTCGCCGCAGCCATTACCGCCGCCCAGCGGTCGTTGGCCGATGTCGACCCTGGCGACCCGGAGCAAGCCCTCCCGCACCTGCGCGAGGCCCAAATCAAGGTCATCGAGGCGCTCGACGAGGCGATGGCCGCCGCGGTGCTCACCGAGGGGTCGACGATCCGTCAGACCGCCACCCTCGCCGGCCTCACCGAGAACGCCGTCGGCCCGCGCCTGGCGCGCACCAGCCTGCTCGCGGCATACCGGGACGGCGATCGGGTGACCCGCACGGGCGTGGAGCGCGCGCGCTACGACCTCGAAGAGGGGCGCCACAAGGTGTCCCCGCCCACCCCGGACGAGGAGCGACCGCCGCTGCGATTCCGCGCGCGTCGCCCCGAATCCCGTTGATCCACAAGGAGATCCGATGACCGATCAGAACCTCACCCACCTCTACTTCCTGCTCGACCGGTCCGGCTCGATGGCCTCGATCCGGTCCGAGACGGAGGCTGGCTTCAACGCGTTCATCGCTGAGCAGCGCACCGCGCCGGGCCGTTGCCTGGTGACCCTTGCGCAGTTCGATGACCACTACGAGGAGGTGTATGCCGCGCGCCCCGTGAATGAGGTCCCGCCCCTGCACCTCGCCCCCCGCGGCACCACCGCGCTGCTCGACTCCATCGGCCGCCTTGTGACGACTGCGGGCGAGCGGCTCGCCGCCCTTCCCGAGCACGACCGCCCGGGGACGGTCATCGTCGGGATCATGACCGACGGTCACGAGAATGCTTCTCACGAATGGGGATTCGGCGCCGTCCGAGCACTCATCGAACAGCAGACCACGATCTACTCCTGGGACTTCCTCTACATGGGGGCGGACCAGGACGCGATCGAGGTTGGGGCTCAACTGGGTGTCTCACGGGAGCAGTCGCTCACCTACGATCGCCATCGGGTCGGATCGGCATACGCGTCGGCCTCGGGCAACATCTCGGCCATGCGCGCAGCCCGCGCCGCGGGCGCCAGCCCCGCCGCTGCCCGCGAGAAGCTCGCCTTCACCGAGGCCCAACGCGCCGACGCCGAGGCCTGACCGCCGCCGCGATCCGCGTAGGCTCCAACGGTGGAGCCTGAGGACTGGACGGTCGAGGACCTCGTGCGGACGCGGCATACCGAGGGCAGCCGCCCTGGGGAACGAAGCGATCCGTGCCGGCTCGCCCTCCTCATCGAAGGCGGCAGTTCCCGATCAGCCTACTCCTCCGGCATGGTCGTCGCCATTGAAGACCTCGGTCTCACAACGGTTTTCGATGCGGTCTATGGAGTCTCAGGCGGCGCACTCAACGGAGCCTGGCTGCTCTGCGGCCGCGCCGCCCAGGTCATGGACACCTGGTGGAACCGCGAGGTCATGCGCGGAGTCATCGCCCCACGCCGGGCCTTGCGCGGGCGGCCGGTCGTTGACACCGACTATCTCGTCAACACCGTCTATGTCGATCTCGTGCCGATGGATTTCGCTGCCATTCTTGGCAATTCGATCACCTTCCACCCGATCGCCACCGACGCGGAGAGCGGCCTGGCCGTCGATCTGGCCCCCCTCATCCACGACGAGTCGACCCTGCGCCTGGCCCTCCGATCCTCGACCGGCATTCCCCTGCTCGCCGGCCCACCCGTGCACCTCGCGGGCAGGCGGTTCATGGACGGTGGCCTGGCCGAGATGGTCCCCGTGCGCACCGCACTCGCCCAGGGCGCGACCCACGCCGTCGTCCTGCGCACGCGGCGGCCGGGCGAGGACCTGCGGCCCCCGGGCAACATGCAGTTCCACATCATCCGTCGCTACCTCAAACGCCACGCAGCTGGCGCAATCCCCGCCTGGCGCAACAGGTATGCCGTCGCCCAGGACGAGGAGAAGCTCCTCGCCACCCACCCTCGGGTCCGCCAGATCCGGCCACCCTCGCACGGCCCCACCGTGCCCGGGACGTCCCGTGGGGCCCGACGACTCAAGGCCACGGTGGACCTGGGCCGAGCGACGGCCCGCTCCACCTTGACCCGCTGGCTCGCCAATTCCGACCCGGTTGGCTCCACTCACTCCCGCGGGTGAAGGATGGGCTCCATGGTTTCGCCTGTCACACGACGCGTCGGGGTCCTCACCAGCGGCGGCGACGCCCAGGGCATGAACGCCGCGGTCCGCGCTGTCGCAAGAGCCGGGATCCGTTTCGGCGCAGAGGTTTTCGCGATCCACGAGGGCTACCAGGGGGCCGTTGACGGGGGCGACGGGATCTCGGCACTCGGCTGGGAGGATGTCGGCGGCATACAGCACCGCGGTGGGACGGTCATCGGGACGGCGAGGTGCGCGGCCTTCCGCGAGCGCGCGGGTCGCAAGCAGGCGGCATACCACCTGGCGGCCCAAGGCATCGACCGCCTGGTGGTCGTCGGGGGCGACGGCAGCCTCACCGGCGCCAACCTCCTGTCCACCGAGTGGCCGCAGTTCCTCGCCGAACTCGCCGCGGACGGAGTCTTGCCCGCCGACATCGTCGCCACCCACCCGACCCTGCACATCGCCGGGATCGTCGGCTCGATCGACAACGACATGGTCGGCACGGACATGACCATCGGCACCGACAGCGCCATGCACCGCATCGTCGAGGCGCTCGATGCCATCTCCTCAACTGCCGCCAGTCACCAGCGGACCTTCGTCGTCGAGGTGATGGGGCGACGCTGCGGCTACCTCGCACTCACGGCCGCCATCGCCGGTGGCGCCGACTTCGCCCTCATCCCGGAAGCACCCCCCGGAGACGGCTGGGAGGAGGAGCTCTGCGAGAGCCTGCGACGGGCCCGCGAACGCGGTCGTCGCGAGTCGATCGTCGTCGTCGCCGAGGGCGCGCGGGACCGCTCCGGTGAGCCGATCACCGCCGACCGGATCTGCGCCGTCCTCGAGGAACGCCTCGGCGAGCAGGCCCGAGTCACCATCCTTGGCCACGTCCAACGCGGCGGCAGCCCCAGCGCCTTCGACCGGTCGATGGCCACGATGATGGGCTACGACGCCGTCGACCAGGTGCTCACCGCCGGACCCAATGATGGCGCGCAACTCGTTGGCGTGCACCGCAATCGGGTGCGCCGGGTGCCACTCATGCGAGCCGTTCAGGAGAACCAGGCCGTCGCTCGGATGGTCGACGAGGGTCGCTACGAGCAAGCCCTGGCAGCCCGCGGCGACAGCTATGCCGACCTGTTCGGGTTGCTCCGCACCCTGTCGCACCCCCGGACGACCCTGCCCGCCGACCCCAAGCGGATCGCCGTCCTGCATGCCGGCGGGCTGGCCCCCGGCATGAATGCCGCCGTCCGGGCCGTCACCCTGCTCGGCTCCGACGCCGGCCACGAGATCCTCGGTGTCGACGGCGGGTTCACCGGCCTGTGCGACGGTCGCCTTCGCACCCTCACACCGCGCGACGTGGACGGCTGGGCGGGGTTAGGCGGGGCCGAGCTCGGCTCGCGTCGCGGGGTGCTGGCCCCCGAGCAGTTGTATGCCGTCGCCCGCGCCGTTGACACCCACCGAATCGATGCGCTGCTCGTCGTCGGCGGACTCGACGGGTATGAGAGCGCCCAACGGATCGTTCGCGAACGCGGCCGCTATCCGTCGCTGGACATCCCCGTCGTCTGCGTGCCCGCCACGATCGACAACAACCTCCCCGGCACCGAGCTGACCGTCGGCGCCGACACCGCCCTCAACGCGATCGTCGAGGCCATCGACCGGATCAAGCAGTCGGCCCTGGCGGCCCACCGCTGCTTCGTCATCGAGGTCATGGGCCGCGAGTGCGGCTACCTCACGCTCATGTCGGCCCTGTCGGCCGGCGCCGAACGCGCCTACCTCCCGGAGGACGACCTCACCCTCACGGACCTCGCCGCCGACGTCCGGTCGATGACCCAGCGGTTCCGCGACGGGCACGGGCTGTTCCTCGCGATCCGCGCCGAGGGAGCCCATCCCTATTACACGACCGACGTGCTGGCCCGGATCTTCGAGGCCGAGGCCGACGACCTCTATGACGTGCGCCAAGCCGTCCTCGGGCACGTCCAGCAGGGCGGCAACCCTTCACCGTTCGACCGGGTGCTCGCCGCGCGCTTGGCCGCCGACGCGGTGGCCGCCGTGTCTGCAGCACTCGGCGCTGGACGCTCGGATGCCGTGGCGATCGGCCTGGACAACGGGGAGATCGCGCGCACTCCGCTGCGCCGCGTGGACGACCTCGTCGACTGGGCGCGTCGCCGCCCGCGCGACCAGTGGTGGTTGCGGCTGCGGCGCGTGATGCGGGACCTTGCCGAGCCCGCGGTGGGCACCCGGCATACCCCCTGAGCGACCCGGCCCGAACGCGGGATGCGGGGAACCCGGCAGGTATGCCGTACGGTTGAGGCAGCAGCCCGGCCAGTCTCGCTTCGGGTTGCCTGGTGACGTTGTAGCGATCTGAGCCGCACCGCTGGTGGAGGAGTCCACGAGTCGACGTGCGCCGGCGAGACGGTCCCACCTTCCACGACGGAGATTTTTCCTTGTCTATCAATGCTTTTGCTGCTCTCGGCGTGCCCGCCTCGCTGGCGGACCTGCTCGCCAAGGCCGGTATCGACACCCCGACGCCCATCCAAGCGGCCACGCTTCCCGACTCGTTGGCCGGGCGCGACCTGCTCGGCCGCGGCCGCACCGGATCGGGAAAGACCTACGCCTTCCTCCTGCCGATCCTCGCGCGGCTTGCCCCGAACGGAGTGGCTCCGCGCAACGCCCGCACCCCCCGTGCACCCCGCGCCCTCATCGTCGTCCCCACGCGAGAGCTGGCGGTCCAGATCGAGGCCGCCCTCACCCCGCTGGCTCGCTTGGCCGGCCTGAACTCGCTGACCATCTTCGGCGGCGTCGGCCAGTCGCCCCAGGTGCGTGCCCTGCGTGCCGGCGTCGACATTGTCATCGCTTGCCCGGGTCGGTTGGAGGACCTCATCGGCCAAGGCGAGTGCCGCCTGGACCGGGTCGAGGTGACCGTCCTCGATGAGGCCGACCACATGTCTGACCTCGGCTTCCTTCCCGCGGTTCGACGCCTGCTCGAGCTCACCCCTGCGAGCGGTCAGCGGCTGCTCTTCTCGGCCACCCTCGACGGGGCAGTGACCGTCATCGTCAAGCGCTACCTGCGCAACCCGGTCACCCACGAGGCCGACTCGCCCGAGTCGGCGACTCCGGACGTCGAGCACCACGTGTTGCAGGTCGACTCCGAGCAGCGGATGCCAGTGCTCGTGGATCTGACCAGTGGTTCGCGCCGCTCGGTCGTCTTCACGCGCACCAAGCACCGGGCCAAGACCCTCGCCCGCAAGCTCAACGCGCTCGGAGTGTCGTCGGTCGAGTTGCACGGCAACCTCGCCCAGAACGCCCGCACCCGTAACCTCGCGGCCTTCCACTCCGGCGAGGCGAGCACGCTGGTGGCCACCGACATCGCTGCGCGCGGGATCCACGTCGACGACGTCGAGTTGGTCATCCACGCCGACCCGCCGAGCGAGTTCAAGGCCTATGTCCACCGCTCCGGCCGCACCGCGCGAGCCGGCGCCAAGGGCACGGTCATCACCCTCATGGAGCGGGAGCAGGCCGCCGAGGTCCGCGCCCTCGTCAGGGCTGCCGGGATCCGCCCGACGACGACCTCGGTCGGGCTCGGTCACCCGTTGCTGTCCGAGCTGGTGCCGGGCGAGCGCCGGCTAGTCCCGGTCTCCGCTCGACCCGCCGAAACCGTTGCCGCACCGGAGGGCCGCGGTAGTGGCACCGGCGGTGGCGGGCGTGGCGCACGCTCGGGTCGCTCGGGCTCAGGCGGCTCGGCTTCTCCGTCGGCCGGGTCCGGCCGTGGTGGCGCTGCTCGCTCCGGTGGCACTCGTGGCTCGGCCCCCCGCTCAGGCGCGCCGCGTGCGGGTGGGTCCGCTCCGGGCGCCCCGCGCTCGGACGCCGGACGCTCCGGCGCTCCGCGTTCGGGATCCGCGCGTTCCGGATCCGCGGGCGGGCAGCGTTCCGGCGCCGCGCGCGCCGGAAGCCTCTCGGCTGCCCGCATGAGTGAGCAGTCCGGCGGCCGTCGCCGCTCCGGTCGCTGACCTCTCCAACAACAGCCCCCATCACCGGGGCCGCGGGAGTGCCCGTATGCCGCGTGGGCGGCATACGGTGATGGCGTGAGCCAGCCACCCCCGGTGCCGACCCTGCTCGTCGTCCACCACACGACCTCGCCCGCGCTCGAATCGATGCTCGACGCAGTCCTGGCGGGCACCCGCGCGGACGGCATCGACGGGGTCGACGTGGTCGTGCGACCGGCGCTGGCGGCCACCGCCTCCGATCTGCTGGCTGCTGGAGCGGTGTTGCTGGGGACGCCGGCCAACATCGGCTACATGTCCGGAGCCCTGAAGCACTTCTTCGATCAGGTCTACTACCCCTGTCTGCACGCGACGGTGGGCACGGCATACGGGCTCTATGTCCACGGCAACCTCGACACGGTCGGCGCGGCCCGATCGGTCCACGCGATCGCGACCGGAATGCAGTGGCGCCGGGCGGCCGACGACGTCGTCGTGCTCGGCCAGCCCGACGCGCAGGCGTTGGAGTCCTGTTGGAACCTCGGCGCCACCCTCGCCGCGTCCCTCATGCCCGGGTAGCTACACGGCCCCTCACACCCGGCCACGGCGCCGATCCTGGCCCGCCGAGCCGCGTCAGTTGGGAGAGAAGGACAGGCGGTGCTCGTCCGCCCCCTGGGGAGCCGACGGTGTCGGCATCGACGAGTCGAGGCCATTGTTGGTTTGGGACGCTGATGCCAGAGCGGCGTAGAGGCCGCCAAGCGCCAGTAGATCCGTGTGTGAGCCCGCTTCGGTGATACGCCCCCCGCTGAGGACATAGATCCGGTCGGCTCGTCGGACGGTGCTGAGTCGGTGGGCAATGGTGATCGTCGTGCGGCCAAGAACGAGCCGGTCCAAAGCGACTTGAACTTCCTTCTCCGTGGCGTTGTCGAGAGCGCTAGTCGCTTCATCAAGGATGAGGATCTTGGGGTCCCTGAGCAAGGTCCGCGCGATGACCAACCGCTGGCGCTCGCCTCCGCTGAAACGGTGACCGCGAGCACCGACGACGGTGTCGAGACCCTCAGGTAACCGCTCAACGGTCTCCGCGATCTGCGCCGCGGTAAGAACGTTCCAGATCATGTCCTCGGTCGCCTCAGGCCGCGCCTGCAGGAGGTTGTGGCGAATCGTCGTGTGGGACAGATAGGGATCTTGAGAAACGATACCCACCAACGCGGTGAGCGACCGATGATCGAGTTCGCGGACATCGAACCCGCCGATGCAGACCCTCCCTTCCGTCGGGTCGGCAAGGCGGACAAGGAGCGCCGCAAGGGTGGACTTGCCCGAACCCGTCTCACCCACGACCGCAATAGACGTTCCAGGCGCGACGGTGATGTCGATGTCGTCCAGGATGTTGGTCTCGGAGTCGGGATACCTATAGCTGACGTGCTCAAAGCGCACCGGGCCGAGGAGGTGGTCTCCCGGGACCTGAATCCCGTGGCGAGGAGCTGGCACGTCGACCGGCAGGTCCAGGTAGTCAAAGATCCTGCTCAGCAATGCGAGAGAGGCGATCCACTCCGCGCCGATGTTCAAGAGCCCAAGTGTGGGCTTGAAGACGTTCACCTGGAGCGTGGCGAAGGCGATGAGCGTGCCGAGGGTCAGCCCGCTGGAGGTGGCCTCGAACCCCGCGGCCAAGTAGATGAGGGCAGGCACCGAGGCAAAAGTGACGTTCATGACCGCAGTCCGCCACTTCCCTGCAAGTTTTGACTTCAACTCCAACTCGCTGAGGCTCGCCGACGCCGACTCGAACTGCCGCTGACGGGCGTCTGCGATTCCCAACGTCTTGATGAGTTGTGCCCCGCTGACGGTCAAGGCTTCCTCAACCTGGGACAACAGATCTGACATCGCCTCCTGTCGCTGACGGGTGACCGACTGGCGGATGATCGCCACCCGCCGGGTCATCCATACGGCCGGCGGGATGATCACCATTGACAGCAGAGACAGCCGCCAGCTCAGCGCGGCCATGGCGATCGCCGTCGCCACAACGGTCGTTACATTCGCGGCAATCGTCGTCGCGGTGGAGGTGATCACTGATTGCATCCCAGTGATATCGCTCGTGATGCGGGACTGCACCTCGCCGCCGCGGGTCTTCTTGAAGAAGTCCATCGACTGTGACTGAAGATTGGCAAAGACATCCGCGCGCATTCGGTGCATCACCTGTTGCCCGATGGACGTCGCCAGCCATGCCTGCAGCACCCCGAGAACCCCGGTGATGATGGAGACGAGGATCATCCCCGCCACGGCTAGTTCAAGTAGCGTGGTCCTCCCATACGGAAGCGCGTCGTCGATGATGAGTCGGAGCAGCAGGGGCTGCCCAAGGGAGATGACGGACGAGGTCACAATGATCAGCGACACCACGAGTAGTTTGCTCCGATATGGGCGGAACAGCCCCGCCACACGGGCGAACGTGACCGGCGTTTGGTTGAGTTGCGCTCGATCTTTTGGGTTGACCTTGTGGACCTTGGAACTCACGTCGCCCTCCTGTGATACGCGTGACGAACCCGCGAACATCTAGTCGCTCAGACCCCGATCGGCGACAACCATCATGACGAGTTCCCCCGTTTGGTGTCGTGGAGTCTCACCCGCGGCGCCAGCAACCAATGTAGCCCCCGCCTACGTGTCTCCTGAGTGGCGTTGAGGTAAACACGAGGTGTCCGCCAGGTTCGGGACGGCCGGACCGGAGCGGTCAGCCGGGGAGGTTGCCGGTGTCTCCCTCGTTGGTGCCCTCGTCGTGAACGCCGGTCCGCGTCCGGCGCGGCGGCTGGACCCGTCCGCTCGTCCCGCCGGGAGGGGCACCTTCCATGAGGGCGGCCGTGCTGGGCTCGATCCGGCCTTCGCTGGCTGCGTCGTGTTCGAGGTTGTCGTGCATCGAGCGCCGCCGCCGCTTGGGCCGGGGCGAGGGGTCCGACGCACTGGCGCCGCGTTCGGAATCGGCACCGGCCCACGCCGCGCTCGACCCTGAGTGCTCAGGCGCCGCAGGCCGAGCCGAGGCCCCGCCCGCTTGGCTCTCGGCCTCGCGGTGGGCCTCCGTTGCACCGTCGACGTCGAGCCGCCCGACGATCAAGCGGCCGTCGGTGAGCTGGGCCCGCAACCGAGTCACCTGCTCGCGATAGCGGTCGACGTTGCGCATCTTGACCTCGTCGTACCCTCGCACCAGGTCCGGCAGCGCCGCCAATTCGACTGCCACAGCATGATTTTCGACACTCAGCCGCTGAATGATCTCGTCCAGCAGCGCGTCATACTCGGCGATGAGGGCGCGCTCAACCACCCGTACATGGTCACGCCCGAACGGGTCGAACCGGGTGTTCCGCAACCGCTTCATCGGCGCCAGCGCCCCGAAGGCAACCTTCGCCACCGGCCGCGACAACCCCACCTTGCGCTTGAGGCCGATCGTCTTGAGCACGGGCGGCAGGAGCATGACGGAGTATGCCGCGTCGCCCCCGAACCGCTCGGCCAGATCGGCCTGGAAGGCCGGATCCCGATGCAGCCGGGCAACTTCGTATTCGTCCTTGTAGGCCATGAGTTTGAACAGCGAGAACGCTGCGGCCTCGGCCAGCGTGCTTCGGCCCGGCGTGCGCTGGGCCTCGGCCGCGCGGACGGCCTCCAGGCGCACGGCATACCGGCGGGCGTATGCCGCGTCCTGGTAGTCCACGAGCATGGGAACCCGCACCGCGACCATCCGAGCGAGCTCCGAACCCGGCTCTGCGCCAACGAGATCGGTGATCGCACGCAGCTCGCGCGGCAGGACGATCCCCGGCCGTGACCCCGACGACCCTGAGGTTGGCGTCGCCGACAGCGACAGGTCGGCAGCGCCCGCAGGCACGCGCGAGGCGCCTACAAGCTCATCGAGCGCAGCCCGATCGGCAACGGCCTGGCGCCCGCGCCGGAAGGCTTGCAGGTTGGTCTCGACGGCCACGCCGTTGAGGGTGAGGGCCGCCTCAATCGACTCGGCCCGCAAGGGCAGCGCCCCGATCTGATATGCCGCCCCCACCAGCAGGATGTTGGCGACCTGGTCGGTGCCGAAGAGCCGCTCGGCGATGCCCGGGGCGTCGAGGGCCACGTTGAGGTCCGACCGGGTGGAGGCGTCGATCCGGGCCACGAGCCCGTCGACGTCGGGGAAGGCGAGTTGGGTGTCGACGACCATCTGCCCGGTCGGCACCTGAGCCGTCGAGGTCACCGCCACCGTGCGCTCGGAGTCGGTCACCGTCAGCAACTGCTGCTGAGCCCCGACCAGGACGTCACAGGCGAGGAAGAGATCGCAGTCGGCGACGGTGAGCTTGTTAGCCTGATCCATCGGGCTGGTCGTGATCCGCAGGTCGGAGATGACCGGCCCGCCCTTCTGGGCCAACCCGGTCTGGTCCAGACCGCGCACGAAGCGCCCGTCGAGCAGGGCCGCAGTGGCCAACGTCTGGGCCACGGTGACGACACCCGTGCCGCCGATGCCGGCGATCCGCATCCCGAACTCGTCGGCCGGCACCCGCAGGGTCGGCTCCGGCAGGTCGTCGGCGCCGAGGGTTGCTGAGGCGCCACGGCGGGGCCGCACCGCGGTGCCCGGAACAACCTTGACGAACGACGGACAGTTGCCCTGGACACACGAGTAGTCGAGGTTGCACGACGGTTGGTGGATCTGGGTCTTGCGGCCCAACTCGGTCTGGACCGGGTGCACCGACAGACAGTTCGACTTGATGCCACAGTCGCCGCAGCCTTCACAGACCGCCTCGTTGATGAGGATCCGGGTCTTGGGCTCCTCGAGTGTCCCGCGCTTGCGCCGACGACGCTTCTCGGTTGCGCACTCCTGGTCGTGCACCAGGACGGTGACTCCTTCGACCGCGCTGAGAACGCTCACGGCCTCCCCCAACCGGGAGCGGTCCCACACCGCAGCGCCGTCGGGGAGTCTCACACCGGCATACCGGCGCAGGTCCTCGGTCGTGATGATGACCTGGCGGACCCCCTCGGCCAGCAAGGTCGTCACCAAGTCGGGGACGCCCGAGATGCCAATAGCCGGCTGCGCGCCGGTCATCGCCACGTGGTCGTTGTAGAGCAGTTTGTAGGTGATGTTGACCCCGGCGGCGACCGAGGCGCGAATGGCCAAGGACCCCGAGTGGGCGTAGGTGCCGTCGCCGAGGTTCTGGATGAAGTGCGGCAGGCTGCAGAAGGGCGACGCGCCGATCCACTGGGCACCCTCGTTGCCCATCGCGGTGATACCGAGGATGTCGCCGACCTCGTCGGGGCGCATGAAGACGGCGAGCACGTGGCAGCCCGTCCCGGCACCGACCGTCGTCCCCGCGGGGACTCCCGCCACGGAGGAGTTGTGGGGGCACCCGGAGCAGAAGTAGGGGGTGCGCGACATGGCCAGCGGCGCCAGGGAGCGCGGGCGGGTGATCCGCTCCAGCCGCTCCTCCAGCACCGCGAGCTCACCGGGAGCAGCTCGCTTGAGCAGCCGTTCGGCGACCAACCGGGCGATCGACACCGTGTCTAGCTCGGCGTGGATCGGGACGAGCCACTTGCTGTCCTCGTCGAGTTTGCCCAGCACGAGCGGCCGGTCGGCCAGCCCATAGAGCTCGTCCTTGACGAACAACTCGACGAAGGGGCGCTTGTCCTCCAGGACGAGGATCTCCTCCAGCCCGGCGGCGAACTCCCGGATGATCCCGCCCTCGAGCGGGTAGGGCATCCGCAACTGCAACAGGCGCACACCGAGGCGCTGCAACTCCCGGTCGTCCAGCCCCAACTCCCGCAAGGTCTGGCGCATCTCGAAATAGGTCTTGCCGGACGAAATGATCCCCACCCGGTCGGCGTCGGTGCGCAGGGTGATCCGGTTGACGTCGTTGGCCCGGGCATAGGCCAGGGCTGCCCGCATCCGGCCATAGACCATGGAGTGCTCCATCTCCATGACCCGGGCGCCGTACATGTGGGTCGAGGGTCGGTGCAGATAGGGCCGCCCGTTCTCCTCGATGTCCACCATGATCGGCTGGACGCGCCCCGGAGCCACCACCGCAGACCCGGACCCGTCGGCGACCGTGGTCGACATTTTCACCGCCACCCACAGACCACACGACCGCGAGAGGGCCACGGCGTGCTGCCCCAGGTCGAGGACCTCTTGGACATCGCCCGGATAGAGCATCGGCATCATGATCGCTGCCGCCGCGACCTCACTGGCCCCCGGCGTCGGCGACGACTTGGCGGTCGGGTCGTCTCCGACCAGGGCCAACGCGCCGCCCGTACGCACCGTGCCGGCGAGGTTGGCCTGGCGCAGCGCATCCAGGGCCCGGTCGAACCCGTTGGCCTTGCCGTACCAGAGGCCCAACACCCCGTCGAAACGCGGGCCTGGCAACTGCATCGCCAGTTGGCTGCCCATGACGGCGGTCGCCCCGAGCTCCTCGTTGACTCCCATCTGATGGACGACGTGATGGGCGTCCATCAGCCCCCGGCGCCGCTGCAGTTCCAGGTCAAAACCGCCCAACGGCGAGCCTGGATAGCCCGAGATGAAGGTGGCGGTGTTGAGACCGGCCGCGAGGTCCAGCCGTCGCTGCACCATGGGCAACCGGACGAGGGCCTGCACCCCCGTGAGGTGGATGATCCCCTCGTCGACGGTGAACTTGTCCTCCAGCGACAGCGGTGGAAGCAGGGTGCTGCTCATCTCGGCATCCTATGTCCGCGGCATACCGGCAACCGGTGCTGCGAACGCGCGGATCAGGACGTTCCGACGAAGCCCCTGGCCTGAGTGCCGCTGTCCGTGAGGTAGACACCGACGTTCCGCAAGGCAGAAGCGACCTCGTCGAGCACCTCGGCGATCGACCCCATCGAGGCCGCCAGCGTGCCCAACTGCGCCGTCGACTCGCCCATGTCCTTGGCCGCCTCCGCGAGGTGCGCGGCCGGGCCACCCATGAGCGGCACCTTGGCGGCCCCCTCGGCCGTTTCGGCGATCCGCGCAATGCCGCTGTCAAGCGTGGTGACGATGCCGGCGAGCGCCGTCGCGGCGGACGCCAGCGCGCCGCGGGCGCCGGACGCGCCGTCGGCGCCGACCAGCGCGAGCGCAGCGGACCCGGCCTCCTGGCCGGCCCCCTGGAGGTTGTCGGCGAACTGCCCGAACAACTCCGGCAGGCGGCCCAGTTGCTCAATCATCGCGCGATTGTCGACGACCACCTTGACGACGTCGGCGATGGCGTCGGTGTCGATCCCGCCCAGCAGGTTTCCCAGGTCCATGCGCGCATCCTAGGGCCGTCGGCACGGCCGGTTCTCGGCCCAGAAGTGCGCGGGATCCCAGCGGAAGTCACGAGCTCAATTCTCGGCGCACCAGTTTGCCGTTGGCGGTCCGGGGTAGCGTCGAGACCAGTCGGACCACCCGCGGGACCTTGTATGCCGCGAGGTGCTCCGCGGCATACGCCCGGACCGCCTCGGGGTCGCACCCCTGTGGGCGCGCGACGACGAACGCGCCGACGACCCGGACCCCGGCCCGGATCTCGACCTCGGTGACCCCGACGTCGGCCACGCCGGGTGCGGCGGCGAGGACGTGCTCGACCTCCTGGGGCGAGACCCGGAATCCGCCGGGGTTCATGACATCGTCGGCCCGCCCGTGGTGGATCAGGTAGCCGTCGTCGTCCAGGTGGGCCAGGTCGCCGCCGACGAACCACTCACCGCGGCGGGTGGCGGCATCCTCGTCGGGCCGCTCCCAATAGCCGAGCATGAGGCCGGGGTCGGTGCGATGGATCGCCAGCAACCCGGTGTGGCCCGTCGGCAGCGGCGCGTCGCCTTCAGCCGGATCCGTCGGCTCGACCGGCAGGATGGCGATGCAGCGGCCTTCCTGCGGCTTGCCCGGCGAGCCGGGCCGGGTCGGCACGGTCGGCCCCGACGAGACGTAAGTGGAGATCTCGCTCATCCCCAGCGCCTCGTAGAGCGGCAGCCCGGTGGCCTCCTGCCACGCGGCATACATCTCGCGCGAGAGCGCCTCGCCGGCGGTGAGGCCGTGTCGCAGGGTGGCCACATCGGCCGGTGCGAGCGCCCCGCTCGCTAGCAGTTGCCGATAGACGCCCGGAACTGCCGCGAAGATCGTTGCGCCACAACGCTTCACGAGCCTCCCCCAGACGGCCGGGTCGCGGGGGCCGTTGTACACGACCGCCGTCCCGCCGTTGGCCCACGGGTCGGTCAGCCCGACGCCGAGCGTGTAGGTCCAGTTGAACGCACCCGCGTGGAGCATGACGTCACCCGGTCGCAGACCCTCCCACCCGGCATACATGGGCCGCCGTCCCCACGCGGAGCGGTGGGCGTGCAGGACGCCCTTCGGCTCGCCCGAGGTCCCCGAGGTGTAGACGAGGAAGGCCGGGTCGTCGGCTCGGCTGTCGCGCCACGGAGCGGGGGCGAGGTCGGCGCGCCACTTCGCGAGGTGTTCCGGACCGACAAGGGGTATGCCGTGCGGCACGGTCGCTGCGTGCTCCGGCGCCGCGATCACCAGGGAAGGGCGGGCGTCGGCGACCACCGCGGCCACCTCGTCGCCGGTGAGCATCGCCGAGGTCGGCACGGCAACCAGACCGGCGGCGACGGCTCCGAAGAAGGCCAGGGCCGCGTCACTCGTGTTGCCCATCCGCAGCAGGACCCGATCCCCGGGGACGAGCCCGACGCCCAGCAGCCCGGCGGCGATCCGGCGCACCGCCTCGTCCAACTCGCCGAAGGTCCAGCGTTCGTCGGCGTCCGGCGCGGCGTCGGCATCGTGGACGACGACAAGACCGAGCCGGTCAGACGGGCGGGCGTCACCCACGGCCAAGCAGTAGCGAGCCATGTCGAACCGCTCGGGAGGCCGGGGACCTCGAAATCCCAGCGAGACCATCTTTGGGTCCGCCCCCATGGTCGCCGGCCGGCTCATCGCTGCAGGCGCGAGTCAGGCAGTCTCGGCCGCGCCCGTTGGTGGCCCGGCGTCAGCAGAGTCACCGTCGGAGCCTCCGTCGTCGTCCTGCAGGGTCTCCAACTCGGGGAGCAACTCGTGGCGCCGTCGGAACGTGTCGGCAATGGTGATCACCGCCGCGGCGACGGGAATGCCGATGACGGCCCCGATCGGCCCCATGAGGGCCACGCCGACGAACACCGACCCGAGTGCCACCGCTGGGTGCACGTCCATCGTGCGGTTGCTGATCTTGGGGGTCAGCCAGTAGCTCTCGAACTGCTGGTAGATCGTGGCGAACACGACGATCCACACGGCGTCGAGCGGGTCGCGAAGGAGCGAGAACAAGGCGGGGACGACGACACCGATGTAGGTGCCAATGATCGGGATGAACTGGCCGGAGATCCCCATGAGCACCCCAAGGGGCAGCCAGAAGGGCACGTCAAGGATGAGGAAGAACAGCGCGTACGCGACTGAGGAGAAGGTCGACAGGATGACCTTCGAGACGACGTAGCCGCCGGTCTTGTCGATCGCGATGGTCCAGATGGTCATGAGCATCGGCTGGTACCGGGGCGGCAGGTAGGAGCCGATCGTGCGGCGCAGTTTGATGCTGTCGGCCGACAGGTAGTAAGCGAAGACGAGGATCGTCACGAGGTTGAAGATGAACGTGACGACCGCACCGAAGACACCGAGCAGGCCGCCGCCGAAGCGCTGGGCCAACTCGGAGATCCGCTCGGGCGAGAGTTGGAGGGCGGTGTAGATCTGGTCGGTGTTGAACGACGTGTTGAACGTGGTGTTGACCCACGCGACGGCTTGGCGGACGGCGTCAGGGAAGGCGTCCTTGAGCTCCTGCGCCTGTGAGATGAAGACCTGACCGAACATGGCCGCGATGCCGACGGTGACGGCCATCAGCCCGAACAGGACGGCGGCTGACGCCATGGCCCGACTCATGCCGCGGCGGATGAGCCACCCGACCATCGGCTCCATGGCGATCGACAGCAGCCAGGCCAGCAGCAGGAGGAACAGGAAGCTGCCCAGCGCCTGGAAGACCGACACGCCGATGAGCAGGGCGAGTCCCGCGGCCACGAGGACCCAGAGGACTCGCTTGGACTGCGCGAGGGCGACCCAGGTCGGCCGACGATCGCTGTCTCCCGGCACCCTCGCGTGCCCCCGGGGGGCCGGGGTGCCCTCAGAACCGCTCTCATTGCTCACAGAAACCACTGTAGTTGGGCCGCGGCGCAGGGGGCAGAGATGGCGCCCGGTATGCCGCGAGGCTGTTCAGGGCAGCACGAATCGCAGAACGTCGTTAACCCGCATTATGCGGCGAACGTTCTGTTTGCTCTAGCCGTGCGGCGCCTTCCCCCGAAGGCACTCCGATCGCTCCGCACCCCCACGATGCGTCACGACCGCGTTCCGCTTGGCCTACTGCCCGCCGAGCAGCCTGTGCACTTCCGAGCTGCGGTAGCGCCGGTGTCCGCCCAATGTGCGGATCGCCGTCAACTTGCCCGCCTTAGCCCATCGGGTGACCGTCTTCGGGTCCACTCGGAAGAGCCCTGCCACTTCACCAGGCGTGAGCAAGGGGTCTCGCTCCTCGCCCGCTCCCAACATCATTCTTTGGTACTCCATTCGGATGACCCCGCGTCAATCCCCTGCGCGGGACACTCTCGCACGACCGAGGCACCTCTGGTGGGAAACGCTCCCAACTGATCACCAGGAAGGACCCGTCAGACAGAACCGCCAACGTCGGGTAGCGTTGTCCCCACGGAGACACACATTTCCCGGGGCCGCTCCGCGGCGACCCGCCGTGCACTGCCGATCGGCACGTGACCGGCGGGCCTGGCGATGCCGCCCCGGCAGACGCATGAGGGGGTCACGCCATGGGGCGCGGCCGGGCCAAGGCCAAGCAAACTAAGGTCGCCCGGGAGTTGAAGTATTTCTCTCCCGACACCGATCTCAGCGCGCTTGAGCGCGAACTACACAGCGCCACCCACCGTGGCGGCCAGTCGTTCAACCAGACCGACGACGTCGATGATGACGAAGACGACGAGGAAGAGGACGACGACGCTGATGACGGTGAGGTGGACGACGACTACGCGTCGTGGGCGGCTGGTCGCTGAAGCGACCGGCCCTCACCCGTAGCGGCACCTCATGCGGTCCTAGACCGTGAGTTGCTGACACCCGACCGCCGGTCGGGCCCAAGGCATGCCCTCAAGCGCCGGGGACTGGCGACTCAGTCGCCGGCCGCGCCATCGATCCGTTCCCGGATGAGGTCGGCATGACCGTTGTGCCGCGCCCACTCCTCGACCATGTGGATGAGGATCCACCGGTTGCTCACCGGCCCGCGCCTGGGGTGCATCCACGCGGCTGTCGCGTCCAGGTTGAGCGTGGCGAACACCTCATCCGACCGACGGATGGCTGCCTCGAACGCCTCCCAGTCGGCTGCCACGGTCGGTGCCGTCGCCTCGCAGAGATCTTCGTCCTGGCCGGGATAGCGATCGGTTGCCGACTCGTCCCCCACCGCGACCCGTCCGAACCACCAGACCTCGACGTCGGTCATGTGCCGCATCAGCCCGGCCAGACTCATCCGCGAGGGCGGCGCGCTGGCCTCGCACAGCTGCTCCGGGGTCAACCCTGAGCACTTCCAGCGCAGCGTCTGACGATGGAAGTCGAGCCAGGCCTGCAGCAACTCGCGCTCGGTGCCGACGGTCGCCACTGCGGGCGGGTCGAGGGCGGGGTCCATGCCGCCTGCGGGCGGGGTGGCGTCGCTCATCGCCCCACCGTAGGCCAGTGCCGGGCGCCCGCGCCTCAGGGTTTCGGGTGCTCCCCGACGACCTGCACCGCTCCCCCGTCGACACCCTTCGCCCCACGGGCCACCTCGACGTCCGGCTGCGGCGTCCACGTCGCCTCCTCGCCGACCTCCCCCAGGACCCACGCCGGTATGCCGCGCGCGCGGCAAACCTGCTCGGCGGCGGCTGCGTGCGCGGCGGGGAGGACGGCCACGAAGCCGATGCCGAGGTTGAGGGTGCGCTCAAGGTCGCTGCGGGGCACCCGGCCGAGTGCGCCGATGACCTCGAAGACCGCCGGCGGGGTCCAGGTCGACCGGTCGACCCGGGCGTAGCTGCCGCGGGGCAGGACGCGGGCGAGGTTGGCGGCCAGGCCACCGCCGGTGACGTGCGAGAGCGCGTGGATGTCGATGCCGGGGGTGCGGATGAGCGAGAGGAGGTCGGCGGCATACACGCGCGTGGGAGTGAGAAGCTCCTCACCCAGCGTGTGCCCGAACTCCTCGACGTGCCGGTCCAGCGACCAGCCGGCCGCCGCAATGACCCGGCGGACCAGGGAGTAGCCGTTGGAGTGCAGGCCCGAGGACGCGAGCGCGAGGACGACATCGCCGGCCTCGACGCGCTGCGGGCCGAGAATACTGGCGTATTCGACAACCCCCGTCGCGGCGCCCGCCACGTCGTATTCGTCGGGGTCCAGCAGCCCCGGGTGCTCGGCGGTCTCGCCGCCCACGAGAGCGACGCCAGCCTGCTCGCAGGCGCGGGCGATGCCGCCGACGATGGCCGCGATCCGTTCGGGGACGACCTTGCCGGTGGCGATGTAGTCAGTCATGAAGAGGGGCTCGGCGCCACAGACGACGATGTCATCGACGACCATGCCGACCAGGTCGAAGCCGATGGTGTCGTGCCGATCGAGGGCCTGGGCGATGGCGACCTTGGTGCCGACCCCGTCGGTCGACGTGGCGAGGATCGGGCGGGTCATCCGGGCGAGGGCGCTGGCGTCGAAGAGCCCAGCGAAACCGCCGAGGCCGCCGAGCACCTCGGGTCGGGTGGCCCGGCGGATCGACTCCTTCATTAACTCGACGGCCTTGTCGCCCGCTTCGACGTCGACTCCTGCCGCGGCATACGTGATGGGGCCCCGCTCCGAGGTCGAGGTCGAGGTCGAGGTCGAGGAGGCTGGCGGCGGGGTCGACGGAGCAGTCACGTGCTTAGCCTAGGGTCCCCGCCAGAGTCAGGGGTGCAGCAGGGCGTTCTCGGCGCCACCGTCGACACCGAGGCCCACGCCTTCGACATCAACTCGTATGCCGCCCGCGCGCCCGCCCATGTCCGCCCCCGACAGGGGGGCCGGATCGACGTCCCGCACCGAGTGGGAGAGGTCGATGGGCAACGGCTCGAACAGGTGCTTGCCGATCCGACCGTCCTCCGGCAGGTCCACCGGGTAGGTGCCGGTGAAACACGCCGCGCACAGCCGGTCAGCCGGCTGGTTCGTGGCCTCGATCATCCCCTCCAGGGAGATGTAGCCCAACGAGTCGGCACCGATCGAGGCCCGGATCTCTTCGACCCCCAGGCCAGTGGCGATGAGCTCGGCGCGGGTCGCGAAGTCGATGCCGTAGAAGCACGGCCAGTTGACCGGCGGCGAGGAGATCCGCACGTGGACCTCGGCCGCCCCCGCCTCACGCAGCATCCGGACCTGGGCCCGCTGGGTGTTGCCGCGCACGATCGAGTCGTCGACGACGACCAGCCGCTTGCCCCGGATCGTGTGGGCCAGCGGGTTGAGCTTGAGCCGGATGCCCAACTGGCGCAACGTTTGCGAGGGCTGGATGAAGGTCCGCCCGACATAGGCGTTCTTGACGAAACCCTGCCCGAACGGGATCCCCGACGCCTGGGCATAACCGACGGCGGCCGGAACACCGGAGTCGGGCACCCCAATGACCAGATCGGCATCGACGGGATGCTCGATGGCCAACCGCGCGCCCATCGCCACGCGCGCCTCATGCACGACACGCTGGTTGATGACGGCATCGGGCCGGGCGAGGTAGACGTATTCGAACACGCACCCCTTGGGCGCAGGCTCGGCGAAGCGGTGCGACCGCAGCCCCTGCTCGTCGATGACGACGAGCTCACCGGGCTCGATCTCACGGATCACCGACGCGCCGACAGTCTGCAGGGCAGCCGTCTCCGACGCCACGACCCAGCCGCGGTCGAGCCGACCCAGCGCCAGGGGGCGGATGCCGTGGGGGTCGCGGGCGGCATACAGGGTGTGCTCGTCCATGAAGACGAAGCAGAAGGCGCCCCGCAACCGCGGGAGCACGTCCAACGCCACAGCTTCGAGCGAGCGGTCGGGGTCGGAGAGCAGTGCCGTCACCAGGGCCGTGTCGGTGGTGTTGCCGCGCCCCAGCTCTCCGGGATGCCGGTCGAGGTGCCCGTGCCGTTCCGCGACGAGGTCACGCAACTCGGCCGAGTTGATGAGGTTGCCGTTGTGGGCCAGCGCAACCGTCGTCGTGTCGGTGCCGCCGAGCGTGGGCTGCGCGTTCTCCCAGGTCGACCCGCCGGTCGTCGAGTAGCGGCAGTGGCCGATCGCGACGTGCCCGGTGAGCGACTGCAGCGCCGACTCGTTGAAGACCTGGCTGACCAGCCCCATGTCCTTGTAGACGAGCACCTTGTGGCCGTCGCCAGTCGCGATGCCGGCGGACTCCTGGCCGCGGTGCTGCAACGCGTAGAGCCCGAAGTAGGCGAGCTTGGCCACGTCCTCCCCGGGTGCCCAGACTCCGAAGACCCCACAGGCGTCCTGTGGGCCCTTCTCCCCCGGCATGAGATCGTGCGTTAACAGCCCGTCGCCACCTGCCACGTGCGCAAGTGTCCCACAGGTATGCCGTGCTGCCGGTCAGCTCCTGCGGTCGAGCACCACGAACACGACGGCCCCCAACAGCGCGCCCATGAGCGCGCCGAACAGCCCGAGATACCCGGCCTGCGAGTTGAACGAGTAGTTCTGCAGTCGCTGGGCGGCCTCGTCTGCCACGGGTCGGGCGGCCAACAGCAGCCCGACGACATATCCGAGGATGGCGCCGGTCGCGATGAACGGCACGAGGCGCGGGGCGCGACGGCGTCGCTGGCTCGGCGGCGGGGTCCCTGGTGACGTCACCCGGACAGCCTACCCAGCGGCAGCCACTCGCCCAGCGCCGCCCGCTCCCCCGACGCGCGCACCGCCCCGGAGTCGAGCGCCTCGGCCCAACCGAGGTCCCCGACCGCCACAGACAACCAGGTCACGGCGTCGGTCTCGACGACGGAGGCCGGGGTTCCCCGCCGGTGGACGGGCCCCGGCACGCACTGGGTCGCCCCGAACGGAGGCACCCGCACCTCGACCGATCGTCCGGGCGCCAGCGTGGCCAACTCCTCAAGGGTGAACCGCACAGCGGTCGCGAGCGCCTCCCGGGGGGCCGACGCGAACCCTGCCGCACGGCATACCTCCAGGGCGATGAGGCCCTCGGCGGGCGGGATGCGGCGGCGGGGTGGCACCCCCACATGGTGTCACCGCGCGCAGACACGGGAGGATGGAGCCATGCGCGCGACCACCCTGCACGGGGCCTTCGACATCCGGGTGTCCGACCTGCCCGACCCCAAGCTCCACCGGCCGACCGACGCCCTCGTGCGGGTGACGGCCTCCTGCGTGTGCGGGTCGGACCTGTGGCCCTACCGCGGGATCAACGCGAGCAAGCCAGGGCAGCGGATCGGCCACGAGTTCGTCGGCATCGTCGAGGAGGTCGGCTCGGAGGTCGCCACTGTGCGCCCCGGCGACTTCGTCATCGCCCCCTTCGCGTGGTCGGACAACACCTGTCGGGTATGCCGTGTCGGCATCCAGACCTCGTGCGAGAACGGCGGTTGGTGGGGAGGCCGCGACCGCGAGGGCTTGCCGGTCGACGCCGGGCAGGGCGAGTTCGTGCGGGTGCCGCTGGCCGATGGCACCCTCGTTGCGACCCCCGAGGTGCCCTCGGCCGACCTCGTGCCCGACCTGCTCACCCTCTCGGACGTGATGGGCACTGGCTGGCACTGCGCGCTCAGCGCGGGCGTGCGACCGGGCGACACCGTGGCCGTCGTCGGTGACGGCGCGGTCGGATTGTGCGCACTGCTGTCGGCCCGGTTGCAGGGCGCGACGCGAATCATCGCGATGTCGCGTCACGAGGCCCGTTCGGCGATCGCGGTGGAGTTTGGGGCGACCGAGGTCGTGGCTGAGCGGGGCGAGGCCGGCGTGGCTCGGGTCCGCGACCTCACGGACGGCTTCGGTGTCGACGCGGCCCTGGAGTGTGTGGGCACCGCCGAGTCGATGCGCACCGCCCTGGATCTCGTGCGGCCTGGTGGCCGGATCGGCTTCGTCGGCGTCCCCCACGACGTCACGGTGCCGATCGAGGACCTCTTCGCCCGCAACGTCCACATCGGCGGTGGCGTGGCGCCCGTGCGCGAATATCTGCCCGCGTTGCGCGACCTCGTCCTCGCTGGCGAGATCCACCCGGGACGCGTCTTCGACCTTACGGTCCCCCTCGCGGACGTCGCCGAGGCGTATGCCGCGATGGACCAGCGCCGCGCCACCAAGGCGATGCTCCTGCCATGAGCAACCACGGAGGCGAGATCGCCGGGACCCTCATCGGCCTGTTCTGGGTGCTCTTGGGGTGGTGGATGATCGCGGTCGGTCGACGCCGCGGCCGCGTCGGCGGCGATTGGGTGCCGGCGGTCGGGACCATCGTCGACAAGAGCGGGGGCACCGAGGGTCTGTTCCTGCGCAACCCGCACATCCGGTATGCCGCCCCCGACGGCTCCGAGCACATCGTCGCCAGCCGCTCGCACGGCGACCTTTGGGAGCCCGGCCAGTCGGTCGACATCCTCGTCGACCCCACCGAACCGGGTCGCGCGGCTTTGCTCACCCACGCCGCTCGGGCGACGCCCTACGTCGTCATCGGGTGGTTCATCATCGTCGTCGGTCTGCTCACGCTCATCGCGTCGCTGATGCTCGCTGTCTGGGTGCCGCCGCCATCGACGTGACTCGGCTGACTCGGCTGACGTGGCTGACTCTGCGGATGCCGCAACGGCGAGGCGCGACCCCGTGACTCGATCAGCCGAAGGGCCGTCGTCCGAGTCGGTGCGGTTCGAGCCGGACGGCCACGGCGGGTGGACGGTCATGCTCGACGGCCAGCCCCAGTCACATGTCGACCTCGCCGACCCCGGGCTGATCACCTTCGAGTACGTCCAACACTTCGCCCTCGCCATCGGCGCGTGCTCGCCCACGGCCCCAGCGCCGCTGCGGCTCACCCACGTCGGTGGCGCCGGGCTCACCCTGCCGCGCTGGGCGCAGCACACCCGCCCGGGCTCGCCGCAGATCGTCCTGGAGCCCGACGCCGCACTCACCGCGGCCGTCCGCGAGCGGTTGCCGTTGCCTCGCGGGCACCGGATCCGGGTGCGTCCCCTCGACGGCCGCACCGGCGTTCGGGGGCTGGCGACAGCGAGCGCCGACGTCCTCGTCCTCGATGCGTATGCCGCGGGCCGAGTCCCGGCCGAGCTCGCCACTCCGGAGTTCCTCGCCGACGTGGCTCGAGTGCTGGCCCCTGGTGGGTTGCTGCTCGCCAACCTGGCCGACGAGCCCGGATTGCGTTGGGCGGCAAGGTTCCTCGCGACGCTGGCCTCAGTTGAGGGGTTCGGTGGGCCAGCGGTGTTGGCGGTGTTGGCGACCCACGACGTCCTCAAGGGGCGCCGTTTCGGCAACCTCGTCGCGGTGGCATCCCGGGGAGCCGACGACCTGGCCAATCCTGCACCCACTGATGCTGGACCCGCTCGTTCGGACTCCGCGAGGCTCTCACCCACCGACGCCGAAGCCAATCGCTCGGGCTCCGCGAGGCTCTCACCCACCGACGCCGAAGCCAATCGACCAGACTCCTCCGGCCTATCGCGGACCGGGGATGGCCAGCCTCGCCTGGACCTCGCCGCGCTGCGTCGGGCCGGTGCGAGCGCGCCGATCCCGACCGGCATACGGTCCGGGCCTGAGGTGACCCGACTCATCGCAGGGGCGCGCCCATTCGCCGACGCGGATGCGCAACCCTCACCTGTCCCGCCCGACCCCGGGGCCTGGCGCGTCCGCTGACGCTGATCCGCCTCGCCCGCGCCTCCCCCCCCTCCGGCCGGGAAACTCGACACTCGGTGAGTTCCCTCCGAGCACCAGCCCGACCCCGGCCGGAAAGTCGACACTCGCTGACTTGCCTGCCCACCCTGCCTGCCTTCGTGTCAAAAGGTCGACGATCTTTCGCCAGGTCGACCGAATTTCGTCGAGCAACGAAGACGTCGTCGACCTTTCGAACGGCGATGTGGCGCCCGGCCCAAGCCATCCATCCAGCCAGTCGGCCAGCGCAGGGTTAGCTAGACCAGGTCGCAGATCG
>ERZ795058.1056-NODE-1056-length-38934-cov-16.091077_pt1 | contig 38934 bp, 28 predicted proteins | sample MGYA00375142_ERZ795058 | MGnify/ENA primary metagenome ERZ795058 (study PRJEB30187, sample SAMN05720210) | activated sludge metagenome | isolation source: anaerobic digester from wastewater treatment plant | place: Japan | collected 2015-04-20 ... | reverse complement strand
AACAGTGTAATAGACGGAAAATATTCAATCATATCGGAACATATAGATGGAATATTTTTCCACTTATTGTGATATTAAGGTGAAATACACGGAATGATGGGCAGATAAATTTCCACATATTACAAATCGCCCTGCCAAATTCCACTTATTGCGATATTGAGGTAGTAATCATGGAAAATAAACCGAAGTTCCGGCCTAATCCAAATCTCAAGTTAATCGACCAGATTCGAGAGGCCCTTCGTTATCATCATTACTCTTATCGCACGGAGCAGACCTATTGTCAATGGATTCATCGTTATATTCACTACTTTGGCGGCAAGACCCATCCGCGACTTCTCGGGGAAAAGGATATTGAGGCGTTTCTCTCGCACCTCGCCACAGATGGCAAGGTATCCGCCTCGACGCAAAGACAGGCGCTCAACGCGCTGGTGTTCCTTTACAAATATGTACTGGATATCCCCTTAGAGGACAAGATCACCCCGGCGCGCAGCAGGCGAGTGGCGAGTCCACCCACCGTGATGACCCAGGCCGAGGTTCAGCGTGTTCTTTATGTCATGGAGGGTAAACCTGCCTTGATGGCGAAGCTGATATACGGCAGCGGATTACGGCTCATGGAATGTATCCGTCTGCGTGTTCAGGATATTGATTTTGGGCAGAACCTCATCTTCGTCAGAGGCGGCAAAGGAGGGAAGGACAGGACAACCATTCTGCCGAAAAACATACACGAAGAAATACTCAAACAAATAACGGCTGTGAAGTCTCTCCATCACCAGGAACTTGAGGAAGGTTTCGGCGAGGTCTATATCCCGGAAGCCCTGTCAAGAAAGTATCCCCATGCATCAAAGGCGATCGGATGGCAGTGGCTTTTTCCCGCCAAGCTGCGATCACTCGATCCGCGTTCCGGCAAGGAAATGCGTCACCATGTTCTCGAGTCCGTTTTGCAAAAAGCGGTAAAGCGGGCTGTGCAACAAGCCGGAATCGACAAGCGGGTTGGTTGCCACACGTTGCGCCACAGTTTTGCCACGCATATGCTGGAAAACGGGGTAAATATCCGCGTCCTTCAGGAACTGCTCGGCCACGCGGATGTAAAGACCACCGAGATCTACACCCATGTCATGGCCCGTGACATCCGCGGCCTGAAAAGCCCCCTCGATCGTCTCTGATTGTTTCCGGGGGATATCACCATTTTCCCGGCCTGCAATAGCGGTACATGCACTGCTGTCGTTAACACAAAAACCGCCTGCATCCACAATGGGGTTGCATCCACAACCTGTTGCAAAACACCGTTACATAAGATAAATTGCTCGTCAAAAGGAGAATATGGAAATTGCCCAATAACTATGATGTCATCGTCGTCGGCGGGGGGCACGCGGGGTGCGAGGCAGCCCTGGCGACGGCCCGGATGGGGTGCGAGACCCTCCTGTTCAACATCAATCTCGATTCCATCGCCCTCATGTCCTGCAATCCCGCCATCGGGGGGCTGGCCAAGGGGCAGTTGGTCAAGGAGGTGGATGCCCTGGGGGGGGAGATGGGGAGGCTCGCCGACAAGACGGCCGTCCATTTCCGCCTCCTGAATGCCTCCAAGGGGCCGGCGGTGCAATCCACCCGGGTCCAGTGCGACAAGCAGCTCTACCGGCTGGCCATGAAGGCCGTGGTGGAGCGCCAGCCGCGCCTCCATCTCCGCCAGGGGCTCGTGGATGAGCTGGTCGTGGCCGGCGGCCGGGTCCTGGGGGTTATCGATGAGACGGGGTTGCACTATGAGGCCGGGGCGGTGGTCCTCACCACGGGGACCTTCCTCAACGGCCTGATCCACATCGGCACGACGCGGATCCCCGCCGGACGGGCCGGGGAGATGGCCTCCCAGCGTCTGGCGGAGCATCTCCGGTTTCTGGGCTTCGAGATGGGGAGGATGAAGACGGGGACGCCGCCGCGCCTCAAGGCAGCGACCATCGACTTTTCCCGCCTGGTGCGCCAGGACAGCGATCCCGATCCCCAGCCCTTTTCCTTCGCCACGGCATCCCTCCGAACCGAGCGCCTGCCCTCGTATTTCAGCCACACCACGGCGGCGACCCATGACTTCCTCCGGGAGAACATCCGGGAATCGGCCCTCTATTCGGGGCGGATCAAGGGGATCGGCGCCCGCTACTGCCCCTCCCTGGAGGACAAGGTGATGCGCTTCGCCGACAAGGAGCATCATCCCGTCGTCCTGGAGTATGAAGGCCTGGAGACGGAGGAGATCTATGCCAAGGGCCTGGGCAACAGCCTCCCGCCCGCCCTTCAGGAGCGCCTCGTCCACAGCGTCCCCGGCCTGGAGGAGGCGGAGATCATGCGCTGGGCCTACGCCATCGAATACGATTTCGTCCAGCCCACCCAGCTCTGGCCCACCCTGGAGACGAAGCCGCTTAAGGGACTCTATCTGGCCGGGCAGATCAACGGCACCTCGGGATACGAGGAGGCGGCCGCCCAGGGTCTCTGGGCGGGGATCAACGCCGCCGCCGCCGTCCAGGGTCGTCCCCCTTTCCTCCTCAACCGCGCCGAGGCCTATATGGGCGTCATGATTGACGATCTCGTCACCCGGGGCGTCGATGAGCCCTACCGGATGTTCACCTCCCGGGCGGAATTCCGCCTCATCCTCCGGGAGGACAACGCCACCCTGCGCCTCATGGACCAGGGACGGGAGCTGGGGCTGATCGACGCCGGCGCCCATGCCCGGATGCGGGCGAGGCGGGAGGAGATCGCCCGGGAAATAGACCGGCTGTCGGCGGCGAAGATCTATCCCGTGGCGGAGACGGCCAAGATCCTTGCGGAGATGGAAGCCGCCCCCATCCGGAACGCCGTCTCGCTATTTCAGCTCCTCAAGCGGGACGAGGTGGCCTTCGACAACCTTGCCCCCTTCGCCGCCGCGGGATGGCGGCCCATCGTCGATCCCTTCGTGAAGCGGCAGGTGGAGATCGAGGCGAAATACGAGGGCTACATCAAGCGGCAGCAGGAGGCGGTGGCGAAGCTCAAGGCCCTGGAGGCCCGGCGGATTCCCGAGGATCTGGATTACGACGCCATCCCCGGCCTCTCCAACGAGCTGCGGACGAAGCTGACCCGCATCCGCCCGGCGACGATCGGCCAGGCCGACCGGATTCCCGGGATGACCCAGGCGGCGATCAGCGCCATCCTCATTGCCATCAAGAAGGGGGAACTGGAGAAGGCGGCGGCCGCCAGGGCCAGCCAGGGGGAACGGCAGCAAGGGTAAGCCGGCCCGCCGTGATGGAGACGATCTTTCCGGACAGGGCGTGCAACGGCAGCAAGGGTAAGCAGGCCCGCCCCGTGGGGCGTCTTTACAATACCTTGGCAAAACAACCTTGTTTGTCATGCCGGGCTTGAGCAGGCAACAAGGAGAAAACGGCCAATACTGGACTCCCCCTTGCGCGGTAATGACAAAAGGCATGCCGCGAAGAGATAATGTCGGTCTCGCAACGGGACGGAATACGGGTGGGACTGTCCCCACCCTGATCCTCCCGGTGAAGGGGAGGGGATAGTATGAGAAATGATCGTTATAGGGAAAGGGTACATAGGGATGCCCAAGGAGGGGGAAATGTTGGCAAGGGATTTATGGATCAAGATGTTGGTGGTGGTCGCGGCGGTGATGTTTGCCGCGGCGTCCGGCTGGGCGGCGGAATCGAAGACGGCGGTGAAGGGCGCCCCGGCCCCGGCCCCGGCCGTTAAGGCGCCGAAACAGGGTGGTGTGCCGGCGTCCGGAACGGCGGAACTTCTGGACCTGAACACGGCGACAAAGGAGCAGCTCATGACCCTGCCCGGCATCGGCGAGGCGACGGCCCGGGAGATCATAAGGAGCCGCCCCTTTGCGAAGAAGGATCAGTTGAAATCCATGAAAATCCTCTCCGGGCAGGGCTACGACCGGATCAAGGACCGGGTCGTAGCCAAACAGCCGCCGCGGAAGAAAACGGCGCCGAAGCGGTAACGGTCGGCGGCTTGTAGGAAAATGTAGCCCCCCGATTGAATGATCTCATCTTGCGTTGTACCCGATTCGGGTATGGCGGTAGGAGCAGACTATGTTAGAGAATGCCGTTAAGCACCCCTGTTCCCCCCTCCGGGTGGCCATCATCGGCGCCCGGGGAATTCCCGCCAATTACGGGGGGTTCGACACCCTGGTGGAGGAATTGTCCGCGGGCCTGGTCCGCGATTACGGCCAGGAGGTGACGGTCTATTGCCGGAGTGATTACTACGAAACCCATCCCCCTTTCGTTTCCGGCGTCCGGTGCATCTACATCCCCTCCACACGGATCAAGGGTTTCGAGAGTCTTTTCCACACCTTCTGCTGTTCCGTCCACGCCCTCTTCCGCCCCTTCGACGTCTATTTCGTCGTCGATCCCGGCAACGCCCCCGTAGTGATCCTCCTGAAGCTGATGGGCAAAAAAACGGCCATCCATACCGATGGGCTGGGTTGGCAACGGACCAAGTGGGGAAACCTGGCCCGGCGCTATTACCGGTGGGTGGAATGGCTGGCCGCCCGGGGGGTGAAGAATATCGTGACGGACAACCCGGCGATGCTGGAATACTACCGGCGGGAATACGCCGCCGACTCGATCTGCATTGCCTACGGATCGGAGGACCGCTACGGTGTGGAACCGGCGGTTTATGAAGAACTGGCATTGGTTCCGGAGGGTTACCTGCTGGTGGTGGCCCGCCTGGAGCGGGAGAACAACACCGATGTCGTCATCCGGGAGTATGTCGCCTCGGAGGTGGAGATGCCCCTAATCGTCGTCGGCGACGCCCCCTACGGCGATGAATATCTGAAGGAACTCAAACAGTTGTCTAATGACAGAGTGAAATTTGCCGGGCGGATAAACGATCAGGGGAGGTTGAACGCCCTGTACCGGGGGGCGTATCTCTACCTCCACGGTCATGAGGTGGGCGGGACGAACCCGTCCCTCCTCCGGGCGATGGGTCTGGGGGCGGTGCCCGTGGCGGTGGACGTGGATTTCAACCGTCACGTGGTGGGCGAACAGGGATTCTTCTTCCGGAAGGACCCGGGTGATCTGGCCCGGCTGCTCCACCGCCTCGCGGAGGCGTCCGGAGAACTGGCCGGGATTCGATCCATAGTGGGGGAATGGACCCGGAACCGCTATTCGTGGTCCGATGTCGTTACACGTTACGCCGGATACTTTCAGGAACTGGCGGGAAAATAAATGAGACAGGGGGAAGACGTGCTCAAGGATAATCTCTATGCAGCGCCGCGGTTGGTTACGGATATCCGGGACTGCGCTTTTTACCACTCCATGAATATCCCTAACTACGGGGAGGTGTTCGGGGACTGGGATTTGCGGGGTCTCGAACATCGCTATCTCGGTGGGGTGGATTTCCGGGGCAAGAGGGTACTGGAGATGGGTACAGCCTCGGGATTCTTCTGTTTTTTTATGGAACGCCTGGGGGCGGAGGTCGTGTCCTTCGATCTGTCGGAAGATTTCAGTTGGGACGTCGTACCCTTCGCCGGTTCCAATCATCAGCACATCCTGGCAGAACGCCGGGAGGCGATTAGAAAGCTCAACAACGGCTACTGGCTGGCTCACCGCGCTTATTGCTCAAAGGCCCGGGTCGTCTATGGCAACATCTACGATCTGCCTATGGAAATAGGTCCGGTGGATATCGCCACCTTCGGATCGATCCTCCCCCATCTGCAGAATCCTTTTCTGGCGCTGCAGAAGGCCCTGGCTTTGACCAAGGAAACGGTAATCGTAAGTGAGACCATATGGAACCGTTATCTCTTGAATCATATCCTAAGTTATTTAACCCCTGCCCAGGCTACTTTTGTACCTCGCTACCGGACGCTGCAGAACTGGGATACCTGGTGGTATTTGCCGCCGCCGGTGGTTAAGAATTACCTCGGGGTTCTTGGATTCCATAAAACCTCGGTCCGGTATTTCTTCAACCGCTATCACGGCCGCCGCCGGCTGGCATATGTCCTGGTGGGGAGAAGATAAGGATAGCTTTGAGAATGAACGGGAGAGAGACGTCGATCAAAAACCCCGCCAAGAAACGCCTGGCCCAGGTGGCGGATGCCCTCCTCGGGTGGCTGGTCCGCACCGGGCGGCTTCTGGGCATGAACCGTCCCCGGCGCGGCGGTCTGGCGCCGGAGCGGATCGCACGGATCCTCGTCGTCCGTCTCGATCATATCGGTGACGTGATCATGACGACGCCGGTCTTCCGCCTGCTCAAGGAGCGCTATCCGGAGGGGAGGTTAACCTGTCTGGTTGCCTCCTGGGGAAAGGCGGTGGTGGAAAACAATCCCTATCTCGACGAACTGCTGATCTACGACGCCCCGTGGTGGAAGAAGTCCCGTCCGGAAGGGGGGGCGGCGGGGCTTGTTAACCAGGGGCGAGAACTCCTTGGCCTGCTGGCCGGCTTGCGCCGCCGCCGTTTCGATCTCCTCGTCGATCCCCGGGGTGATTTGCGCCATCTGTTTTTCTTCGGTTATCTCGGCGGTATCGGACATATCCTGAGCTACGACCGTACCGGGGGCCGTTATCTCCTCGCGGCGGACACGGTATTCGAGGAAGGACGGCACGAAATCGACAAGGCGGTCCACCTGCTGGCGCCGCTGGGCGTTGCCACGGAGGGTGCCCGGCCCCGGGTGGAGATCTACCCGGCGGCGCTCCAGGAGGAATGGGCGGAACAATTTCTTCGGCACGGAGATCTGTCGGGGCGGCCGCTGTTTATTTTTGCCCCCGGTGCGCGCAAGAATCTGAAGCGATGGCCGGAGCGAAACTTTGCCGAACTGGCGGACTGGCTGTTGCGCCGTTGTCCCGAAGGCGTCATCGTCCTGGCGGGGGCCCCCTGGGATCGGGAAGTCGCCGCCGCCGTGGCGCGTAATTCCTGCCGCCAGGAGGGAATCATCGATATTACGGGACAGCCGGACATCGTTTCCCTGTTCGCCCTCATGAAACGTTCCCGGCTCATCGTCGCCAACGACGGCCCCATCGCCCATCTGTCCTCGGCCCTGGATGTTCCGGCCGTGGCGCTTTTCGGACCCGTCCGGATGGAACGCTTCCGGCCCCCGGGGGAGTGGATCGTCTCCCTCCAGAAGCCTTTCCCGTGCAGTCCCTGTCTGCTGGAGGATGACCGCTGCCTGCTCCGGGATGTTTCCGGGGCCCCCGGGGCCTGCATGGAGGCTGTCACCGTGGCGGAAGTGGAAAGAGAAATCGAAGAACTGTGGGGCCGGTACGGATCTCCGGGGGCGGCGCCCGGCGGGGCGGTCCCGGCTGGGTCGTCATAAACTGTCTGATCATCCCCTCGGCGTGCCCCGGTGCTTTTGCAACCATTTGATATTTCTGGATACCGCCTTTCGTCGTCATGACAGGGTGAACGGTATTTCGATCTTTACGGGGTCTTCAAAGTAAGGTAAAAGCATAGGCTCAGATGAAAAAGGAAACGTATATTCCGGAGATACAGGCGGCCCGGGGGGTCGGCATCATCCTGGTCGCCCTGGGGCACAGCGAACCCGTCCGGGATGCCTATCCCCTGCTTTTTTCCTGGATCTACAGCTTCCATATGCCCCTTTTTTTTCTCCTGTCCGGTTTCTTTTCCTCCCGTCTCACCCAGGGCGGTCCGGTGGCGGAAGTAATCCGGTCCGTCTTCCGGAGGGCCTTTTATCTCTTCGTTCCCTATCTATCAGTAAGTATAGGGTATTCAGCCCTGAAACACTTTGCGTCCCCCCTGGCAAAGAGACCCGTGTCACTGGCGGACCTCCCGGTGGACATCCTCCTGTATCCCGGCAACAACCCCGCCCTGTTCCTGTGGTTCATCTACGCCCTCATGATCATGTGGCTCCTGGCCCCCCTCCTGACCCGTCTGCCGGCGGTTCTCCTGGCCCCCCTCCTGGTCCTGAGCCAGATGTACTCCCCGGACGTCCGGATCTTCGGCCTGGGAAACGTCTTTCATTTCATTGTCTATTATTACCTTGGCATCCTGGCGGCCGCGAAAAGGGAGGAAATCCTGAATGTCATGGGGAGACCTTCGACCTGCGGGGCGGCGCTGGCGGTGTTTGCCGCCGGCTATTTCCTTGCCCGGGGCCGGGAGCTTCCCGGGTTGCCCCTGGTCACGGCCGTCGCCGGCAGCCTCTGGGTCGTTTCCTCCTGTTTCATCTGCAAAAAGTGGCTCCCCATGCGGTTTTTGGAAACCTGCGGCAGATACTCCCTGCAGATCTATCTGTTGCAGTATTTCTTTATTTTCCCCCTTTATTTTCTCCTGAAATCCCGGGGTATTGACGGGGAGTGGATCGTTCCGTTCACTTTCGGCGCCGGCCTGCTCCTCCCCCTGGCCCTGTGCCGCTGGGTCTTTCCCCGCTGTGCGGTCCTCGCGTTTCTCTTCGGGGGGCGGGATCTGGAGGGGCAAGGGGTCATGAGGTATTGATCAGGGGTCCGTTCCCCAGACACTTAGAGGAGTTATTCCATGAAGAATCGGTTTTTTTACATCCTGTCAGCGGTTGTTTTCCTGATGTCCATACCCTTTACGGTTCTGGGGGCGGGTTCGCCCGACGGGATATGGGAGGAAATCACCGCCTCCCCGGAGCGCGGGGCCCTGACCGTGGATCGGGAGCCGTGGATCAAACCGGAGATCTTCCGATGCCTGCGGATGGATGAAGCATTACTGGCGGCGACACTCGACCGGGCCCGGAGCACCGGCGGCGCGTCGCGGGCGCCCCAGGAGAGCGTGACGCTCACGCTGCCCGCGCCGGATGGGCGGTTCGTCACGGTGGTCTTTCAGGAAAGACCGGTGATGGCGGCCGAACTGGCCGCCCGCTATCCCGAGATCAGGACCTTCACGGGCTATGTGGCCGACGACCCGACAACCACCGTGGCCTTCGATTGGACGCCTTTGGGCTTCCACGCCCAGGTGCTGGCCGGTGAGGGGCCCTGGTATGTCGATCCCTACATCCCGGGAGAATCCTACGCCAGCTATTACAAGCGCGACTATCGCCCCGATAAGAGATTTACCGATTACCCCGCCCTGGTCAACCCGGAAAGCACCTCCCCCGCCGGGCGAACACCGATGGAGACAACGCCCCCCAAAAGCGACCGCATCCGTACCTACCGTCTGGCCCTGGGCTGCACGGCGGAGTACGCCCGTTATCAGTGCGGCGGCGCCTGCGCCGACAAGAACAAGCCCCTGGCGGCCATGGTCACGACGATCAGCCGGGTCAACCAGATCTACCGGCGGGAGCTGGCCATCGAATTCAATCTCGTTAACGGCAACGACAAGCTGATCTTCCTCGATCCCCTGACGGCGCCGTTCACCGACGGCAACACGAACCGCCTCCTCGAACAGAGCCAGAAGGTCATCGACCGGGAAATCGGCGATAAAAATTACGACCTGGGGCATGTCGTCTCCACCAGCAGCGGCGGTGTCAGCATGCTGGGCGCCGTCTGCCGGTCCGGCGTCAAGGCCATGGCGATCACGGGGCTCAACGAACCCAAGGGCGACGCCTATGACGTCGATTTCGTCTGCCACGAGATGGGACACCAGTTCAACGCCGATCATACATACAACGGCAAGCTCGGTCTGTGCACGGCGGATCAGTATGTGCCGCTTATGGCCTACGAACCGGGCAGCGGCACCACCATCATGAGCTACAGCGGCCAGTGCGACGACGACAGCTTCCAGTTTTTCGGCGAGCCTACCTTCCACTCGGGCAACTTCGACCAGATCCAGGGCTACGTGGCCGGCATGGGCAACTGCTTCGTCCTTTCCGAGACGACCAATACGGCGCCGGTGGTTCAGGCCGGCACCGAGGCCACAATCCCCAGGGAAACCCCCTTTACATTGAGCGGTTCCGCCACCGATGCCGACGGCGATCCCCTCACCTATCTGTGGGAGGAATTCGACCGGAGCGGCACCCAGGCCATGATCAAGGAGGAGGATGACGGGCGGATGCCGCTGTTCCGTCTCTTCCGGCCTGCGACCAATCCGGAGCGGACCTTCCCCGCCCTGGAGAGTATCGCCACGGGGCTGGCCGACAAGGCGGAAAAACTACCGCAACTGTCCCGGACCATGAATTTCCGTCTCATCGCCCGTGATGGGCGGGGCGGCGTCGCCTACGGCACTCGGCGCGTGAACGTGGATGGCGGCGCCGGTCCCCTGCGCGTAACCGCCCCGGCGGGCGCCGCCGCCGTGCCCGCCGGGGACCTCGCCGTAAAATGGGAGGTGGCCGGAACCAATGTGCTTCCCGGCGCCGCGACCGTGAACATCCTCCTCTCCACGGACGGTGGTCTCACCTTCAACGCCACGCCCCTGCTCGCCGGGGTGTCCAACAACGGCGCCGCGACGGTGACGCTTCCCGATATCGGCTGCACGCGGGCGAGGATCATGGTCAAGGCGGCAAACAGCATCTTCTTTGCCGTCTCTCCGGGAGATTTTACGATCACCGGCAGCGGCGGGGCCCTTTCCGTCAGCCCCACCGTCGGCCTCATTGCCTCGGGGAATCAGGGCGGACCCTTCGAGAGCGGCAGTACCGTCTATACATTGAAGAATACGGGCAATGCGGACATTTCCTGGTCGGCGGCGAAATCCGCCTCCTGGCTGTCCGTTTCACCCGCTTCGGGCACCCTGGCCGCGGGGGCGGAAGAGAACGTCGCGGTTTCCATCCAGGCCGCGACGGCGGCGACTCTGGACCGCAACCAGTACCGGGATACCGTCGTCTTTACCAACACCACCAACGGCGCCGGGACAACCGGACGGCCGGTCCTGCTCGTCGTCGGCCAGGTCCTAAAGGAGGCCTTGAACGTCCTCGAAGGGGACGGCTTCGCCGTCTGGGGCTTTACCGGCGGTCCCTTTGCCCCCTCTGCAAAGAACTTTACCATCCAGAATCCGGGGCTGGGTGAAGCCTCCTGGACGGTCGCCAAGACCGCCAATGCCAACTGGCTGACGCTTTCGGCCGCTTCCGGCAAAGTGGCGGCGGGGGAAACGGTAATCGTTACGGCTGCTATCAACGGCACCGCGGCGGCGGGGATGGCGGCCGGTCTATATACCGCCGACATCACCTTTTCCCGCACCCTGGAGCAGGGATCGGAAACCATCGCCGTCCGTTCCGTCAATCTCACGATCACCGATCCGGAAGACGAGGCGGCGCTGGCCGTAAGTCCCGCCGAAGGTCTGGTGGCTTCCGGGTACGTCGGCGGTCCCTTTGCCCCGGTGGGCAGCAATTTCTTCCTCCGGAATGTGGGCAGGAAGGACCTCTCCTGGAGTGCTGCCAAGACCGCCGCCTGGACGACTCTGGCGCCTGCCGCCGGGACCCTCAAGGCGGGGGAAAGCGTTGTTGTCGCCGTGAGCATCAACGCCGCCGCCTCCTCCCTTGCCGCCGGGGCGCACGGCGATACGATTTCCTTTACCAACGCCACCAACGGGAGCGGCAATGCGACCCGCCCGGTGACCCTGTCCCTCGGCACTGGTCCCGGCGTCCTTGCCGTCACGGCGCCGAATCCCTTCAACTTCTCCGGTTCCCGGGGCGGTCCCATTGCGCCGGCGGCCGGCGTGGCCTGCACGCTCCAGAACACGGGCGGATCGGCGCTGAACTGGATTATTTATGTCCAGGAAAGTTGGCTGGAGGCAACACCCTTCCAGGGCGCCCTGGCGCCGGGCGCCACCGTCGCCGTGAAGATCGCGGCCAATGACATCACCCGCGCTCTGATACCCGGCACCTTAAAAAATTACGTTTACTTTGTCAATAAGACCAGCGGCATGGGCAATATCGTCCTCGACGGACAGGCTACCATCGAGGCGACACCGTCGCCGGGGCCGCTGACCGTATCCCCGGCGGTGAACTATGTCTCCACCGGCGACAAGGGGGGACCCTTCACACCGGGGAGTTTTGACTTCACCCTGAAGAACACCGGCGCCTCCCCCCTCAACTGGGAATATCTGGGGGATGCGAACTGGCTCAACGTCTCGGAAACAACCAGCGGCACCCTGGCGGCGGGGGCCGTCACCACTTTTACGATGGCCGTGAACGATACGACCAATCTGCTGTCGTCGAACAACTATCGCGGCACCGCTTACTTTCTGGACAAGACCGCTAATGCCAATATGATCGTAAGCCGGCGTGTAGATCTGAAGGTCAAGGGTCCCGGAGACGTTACCGGTGACGGATCGGTAAACCTGGCGGACGCGATCACGACCATGAAGGTCCAGGCAGGCACGGAGGCGCCGGAGGTGCGGAGCGATTATGGCGTCTCCGGAGCGGATGTCAACGGGGATGACAAGGTGGGCAGCCAGGAAGCGGTCTATACGATGCAGGCCGCCGCAGAGGTGCGGCTCACGCCCGCTCCCTATTTTCTCATGAAGAGCGGCGCCTTCCGGGATGAGCAGCCGATACCGGTGAAATACATGACTCACGGACTTTCCCCGGCCTTGTCCTGGAGCAGCCCCCCGTCGGGGACCAAGAGCTTTGTGCTCATCGTGGAAGACCCGGACGAGATCCCCTCTCTGATGGGGACGAAAAGCTATTGGATCGTCTATGATATCCCCGCCGGTGTGACGTCGCTGGCGGAAGGGGCCGGCGCCGCCGACGGGAAGAGCCTCCCCGCCGGGGCCAAGCACGGGACCAACTCCTGGGACAAGCACAACACCTATTATCACGGTCTGGAACCGACGGCCAATACGGGGGCGCACCGTTTCATCTTCCGCCTCTTCGCCCTTTCCGCCGCCAGTATCAGTCCGGCGGGCGGTACGACGCAGGACAAGATCGAGGCGGCCATGTCCGGGAAGATCCTGGGCATCTGCGAACTGATGGGCACCCTGGCGCGCCCCTGAGTCGCCGGGCGGGCGATTATATAAACACCCGCTATTTACCGCGAGACCTTTGAAAAATGGCTTCGCCGCGGCTCAGTAATCTTTTTCGCCTCTGAATGGGTAACGTATATACCTTATTCATTACCAAGCGTTAAGTTCAATCACGCAACTGCGAAAAACATTTGATTCGCCGCTTGCGAACCATTTTTCCGCAGTTATGCAAAGCTCTCACCGCCTTTTCCGAGGAGAGCTGATTTGCCCCGTATGGCGGCGGGTGTCATGGCGCGGCGCCTGCCTGCCGCTTAGCTGCCCCCGGCGGGCCGCCAGATAGCCCCAGGTGAAGGCGTTGGGGGCGATGGTCTGGTGGATGGTGAATTCGCACATCAGGGGATGCCAGAACACATCCCAGTAATTTTCCAGGACCGGCCACTTCTCGGCTTCGGGATAGCAGTATTTTCCCGCCTCCGCATGTTCGCGGTTTTTACCCCCGCCGGACCAGTTGGGGTCCAGGGGACCGAAGACGGTGATCCCCGCCGGTGGCAACTGGCCACTGAAGCGGGAGTCGAAATGGAGGACATGGCGCGGGTTCGTATGGCCGATCCCGGTAGTATAGCACATGTTTCGGGGGTTGGCGCCGGCGCCGGTCTGGGCGGCCAGGACGACGGCCCGGAGGTATTCCTCTTCGCCTGTGAGGACGTGGGCGAAGATCAGGCACAGGGCGTCGGGGGTGGTAAAGGCGCCGGCCACCGCGGGACGCCAGGGGTTCTTGGCCCATTTGAAGGCCGCCGCTTCCTGGGCCGCCAGGCGAATGGCCGCCTCTTCCAGGATTGCATTCCGACAGCGGCGCTGCAGCAGGGGGTCCACGCCCCTGCCGACGGTGCGGGCATATACCCAGGCCGCTTCCGACTGATCGTGATGGCCGTGCCATACCAGGGGCTGGGAGGGATTCCTGAAGACCGTGGTCTCCACAAATACCCTGTTCCACCCGGCCGCTCCCGTCAGGCGGAACAGCTCCGCCGCCGCCAGGTTCCGGGCATCCCGAACCTCCGGCGCCCAGCTTTCCCCCGGTTTTCCCTGGAAGATCGTTTCCGCCCATTCCGCCGCCCGCCGGGCGCTTTCCGCGTACGCCTCCCCTCCCTGGGGGTTGCGCCCCGGACCACGGAACCAAAACGCCGCCCGGGCCGCCGTGCCGGCGTAGAGGAAGGAAGACCATACGTCGGAGGCGTAGGCCATGAGGGTTGAAGTTTCCTGCCAACTTGTCTCGCCGTACCGGGGATGCCGGGAGGATTCCACCCCGCCCCGGATCCCTCCGTTTACGTCCTGGAGCCGGCGGAAGAAGTCGATCCCCCAGAGGGCCTCGTTGACGATATCGGGCAGATCATCCTTTGTTTCCGGGATATTCAGGGAAAGGCGGGAGAAGTAATCCGGAAAGAGCAATGCCAGATCGAGAAGCCGGCGGGCCCCCTCGAGGTGTTGGATTCTCCGGTCCCAGTCGCCGGCGTCGCTGTATCCCCCCCAAGCCTCCGGCAACGTTTCATCCGTCCGTCCGGCCAGCAGGCGGGAAAAGGGTTCGGGGCCGGCGGAGAGAAATCCGTTGGTCGTAGCCATGAGCGGGGTCGTGGATTGGTAGATCTTTTTCCCGTCCCCGGGATGCATGTTCCGGGGGCGAAGGTAGGTGGTCCAGGGCGGTCCCAGGGCGATGCCGCTGCGCTGGTGATAGAAACCCCGGGCGGAAACGTTGAAGGCCTTTCCCCACACCCCGGCCCCGATCTCAAAGGGATAGGAGCAACCGATTCCTTCGACGTAGAGGCGGTAGAAACCGCCGCTGCGCAGCCCGCTGAAGTCCAGACCGAAAACGTCGGCGCCGTTGTAGTTTTTTCCGTAAGCATCTTCATCATGGTCCCCCGCCCCTTTCAGGAGCTGGATCTTTCCCTGCAGGACCTCCTTTTCCGTCCCCTGTTCGATGACGGTGAAAGGAGTCCCCTCGCGAAACACCATGCCGCCGCCGCTGCCCATCCATAGGGAAAGAAAGGCCATTTTCACCGGATCGTCGGGACGGAAACCGATCTGGCTGACGTGGACGGCCTCACTGATCATGCGGCGGGGTTGCCAGATGAAGGAAACGCCGGGCAGACGTTCGTCCCGGAAGGTGAGGCGATAGGAGGCACCTTCCCGGAGGAGATGAGGAAAGCGCAGATAGAGGGTATGCTCCCGGGGCGCCTCCAGGCGCTCCCGGCTCACCCGGAGGAGGTCAGTCGGGCGGCTCTTGCGGTACACGGACACCGGGGCCAGACCCGAGCTGTAGGCGGGATCGTCCCGGGAGGAGAGGAGGTAGCTCTCACGGGTGTCGAGCAACCTCCCGGAGATATCTTCTCCCGGAAGGCGGTCGAAGGGGGCCAGGATATTGCCGCCCGGTCCCACGAGGGCGCCGGCGGTTTCATTATCCCGGACCAGCCAGTCGTTTCCCTCCTCGTCGCGGTCGATCCGGTCGCCTTCCCGCCGTTGGTATGGCGCCTGGCGGCCCTCCTCTCCCCGGATGGCAAAGACCACGCTGATCGTATCGGTCCCCGCGGCCCCCAGGGACACGTGGGCGGCGGTCGGCAGCGGCCCGGAGACAGTGGCGGGAGAGGAGCAGGAGACGCCACAGATGGTTCCGCAGATCAGCAGGAGTAGTGACGGCAACAGGCGGTGGCGCCTTTGCCTTGCCACGGATCCGCTGGTCATCATTCCGTGACTTTGCCGGCGTTGGCCGGTGAATCGGGCTCCACATGAACCTCGCTGCCGCCGAAATGGGGAAAATCTTCCGTGGCGTGGCAAACGACGTTGGGTAAGGCCACCCAGTAACAGATGGATAAATTGACAGGCCGCACGGCGACCATGGCAAAGGAAAAGCCGCCGCAGTGAAATTCCGGCAGGCGGCCCATCTGAAGCGCCGCCTGATCTGGGTTGTTGACGACGGTGTCCAGATCGTACTGGCAGGAGAATACGGGGGTTCCTTTCGCCAGGGGCAGGAATTTCTTTTCCTGCATCATCTTGACAAAGTGGATGTGAAGAGGATCGCCGTGGAGGTCGATGTCCTTCAGGGGTTGGGAGAACTCCGACTCCCGGGGCATGAGCGTGGAGTACAACCTGTTTTCATGGGCGAAATAATAACATACCCTCTCGACCTGGTAGGGATTGATCACGCCGAAGCAGTTCTTGGCGATATAGCAGCGTCCGGCCTGGATGGGGTCCGGAGATATAAGGAACAGGCAGCAGCCCGCCATCAGGAGCGCTTTCATCGCGACGTTCTTCACTCAGTCTTCCTCTCGTCCGATCTTCTTCATGATCCGGGGCCAGCGAAAAAAACTTACGAGAGAATTATACACCGGCCGGACACCGTGACTCAAATAAAAATGCAGGGCCGGCAGCCGGTATTCATCGCTCAACATCAATATCTCTTCATAGCCCGCTTTGGGGAAATAGGCAAGGGTACGGTAGAACAGCACCTCCGCCAGACCGCGATGGCGATGCTCCGGGTGGATGAAGAACCACGATCCGTAGCCGCGCTTCCTTGTCGTGGAGGGATCCCGGCAGGCGCAAAAACAACCCACCAGGTGCCTCCCATGATAAATCAGGGTCGCCGCTTCCGGGGTGACCAGGTAGGACGCGATTTCCTCCCGCACCCGCTCGCCGTTCCAGACGCCGAAACCGCCGTCGGCATTGAGGAGCCCGGCCCACTCCTCGAAATCCGTATCTCTGTCGGGAGAGAGGATCCGGTAGCCCCCGGGGTGGGACGAGGCGCAATCCACACCCCGACGCGCCACCGCCACCGGCACCCGCATCATGACCTGACGGAAGTAGATGAATCCCCACAGATATTTGATGATCCGGCCCAGGTGCCGCAGGTCGTCTCCGAAATCGAGGCAGGATATGAATCCGGCTATCCCCCCCCGGGGCAGGAGGCGGAGCAGGACCGCCGCTCCGGCGTAAGCTCCTATGGCCAAGGCGATTGTGAGTAAGGGGTTGGTCGTGGCGGGCAAGCCATAGAGGAGGAGAAACAAACCGGTGTTGGCAACCGTGATCTTCAGCCACGCCCCGAATCGGAGGACGTTGCCGAAATGGCGGATGACGAATCCGGCGGTGATGGACATGAGGAAGATCTCGCAGATCAGGGCGGCCCAGGCGGAGCCCGCGGCCCCCAGGGAGGGGATGAACAGGAAATTGAGGGCGATGCTCAGCAGGGCGGCGGCGCCGGTACTCCACCAGGCGAAACGTATCACCCCCAGGGCGACGGCGAGGGCCGTGAAGAATAGCGAATAGAAGATCAGGAGACCCACCCAGGCCAGGATGTTGAGGACGGCCGCCGCCGGCAGGAAGGCCGGACCGTAGAGGATGCTCAGGAGCTGGGAGGAGCAGAACGGGACGAGAAGCGCCGCGGGGATGCCGAAGACGGCCAGGGCCTCCAGGGTCAGGGAAAATTCCTCCCTCAGGGACTGCCGTTCCTTAGTGATCCGGGCCGCGTAGATGGGGATGAAGGGTCCGGTGATCATGGCCGCCCCCATGGCCGTCAATTCGACGAATTTGAACGCGGCGTTGAACAGTCCGACTTCCTCCATGGATCTCAGGTGTTCGAGGATGAAGATCGCCGCCCGGCCGGCGATGATCGTGAAGAGGGAGGCGATCCCCAGGGGGGCGGCGACGGCGAGGATGCGCCGCAGCCATTGGCCGCTGAAGGTGAGACGGGGGCGTAGTATCCGCAGGGAGACCCCGAAGGCGGCGGCAAGATAGGCGGCATTGGCCAGGCCGTAGGCAAGAATCAGCCAGATGAGGGAGGGGTGGAGCCATAGTGCCAGTCCGGACAGGAGGATGAAGCTGCCGCCGTAGAGCAGGGAGGTGGCGGAGGAATACCAGGGGCTTTGAAAGACCTGGTAGATCGGCTCGAAAAAGCGGCTGGCCAAAAATGGGATGAACAGGGCGCCGGTCAAAAGCGCCGGGCGGATGTCCGCGGCGAGAAAGGGAAGCGCTGCCAAGGCCAGGATCGTGACGAGGAGGCTGATCGCCAGGCGCAGCCCCAGATAGTTTCCCCAATAGACGGCGGCGCCGGCCTCCACCTGGGCGATGTCCTTGCCCAGAACGGAGGTCATGCCGAAATCCGCTACCGCCACGGCCACGGCCAGAAATGAAAGGACATAGGAATACTGCCCGAAGAATTCAGCGCCGCCCAGCCGGGCGACCAGGACGAAGATCAGAAAATTGGCCCCAAAGGTCGCCCCCTTGCCGAGACCCTGGGCGACCACATTGGTGACGTAGCTTTTGACGGTCCCTCCCATCATCGTTTCCCGTTGCGCCGGAGGATGCCGGCAACCGCCGCGCGGTGGACGATCATGCCAGGACCCTGCGGAAGGCCGTAATGACGTCGGCGACGTCGGCATCGGCCAGGGCCGGCGACAGGGGCAGGGAAAGGGTACGGGCGCCGATCCATTCCGCCTGGGGGAACATCCCCTCCTTCCATCCGTAGGTCTTGCGGTAGAAGGGGTGGGAGTGGACCGGCAGGTAATGGACGCCGACGCCGATATTCTCTTTACCCATGGCCTCCAGGACCCGGTCCCGGGATCTGCCCAGGCGGTCCGTGTCGATCAGGGGGGTATAGAGGTGATAGGCATGGCGGGTGTTAGGCTCCGGCGGGGCGGGCAGGAAACAGGGCAGATCGGCAAAGGCGGTGTTGTAGGCGTTCCAGATTTCCTCCCGGCGCCGCCAGTTTTCCTCGATCCGCCGCAACTGGTGAATGCCCAGGGCGGCCTGCAAGTCCATCATGTTGTATTTGAATCCCCCATAGACCACCTGATAGTGGCGGTAGCCCGTATCGGAGAACCGCCGCCAGGCGTCCTTGCTCATCCCGTGGAGGGCCAGCATCTTGAGGCGGTTGGCGATGCGCTCGTCGTCGGTGACCACCATCCCCCCCTCGCCGGTGGTCATGTTCTTGGTGACGTAGAAGCTGAAACACCCCATGTCGCCGTCCGTTCCCGCCCGGCGCCCCCGGTATTCGCTTTCGATGGCGTGGGCGCAGTCCTCGATGATCATAAGGTCGTAGCTCTTCGCCAGATCGAGGATGGGGTCCATGTCGCAGCATCGCCCGGCGAAATGCACGGGCAGAATCGCCCGGGTCCGTGCCGTGATCTTCTCCTCGATGAGGGCGGGAGATATGTTCATCGTTTCCCGGTCGCAGTCCGCCAGCACCGGTGTGGCCCCGCAGTGGATGATGGCGTTCACCGTGGCGCAGAAGGTCATGGGGGTGGTGATCACCTCGTCGCCCGGCCCGACACCCGTGGCCAGCATGGACAGATGGAGAGCGGCGGTGCAGGAATGCACGGCAATGGCGTACCGCTTGTTCTTGTAGGCCGCGAAGGACTTTTCGAACTCGTGGGCCCGGGGACCGGTGCCGATCCAGCCGCTCTTCAGGCAGGCTACGACCTCGGCGATCTCCTCGTCACAGATCTTCGGCGCCCCGAAGACGAGGAAGTCTTCCGGATTGCGCACCGGAGAGCCGCCGGCGATGGCGGCCCGCTTCGTTTCTCTGCCGATCTTTCCTCTTTTCCCCGTTCCAGCCATCTTCTTTGCTCTCCTTTCCTGGGGCGATGCAATTATCTCATGGGGACAGGTTGGCGACTATGTCCAGAAATTTGGCCGCCGTGCGCTGCCAGGTGAACTGCCGGGCCCGTTCCCGCCCCCGGGCGATCAGGACCGCTCTTTTTCCCGCATCGTTGACCAATTCCTCCATGGCCTTGCATATCTCCATGTGATCGTTGGGGTTTATCAATATTCCCGCGGTGCCCACCACCTCGGGCAATGAGGTGGTGTTAGAGGTCACCACGGGACAGCCGCAGGCCATGGCCTCCAGACATGGGAGTCCGAAACCCTCGAAAAGACTGGGGTAAACGAAGAGGGTCGCCAATCCGTAGAGGAGCGGCAGGTGCCCGTCGGGGACATAGCCGGTGAAGATCACATCCCCCCGGTACGGTGAGGCGTCGATAGTCGCCATGTCCTCGGCGGGGAGGAAATCCCGGCGGCCGACTACGACGAGCTGGTGCGGACGCTCCTGACCCCGCCCCCGCTTGAAGGCGTTGAAGGCCGCGATGAGGACCTGGAGATTCTTGCGCCGGTTCAGCCGGCCTATATAGAGGATAAAATCCTCTCCGATGCCGTATTTATTGAGGATTGCCATATCCTCCCCTGGGTTTTCCGGAGGCCGGAACAGGGGGTTCACCCCGTTGTAGCCCACGACGATCTTCTCCGGCGCCGCCCCGTAAACGGCGATCATGTCCTGCTTGGAATACTCCGAAACGGTGAGGATTCGGGCCGCTCGACGGATGTACAGGGGGATGAACAACTCGTTCTTCAGGCGCTCCCGGAGGGGAAAACAGTCGGGGAGATGGTGATAGGAGATGTCGTGGACGGTGACGACCAGTTTTCCCCGGTACCAGGGGGGGCCGTAGTAGTTTACGTGGAGAATGTCCGGCCGGTCCCGGAAGGTCGCCCGGGCCAGGCTGAGCATCCGGGCCGGGGCCGAACTCCCGGCCACGGGGATGAGGGCGGCGTTTCCCATGGACCGGAACCGCTCGTAATAAGGGTGCCCCGGTTCCGTTACGTAGAGGAGATAACGGCGCTCCTTGTCCATGGCGAGGACGGACTCCACGAGGTTGCGCATGTAGGTGCAGTTCCCCGTGCCCTCCCGCTCGGCGAAATGAAAGTCGATGCCGATGCTCGTCTTACCAGCCATCGCCGTCCCGGACCTGCTTGTATAAGGAGACGTAATCCGCCGCCATGCGCTCGGCGCGGTAGTATTCTTCCACGTACTGCCGGCAGGTCTGGGGCTTTATCCGCGCTATGTTTTCCATGGCGTCGGCGATATCTCCAGTGGTGTTACATAGATAACCGTTGATACCCGAGTCGATCTGCTCCGGGATACCCCCCTCCCCCAGGGCGATGACCGGGGTCCCCGAGGCGAAGGATTCGAGGATCACCAGGGGAAAGGCGTCAAACCACCGGGGAGTCTGGACGAGGGCCCGGGCCCTCCGGAGCTGGTCGTTGGTTCCGGGGAGTTCGCCTATGTACTCGGCGTATTTGGGAAACAGGAAGGTGAGGGGACGGATTACGCCGTGATAATAGAGCTTGTCCTCGACGTTGCCGGCCACGGCCAGCCGGGACCGGCTCTTGACGGCGGCGAGGACGGCCAGGTGCTGACCCTTGTAGCGGGCGATCTTGGAGATGTGAATGAAGTGGTTTTCCTTATGGAAATCGTATCGATAACTCTCCAGATCGAGGCCGTAATACACATGTTTCGTCGTGCCGCCGCAGAGGCGGGCGTGGGCCCTGCTGCAGGCGACGAGGTTGCGGCGCCGGAAATCCGGAGGCGGGGGGATGCAGGTGGAGACCACGAAGGGAAAGGCCTCGGGATGGCGGCGGACGAAGAGGCTCTCGAAAGACCAGTCATGGATCACATCGACGGGGTTTTCCCGCAGATAGTCCCGCATCGTTTCGTAGAGGGGTTCCTCGGAGACGGCGTCGGACTTCTTGATGATGCCGCTGGGGGCCCGGGCGGGATCGTAGGCGGGAACGACAACGGTCTTTCCGGAGCAGTAACTGCCGGGTGTGGCGAACATGGTCACCTCGTGTCCTCCCCGCACCAGGGCCTCCACGAGGTTGTAAACCACCCGCTCGATGCCTCCGTAGGCCGGCGGCGGCGTCTGTTTGAACATGATGGAAACAACCGCGATTTTCATCTTTCCGGTCCGCTCCTATCTCCTTGCCAGTTCCCGGCGGATGTGTTCCCTTTCGATGGACTTGTACAATTTCCGGTAGAGCAGCAGGGCGCCCCCCTCCCAGCGGCCCGTGAGGAAACGGGCCCAGAAAAGCCAGAACGGCCGGGCGGTCGGGAAAAAGACCAGATCCGCCAGGAGGTATTTGAGCCGCGCCGCCCCCCGGGTCCCGAGGTAGAAGCCGAGTCCGGCCAGTTCCCGCTCCAGGCGCGGCGCCCGCTTGTACCACACGGCCAGGGAGGTGCCGCTCTTTTTGGCGATGCCGAGGAAGTCCTCTTCCGTTAGATAGTGGTCGTGATAGCCCAGGGAGTCGGGATTGTAGAGGATCCGCAGGCCGTGACGGGAGAGGCGCTCCCCCAGCTCCACGTCGTCGTTGTACCGGAGCGATTCGTCGTAGGTCCCGTATTTGACGAGGAGCGATTTCTTCACCGATAGGTTGCAGGTGATGAAAGACCGCCAGTCCAGTTCGGTCCGGCCTTCCCACTGGGCGAAGGTCTCGTCCAGATGGAGGGTGGCAAAGATGTTCCAGGGGATCTCCCGGGAGCGGGTGACCCGGCCCAGGACGGCGACGGTCTCCTCGGGGTGGGCCGCATGGAACCGGCAATGCTCGGCCAGCATGGTGGGGGCGGCGATGGTGTCGTCGTTGATGAACAGGAGGAGGTCGCCTCGGGCGACGGCGATGGCCCGGTTCCGGGCGGCGTTCTGCCCGCTGTTCTGCTGCCGCAGAAAGGTGAGGCGGCTGCCGAATGTCTCCTCCTGGAATCTGGCCGCGACCTTGGGGGTGGCGTCCCGGGAGCCGTCGTCGATAACGATGAGATCGAAACTGTCTCCGGGGAGGGTCTGGCCGTGGAGGGCAAGGAGGCACTTTTCCAGGATGTCGCAACGGTTGTAAGTAGGAATGATCACGGAAATGTGAAAGTCGCCTTCAGTCATTGCCCCTCCCGCCTCCTGTGGATCAGAAAGTGAAAATATTCCCGCATCCGTCGGGAACGGTTCCGGTCATTTTCATCGCCCTTCCGGAGATATATAGCATAATAGAGAAAAGAACGCAGCAGGAGACCGGCGGAAAAAATCACGTCGAACCAGAGGAGGGATTGCCCCGGGTTGAGGAGAGCGTACAGGCGGCGGAGATTCTCCAGCCAGAGATGGGAAAATCCTTCCGTTTGCCGCTTTTTGCCGCTGGCGCCGACGAGATGGACGATGACGAACCGGGGCAGGTAGTAAACGGCGTAACCGTGCTTCCGGAGCCGGCAGCCCCATTCCACGTCTTCGGCATACATGAAGAGGCTTTCGTCCAGGAGCCCCACCTGCTCCAGAACATCCCGGCGGGTCATGAGGTCGGCGCCGCTGATCCAGTCCACGGCCAGGGCTCCATTTAGACGACTTTCGTTGAGAAACAGGCCCGGACAGCGCCGGGGAAAGAAACGGGACAGGAAAAAGGCATAGCAGCCCACCGTTTTCAAGGAGGGGCGGAAGCCTGCATCACCGACCCAGCGGCGGCCGTCGGCGGTGACGAGGCGGCAGCCGCTGGCGCCGATCTCGGGACGGTCGTCCAGGAAGGCCAGCCAATCCCGGAATATTCCGGGGTCGGGGACCACCGTGTCGGAATTGAGGAGGAGGATGTACCGCCCCCGGGACGCCCGGATGGCCTGGTTGTTCGCCCGGGCAAAACCGACGTTTTCGGTGTTGGCAATGAGGCGCACCGCCGGGAACTCCCGGGCGACCATCTCCGGGGAGCCGTCCCGGGAGGCGTTGTCAACCACCATAATCTCCCGGGGGACATCCGGATCTCCCGTTCCCAGGGAGGAAAGACAATCCCGGAGCAGCTCCCGTGTGTTCCAGTTGACGATGATGACGGTCAGACGGGGATCAGCCATGAGGTTCCGGGGTTGCCGCGGTTTTTGGCGACCCTGCCGCATCCGCCGGTTTCATGAGGCTCACGGCGCCGGCGATGCCGATAAAGGTATAAACGAGGGTGGAGAGGCTCATGAGCATACGGAATCCGGGGTCGAAAAGACCGTGGATCATCTGGGCCAGGAGCCCGGCGGAAATGCCGATGAGAACCGTGGACTGCCATTCGTCGAGGCGGTTCCGGGCCCGGAAGGCCACGAGGAAGACGGCAAGAAACATCCAGAGAAAGGCCAGCAGGCCGATGATTCCCATCTCCCCGGCGACGAGGAGATACATGTTGTGGACGACGTGGGAATAGCCGCGGAGGATCCGGGAGCCCCCGGAGATGTCGTATTTCTTGAAGGCCTGGGCAAAATTGTTGACCCCGATGCCGGTAAGGGGAAACTGCTTGATAATGGACAGGGCCGCCTGATTCAGGGGTATCCGGGAACGGGCCGAGCCGTAGTCTTCGTAGTAGAAGCGCTTTTGAATCGTGGGATAGTAGGCGTAGAGGAAAATCGAGGCAAAGATGGCGAAGACGCTGACGATCATTACGGTCTGGACGCGGAAGATGCGGCGCCGCAGGGCCAGGATGAAGACCAGGGGCAGGGAAACGGGCAGGGTCAGCCAGGCGGCCCGGGACAGGGTGGTGATGATGCCCGCCATCCCGAAGGCGAAGGCGATAAAATACCATATCTTCAGGGATGTTTTCTTCTCCACGAGGGTCAGGGCCAGCGTCAGGGGCAGGAGGATCTCGAAGAAATAGGCCAGGGTGTTGGGATGGCCGATGGTGCCCGTGGCCCGGCTGATCATCCCCCCCAGCATCTGACCGACGATGGCCTGTTCCCCCAGAAATCTCAACCCGAGGTTTTCCCCGGTCCGGTACTGGACGATAGCCAGGACGGCCTGGAAAAAAACACCGAAGGTGAGCAGAAACAGCAGGATCCGGATATGCCGCTCCTCTTTCAGGTTCATGATGACAAATAAGACCGCGATGAGGACCACCGTCCGGATGATCTCGAAGAGGCTCAGGATCTTGTCGTCCGCGGCGCTGACGCTCCAGATCATGGCGAGGAAGAACAGGGCGTGGGGCCAAAGAAGGGTGGGCTCGTATTGAAAGATCGGCCGTTTCCGTGCTTTGAGCGCCTTATAGACCAGGAGGGCAAGCATGATTAGGATCGAGACGTGGATAGCCGAAACATCTATGCCTATGGCCCCGCCGACGTGCTCCTTGCGGTAGAAAAAACCGAGATTGATGCGCACGGGAATGGCCAGGGCGAAGACGATGAGAAAATAGTCGAAAAGCTTGTTGCTGTCGTGCATCATCAGGGCGATGGAGAAGATGGCAATGGCTCCGAAGACGCCGAAGAGATATTTGAATTCCAGTTCGCTGAAATAGACGGCCAGCGGCAGGGCGAGGAGTCCGGCGCAGAGGTAGAACAAAAGGACCGGCCACCGGAGTTTCGTTGCCGGCGGCCGGGCCGGGGCGGTGATAATTTGATTCATAAACGTCGTTACAGATATTTGTAAATCTTCTCGGGGATGAAGAACTGCTTATAATTCAGGATGGCGCCGATGATGTTCACGCCGGTCATCTGTAGATATTTCTTTGACACCTCCACTACTTCCCAGCTTGTCGCCTCGTGCTTGATGACCAGGATCACGCCATCCGTCCGGGCGGCCAGCAGGGAGGTTTCGGGATGCCTCACCAGAGGCGAGCTGTCGATGATGATAAACGGGAACGTCCGGCGCAGCTTGTCGAGACGGACCTGAAATTCCGCGGATTGATAGAAGATCGTGGGGTTGGGGACCGGCCGTCCGGCGGGAAGAAAATGAAAGCTTGGCGTTGCCTGCTTGCCGTGAAGCGATAGCTCCGCCTCATCCAGGTTTATCTTCAGCAGCACTTCCTCGATGTTCATGTCTTCTTCTACCAGATCCGTCAGGCCCTTCTCCCGGGGGACGCCGAAATGTTCATGCAGGCTGGGAGTGCGGAGATTGCCGTCGATGAGGAGGGCCCTCTTGGCGGAATCGTGGGCATAGGAATATGCCAGGTTCAGGGCGATGGTGGAGGCGCCTTCACCGACCGTCGAGGCGCTGACGAGAATGACGCTGCTTTCCCGGACTTTGAAATTGGGCAGATTGAGAATTACCCGGTAAAACTGGTCGAACATGTGGGTCATTACCGGGAGGCGGGGCGTGTATTCCGCGGCGGCGGACTTCTTTCCTGTCACGTCATAACTCCATCTATTTATTGGTTTTTCCAGGCTTTCGAACCGGTTTGGCGCTGTCGATTATTTCGATGTTCGTCATGCTGATCCGGCCCCTCGTTTTTTCCCGCGGCCAGGGATCGTGGCCTCTCTCCTCAATGTAGGCGCCGGTCCGGCGGACGGTCTCCGGTATTGCGGGTTCCGGGTTTCGGGTGAGGTTCTCGATGGGCCGGGGCACCGGTTCGGAAACCGCCGCCGGAGAAACGGGCTTTTCCGGCGTTTCCTTGGCCGGTTCCGCGGCGGCCGGCATCATAGCCGGGGGCGCCGCCGCCTTTTCCGGGCCGCCGTAGCGAGCCGGTTCGGGGTAGGAAGGAGCCGCCAAACGCTGATTTGAAGGCGCCGTAACCAGGAGGTGATAGATGAAGACAACCCCGACTACAATCAGGACCGTCGTGGCCGCCGATGCTGCCCGACTTACGGAAAAGCGCATTCTGTCGGTTCTCTGACCGCCCAAGGTCCCCTTCGTATCGTCAGGCTTTCCCGGCGCCGCCAGCAACGGTACGGTCATGAGGAGGGGAATGCCGAGGATGGCCGCCACATCTTCGTCGTCCTTGAAGGTATGGCTGAAGTATTCGTGAACGGCCGCCAGGGAGATGGCAAAGAACAGTCCCAGCATACAGGCCAGGCCGATGATCAGGGCGTAGTTCGGAAAATATGCCTTGAAGGGCACGATGGCGGGATTAACGATCCGGACGCTGGAGATCTTCCGGGTGTCCAGATCGTCAGATATCCGCAAATCCTCGGCCTTCTTCTTGTAGATGGCATAGTTGGCCTCGGTGATCTCCTTCTGGCGTTCCAGTTGGCGCAGTCTCGTCGTCAGGCCGTTGATCTCCTCCAGTTGCTTTTTCTGCGACGTCCATTCTTTGTAAAGACTGTCCTTCTTGGCGCCGGCCATCGCCACTTCCGTATTGATGATGTTTACCAGACTGTCCGTCTTCTGCTTCCGCAGGCCGTTGAGCTGCCGGTCCACGCTTTGCACCTCGTTGGATCTGGGGGTATAGTTCTTGAGCAGTCGGTCTCTTTCCACCTTGAGACGGAAATACTGCTGGTCGAGGGCCGCCAGGTAGGCCAGCTTGTCGGCGTTGGGCGATCCCAGATCCGGCGTTTCCACCCAGCCGTCGGGACGGGCGGACATCTTCTTGACGCTGTTGAGCTTGGTGACCCCCTGCTCGAAGACCACACGGTTCGCCACGTATTCCGCCTCCAGATCGCTGATCCGCTTCAGGAGCAACTCCTTTTGCAGGGAGAGGTTGGCGATATTGGTCTCGTTGAGGAAGTTCTGCAGTTCCGCTTCCGCCTTTTTCAACAGATTGTCGTAGAGGTCCAATTGCTCCAGATAGAAGCGGTAAGTCTGTCTCGATTCATGGACCCGGGTGTGCTGGGTGATGTATTCATCGGCGTAGGCGTTGGCTGCCAGGGCGGCGAAAGCGGGATCGGTCCACCGGAAGGAGATGTTGAGCATGTCCGTATCCTCGATATAGGTTACCCGGACGGCCTTGGTGAAGGCACCGACAAGGCCTTTTTCATCGAACGTCTTCCGGTGAATGCCGAAAAATTCCAGGAGCATGTCTCCCAGCGAGGGGATGATGCCCTCCTTTTTCTTCTGCCTTTCGATATCCTCCCGCATCCGCTGCACGACCTTCTGGGCAAGGAACTCCCCCTTGATCAGTTCCACCTCGTTGTGGATATTGGCCGAACGTTCCTGAAAGAGGATGTTGTAATTTTCCGGGCGATACTGCTCCATGCCGGCGAACTGGGCCTTGCCGAGTTTGACGATGATCTTGGTGTTCGCCATATAGAGGGGCGATACGAATAGGCAATAGAGGCTGGAGGATACGAGGGCGAAGAGAAACACCGAGATGATGAGCATCTTGTTCTTGAAGAGGATATACGCGATATCCTTGACGGAAAAGGCCCGTTTCTTTTCTTCCATCCCCGTGGCTCCTTAACTTGGACTATATCCCTTCAATAACGCGTCAGCGGTACGGGCACCTTGTGAATTTCATAGGTGAAGGACAGGTTGGCGCCCTGCCACAACAAAAGCTGCCGGATGTACTGATCGACAAACTGATCGGCCTTGGCAATGGCCGTCTTGGGGACATAGACGACACTGTTGTTGGGCAGGACGATGTCCTCTTCGGTTCGGGCGCCCAGCATGACGTTTTCCAGGTTGATGGTCCGGACCGTGGCCTGATGGTTCTCGTTCCAGTAGAGGACCTTGACCTTTTCCAGGGTGCCCGTGGGCAGCACGTTGCCCGTATAGGCAATGGCCTGCAGCGCCGTCAACGGCTGATTCATGGGCACCGGGCCGGGCCGGGCGACCTCGCCGAAAACGAAGATCCGGTTGCCTGCCACGCTTTCCACGAGGACGGAAATCTCGATGTTGCCGAAGCCGCGCTTGTATTCCCGGGAGAGTTCGTCCCGGACGTCGTCGGCGGTCCGGCCGGCGGCGCGGATGCTCTTCAACAGGGGTGGGTAGATCTTGCCGTCCGGGGTGATGGTAAGCAGCCGGGCCTGACCCCGGGGAGCGTTGGTGACGGCCTTCTGCAACTCCGTGATATGCGATGAAAACTTGTTGACATTGACGGTTACCAGGGGATCCTGGAGGATGTCGGTGTAAGCCTCGCTGATGACCTTGGCCAGTTCCGGGGGCTTTACGCCCGCGGCCCGGAAATCTCCCTTGATGGGCATGGTGATCTTGCCGTCCGGCCGGATCACCAGCGTCCGGTTCAACTGGGGATGATAGTAGAATTCAACATTGATCTCGTCGTTGACGCCGAGGCTGTATTCTTCCGCCTGGGGCGCCAGCGAGATGTGGTACATCACCTCGATCTGATCCCCCGGCGCCAGGCGGTACCGTTGCAGTCCCTCCTGGATCCGGCCGGCGATGTCGGCCCGGATTTTAGTCTTCTCGATATCACTGAGCTGATCGACATAGCTTTTTGTTCCCTCGGCTGTATATTGATGGGTGCGGACGGCCGTGCAGCCGGCAAAGGCGAGAAGCAGGAACGGGAGCATCAGGTATAGAAGCGAAAAACGCCTTTTCATAGCCTCCAATTCAGATCTGTCTGCTGCGGCGTGAGGATTGATTCAATGCCTGTTTGGGAAAACCACTGCTATTGCCGGATCTCCACTGCGGACAACGCTTTCGCTTTTTTATCGCTCATCGGCGGCCGCCTGGTCAGGGTATGAATGACAATGGTGACCTTTAATAGCATTTCGCCACCATGCAAGCAAGAAAAAAACACCGCCGGGGATAAAATATAAACTTATATTTTTAGGAATATTTATTGAGAGAAGACTTGGGATGTGATAATAAAGCGGCCATTCCCGGTATGCCTGCACTTTTGTAATTAAGGATGTATTTGAAATGAGAAAAATAGTAGCATATGCTGTGACTTTTCTCTTTGTCGCTGCGATGGCCGGGGCGGCGGACCTCCCCGGCAGCCCCAGGGCATTCAAGAACAAACAGGGGATGTCTTTCATCCTCGTTCCCGCCGGCAGTTTCATGATGGGTTCACCCCTGGAGGAAAAAGAAGGAGATCGACGGGAAACCTATCATCGGGCCACCATAACCGTCCCTTTTTACCTCCAGATTACGGAGGTCACCCAGGAACAATGGGAGGCGATAATGGGTTACAATCCCTCCTTTTTCAAGATGTGCGGCGGTAAATGTCCGGTGGAACAGGTGAACTGGAACGAGGTGCAGGAGTTTGCGCGCCGACTCAACCAGATGGAAAATACCGACAAATATCGCCTGCCCACGGAAGCGGAGTGGGAATATGCCGCCCGGGCCGGAACGACCACTGTTTTTCACACCGGTCCCTGCTTGTTTGCGGACCAGGCAAACTACAACGGAAACTATCCCCTGTCCGGCTGCCCACGGGGGGAATACCGGGGGGCCACCATGCCTGTAGGCAGTTTTCCCCCGAACAACTGGGGTCTTCATGATATGCACGGGAACGTAAGTGAATGGGTCCAGGATTGGAACGGTAAATATCCTTCCGGAGAGGCCACGAATTATCGGGGCGCTGAACTGGGGTCCACCAGGGTGTTTCGCGGCGGCGACTGGAGCCATGACGCCTGGTCCTGCCGAGCGGCAAGCCGTTTCGCCGGACCGCCGGCGGGTGGAGACAATTATCTGGGTTTCCGGCTTCTGAGGTCGCCGTGAAGCCAGAATGTTTGTTGACATCGGCGGCCGGTTTCTGCGGTTTGGTTTTAGCAATCCTCCTGATGCCGGGATATATTGCCGCGGCCGTTGCCCAAGACCAAAGCGACCGCGGTCCGGCGGCGCGGAGCCAGACGTGGCAGTATATCGACCAAAGGGCCAGGGAGGCCCAAGAGGCACGGGTGAGGGTCCTGGCCATCCAGCCGGAGCGGAAGATAACGCCGGTGGCACCGCCGGAGATGGTGATCAAGCAGGTTCCTCAGGCCACGTTCCTTCCCGGCGATCTGTTCGCTGATGTCTTTTTCGCATCCAACAGCAGTGAAATCGGCGCCCGAGACCAGGAGCGGCTCCGCCGTCAGGCGGAATGGCTTCGGGAGCACCCGGAGGCCAAACTTACGGTTGCCGGCTATTGCGACGATCGGGGCAACCGGAATTACAACCTGACTTTGGGGAAGAAGCGCGCCGAAGCGGTCAAGAATCAACTCGTCCGGTCAGGAGTGGATGACCGGCGGATCACGGTGCGTAGTTACGGCAATCAGCGGCTTTTCGACGGCCGGCGCACCGCGGCGGCGCGGGCCGCAAACCGGCGGGCCCAGTTTGTCCTTGCACCGCAGGGGCCCGCCGTGGAAAGGAAAAATGGCCGGGAAACTAAATAATAACGCCAAGGCGAAGACACGGCTGCCGGTCATCCTGCTCGTGCTGCTACTCATCCCGTTATCGGCTGGACAGGTCCGGGGCGAACCGCCACCTTTCCGTAACACCATCGGTATGACCTTCGTCTGGATTCCTCCCGGTGATTTCATGATGGGCTCGGCGGGGCAGGAGGCAGGACGGCGAGGAGATGAACCGCGGCATCAAGTCACTATCACCAGTCCTTTTTTCATCCAGATCCGGGAAGTGACCCAGGGACAGTGGGAACGGATAATGGGTTGCAACCCTTCCCATTTTCGCTTTTGCGGGCGAGAATGCCCCGTGGAGCAGGTCTCCTGGCATGACGCGCAGGAATTCATCCGCCGTCTCAACGAAAAGGAGGGGACTAACCTGTATCGCCTGCCCACGGAAGCGGAGTGGGAATATGCCGCCCGGGGGGCGAGCAGCATAGATCCGGGGGCAGGGTTTCTCTACCTTGCCGCCGGCGATGCTTGCCGCCTGGAAGAAGCGGCATGGTTCAACGGCAACAGTTGCCGGGTGATGGTGGTTGGCGGTGATAACTGGACGGATGCCGGATCTGTCAACGAGTGCGGTCCCCAGCCCGGAGGCGGGAAAAAACCGAACTCCTGGGGGCTTTACGATATGCTGGGCAACGTCTGGGAATGGGTACAGGATTGGCGGGGGTCATATCCGACCGGTCCGGTCGTCAATCCCGTCGGACCACCGATGGGAGATATCCGTGTTTATCGCGGCGGAAGCTGGTTGAGCAGCCCGGGCTATTGCCTGCCCGCGGTGCGGGGTGGCGCGACCCCGGGCAGCCGAGATCTTGCCGTGGGTTTTCGCCTGGTCAGGACCGTGGCGGAGGAGATTCCTTGAAATCACCCTGAGAACCGCGGCAGGGGCCGAATGTGCCGCTGCCGGACCGGAAAGCGATCGGGAGACAAGGTTTTCGTGAGCGGTACAGGTGCGGGCCCGTCATTTTCTTCCGTCTTCCATGACTTCCAGAAGAAATAGGTTCTTCGCCTTGACGAAAGAGGGTTTCACCAGATAATTCAAGGCGGGATCCATGTCCAGGACGATCCGCAGGTTCCTTTTCTTCCGGTCATGATAGGACCGCATCTGTTTGATGTGCTTGCCGTTGACGATGACGCGGCCCTGCGTTTCCTGGGTGATGCTCTTGACGGGGTGAAGATCGAGGATAATCCGGGGATTCTCGCCCTCCAGACGGGATACCTCGGGGATGAGGAAGCGGTCGAGAAATATCTGTAGGGTTTCCTTCTCTATTTCGATTTGCAGCGATATCTCCCTGATGCCGACCGGCGCACTCGATGTCGCCGCGGCGGGTTGGCGTTGCGCCTTTTTTTTCCCGGTGGTTTCCCCCCGGGAAGACACCGGGCCGCCCGTCCAGACCAGGACGATGACGATCGCGGCGACCGCCAGCCGCAGGAGATTCCTTTTAGAGGCATAATGATGCATGACGCGGCTTCCTTTCATCTTTTCAATGTCCGCGGATATGGTGAGAACAAGATGATTCAAAAGGATTCACTGTATAGCATGCCGGCCTTTCTTTGTAAAAGTTGTTTCTCGGGACGAAAATGGCCGGTGACGGGAACCGCAGCGGCCCGAAGATGCCGCTGAAACCACCGGGTCGATATTGACGCCAGGAGCCTCGCGACCATGATCAGGCAGGAAGAGCGCTACTATTCTTACATAATCATCACCATGGACTATCTGGCGGTGCTGGCGTCCTATGCCATTGCCGCCCCCCTCTCCGAATGGCTTGTCGCCCATCTTCAGGCGCAAACGCCGGCATCTTCTACCCCATTGCTTTTTGGGGAGGAACTGCTGTCGTCATGGTTGCATTTCTATGACCTCCTCTTTCCGCTCCTCCTCTTTCCCCTTCTGGCCATGAATCTGAGCCGGGTCTATCGCCTGTCCAGGATTTCCACCCTGGGAGGGATACTCCGCGAAACGGCACCCCTTTTCCTCATCAGCGGCCTGATCTTCTTCGCATTTTTTGATTTTACCGTCCGCTATCAGGAAACGGCCGTCATGACGATCCTGGTAATCGCTTCGACCTGGTTCTGTTTTATCGTCAACCGCCTGCTCGTGGTCTTTTTTCTCCGCAAGGGTCTCCGGCAGGAGGACGTGATGAACCATCTCCTGATCGTGGGAACGGGGCGCCGGGCGGCGGAGATAGCCATGCATTTTGCCCGCCATCCGGAGTGGCCGGTTTCGGTAGTCGGTTTTTTGAGCCATCGGCCCGAAGAGGTGGGGGACGTCAAAGCGGGATTACCCATCCTGGGCGGGATCGACGACCTGCCCAGGGTGCTCACCTCCACGGTAGTGGACAGCGTCCTTGTTTCGGAAACCATCCAGGAACTTACGGCCCTGAGGCAGATAGCGGCCCTCTGCGATCTGGCGGGGGTGGATTTCACCCTCAATTCGTCCCTGGTGTCCGGAAAGGCCAAGGCCCCCTTTCTGGAACGTTATGAGAACACCAACCTCCTCGTTTACAAGTTTGTCGATCCCGCTCCCTTCAAGCTCTTCATCAAGCGTCTTCTCGACCTGGCCGCTTCGTCCTGCCTGATCGTCCTCCTGATTCCCCTGTGGATCGCCGTTCCCATCGTTATCTATCTCGATTCGCCGGGGCCGGCATTATTTGCCCAGGAACGGGTAGGAAAAAACGGCCGTCGCTTCCGGATGTGGAAATACCGCTCCATGATCCCGGATGCCGATCGCCTCAAGGCCTCCCTGTCCCATCTCAACGAGATGGACGGTCCGGTTTTCAAGATCAAGGATGACCCGCGGATCACCAAGGTCGGCAGGTTCATCAGGAAGACGAGCATCGACGAACTGCCCCAGTTGTTCAATGTCCTGCTGGGCAGCATGAGCCTCGTGGGGCCCCGTCCGCCGGTACCGGGAGAGGTGGCCCAGTACGGTCTCTGGCAGAAGAAGCGCCTGTCCGTCAAACCGGGCATCACCTGCCTCTGGCAGATCAGCGGCCGGAACGAGATCAAGTTCGACGAGTGGATGCGCCTGGACCGCCAGTACATCGACAACTGGTCCCTGTCCCTGGATCTCCAGATCCTGATCAAGACCGTGGGGGTTGTGCTATTGCGAAAAGGGGCTGAATGATTGACAGTATTATCTACAAAACTCGTCGGGAGAATGAGGTGAGGCCATGACCGGCATACTGAAAAAATTGTGGCGTTCCGGCAAAAGCCGGTCCTTTGATCAGGCCATGGGGTTGTACAATGCACGGCATTATGCGGAAGCGGTGCGGATCTTCGAGGGGATGCTGGCGGAAAAGAAATCAACGTCCGACGTCTATTACAACCTCGCCGCCGTCTATTGCAGCCAGTCCTATCACCATTTGGGATTCCGTGACTTTCTCCAGGGCAATTACGCCCGGGCCTGCGAATACTTCGAGAAGGCGATTGAACTCCAACCCGGACAGCTCGACCTCTACCTCTTCATCGGCATCTGCCGGAACAATATGCGGGATTACGAAGAAGCCGGCGAGGCCTTTCAACTGCTGCTCTCTCTGGACCAGACCCGGCCCGCCGTCCGGATCATGCAGGGGATCGTCATGCACAATCTCGGGCAATGGGAAAGGTCCGTGAATCATCATCGCGTCATCCTGCGGGAATATCCGGGCTATCCGGATATCCATTATCGCCAGGGACTGGCCCTGGTGGCCCTGGACAGGCTCCACGAAGCCCGGGAGTCCTTCCGCCGGGCGCTGGCCCTGAACCCCGATTATCAGGGAGCGCTGCTCGAATCGGCGCTCATCGACGCCCATTTCGGACACCACGACGAGGCGGACAGACTCATCGCCCGGATTGCCTCCCGGAAGCCCGATGACACGACGGTTCATTACGCCCGGGGGTCCATTCTTTTGGAGCGGGAAGATTGGGACGGCGCCGCCGCCGTATTCGAGGAGATCCTAACGGTGGCCCCTGGGGACATCAATGCGATGATCAATCTGGCCCTGACCCGGGTACGCCGTGCCGATCTCCGGGGGGCGATGGAGATAATCAACAAAATCAGAGAGATGAAGCCGAAAGACCGGAGGTTCGCCCAAGCCGTAGCCGCCCTGAGCGCCGCCCTGCGGTCGCCGGCTGATCATCCCCGGCCGCTGGATGACCTCCGGCCCTTTTTCCGCTCCGTGACGCTCCTGGACAACATGAAACGGGAAATATCCCGGCATGTGGACATTACTCCCGATTTCGAGGACATCGTGAAGCTGATCTTCAGCCTGCCGGAGAGCGACTGTCACCTCTGCCGTCCCTTTCTTGACTACATTGAGGAATATACGGCGAAAAACCCCGATTACCCCGATCTGTACTACAGTCTCGGGCTGCTGTACATCCGGCTGCAACAGAATGACGACGGAGAAAGGGCCCTGCGGGCCGCCCTGCTCCTCAATCCCAACTATCTGAAGGCCCGCCTGAGCCTCTTTTCGTTTCTCAAGGAGAAGGGAAGGCACGCCGCGGCCCTGCTGGAAGGAGAGATCCTGTTGCAGCAGGCGGCGCCGGGACCTGATTTTTATGTGGATCTGGCGGAAATCTGCCTCCGCGGCAACGAAACGGACCGGGCCCGCAAGTATGCCGAGGCGGCCCGGAAACTGAAGGACAATTATGCCCGGGCCTGGCTGGTGGAAGCCCAGGCCCTGGAAATACTTGGCCGGCCGGTGGAAGCCGCCGCCGCCGTGCGGGCCTGCCTGGCCGCCAATCCCGATCCCGAAATCGCCACCGCCGCCTTGGCGCTACGGGAAAGGATCGACGGTAAATAGCCGCCTGCTATCCTTGCCGAACCTGCAAGGAACTGCCGTGCCCGTGGCGGGTATAACAAAAGATGAAATTATTCTTTTACTTGCGAACCTTTTCATCCAAGTTGCCATGGTGAATATTTAGAGGTTGTTCGTAAATAATATGGTGATGGGGCGTGCTCGTACTCATGCCGGATCTGGCCGCGCCGATTAAGCAAAATCGTAGGCGTAGCGACGCTAAGTTGAGGCTTTTGCGATTGAGACGCGACCGAAGGCGTCATTTACAAACAAGCTCTTAGCTTCGCGCTTGCGGAATTTTACGGATCAGGATTTCAAAGCCCGCTCCGGTTGTCGTCCGGACCCGGCCAGGGCGTACCGCCGCCGACGGCCCTGGCCTCTTCCTCGGTGCGCCGGCGGACGTCTTTGCGCCAGGGGTTGTTAAATGACCGGCAGCCGCCTCCGGATTGGAGTTCGTGGCGGTAGAAATCTGCCAGAGGGTGGCTCGGGTCCATGAGACGGCAGACATACCGGGCGCCCGTCCACTCCAGTTCCGGGCAGTGCCGTTTTTCGGCCTCGGGGTGCAGGGCGGCTCCGAAGGCGCAGGTGTTGCGAATGCAGCAGTAGCCGCAGCCGATGCAGGGAAATTTTTCCTCCGGTTCTCTAATCATGGCGGTGACGCTTATGCCTTCCTGTCTTTTGGATTACGCCGGGATTGCCGAAAAGGTCCGTTTGCGCTATAAGCGCTATAGATGATGAGCAACGGAAACGTCAAGAGCTATCCGAAAATATAAATAAATGTTTCTGAAATTATTACGGGCAAAGCTTCACGGCGGGACCGGCGACCTGGCCCGGGACGCCGGTGATTATTGGTCGATGAGTGACGTCAACGAGCGGATTCGCGATCAATCCCACTGGTTCGGCGAGGGGCGCTGGGGCCGGGACCGCTGGCTGGCCTATGGCGATTTCTTTTTCGATCTGGCCTGCCGGCGCATCCGGGAGGCCGCGGGGGAAGCCTGGCCCGCGGGTATGGAGAGCAAGACGGCTCTGGACTGGGGCTGTGGGGGCGGGGCGATCACCCGTGCCCTGTGTGCCCGTTTTGGCTTTGTTTACGGCCTGGACATCTCGGCCGCCACCCTCCGGGAGTGCGACAAGAGGATAAGGGAGTTTGCCGGGCGCGAAGCCGCCGGGACCGTTCGGGAAGATGGAGAGACGTCTCGGCGCGCCGTCGCGGTCCGGGACGCGGATTTCCGGCCCGTCTTCATTCCGGCGGCGGCGCCGGAAGAAGCCCTGCAAATCATCCCTCCGGGTTCCGTCGATTTCATGATCTCCATCGGTGTTTTCAAGCACTTTCCTTCCCGGGAATACACGGGGAGGGTCTTACGCATAATGGCCCGGCTCCTGAAAGAGGGAGGCTTTCTTTTTGTCCAGATCCGCGACTTCGACGGGGAGGAGAAATACCGTCCCAAGGATCGGGATTATGCCCGCAACGTCATCACGATGACCTCCTTCACCTTCCCCGAGTTCGCTGTCCGGACCGAGGGCGCCGGCCTTGCCCTCCTGCACCGGCAGCGGGACGGAGACGGGGAGAAGGAACATCATGCCTATTATCTACTTTCCAAATCCGCAACCGCCCCGGATAATCCGGGCGGCCCCGGCCCTCATGACGGCTTGACCGATGGAGGTTGACGAGATGTCATCAAAACGCAAGCCCGAAACGCCGCCCTCCGGTGCGTCACCGTCGTTAAAACGGAGCCGGTCCGAACTCCCGGATGTGTTTATGGACCACGCCGCGATGATGCTGGTCATCGACCCTGCTTCCGGACGGATCGTCGCCGCCAACGACGCGGCGGACCGCTATTACGGGTGGCCCCATGAACGCCTCCTGGAGATGCGCATCCACGATATCAATACCCTTTCATACGCGGATGTGGAGAAAGAGATGGCGCAGGCGCGGACCGGGGAAAAGGTCCGTTTTGAATTCCGGCACTGCCGGGCGGACGGGTCCATTCGCGATGTGGAGGTCTTCAGCAGCAAGATCGCCATGGGGATGCGGGAACTTCTCCATTCGATAATCCACGACATCACGGACCGTAAAGAGGCCGAGGAGGCGCTGAGGGCCAGCGAGTTGCAGTACCGCTTCCTTACGGAAAGAATGAATGACGTCATATGGACGGCCAGCTTGCGGGATAAATTGACCCTGACCTATGTCAGCCCCTCCATCGAGAAGCTGCTGGGATTCACGCCCGCGGAATGGTTGCAACGGGAGATCGACGAAATGGTGACGCCCGCATCCAGAGCCGTCATAGTGGAGGTCATCGCCCGGGAAATCGCCTTGGAAAGGGACGGCTCCGATCCGCTCCGGACCCTTACCCTGGAGTTGGAGTACTATCACCGGAACGGTTCAACCCGCTGGTTCGAGCATGTCATCAATGGAGTGCGTGATGGCGAGGGGGTGCTGACGGCGATTCACGGAGTGGGCCGGGAGATCACCCAACGTAGAGCCGCGGATGCGGCCATTCGGGAACAAGAGGAGCGTTTCCGGATGATTACCAACAATTCCCAGGATGTCATCTGGATGCTCGACAACAACCTCTCGATTACCTATATCAGCCCCGCCATCGAGCAGCTCGTGGGCTACCCCCGGGACGAATACCTGGCGAAACCCCATACGGATATCATCGCGCCTCCCTATTACGAGGTCCTCATGAAGGCCCTGGCGGAAGAACTGGAGATAGAGAAGCTTCCGGAAAAAGACCTGCTTCGTTCCCGGACCATCGAGGTGGAGCAGATCCGTAAGGGTGGGAAGAGAATATGGGTGGAGATGAAGATTTCCAGCATCCGGGACGAGGAAAATAATATGATTGGCCTCTTGGGCTTTTCCCGGGACATCACGGAACGTAAAAAGATGGAGGAGGAACTGGTCAGGTCCTACAAACTGGAATCCCTGGGGGTGCTTGCCGGCGGGATCGCCCATGATTTCAACAATCTGATGGCCATCGTTCAGGGCTATATCGACCTGGCGCTCATGGACCTTCCCCCCGGTCATGTCTCCGTATCGAGGCTTCAGGCCGCTTCGCAATCCCTTGCCCAGACCAAGGAACTCACCGGCAGGCTGATCACCTTTTCCCGGGGCGGGCATCCCCATCTGGGGGACGTCGATGTGGAGGAGCTGCTGCGCGATACGGTCAACCGTACGTTGAAGGACACCGTGCAAAGGGCGAAAATCTCCATCCCGAAAGACCTCTGGCCCGTCAAGGCTGATGAAGTCCAGTTGAAACAGGTTTTTTACAATCTTACCACCAATGCCATGGAGGCCATGCCGACCGGCGGCATGCTGAGGATTACGGCGGCCAATGAATGCGTCACCACGGATATCGTCCCCGAGCTCAAGGAGGGGGTATATCTCAAGATCGTCTTTGCCGACGAGGGCGCCGGCATCCCCGCCGATCTTCTTCTCAAGGTCTTTGATCCCTATTTTACCACCAAGGACATGGGGGCCCGGAAAGGGCTGGGTTTGGGGCTGGCGGTAAGCTATTCCGTAGTGAAGAAGCACGGCGGCCATATTACGGTACAATCGGAGCCGGGCCGGGG